>OLRL01000009.1_pt1 | contig 171395 bp, 127 predicted proteins | sample 1643201 | NCBI WGS metagenome assembly OLRL01 (sample SAMEA3136649, study PRJEB25190) | human gut metagenome | biome: human gut; feature: human-associated habitat; material: faeces | place: Austria | collected 2013
CTAAGGTCGAGCCTCTTAAGCCTCTTGAATTCCAGGTTGCCACCGGAACTGGCGATTCTTTTCTCTTTATTTCATTTAATACTCAAATACAGCTACACCGTATGCCGGCAGAGGATACTCAAAAGAATACTTCTGACCATCGCACTCGCCCAATACCGATTTATAAATCAACGGGCGCTCCTCCCCGCTTCCGCCGTATTTCGCATCATCACTGTTCAGGATCAGCTTATACTGTTTCCTTTTCGGCACTCCAACCCGATAATCCGGGCGCTCCATCGGCGTAAAGTTACATACAAACAACAGATTTTTCTTCCCGTCTTTTGAATGTCTCACAAAGCTGAAAATACTTCGGAATATATCGTCCTTATTGATCCAGTCAAATCCTTTCTCGTCGGTATCCAGTTCATACAACGCTTTATTCTTTCGGTACAGATGAAGCAGATCCTGTACCCAGTTCTGCATCTGCTGATGCGGCTGCTCAGCAAGCAGATACCAGTCAAGTTCCCGCTCCTCACTCCACTCTCGAAGCTGCGCAAAATCCTGTCCCATAAACAAAAGCTTCTTTCCGGGATGTCCGATCATAAACGCATATCCGGCTTTCAAATTGGCAAACTTATCAAATCCGAGCCCCGGCATCTTATTGATCATCGAACATTTCAAATGTACGACCTCATCATGCGACAATACGAGAATATAATTCTCACTGTAGGCATATTCCATCGAAAATGTCATCATATAGTGCGCATTCTTTCGGAATAGCGGATCTAATTTCATATATTCGGTAAAATCATGCATCCAGCCCATATTCCACTTGAGGCTGAATCCCAGTCCGTCGTCTTCCGGATCACCGGTAACTTTCGGCCATGCAGTCGATTCTTCCGCGATCATAACGCTTCCGCGATTTCTTCCGAGAACAACCGAATTCAGATGTCTGAAAAATGCGATCGCCTCCAGATTCTCATTGCCGCCGTATTTATTCGCAACCCATTGACCATCCTGTTTGCCGTAATCCAGATACAACATCGATGCCACCGCGTCCACACGCAGACCGTCCACATGATAATGCTCGATCCAGAACAGCGCATTGGCGATCAGGAAGTTCTGCACTTCCGGCTTACCGTAATCAAAAATCTTCGTTCCCCAATCCGGATGTTCGCCTTTTTTCGGATCTGCATATTCAAATGTCGGTGTTCCGTCAAAGTCAGCCAGTCCATGAGCGTCCCGCGGGAAATGCGCCGGAACCCAGTCCAGGATCACACCGATCTTATTCTTGTGCAGATAATCGATCATATACGCAAAATCTTCCGGCGTGCCATACCGGGATGTCGGTGCATAGTATCCGGTCACCTGATAGCCCCAGGAACCGTCATACGGATGTTCTGCCATCCCCATCAACTCAACATGGGTATACCCCATCTTCTTGACATAATCTGCGATCGCATGTGCAAACTCCCGATATGTATAAAACCCCTCATCTTCTCTTCCGGGATGACGCATCCAGGATCCCGGATGCACTTCATAGATCGACATCGGATTGGTCTTGTTGTCCCATGTCTCCCGTGCAGTCATCCATGCTGCATCTCCCCATTTAAAATGAGAAATATCCGTCACACGGGAAGCAGTTCCCGGACGAAGTTCCGCATAATTCGCAAACGGATCGGCTTTAAACAGACGTTTCCCATGCTTTGTTTCAATACAGAACTTATACATATCTCCCTCTTTCACTCCCGAAACAAAACATGTATAAATACCGATCGGATCCTGACGTTCCATATAGTCTGCGTCAAAATCCCACTCATTAAATTCCCCGATCACAGACACCCGCTTTGCATGCGGCGCCCATACTGCAAAATATACTCCCTCTTTCCCATTCATCTTCACCCGGTGTGCGCCCAGCTTTTTATAAATCTCATAATGTGTCCCCTGACCGAACAGATATTGATCCAGCTCTCCTATCTCAAAAGGCTGCAGCTTTTTCTTCTCTTCATTCTTTTTTGTCTTCATAATGCACCTCACCGCTCATTTTTCTTATACCAGCATTATACTTTATTTATGTTAAAAATAAAAGAGAAAACACTGTAAAACAAGCAAACTTTTTGTCAGTTTTTCACAATTCAAAACGCTTTTTTTCACTTTCCCAACCTTTTCCTTTACCATCTTTTCTCTTGACAGCCATTTTTCTTTACTCCGAATTTTCTTTGAAATGCGTTCTCCGGAATATTTTTATTTGACCGGATGAAATTTCCGATCAGATAATCACCGGAAGTGCCAAAAGGCACATTCCGGGATTGTAAGCAGTCGCCAAGGTCTCGGGCAAGCCGGACTTGCACCGGCAAGTGTGGTCCAGCTTCGCTGGACACACCTCTATACAAAAAATGCTGCCATACGGGTTTCGCCCCATATAGCAGCACTTTCGTAAATATTATTAAATATTAAAATCTTTCTCTGTCAGCAGAATACGATCTGCATCATCTGTATTCTTGCCAAACACACGCTTCATCAATTTCTTCGCAGACGCTTTCTGGGAATGTGCCATCGCCTCATCCATCACTTCTTTTACTTCTGCAATGGTCACTGCATGATCTTCTCTCTGCAGGGCATCGATTCGGCTGTAAAGCGCCAGCATACCCATTTCGTCAATCCGATATCCATTCTCCTGTGCATAGGTCTGTCCAAATGTAACAAGTTCATCATTGATGAAGATCGGTACCTCCAGACGGCTCGTAAACTTTCTGCGGAACTCTCTGTTAGAACTCAAGAGACGATCCAGCGGCTTTCTCTGATCCTCAAGCACGAGCAACAGTTCTCCGGTATCACGTTCCATCGCCTTGTTCAGACGGGAAACAGTCTTTTCATTCATCTTTCCTGCTTTTTCAATGATCAGCGCACCGCCATACAATTTGCTGAAAATATCGCTGATCTTTTTTTTGTTCAAAGAATCTCCGGTAACGATCGCAACCTTTCCCTGGCGGATATTCCGCTGTTTTTGGATTGCTTTCACGACGTCAACTGCCAGAACTGTTTTTCCGTTTCCTTTATTTCCGATAATAAGCAGATTTCCTGTACGGGAACTTCCCTGACGATTGGTACAGTTTTTATCCTGCTCCAGAACGTCAACCAACTGCTCGCTCATGCCACGGACCGGTACAAAGTAAGAGAACAGCTTCTTCTGTTCATCTGTCAGGCTTGCTCTTCTTTCTCTGCCATCCGGTGATTTCAACTCATATCTTCCATGTACAATAAATCCTGTGTCCGAAATAGATAATGCATCCGAGATCTCATCCAGCGGAAGCGGAGACGTCTTACCTGTTGCGATCAATTTTGCAGTTTCTTTCCGGCTGAGCGGGGTCGTTGCCGACAACAGGTTGATCTCTTCCTCTTCGTCATCTTCAATCTCTCTGTCGTCAATCTCACCCTCTGCTCTCTGATGCGGACGGAATTCCTCTTCAAAACCTGCTGTCACAGACTCCACATCATCTTCATATTCCTCTGCATCGTCGGCATATTCAATTTCTTCCTCTTCGAAAAATGTATCTCCCTCATCTTCCGCATCAAACTCTTCTTCCGGTTCTTCTTCCAACTCCTCCGCAAAGTCTTCCTCGAGATCTGCTGAAAAATCCTCTGGCAAATCTTCCTCGAAGCTTTCCGCCTCATCATCGGAAAGCACATATTCGTCTTCATCTTCTACAAAGTCTTCATATTCGTCTTCATCCAGAACGTCATCAAAATCTTCAAATTCATCTGACGCATCGTCTATACGAAGCTCTTCTGCCACAGCGCCTCTGTTCTCAAGCACTTCCGGTTTTACAGAAACCGTTTTCTTCTCCGCTTTCTTTTCTTCCTGCATGATTGATTCTGATGCCGGGATATTCCCCTCGATCTCATCAATCAGTCTCTGAATATCCGGTGATAAAATCGGCACCGTGCCATTCTTCTTATCGTTCATGTCTTCCTCTTTTCCAGGCTCATACAGAAATACCTCATCGAACTCTTCCATTTCTTCCAGATCTTCCACATCTTTTGGTTCAATCTGAATTTCTTCTTCCTTATCATCAGCTTCTGTCTGTACTGCCCCTTGATCTTCTTGTTCTATATTCTCCCCAAAATCTTCCGGTTCTGATAATTCTTCTGCTTCTGCCGGATCAAAAGTGTATTCCGGCTCCGCTTCTTCAAGCTCTTCGACCCCTTCCGCCTCTGTAAGCTCCAATTCTTCCGCCTCAGCCAATTCCAAGACTTCCGCTTCCTCAAACTCTTCAACCTCTTCCGCCTCTGTAAGCTCCAATTCTTCCGCCTCAGCCGATTCCAAGACTTCCGCTTCTTCAAGCTCTTCCGGCTCTTCGAGTTCTTCCTCATCTTCCGGCTCCGGACGCAATTCCTCAAGATCCGGATCTACTTTCACCGCTTCCATGCGCCGTTTTTCCGAAAGTTCGGCTGCCAGATCCAGATCGGCAACCGACTCTATCTCTTCAATCGCATCCTTTAACTCGCTCAAATCCGCAGTCTGTTCTTCAATCGGTTCTTCTGCCTGCGAATCACTATCCTCATTATTTCCATCATTCAAATGAATATTCAAAAGACTTCTGAGCGCCTCATCCAACTTCATCGTATTGCCGATCTTCCGCTTTGCCGGCTTCGGCTCCTCCGCTGCCTCCGTTACTCCGTCTGCGGATAAACGATCATCACGAACCTGAGACGTACTTTCCGCTCCGGTCTCTCCTGTATCTTCGTTCTCTCCGACCGTCGTACCGGAACTTCCGCCTGCTCCCCCTGCTTCTGCACCATTCCCACCGGAAATCTCCTGTGCCTGTGTAGCAGCTTCCTGAGCCGCCTGATATTCCATCAGGTTCGGCATCTCTTCTGTCTCTCCCGATACTTTCTCATATCTGCGGTCATACTTTTCCTGCTGGGACGGCGTCAGCGGCTTATACTGCATCTTTAATTCCATCGCCTGATAAACGTACTTCCCCTCGCTGAACCATAAAATCAGATCATCACACTCTTCCAGACACTCGGCTGTCATACCGGCTTCCTGATAAAGCTTCGCCAATTCATACGCCCACTCTTCGATGTACTCCGCTTTCTTAAATTCTTCCAATGCATGGATCTGCTGCTCGATCGGAGCACGCTGTGCACGGAGAATCTGATATTTCAAAATATGCTGATTCGGATCTTTTGGAGCGATCTGAATAAATTCATCATAATAATCAATCGCTTCATCCACATTCCTTGTCTTCAGTGCAAGCGTACACAAACGAGAAACGATCTTTCTGCTCCCTTCCGCACGATGATAGGCAATATTAAGAACTTCATAACTCTTCTGATAGTCCCTGTTCTTCTCATAAATATCACTGACATTCGCCAGCATCGTTGTATTACGAACTCTTCTCCAGTCAATCGTATCCGCAATTGCTGCGGCTTTTCCGTATGCACCGTCTTCCATAAGTTCAAGCATCTGTTCTGTCTTCAACTTATATTCATACTTGTCCACTGCGCTCACCTCGTCAACTTAAATTTTAATAGATCCGGAATACTCTGTAAAACAGAGTTTCCCTTTCTGCGCGCCCGGCAACAAAACCTTAACGAACAATAATTCTTTCAATAGTTTACCATAATGCACCCGTCTTGTCAAAAAAATGCATCCTCAACCTATATTGAAGATGCATTTTAATTATTATTTAATTTTATCATTTTGATTTATTTATAAATCGGAGGAATCTATTGATTGGATTCCTGTAAGACCTTTACCGTTGTTATTGATCCGCCAGTCTGTTATTAGGATAAGACTTGCTTCCTAAACCTCCTGTCTTCCAATATCAACTTTTTACAACCGAAATCCTTACACTTTTCATGAAACCGGATCTTTTTCCAATCTTCTCAACTCACAACTTCTCGAATACGAACTTCTTATCTTCTTTTGTGGTCTCTCCTGAAAAGTCAGGTATTAACTTCATATTCTAAACATATCCGATTAGTTATTCTTTCTATAATCTTTCGATTCCACGATACTGTGCTCAATACCCTGACCTCATACTCAATTATTCTTTCTATAACTAAGATCTGTTTTTATGGAGTGATAGTCCGCCGATGTTTCTTTACACATCTATGGAAATCTCGTTGTTTGTGGCAACTGTATTCAATACGTCTGTAAATGTTCAATCGTTTGACTTTTCATCCGAACTCTGTACACTCCGATTATGAACCTTTTCATTCTCGATTTTCCGGATGCCTTTATCTATGATCGGTAAAGGTCTCTTTTTCACAGGAACTTTCATTTACCGTACCACTGACATATTGAATTGTAACTGAAATCACGCTGTCCATGGGACCCTTGCCTCCTTATCGCTTATTTTAAACATCTGAGAAAATATCTTTCTTCATATTCTCTCATCTGTAATCCTTTTATGGAACTGATTTTTAGTTCTTTTTTGGATTGACTTTATAATAGCACCAAGCCTTTATATTGTCAAGTAATTTTTTATATTTATTTTTATTATTTTATAACTTTATATTTTATTTCTTTTTTTCAGTTATTTTAACCTATTATGATAAACAGATCCGGTTCACATAATAGCTGTCTTTCCGCTTGGACAACAGAACTGTACATTCCCCGCTTCCGAACAAAACAATAAAATAAGAAGCTGCACATGACAGCCTCTTACCTCATTTTTATTTAGCAGATCTCCGCTCCGGACGGCATCGGTTTTTCCGGCGTCATAAGCGCCAGGTTTCCATCGGCGTCTTCTGCACACAGAAGCATTCCCTCAGACAGCACGCCTGCCAGTTTTGCCGGTTTCAGATTCACAAGCACCATCACTTTCTTGCCGACCATTTCTTCTGCCGTATAATGTGCTTTGATTCCGGAAACGATCTGTTTTACCTGACTTCCGATCTTCACCTGAGAACAAAGCAGCTTTTTAGATTTTTTCACTTCCTCACAGGCGATGATCTCGCCTACCTGAAACTGCATTGCACCGAACTGATCGAATGTGATCTCCGGTTTAGCCTCGATATCGATTCCCTCTTCTTCTGCCGCTTTTTCTTCTTCGGAAGTCTCGTCTTTCTGCGGATGAAGCGCTTCCACTTTCTCCATCACTTCATTCAGATTCAGACGCTGGAACAGGATCTCCGGCTTATCAGTCACATGTCCGCCGCCAAGCTGCTCTAAAATCTTCTTGCTTGTAGATGGCATAAAGGATTCCAGAAGTACCGCGCCTGCGGAAATTCCCTGGATCAGGTTCCACAATACAGTTTCCAGACGGTCTTTCTTCGCCTCGTCTTTTGCCAATACCCAAGGCATGGTCTCGTCGATATATTTGTTGCAGCGTTTGAACAGGTTGAAGATTTCTGTCATCGCATCCGCCACACGTAGCTCTTCCATCTTGTCTTCCACCAGTTTCGGCACATTTTCCATCACCGCTTTTAAGTCCGCGTCTACTTCTTCTGTCACACCCTTATCTGTCACAGTTCCGCCGAAATATTTATTGGTCATGGAAACCGTACGGTTCACAAGATTTCCCAGCGTATTGGCAAGATCGGAATTCATACGTTCTACCATCAGTTCCCAGGAGATCACACCGTCGTTTTCAAACGGCATCTCATGAAGCACAAAATAACGTACCGCGTCTACACCGAAGAAATCAACCAGTTCATCCGCATACAATACGTTTCCTTTGGATTTGCTCATCTTTCCGTCTCCCTGCAGAAGCCACGGATGTCCGAAAATCTGTTTCGGGAGCGGCAGATCCAGCGCCATCAAAAAGATCGGCCAGTAAATGGTATGGAAGCGGATGATATCTTTTCCGATCAGATGCAGATCTGCCGGCCAGTCTTTTTTAAACTGCTCCGTATTCTCTCCGTCACAGTCATATCCGATTCCGGTAATGTAGTTCGTCAGAGCGTCCAGCCATACATACACAACATGTTTCGGATCAAAGTCCACCGGGATCCCCCATTTGAAAGATGTTCTGGACACACACAGATCCTGCAGTCCCGGGAGCAGGAAGTTGTTCATCATCTCATTCTTTCTTGATACCGGCTGGATAAATTCCGGATGTGTGTTGATATGTTCAATCAAACGATCCGCATATTTGCTCATTTTGAAGAAATAAGCCTCTTCTTTTGCCGGCTGTACTTCCCGTCCGCAGTCCGGACATTTTCCGTCTACAAGCTGGGATTCCGTAAAGAAAGACTCGCAAGGCGTACAATACATTCCCTCGTAGTGTCCTTTGTAAATATCGCCCTGATTGTAAAGTTTCTTAAAGATCTTCTGAACCTGTTTCTCATGGTACTCATCGGTTGTACGGACAAATTTGTCATAAGATGTGTCCATCAGATCCCAGATCCGTTTGATCTCGCAGGATACATTGTCCACGAACTGTTTCGGAGAAATGCCCGCTTCCTCGGCTTTCAGTTCGATCTTCTGTCCATGTTCGTCTGTTCCGGTCTGGAAAAATACGTCATATCCCTGACTTCTTTTATATCTTGCGATCGCGTCCGCAAGTACGATCTCATAAGTGTTTCCGATATGCGGTTTGCCTGATGTATAAGCAATCGCAGTTGTAATGTAATACTTTGGTTTCTCAGCCATTTTTATCTCTCCTTTTTCGTTCTCAGCACGGCGGCAGAATGTCTGCCCATGATCACCACAGCTTCTCCGTGCTCTACTATATATTCATCCGGCATCGTTGTATATCCTTCTTCATAAGAATACATCAGCCGTTCCATCCGGCAGTTCTCGGGAACCTCCGCCCGCCATACCGGAATCGTCAGTTCGCGCAGTTCCTTGCTGTTGTTCAGAACGACAACTATCTGTTCCTCTCCCTGAAACCGACCGTAGGCAAGAATATTCTTCTCCCAGTACAGCATACAGATCGATCCGCACCGCAGCGGAAGTTCTTCCTTGTGGATCCGGATCATTTCACGGTGAAATTCGATCAGTTCCCGATTCTCATTTCCCCAGGGATACGTCCTCCGGTTGTCCGGGTCCGTAAATCCGCAAAGTCCTGCCTCGTCTCCATAATAGATCGTCGGCGATCCCACCCAGGTCATCTGGACGGCGACCGCCTCCCGCATGACAGCCAGGTTCACTCCTTCTTTTGCCGCATTGCTTCCCAACGTTCCGACACGACCGACAATATGATTTGTTCTCGTCAGAAACCGGGAATGGTCATGATTGGACAATTCATTCATCGCCACCTGCAAAGATGGGGTCAGCATGCACGACATAAAATGATCCATCGCCGCGACAAAATTATCCGCATTCCCCCAAAGATCCATCCGCCGTTCATCACTGTGCTTTTCCATCCCGGTCAAAAACCAGGTCAGCGGTTCCATAAACGCATCATAATTCATGACACTGTCCCACTCGTCTCCCTGCAGCCATTCCGCAGGGTCTCCATAATGTTCCGCGAGGATCAGCGCATCCGGACGGACAGCTTTTATTTCTTTTCTGAACCGTTTCCAGAATAAATGATTGTATTCATTGGAATATCCAAGATCCGCCGCCACATCCAGACGCCACCCGTCCACATTATACGGCGGCGAAACCCATTTTTTCCCGATGCCGATGATATAATCTTCCAGTCGTCTTGAATCTTCATAATTCAGCTTCGGTAAGGTATCATGTCCCCACCAGCCGTCATAGCTTCCATTATACGGCCATGAAGAATCTCTGTCATCTTCAAAACGGAAAAACTCCCGATACGGACTTCCGGCGCTGACATACGCGCCTTTCTCATATGCTTCCTGTCTTTCGTAAATCAGCTCCCGATCCATCCATTTGTTGAACGAGCCGCAATGATTGAATACTCCGTCCAATATCACGCGCATTCCGCGCCGGTGCATCTCTTCCACCAGTTCCGCAAACAATGCATTGCTTGCTTCCAGATTTTCTTTCGCCCCGGTGCGGATCTGGTACATCGACGCATCACGGTTGCCCTGCGCCCCCTCCGGAAGCGGACTGCCTCCGTCTTTGACGATCCGTCCGTAATGCGGATCGATATAATCATAATCCTGAATATCATACTTATGATTCGACGGAGATACAAACAACGGATTGAAGTAGACCACCTCGACCCCCAGTTCCTGCAGATAATCCAGTTTTTCAAGAACACCCTGCAAGTCTCCGCCGTAAAACCGCCGCACATCCATTGCCGTTGGAGGTTCTGCCCAGTCCGTCACTTTCTCGCACGGCGCGCCGATATAAATATACTCCCGCGATTCCACGTCGTTGGTCGGATCGCCGTTGTAAAAACGATCTACGAAAATCTGATACATCACGGCGCCTTTTGCCCAGTCCGGCGTGGAAAATCCGGGCGCGATCCGGAACTGATAGAATGTGTTCAAATTGTCCGAAACGCCATATCTGGTAAAGTAGCAGACCTCATCTCCGCTGACGATCTTAAAATAATAGCAAAACGTCTCTTCCTCTAACTGCCACGTTGTCTCATAATAATCAAATATCCCACGGGAAGACGCTTTTTCCATTTGTATTTCTTCTCTTCCCTCTGCAACAAGGAAGACGCCTGAGACGTCTTCCTTTGCCGTTCGAAACCGCAGCACGATTTTTTGATTTTTTTCGGGCTCTGCCGGTATCACATACGACGAAGTCCCATCACAAAACAGTGCTTTTCTATTCATAAATCCCTCCTGTCAAAATACAGGACTCCTGCCTCTTTATTCTTCAAAAAGAGCTTCAAATTCCTTACGCGTGATCTTTTCTTTTTCCAGCAGAAGCTGCGCGCAGGATTCCAGAACCGAATGATATTCCTGCAGGATCTTTCTCGCTTTCGCATAACATTCGTCGACGATACGTTTCACCTCTTCGTCGATCGTTCCCGCCACTTTCTCTCCGTATCCTCTGGATGTATGACCAAAGTCCCGCCCGATAAACACTTCATCGCTGTCGTTGTCATAATTGATCAGACCAAGCCGCTCTGACATACCAAACTTCGTGATCATCGATTTTGCGATCGCTGTCGCCTGTTTGATATCCTGTGAAGCTCCTGTCGTAATATCGTCGAAGATCTCTTCCTCTGCCACACGTCCTCCGAGAGAAACGGTGATCTCCTGAAGCATCTGCCCTTTCGTATTGAACATCTCGTCTTTTTCCGGAAGCGGCATCGTATAGCCGCCCGCACCGCCGGTCGGAACGATCGATACACTGTACACCGGTCCCACGTCCGGAAGTACATGGAACAGGATCGCATGTCCCGCCTCGTGATAGGCTGTGATCCGGCGTTCTTTTTCCGATACGACACGGCTTCTCTTCTCCGGTCCGATCCCGACTTTTACAAATGCATGACGGATATCCGCCTGCTGTAAGTATACACGGTTCTCTTTTGCTGCCAGGATTGCCGCCTCATTCATCAGATTTTCCAGATCCGCTCCGGTAAATCCTGCCGTCGTCTGCGCGATCTGCTTCAGATCTACATCTTCCGCAAGCGGTTTGTTCTTGGAATGGACTTTGAGGATTTCTTCTCTGCCTGCCACATCCGGTCGTCCTACGATCACATTCCGGTCGAAACGTCCCGGACGCAGGATCGCAGGATCCAGAATATCTTTCCGGTTTGTCGCCGCCATAACGATAATGCCCTCGTTGACGCCGAATCCATCCATCTCGACAAGCAGCTGGTTCAGCGTCTGCTCACGCTCGTCATGTCCGCCGCCCAGACCGCTGCCTCGTCTTCTCGCCACAGCGTCGATCTCATCGATAAAGATGATACACGGCGCATTTCTCTTGGCATCCTGAAACAGATCGCGGACACGAGACGCGCCAACACCGACAAACATCTCCACAAAATCCGAACCGGAAATACTGAAAAACGGAACGCCCGCTTCTCCTGCGACCGCTTTCGCAAGCAACGTCTTACCGGTTCCCGGAGGTCCCTCTAAAAGTACGCCTTTCGGGATCCGCGCTCCGACCTGGATATATTTCTTCGGCGCTTTCAGGAAATCTACGATCTCCTCCAGCTCTTCTTTTTCCTCCCGTAGTCCGGCAACCTGTGCAAATGTCACTTTCTGCTCATCCGGCGAACTCATTTTCGCACGGCTCTTCCCGAAATTCATTGCCTTGGCGTTGCCTCCGCCATTCTGGCGGTTCATCAGCATAAAAAGTAAAAATACGCCGACCATCGTGATCAGTACCGGAAGCAGGATCGTTGTCATCCATGTATCTTCGTGCACATTCAGCAGCCGGTAATTGGATACTCCCTCTTTTTCAAGCATATCCTGAATCTCATTGACATCGGATACATACACCCGCCTTACAGCTCCGCTGTCTTTTAATGTGATCGTAACCACACCGGTGGGCGCCGTCTTGTTCTGAGAGATCGTCAGATCCGCCACATTGTCGCTTTCCACTTCCTGAACAAACTGGGTGTAGGTGATCTCCTGTCCCTGCTGCTGCATTTTCCCCATGAACCAAAGCGATCCAAATACGATCACAATAAACATCAGGAACGGAACACCGTTAAATCCCCTGTTTTTGCTGTCTTTATTCAAAGCCTGATACTCCTTCCTATTCCAGACCTTCCACCACTCCGATGTATGGAAGATTTCTGTATTTCTGTGCGTAGTCCAGACCATAGCCGACTACGAACTCATCCGGGATCTCGAATCCCACATAATCTACTTTCACATCACGCTCTCTGCGCTCCGGCTTATCCAGCAGTGTACACAGATGGATGCTCTTCGGATTGCGTTTTTTCAAAATGTCGATCAGGTAATATAACGTTCTTCCCGAATCAATGATGTCCTCCACGATCAATACGTCTTTCCCCTCGATCGCTTCATCCAGATCTTTCGCGATCCGAACGACTCCGCTGGAGGTGGTTCCGTCACCATAACTGCTGACACACATAAAATCCATAGAAACCGGCACGGTGATCCGTTTTGCCAGTTCGCACATAAAGAACACGCCGCCTTTCAGCACACAGATCAAATGTACCTGTTTGCCGGCATAGTCTTCGCTTATTTTCTTTCCGAGCTCCATAATTCTTTTGTCTACATCTTCTTCCGATACCAATACGCGTATTGTTTCAGCCATTTTTCTTTTCCTCCGTTGACTTCATTTTCTCTACATCGATCTGCAGGATCCTCTTCGTTTCACTGCTGATCCGGTATGCACTGCCCATCCGGTATCCCAGGATCCATACGATCTGGTTCCCCTCCGCGATCAGGGGGATTTCTTCCCGGTGTTTGTACGGGATTTTCTCATTTACAAACCAGGACTTCAATTTCTGCCGGTGTCCTGCACCGTCCACGGTGATCCAGTCGCCGCTTTGACGCGTCCTGATATGCAGACACTTTTTTATTATATCATAGTCAAACCATTTCGTGTAGGTTTTTTGCGGAATATCTATCCCCTCCGACAACGGATTTTTTTCCAGGATCCGGCAGGTCACTTTCAGATTTTGTTCCGGCAGAACCGTTGTTCCCGGAATTGTCAGACAAACTGTAGTTTGTTCCGCGCGCCGTTCTTTTACAGGCTGTTCTTCTTTGTACCGGATTTTTTTCAGGCGTACGCCCTCGTACTCGCGCACTGCGCGCACGCGCGCCGGAAGATCCAGACAGCGTCCGGGCTGTTTTTCCAACAACGCACGCACATCTTCCACATGCACACGCCCCAGATTTTTCTGCGTTGCCGCGGTTTCTGTCAGGCATCGGAAGATCACCTTGTTCTGCAGCAATTCCGGATACTGCGAAAGCGGCTCTTTCCGGATCAGACAGATTTCGTCCGATTCTTTTTCCACACACGCCCGATACGCTGCTTCGACCTGCATCTCCACATAATCGTCCAGCTCCCGGAGTTCCTCCATCGTCGTATTCATATGCCGGATCGTCTGCCGGTTGATCTGCTCTTCCAGCACCGGAAGCACGAGATGCCGCAGTTTGTTCCGCGTATAGTCGGTTTCCAGATTCGTCGCGTCCGTACAATAAGGCTGCTGCCGTTTTTGAAGAAATATTTCGATTTCTCCCCGCGTCATTCCGAGAAGCGGACGGATATAGACGCCGTTGACCGGACGGATCCCGCCCAATCCATGCAGTCCGCATCCGCGGCACAGATTCCACAAAAATGTCTCGGCATTGTCATTTTCATGGTGCGCCAGCGCGATTTTGCAGGCGTTCCTGCTCTGCATTTCCTTTTCAAACAATCCCCTGCGGATCTCCCGCCCTGCTTCCTCCAGAGATTGTTTCCTCTTTTTTGCCGTTGATTCCAGATCCACCGAAAAAACCTGCAGCGGCACGCCATATTTTTCACAGAGATCACGGACAAACTGTTCATCCCGGTCGGATGCCTCCCCGCGGTATCCGTGGTTGATGTGTACCGCATAAAATGCAAAATCCATTTCTTTTTGGAGCTCCAGAAGCACGAAAAACAGGCATACCGAATCTGCACCTCCCGATATACCTGCCACAATCCTGTCTCCGCTTTCGATCATATGATATTTTTGAATATATGCTTTTATCGTTTTCATATGTAAACTATAACGCAACTTTGTAAGAAATTGCAAGATGTGCGTTCATTTTTCCCATACTCCGATCACCAGAACCGTCATATCATCCTGCGGCGGTTCTTCACTCCAATTCTGTACCTGTTGTAAAATGTGATTTGCAAACTCTTTCGGGTTGATCATCGACGTTCCCTGAATGATCGTTTCCAGCAGCACATCCTGTTCTCCGGTCGGCAGCGCATCCATCACCCCATCCGTCACCATGATCACAAAATCGCCGTCTTTCAACGTTCGTTTGACGGAATCGAGTTCCAGCTTGTGTACCACTCCGATCGGAAGACTTGTGGAACTTAAATGTTCTACTTTATCTTTTCGCTTGATAAATGTAGCCGAAGCCCCCGCCTTAATAAATTCACATTCCCCGGTATACAGATCGAAGACACTGAGATCCACCGTAGAATAATGGATTTCCTCACGCCCCAGTACAAGCGTCGTGTTGATCATCTGGATCGCCGCCTTTTCCGGAAATCCTGCTTCCAGCAGTTCTTCCAGAAGTTCGATCACTCTGGTACTCTCCCTGCATGCCCGCACGCCCGATCCCATTCCGTCGGAGAGCGCCGCGCTCTGCCTGCCACCCTGAAGATTTGCCATCATAAAATTGTCCCCGGAGATCTGACTGCTGCCTTTCCCGATCCTCGCCACGCCATGCAGCGTATAATAGCGCGGTCCCTCCAGACAGATCACCGTCGCATACTCTTTCCCGAGCATTTGCGACTGGGTTCCCTCCGGCACGAGCCTCCGCCCCATTGCCGAGGAAACTTCTTTTGCTACTTCTTTCACTGTCACATACTGTTCTTTCAACGAGCGGGCAGTGACATGCACCTCATACTTTCCCTCTTTGTTCATAAAGAAATTGGTGTTCAGAACCCGCACGCCGCGCCGTTTCAGATTCGCCGTGATCCTTTTCGACAGCCGTTCATCGGTAAACATACTGTCCTCCAACTCTTTTGCGGAAATCCGGATCAGATCTGCAAACGTGTCCATCTGCAACGCGCAGCCCTCCCGGCTCTGGGCAATACGGTTCACCCACATCATATTCTGCCTTGCCTCATGAAATGCTTCCAGTATTTCCCGCAGAAAACGCGGCGCTTTGACACAGCACTGCTGCAGCCGTCGTTTTGTCTCAGTATTCAGTTCATTTCCATACCGATCTACTGCAGAAAGGATCTCATATCCCATCTGATACGTCCGCACAAAATTTTCTCCCCAGCACCAGGAACATTTTTCACATTGTCCGCATACCTTTTCTTTCACACAGTCAAACATCCGCTCGACTTCATCTTCGGTAAACGCTTTCTTCTTTTCTTCCATCCTGAGAAATGTGTTTGTAAGCTGCTTCATCGAATCCGCAAGCTTCTCGATCTGTGTCACATACGGGCTGGTATGTAATACTTGTCCCACATCCATTTTCCGACTCCTCCCGTCCCGATTTTCGGTTGTGTTTTTTATTGGTCAGGATGTATCCTGCTCAATAAAAAAACTCCGGGAATTTCTCCCAGAGTTTCTCTTTCGTAACGCCCGCTCTATTCTGCGGGTTTAAATATGATCTCGTTCGGGTCTACCAGTCCCAGCTTTTCTTCTGCGACATCTTTGATATACTCGTCTGTCTTGACATATTCTTCATATGCTTTCACTTCCTCCGCACGCGCCTGCTCTTCCGATATCTGCGCGCGAAGCTCCGCTTCCTGCTGGCTGTAAAGCCGCTTCTTTCCATACAGGCTCACTGCATTCACCGACAACACGCCCGTCAGCATGACTAAAATCGAGCATACGATCAGCACGCTCCGCCTATGCTGTCCAAACACGGAACTCTTACGCTTCTTCCGCCTCGTTTCGTTTTTCCTACGATCCATCTGTACTCACCCAACTTATCAATCCATTCATAGGTTCCCCTGCCTATAACTTTCATTCTATCGGTTTTGTCTTCGTTTTTCAAGGGCTTTCTTCCATTTTGACATTGTTTTTTTCAAGAAAATTTTGATAAAATATGCCAGGATATTTCCAACTGCGACACCAAGCACGAAAAACCAGCGTATACTTCCATATGTTGTCTGATACATTTGCCGAAATATGTAGGCGCTGATTCCGAGCCAATACAAAAAATCTTCCGCATTGACCGCTGCGATGTGATGCGGGATCAATTTTCTAAAAAGGACAAGGATCTGATAGGCGGAAAATGTCACCACTCCGGTCAGGACTGCGTAGAGGAATATACTCGCCTCTTTTCCGATTCCAAGCATCATCCCCATCGCCTACCGGAATAATTTTGCAAAAAAATTATCGTTGGAACGATTGACCTGACTTGTATTGGAATAGGCTATGCTGTCGATATTTCCCGACAGATCAACTTCCCCTTTCTCCACACTGAGCCGGTTCACATGCAGATCCGTGCCTTTTACCATCAGCATTCCCTGCTCCGTCTCCAGCAAAATCTCGTTCAGATCAAACGAAAGTACATCCAGCACCCCTGTCACCATACTTGTCTTTCTATTATTGATCACCAATTTGTGCGTCTTCGCAATCTGCCGCTCTTCCATCCCAAATCCCCCTTTGTTTTCATACCTTTCCTATGTATATGACGGGAGATCCGATTTTATGTTATCTCCGGCGTCGGTGTACATGGGGGAAACAGTCGACGAAGCGCAAATCCCATACCGCGGATTTCCCTTTGCCGCGGATTTCCCTGTGTACACTGACGCTATGTGGCTTATAAATAGCGGAACAGATCTTTCGCTTCTTCTTTTTTGGTCGTATCCTGCAGATCCAGAACTTCCACTTTTACCGTCTTTGTTCCGAACTGAATTTCGATCACATCGCCGATCTTCACTTTCACGGACGCTTTCGCCGGTTTGCCGTTGACCAACACACGTCCTGCGTCACATGCTTCATTGGCTACCGTTCTCCGTTTGATCAGCCGGGACACTTTTAAAAACTTATCCAGTCTCATGATTCTTCTTTCCTCCTGTTTCTTCTGATTCCTATATCCGTTTTCCTTTTTCCGGATATGTCTGCCTGTATATTTCCGCCCGCTATCCGCCGGAAAAGCGCTGCCTATGTTAAAAGAAAAGCAGGGGCAAGTCCCCTGCTTTTTGTTTATCTTCCGTTCTGATAATCTCTGATTACTCGTTTACAGCATCTTTCAATGCTTTTCCTGCTTTGAACTTCGGAGCTTTGCATGCAGCAATCTTCATAGTCTTGCCTGTCTGCGGGTTTCTTCCCTCTCTTGCAGCTCTCTCGGAAACTTCGAATGTTCCGAATCCAACGAGCTGAACTTTCTCACCCTTCTTCAATTCTTCTGTAACTACATCAGCGAAAGCCTTGATCGCTTTCTCTGCGTCCTTTTTAGAGATGTCTGCATTCTCTGCTACTGCTGCGATAAACTCTGTCTTGTTCATGGATAAATCCTCCTCTTTATTGTAGTAGAATATTCATATTCTGACTCATTCATAAAGGCATGTCCTTGCGTACGGCATGACTTTACCTTTAAATACTGTTATACCTGTTTCATATATCTTTGTCAAGATATTTCCACGTTTTCAGCGGTTTTTAGCGGTTTCTGAGCAGATTCTACATCATCCGGTCGATCATCGCGAGGACTTCTTTCCCCATATCGGTAGATTTCGCGTCGGCATCCTCCAGAGAAGTTCCCTTTACGCCGTAATAGAATTTGACTTTCGGTTCTGTACCGGACGGTCTTACGCACAGCCATGCGTCGTCTGTCAGATCGTAATAAAGGACGTTGGAATTCGGAAGACCTGTTCCGGTCACTTCTCCCGTCTCCATATCTTTGATCTCGTCGGTCTTGTAGTCCCTTGCTTTCAGCACTTTATATCCTGCGATCTCTGCCGGAGGATTTTTACGCAGCGTCTCCAGAATCTCCTGGATCTTTGCAAGTCCCTCGATTCCCTTTAACGTGATGGACTGGATATCGTCTTTGTAATATCCGTAACGCTCATAGAGTTCGATCATCGCATCCCAAAGGTTCATGCCTTTTGTCTTATAGTAAGCTGCGGCTTCGCACAACGCCATCGTTGCCACGATCGCATCTTTGTCGCGCGCATGTGTTCCGATCAGGCAGCCGTAGCTTTCCTCAAATCCGAACAGGTAGTTTCCTTTTCCGGTCGTCTCAAATCCAAGGATCTGCTGTCCGATATACTTAAATCCGGTCAGACACTCGATCAATCCTGCGTTGTAATACTTCGCGATCGCATCCGCCATGTTGGACGTCACGATCGTCTTGATCAGATATCCGTCATCCGGCAGTCCTTTCAGCGCTTTTCTCTGTCCGATCTCATAATCCGCCAACAGGCAGCCGGACATATTTCCTGTCAATGTATGATATTCTCCGTCTTTGTCTTTCACACGAACGCCGAGACGATCCGCATCCGGATCTGTCGCCAGCACGATATCCGCATCCACTTCTTTCGCCAGCTTCAGACCAAGATCGAATGCTTCCGCCGCTTCCGGGTTCGGATAGGAAACAGTCGGGAATTCGCCGTCCGGCAGTTCCTGTTCTTTGACAACGTATACATTCTCAAAACCAAGTTCTTTCAAAATACGACGCGCCGGGATATTGCCGGTTCCGTGAAGCGGTGTGTACACGATCTTCAGATCTTTTCCGACTGCATCGATCGCATCCTGATGAAGCACCTGTGTTTTCAGTTCCGCAATATACGCGTCGTCGATCTCTGCTCCGATCGTCTCGTACAGTCCCGCTTCTTTTGCCGCGTCAAGAGACATCGTCTTCATCGTCGTGTAATCTTCGATCGCCTTGACATCGTCCATGATCCCCTTATCATGCGGCGGTGTGATCTGCGCGCCGTCCTCCCAGTATACTTTGTATCCGTTATACTCCGGTGGATTGTGACTTGCGGTGATATTGATCCCGGCGATACAGCCAAGCTTTCTCACGGCATAAGAAAGTTCCGGCGTCGGTCTCAGAGATTCAAACACATAGGCTTTGATCCCGTTTGCCGCCAGACAAAGCGCCGCCTCGTCTGCAAATTCCGGAGACATCCGGCGGGAATCATAAGCGACTGCCACGCCTTTCTGTGCGTTGCCGCTTTTGTGGATATAATTGGCAAGTCCCTGCGTTGCTTTCCGCACCGTGTAAATGTTCATCCGGTTCGTTCCTGCTCCGATGATCCCGCGAAGACCGGCCGTTCCAAACTCAAGGTCTGTATAAAAACGCTCTTTGATCTCGTTCTCGTCATCTTTGATACTCTCTAACTCTGCCTTTGTCGCCGTGTCAAAATAAGGATTGGAGAGCCATTCTTCATATCGTTCTTTGTATTCCATTGTGTATACCTCCTGCCAAAATAGTATGTTTCCATTATACAACAGGCATTCACAAATGAAAAGCAAATATCTGCTCAACAAACCGCATTTTTTCTTCGGTCTGCCGGATCGCCGTTTCCAGCTTCTCCACACTTTTCTCCGGAATCCACGCTTTATTGGATTGGTAGTAGGCATTTGCAACTTTCCAGAATTTCTCCGGATAGATCAGTTTCAGCGAAATATATTCGATCTCCGCCTGACTGAGCGGACGGATCCGGCTGTACATTTCCAGCATCGCATCGCCGAATTTTACATCCCAGTGATGTTTCTCCATGACTTTCCGCAGAAAATAATACAGATCCAGCACCTGCACATCCATCCGGAAATGCTCAAAGCCCGTTGTCGCGACCCGTTCCCTGCATCCCCATCCGTCTGACGTTCCGTGTACGCCCGCCGGCATCAATACATTGTGATAATTATAATCCCCGTGGACCAGTCGTTTCCCGCAGATACTCTGCTCGTATAACGTTTCATATCCGGAAGTTTCCAGCTGCTCCGCCGCCCGCGTCGCCAGCCGGATCATTTTTTCAAAATGTTGTAAGAACAGTGCTTCAAACTTTCCTTTATTTCTCCGCTTCCGGATAAACGCACGCACTTTTTTCAACTCTCTTGTATGACATAAAAATTCTTCTTTCAAATGTCTTCCTGCCGGCGGCATCTTCACGTTTTCTGCTGCCTGCGTCCCGTCTTCACACAAAGCTTCTCCCGTTGCCGGATCTGCAGCGTCATCTTCCGGATCCGGTTCCCAGCGCATCTTTTGATGGAGCAGACTCAGATTCCGTACAGCTTCCAGTACATCCCCCTCCCTGCGAACATCACATTCCCGACCGCCGAACCAATGTTTCAGCATATAACGTGTTCCGTCCCTCGACGTACTGATCAGCTCCTGTTCTTTTGTAAATATCGGAAGATCCACATTTTCATACCCGCTCCCCGAAAGTTGACGAAGTAACTGATACAGCAGAAGCGCACGCCCGTCGGAGATGCCTGCCTCTTTCAGCAGCATCAATCCCTCGTTTGTTTCGCAAAAAAACGCACCCCTTACTTTGCGGGTGCTGATTATCTCAATGTCATACTGATTTAAAATTTCCAATTCATACTCTCTCATGGCTGCCCCCTGCATTTCTACGATTCTTAACTCTTTTCAATCTATGAGGCGGGCAGCCAAAGTATGCTAAAGCCCTAATCTTTCTTTTACATATTCACACAAAAGTTCTTTCTTATTGCATTCCGGTTCGTCGATGACCCATTCCAGCAGTTCGTTCAGCATACTGCCGAGTTTCCGTCCGGGCTCCATGCCGAGCTGCATCAGATCTTTTCCGGTAACTGCCAGACCGCGCAGGTTCACGCAATGTCCGCTGATCAATGTTTCCTGATAAATCTCCCGCATCTCGATGATATTCTCGATCTTCTCTTTTTTACGGTACGGACTCTGTGCTTTGACATCCGCCATACGCACGGCGAGATAATACGGAAACAAGTCCACTCCGATCCGGTTCATTGCGCGGCGCACATTCTGTGGCGTCGCTTCGATCCGGTAATCGTGATAGCAGACCAGCTTCGTCACCTTTTTGATCGTATCGTTGTCAAATTTCAGACGGCGCATCACGGAGCGCGCAAGTTCTTCACTTACGAGCGCATGCCCTTTAAAATGATCCCGTCCCTTTTCATCGGTCGTCTTCATCGCCGGTTTTCCCATATCATGGAACAACATCGTAAGTCTGAGGATCTTATCCCTCTTGACGCTCTTGATCGCATGCAGCGTATGTTCCGCCACGTCATATTTGTGATGCGGCGTATTCTGCGCCACGCCGACCATTGCATCCCATTCCGGCAGGATCACTTTTGTGATCCCCAGTTCATACGCATCCTGAATCCGTTCCGGATGAGCGGATACGAGCAATTTCACCAGTTCCGTCTGGATACGCTCCGCACTGATCCGTTCCAAAGTCGGCGCAAGTTTCCGGATCGCTTCCGCCGTCTCCGGCTCGATCGGAAACGCAAGCTGCGCGGAGAAACGTACTGCACGCAGAATCCGGAGCGCATCTTCCGAAAAACGTTCCATCGGGTCTCCGACACAGCGGATCAGATGGTGATTCAGATCTTTCATCCCGCCGAATACATCGACAAGCCGCACTTCATCGTTATACGCCATCGCATTGATCGTGAAATCCCTGCGCCGCAGATCTTCTTCTAATTTATTCGTAAAGACAACCTCTTTCGGATGCCGGCCGTCTTCATAAAGTCCGTCGATCCGGTACGTTGTCACCTCAAAACTGTCTTTTCCCAAAAGTACAGTCACCGTTCCATGCTCAATCCCGGTATCGACCGTCCTGCGGAACAGCTTTTTTATCTCTTCCGGCTTTGCGGAAGTCGTAATGTCCCAGTCTTCCGGACGTTTTGCGAGAATGGAATCCCGGACGCATCCACCCACGGCATATGCTTCATATCCGTGCATCTGCAAATTTTCAATAATTTCCGTCACTTTTGCCGGCAGCGTGATCTTCATCTGTTTTCTTCCTTTCCTCAGAACATTTTGATGATTTCTTCTTCTCGTTTTTGGCAACTAAATATTATAACCTGTCTTGGTTGTCTGCTCAACCATTTCAGCGCAGATTTTAATCTTTTTTCGTCGTAACTGGAAAATGCATCGTCCAAAATAAGCGGGATTTCTTCCTCATACATCAGATCCAGCGCAGCCATCCGCAGGGAAAAATAGATCTGTTCGATCGTCCCGCGGCTTAAACGCTCTGCCGGAAGCCGTTTTCCCTCACTGTACACTGACAGTTCCAAACCATCTTCCACAAACAGTCTGCCATACTTCCCGTCGGTGATCTCACTTAAGATCTCCGACGCATGTCTGTTCAGCTGCTCGCCGAACCGGTCGCTCATTCCATGTGCCGCATCTTTCAGATGTTCGCCCGCAAGTTCCAATGCATCCAATGTACGATCCAGCTTTTTCTCCGCAGACGAGCGCATTTCCTCTTCCCGAAGCTGCTCCTCCAGATTATTTTTCAAAACCTGTTTCTCTTTCAGGTCGCTTTGTTTCTGCTCGATCTTCCATTTTAATTTATACACGCGCTCTTCCAACGCTTCTCTGTCTGCCGCATCCCGGTCTGGCTCTTTCTGCTCTTCCGTTTTCTGCTCCGCCGCTTTCGGATAGGTGCGTTCCCACGCATCAGATGGACACCCCAAAGAAAGATACCCCCACAACAGACAGCCGATCCCGCCCGCAAAAATACCGACAGCCGCCCCGATCACAGCCGTCGGAAAGTGCAGCATCCATCCGCTGAGAAGAAGCAGGATCCCGAGCAGCGCCAGAATGCTGCCTGCCCGTTTCGCCGTTCTCTGCCGTGCAGTTCTCTTCTGCTCAGCCATCTGCCGTTCCCTGCTCCGCGGATCTTCCCTCTGCTGTGTGTTTTTTTCCTGCTCTGCCCGGTAAACCGCCGCTCTTCGTTTCTCTTCTTCTGCCGCCAGATGCTCCCGTGCATCCGCAATCTCTTTTTGCAGACGTTCCGTCTCGTCTTCCACATAACCGATCCGGTCTTCCGTCTTCCTTATCTTCTGTTCCCGCGCTTCCTGAAGTTTCTTCTGCTCCCTCTGTACTTCCCGCGCCCGGATCTTCAGACGCTCCAACGCCCCGGAAAGATCGATCTCACCACTTCCGGTCTCATAATAATTTGCCGCAAAATTTTTCAGTTCTGCCGCCAGATCCTGTCCCGGCTTAGCGCTTAAACGACCGATCGCCGCCATATTTTCAAAACTTGCTTCGCCGATCCCGCCCAGAAGCATCTCCAGATCGCCATTTTCAACCGACAGCTCTTCTCCGTCGTCCTCGCAAATGAGTTCTGCAGATTTATGATATCTGTCAAAATGCCGTTCCAGACGAAAATTACGTCCACCGCATGTGAACTGCATCATCCCCGCATAATAATTCGGATTCTCCCAAGGCTCATAACGTGAAAATGTATCATTCTTTGCAGCTCGTCCTTTCCCTCTCTCCAATCCGAACAGCATGGCTTTGATAAACGCATAGATCGTCGATTTTCCGTATTCATTTTCTCCGAAGATCACATGAAGCTGCCCCGGAAAGTAAATATGGGTGTCTGTGAATTTTCCGAAATTCATCAAATGCAGTTCCCTGATCCTCATCACATTCCACCCCTGCTTTCCATCAACGCCTGTACGCCCTCGCACAACGCCTGCCACTCAATACTCTCCGGCACGCAGTCCTCAAAAGATTCGATGTACCGCCCGATCAGATTGCTCCGGTTTTCCTCGCGGATCTTCCGAAAATCATATGCCGGAACCGTCTCGTCCACAATTTCCAGAATATTGCCTGAAACTTCGTCCCATTCCCGTTCAAAGATAAGCTCCGGGTCACGAAAACCTTTCAAAGTAAATTTATAAAGGTTTTCCGCTCCCCTCTCTTTTATCATTTCCAAAATCCGGTCCATCACGCTCCGCGCCGTCATCATTTTGTCCACATTCAGCGCAAGATGCAGATATTCCCGCTTTGCAAACGGTACAAAAGAAATCCTCGTCTCTCCGCCCCGGATCTCTCCACGGATAAACCCATGTTTTCCGGTATCATTTTTATCGGTCGGCTCCAACGCGCCCGCATATGCCGCCATCCCTTTGACGACAATCTGCGGCTTGTGGATATGTCCCAGCGCCACATAATCAAACCCGCTTCGTTTAAGTGCATTTCCATTGATCGGAATATGCTTCTCATCCCCTCCATGTGCAAGCAGTATCTCAATCCCCGCTTTTTTTTGCGCACAAAGTCCGTCATAACGCGGTTCCAAAATCTCTTTCGCCTCATAGCTGAATCCGTAAACCGCCGTGTCCAGATGTTCCAGCACAAGATACTGAGGTCTGTTTCCAAACAGCGGATGTACATTTTCACTCCATGAAAATGTACGATAATACGAATCTTTTCGGATATGATCATGATTTCCTGCGATCAGAACCACTTCCGTATGCGTCAGTTTTGAAAATAAATAATCCACTTCTTTCAATTCCCGGAGCAGCGGCTGACGGTGGAACAGATCCCCCGCGATCAGAAGCAGATCTGTCTGTTCCTGCTCACACAATGATACCACCTCGGAAAAGGTCTCCCATAATTCATCCGGTCGTCTCTTACTGTATGCCGTTCCCGCCTCCGGTTCCGCTCCCAGATGTACGTCTGCAATATGAATAAATCTCATGTTTCACTCCCCTTTTATGAACATACTCCAACGGCGGCGGATCATGGAAAAACAAAAACGCCTTGTCCACTGACATGAAACCGTCCTCCGGACTTTAATGCGTGCATGACACCCCAAAAAAGAAACGGGGCACTCCAAAAGCAGCATTCCGCCTTTGAAGTACCCTCGCCCAATTCACTCTTTGCACTTCCCGCCTGTATCCCTCTTTGCGTTCGTTGTCTGTTCGGTATCTTATAACTCGCAGTTGTTTACAGTTCTCGGGAACGGGATCACGTCACGGATGTTGGACATTCCTGTCAAATACATCACGCAGCGCTCAAATCCAAGTCCGAATCCTGCATGACGTGTGGAACCATATTTGCGCAGATCCAGATAGAATCCGTACTCTTCTTCGTTGAGTCCGAGCTCCTGCATTCTTCCGCGCAGTTTCTCGTAATCATCCTCTCTCTGGCTTCCTCCGATGATCTCTCCGATTCCCGGAACAAGACAATCGACTGCCGCAACGGTCTTTCCGTCATCGTTCAGTTTCATATAAAATGCTTTGATTTCTTTCGGATAATCGGTTACAAATACCGGGCGTTTGAAGATCTCTTCTGTCAGATAACGCTCATGCTCTGTCTGCAGATCGCATCCCCAATGTACTTTATATTCAAATTTATCGTTGTTCTTCTCCAGAAGTTCTACTGCTTCCGTATAAGTCACTCTTGCAAAATCAGACTCTACGACATTTTTCAGGCGATCGATCAATCCCTTGTCCACAAAAGAGTTGAAGAAGTTCATCTCTTCCGGCGCCTCTTCCATCACATAGCTGATCACATATTTGAGCATTGCTTCCGCCAGCTCCATGTTATCGTCAAGATCCGCAAATGCGATCTCCGGCTCGATCATCCAGAACTCGGCCGCATGACGTGTCGTGTTAGAGTTCTCTGCACGGAACGTCGGACCGAATGTATAAATACTGCGGAATGCCTGCGCATAGGTCTCGCCGTTCAACTGTCCGCTTACCGTCAGGTTGGTCTCTTTTCCAAAGAAATCCTGACTGTAATCGATGCTTCCGTCTTCGTTTTTCGGAAGATTCTCCATATCCAGCGTCGTTACACGGAACATCTCTCCCGCACCCTCGCAGTCGCTTCCGGTGATCAGCGGAGTGTGCACATACACAAATCCCCTCTCCTGGAAAAAGCGGTGGATCGCATATGCCGCCAGAGAGCGCACGCGGAATACTGCCTGAAATGTATTGGTTCTCGGACGCAGATGCGAAATAGATCTGAGATATTCGAAACTATGACGTTTCTTCTGAAGCGGATAATCCGGTGCGGAAGCGCCTTCCACCACAACTTCATCTGCCTGAATCTCAAACGGCTGTTTCGCCTGCGGCGTTGCCACAAGTGTTCCGGTCACAACGATTGCCGCACCCACATTCTGTTTGGAAATCTCCTGAAAGTTGTCCATCGTATCATGGTAAACGATCTGAAGCGGCTCAAAATAAGATCCGTCATTTACCACGATGAATCCAAATGTCTTTGAATCACGGATGCTGCGGATCCAGCCACCGACCGTGATCTTCTGATCCAAATATTGTTCTCTGTTTTTAAATAATTCACGCACAGTTACTAGTTCCATTTTGAAATTCTCCTTTAACTCTTTCTTCCTGATTTCTACGAAAGTTCAATGATACCTATTATTATAGCACCAAATCCGCATCAAATACAATCCCATTCTGCTTTCTTGCTTCATCTGCAATCTGAAGTGTATGGAGCGTATGCTGAAGATACGGATGCTCCACGTTCTTCTCCCGGATCAGACATGCAAATCCCGCCACCTCAAACTGCATATTATCCCCACGTCCGTCTTCTCTCTCCGCTGTTGTCTGATATGGGATTTCTTCCGTGCGCCCGTCTCTGTAACGAATTTCAATCTTTTCGGGAACACCGACATGATCCAGAACGATCGCGCCGTCTTCCCCAAGGAAAACGGATGGATTGACAGATTCTGTAATCTTTGAATACACAGCCTCCGCCACCATTTCTTCATACTGCATCAGCACAATGCCGTCTCCCTCAAAACCATTTTCCAGCTTCGTCGAAAATGATTTTATGTCTTTCGGCATCCCAAACAACTGCACAAGCATATAGATCGGATAAACACCAATGTCCATGATCGCGCCGTTTGCAAGCTCAGGACGAAATGCGTTGAGGATCTCTCCTTGCCGGAATTTATCATATCTGGAAGAATACTGGCAATATTCCAGGGTCACGCGCCGCAGCTTTCCGATCTTCGGCAGATTTTCCATGATCAACTGATACGCCGGATCGAATGCCGGACGCATCGCTTCCAACAGAATCACCTGATTTTTCTTCGCACATTCGATCATCTGCTCAGCCTCATTTGCGTTGACCGCCATGATCTTCTCGCAAAGAACATGCTTCCCATGCTCCAACGCTTTTAATGTCTGCGGACAATGCGCATAAGTCGGCGTCGCAATATAAACCGCATCCAGATCTGACTCCAGAAACAATTCATAATCTGTATACACCTGTGTAATACCGTATTTCGCGGCAAATGCATCCCCTGTCTCCTGATGTCTGGAATACACTGCGCACACTTCAACTTCCGGAACGTACTGTACCGCATGCCAGAGACGATCGCTGATAAAATTCGTTCCTACGATTCCAAGTTTGATCGGCATTTTATTTTCCTCCTTTAAAATGAGGGAGTGTAATTGCTCACATCACACTCCCTTAAATTCACGATTAAAAAAGAATACATAATAAAATAATCAATACCACAATCAACAAAAGATATAACCCCAAAAACCATTTGTTATGAGCATGATTTAAAAAAATTAAAATCAATCCCATGAACAGTGAAATAACAATTCCCAACGAAATATTCATGGGAATAAGAAATTCCTTTCCCATATGATCATTAGTTATATTTGTAAAATTAACCATGATCAAAGAAAATACGGAAACAAATAGCCCCATAATCGTTAAAATATTTGCATACACACGATTTATCTTATCATCCAAATTTTTATTTGCATCTTTGATCTGATTCATCCGCTCTTCATATTCATCCTTATATTTGGCAAGTCCTCTATAATGCTCTTCATCATTAAATGCAGCATCCTGTTGATTATTATAAGGATGTTCCGGAATATCTGTAAGCTGTTCAAAAAATATCTGCGCAATGGAATCTCCTTTTTTAATTCGAATCTCCGCAGAAGATATATTTTGAACTCTTAAGAATAATCTGGTCTTATGTCCCGGAAAATAATGTGGTCCCGCAACATGCAACCCTTGACGCATCCGGGAATTTTTCTCTCCGATACGCCCCATCAAGTCCAATGGCATTTTTATCATTTCTTCACTTTCTATGAAAACAACTTCGTTCGGACGCAAACGATATGATTCCACAGTTCCATCATCCTCAATGATTCCTTTAATGTGAACATCATATGATACAGGTTTCACATTATTTTCATCATAACCTTTTTCAAAAATCTCTGATGCCCGTGCTTTTATATCTTTGTCAACCAGTATCATATCTCTTCACTCCCTCTTTATTTGATTTTCTTATTATAGCACACACCCCCAAAAAAACAAAGAGCACGCACTAAGGATTCTTAAGGTCTCTTCAATCTCCCCTCTACTTCCTCCCGCGTCGGAACCGCAACCGACTGATTTAATCCTTTTCCGCCCGGATAAACCTGCAAATCCAAAGAAGTGATCGTTTCTCCCGGTATTACAATATGAGGAAGCTGATAAGTATAATCCAAATTCAACGATCCAAATTTAAAATTTTCATTCTGGTCACCGTCCTTTCTGTCGACCAGTCATCCAATCCATTTGTTCCGATTATATCAATAAATAAAAGATTTTTCTATATCAAAAAATCTCCCGCAGAATACATGTGCTGATACACACCTGTTTCTGCGAGAGATCTATTCTCCTACATCTTCTGCCTCTGCTTTTTCATTTATACCTATAATTATTCCAATGCCGGACCGTCAAGACCTTTTGCCCTATCTAGTGCTTCTCCAGCATCTCCTCGAACGTCAACTTCTCCGGCAGTTCTAACGCAAACCGCTTTTTCAGCCAGGCTTCCACCAGATCCACCCATTTCGCCGCATCCGCATTGATCTGTGTTTTTGCGCCTGCGGACGCCTGTGTCGCAACGCTCAGACCATGCATTCCCTCTTCAAAAATATGCATCTCAAACGGTACTTTATGGTCTGCCAGAGCATGCGCCATCCGGAGACTATGCTGAACCGGAACAAGTTCGTCCGCCGATGTCGCCCATAAAAAAGTCGGCGGCGTATTTTTCGTCACAAGACGCGCCGGGCTGACTGCAAGAAGTTTCTCCTCATCCGGTTTTGCATTACCAAGGAATGCCGTATTAGATGCCGCAAAAAGCCCATCTGCCATCGGATCTGAGGATGCGCCTGCTGCTTCTTTCATATAAATGTAATCGCTCAATGTATAGCCGAGGATCAGCGCCGCCGGACGGATCATTTCCTTTGTTGTATGCAGTTTCTCTGTAACGATCGGTTTATCCCAATATACACCATACATAGCAGTATTATGCGCGCCTGCGGAAAAGCCGCAGACTGCTACGCGATCCATATCCACCGACCATTCTTCCGCATGTTCGCGGATGATCAGCATTGCTTTTCCGATCTCACACATCGGATTCGGGAACTGACAATTTTCTTTTACCTCTAACGGCTTTGACAGATCCGGAAAACTATTGTCTCCTTCTCCGTATACCGAATAGCGAAGCACAAATGCATGATACCCCATTGCCGCAAATTTCAATGCGATCGGTTCTGCCTCACGATCGGAACAGCTCATATATGCGCCGCCCGGGCAGATCAAAACAGCCGGTCGTTTTCCCTGTCCACGTAATTCACCTTTCTCTGCGATCACATAAGTGGTCAATGTTACATCTTCTCTGTCTTCATAAAGTTTGATTGTCTCTGTCAACATACTGGTAGCCTCCTATTTTCTTTTATCCTTTCCGATCACGACTGACGCAAAATCCGGATGGAACATTTCTGCCATTGTCATATGATCCAATGCACAGACTCTTGGCTCATATTCCTTTCCGAAAAAGCTTTCAAATGGTTCCCCTGCATCATAATCCGCCTCTTTGGCTGCACGGATATAACGCAACAGTTGTTCCTTTTTCATTGGATTCGGATTATGTGCGCCGATGTAGGAAACTGCATTCAGATCGTACATCTTTTGAACGGCTTCTACATAAGTCGTAAGATCTGTTGTCTCTTTTGCAAAGAGCCAAACAAACATTCCGGTTGCATCCCCGACGAAAAGTATATTTTTCTCTAAGTATAACACAGAAATGCCGCCTTGCGTATGTCCGGGCGTTTCATAAATTTTGAGTGTAATCCCACCGAGATCAAACACCGTTCCTTCCGAAACTGTCTGAAGCGTTCCCGTTCCACGGCTGCAATATTCTTCCAGATTAAATCCTTCCGGAAGTCCGTTATACGTCTCTCCGGTTTCGAAATTCATACTATTTTCCGCACGTTTTGCATTATCTCTTCGCATCGCCGCCTCTGAATGTTCCTGACAAAGCGCAATATCTTTTTCACCGATATAACACACCTCTTCAAATTGTGCATTTCCTCCGGTGTGATCGCAGTGTCCATGCGTATTGATAATCACCACCGGCTTGTCTGTTACCGAGCGCACCGTCTGTTCCAGATTTCCAAAACCATATCCTGTATCGATCAACGCCGCCTGTTTACTTCCGACAAACAGATAACAGAATACATTTTCCGGACTTCCGATCCGGTAATACCCATCTTGTTCTTCCACCTGATAATACATTCCAATCCCTCCCGCACACGGTTATATTACTGCTTGTAAAATGTTCCCTCTGATTGATTTATTCTACATCTAAAAGCTGTGCAAAATGCTCGATCTTCACATCTGTTTTTTCATATCCGAACGCATCCCCCAGACCGACTGCCAACATTCCTGCTGCCTTTGCCGCGTCAATTCCTGCGTATGCATCTTCTACGACTACACAGTTTGCCGGATCTTCTCCTAAAAATTCTCCTGCTTTCAGGAAAACTTCCGGATCCGGTTTGGAATGTGTAATATTGTTTCCGTCTGAAATCGCATCGAACGCATTCAGCAATTCCACTTTCTCTAAAATAAACTTTGCATTTTTACTGGAAGAACCGATAGCAAGTTTGCAGCCACGTTCACGCAGTGTTTTCAAAGTCTCTCTTACCTCGTCCGATACGTCCGCCGGTGTCATTGTTGCCAACAGTTCCCGATATGTATTGTTTTTCTGCTCCATCAATTCCGCTTTTTTCTCTGCCGAAAGCGGCTCGCCTTCATATCGTTCCAGAATAATTTCCAGACTCTCTGCACGGCTTACTCCGCGCAGACGGTTGTTGATCGTCTCATCAAAATAAATCCCCATCTCATCTGCCATTTTCTTCCACGCCTGATAGTGGAATTTATCTGTAAATACGATCACTCCGTCCAGATCAAATATAAATGCTTTCATTCTTATTTATCCCTCTTGCTTTCCGTAAATTTTCATCAACTCTTCTTTTTCTATAAAAATGCTGACCCGCTTAAATCTTACACGGCAAAGTTTATCCGCTTTCGGATCCATTTCTACAAAAGGATGGTTCAACTGATCCTCTATGACAGCCGTTCCGGCAAATACTTCGTCCACCAGACCGATAAACTCATCCAGATAGCTTTTTGCGATCGGATAGCCATTGTGATTCGGAAGCAACCAATCGTACGCATCGCCAAGATCTTTTACCCGCTGCATATTTGCCCGAAAATTCAGCATCCGCTCCCGCACATCATACGGTGCTTCCGGATTCTTGGAATTATCAAACATCATCACCTGTCCCACATCGATCTCGTCTCCGCAAAGCAGCAGCCGTCCTTTACGATCCAGGAAAAACAGACTGCTGTTGCAGTGTGCCGGCTTTACATCCAGCACCTCGATCGTACGATTTCCCAACTCGATCACATCTCCGTCTTTGACATAGATTTTCTCATAATCCGGATTCGGAAGCTTTGAAAGATCAAACGGAACCGCTCCCGGAGTTAAAGTTGACGGTGCGTCGATCTTCTCTCCCTCGCTCATATAAACAGCTTCAAACTCTCCGTTGCCCGCCGCATGATCCGGATGAAAATGTGTATTCGCAACAAGGATCGGCTTATCCGTCAGTTTCTCAACAAACGCCCGAAGATTTCCCACACCATATCCGGTATCGATCAGAAGCGCCTTCTCATCTCCCTCTAACAAATACATATTTTCACTGCCGTTCATAAAATTGATAAACCAAGTACCTTCCTTTGCTTCCCATGCAGTGTAACTGCCGAAAATCTGTTCCAGTGTCGGTTCCATTGTCCTTCCTCCTTGTCTGCAATATTTTACATCGCCTTTTATACTTCTAAGCCCTTTTATGTTTCTAACGTTTATGCTTCTAATACGTTGATTTCCTTTAATTCTTTGATCGCCTGCTGAAGCTTTTCCGGATCAAACGGAAGGAATCCGAGATAACTGATTTCTTCCAATGTGTTATACAAAAATTCTGCGTCATCCGACTGTGACATTCCTGCCAATGTCGGTGTATATTTTCCCAAAACAGCAAGCGCTTTTGGGTCTTTTCCGACTCTTGCCAACGTTGTCTTTTCTCCGTACGGATGACAATAATCGGTTTCCGGTACATAATCAAATTCATATCTTCCGGCGCTCAAAATCTGTTTGCCTTCTTTATATCCCGGCAACTCTACTTCCGCCTCGCAGTTGAATGGAATTTCCACAACCACATGCAACATTCCATCAGAACAAATTTCAAAGTTACATGTATATTTTCCGTTTACAGAATCATAACTGCATTCCATTTTCGGCAGACGCACATCCGGATGCGGTGCAATGACCGCCCGCGCAAATCCCGGCTCTGCCGGACGGATTCCTGCTGCATACGCATACATAAATTCCATCACAGAACCATACGAATAATGATTCAGAGAATTCATTCCAGTCGGACTGATCGTTCCGTCCGGAAGCACCGAATTCCAACGTTCCCAGATCGTTGTTGCTCCCAAATTCACACTGTATAACCAACTTGGGAATCCTTCTTTCAGTAAGAAATCATATGCCAGTTCATACAAACCTGCTTCTGCTAAAACGGTACAAAGAAGCGGTGCGCCGACAAATCCACATTTAATCTGATTTCCATCTGCCTGTAATTTCTTCTTAAACTGTTCGATCAGATATTCTCGATCCACATAGATTCCGAATTTTAATGCGATCACATATGCAGCCTGCGTTGTCACTGCCAGTCTTCCGTTCGGAGTAAAATATTCTGCTAACACTGCCTGTCTGATCTTTTCCTCCAACTTCCGATAATGCGCTGCATCTTCTGTCAATCCCAATGTCTCGGCAATTTCTGCTGTCTTACGAACAGACGCACAATAATAGACCGAAGCAATATAAGTATCTTCTGTGCTTCCTTTAAAACTTGTCGGTGTCGCGCCGTCTAATGCCAGCCAATCGCCAAAATGGAATCCGAAATCGAACAGATAGTGCTTTTCGCCTCGTTCTCCGTCTTTTCTGTCAATGTAATCTACCCAGTCTTTCATCAACGGATAGCAGTAATTCATTTCTTCCTGATTTCCGAAATAAGTATACAGTGTATACGGAAGAAATGTTGCAATATCTCCCCATACGCTTCCGGCATCCTCTTTATGTCCGATATTCGGCACATAATTCGGCACAGCGCCATCGATCATCTTCTGTTCATCCCGAAGATCTTTTACAAACTTATGGAAAAATGCACGGGTGTCCATATGGTAACTTGCCGTCGGAGCAAATACCTGCGCATCTCCGGTCCATCCAAGACGTTCATTTCTCTGCGGACAATCGGTCGGCATATCGAGGAAATTCGATTTCAGTCCCCAAACCGTATTTTCATACAAACGATTAATTTTTTCGTGATTTGTATGGATATATCCCGTTCTCTGCAAATCCGAATACAGTACGTTTCCTCGGAATGCTTCTTTCTTCAATTCCCCTGCCCATCCGGTCACACGGACATAACGGAAACCGAAAAATGTAAAATGAGGACACACGGTTTCCGGTTTTCCACCGGAGATATAGACAAACTGCGATCTGGCTTCCCGATAGTTTTCCCGATAAAAATTATCGTTCTGTAAAATCTCTCCGAAATCAAGTACCACTTTCGTTCCTTTCGGAAGATCCGCATCAAATTCCACAAATCCTGCAAAATTCTGTCCCATATCCAAAACGGTTTCTCCTGCCGGAGTGTGAAGGATCTCTTTTACTGAAATTTGTTCTTTTGCTACAACCGGAAGACTTAAGCGATCCATCAAATGTGATTTTGCAAGATTTTTTGTTCCTTCCTCCGCTTCCGGATCAGCAATAACTTCCACCGGTTTCCACGGATTTTCTTTTTCTTCCCAAAGCAGACGGTTCAGGTCTTCTCCAAAATAAATACCGGAATCTTCAATATCGGAACCACAATATTTCCAGTTTTGATCGGTACAGATACACTCTGTCGTTCCGTCTTCATATTCCAAATGAAGTTCTGCGATCACAGCCATCCGATCTCCGTAATTTTCTTTCTGACCATCCAGACCGAACTCACCCATATACCAGCCTTTTCCAAGCAAAAATTCCAGACTGTTTTCTCCGGCTTCCCCATTTCCGCTGCAAAGTTCTTCTACCGGAAATGTCAGTACTTGTATATTCGCCTCATAATTGTTGACGTATGGAGTCAAAAATTCTTCTCCTAATTTTTTACCATTGAGATAAACCTCAAACACGCCCACACCGGATGTATAAAGTCTTGCTCTCTTAACAGGTTTCACTGCGGCAAACTTCGTGCCGATCACCGGATGGAACGCATCCGCCTTCTGTGGAGCGATCCAATCCGCCTCCCATGCTTCCTGCATTTTTCCGGTTTCAAAATAGGCAAGATCACTGACAGCCGTATCGCCTTGATCTCCGGTTACTGTCACACGATAATAATAGGTTGTGCGCGGTTTTAATTCCAGATCGATCTTCTCTCCCGACTGTTTCAGATCTTCCCCTTCTTTTTCCCACAAAATCCGGGGAAAATCTGCATCCTCACTGACTTCTATTTTCGCATGGACTTGTTTTTTACTTTCGGTATCTTCCACTTTCCAAGAACAAAGCAGAAAATCATATGTAAATCCCATCGGGTTCTGGATTCCGTTTATTTTTGTTTCTGTAATTCGCATTTATGTTTCTCCTTTTCGCTTACAATCTCAAATCTGACCTATAATTTCAGATCCGGTTTTCCGCAGAATGGATCGATCGGAGATTTTCCCTTAAACTCGCTGTCTCCGCACAATTTCTCAACCACAGCATGGATCACATATTCGGAATTGCAATATCCGTTGACAAATGTTTTGATCATCGGCGCATCCAGCAAATGATACGGATTTCCTACGCTGACAAACAACGCCGGCATTTCATGCACCATCCACGGCATGTTATTTCCAAGACCAAACATCGTATGCCAGTTCAGACGAGATACGGTTTTGTTCGATGCTGTTTCGATATTTCCTACATAGAAGATCAGATCGTAACGGCTCTTAAAGCTTTCCACGGAATCTTCCATCACTTCAAATCCTTCCGGTTCATACACCGTCACTTCAAATCCGCGCGCTTCCAGTTCCCGTACAAATGATTCGCATACTCGTTTGTTCGACGGAAAATCACCCATCAGTTCAAGCAGCACTCTTTTGTGTTTTTTCGGATCGATCGGAAGAAGTTTTTGTATATCTTTTACAAGCGTTACCCCTTCATCCGCACATTCCTTTGCCCAACGATCATACGTCTCGCAGTTCAAAATATCCAATGCCGATGCATCCGGTACAAGCTGTCCTTTTTCCTGTTTCTCCGGCAAATGCATCGCTGCTTTTGTTGCCAGAATACGCTTCACTGCTTCTTCCAAACGAGCGTCCGATAAAATTCCTTTTTCATATCCTTCTCTCATCAACCGGAAATCTTCTTCCATATTTCGATTAAATAAGAACATATCGCAGCCATTTTCAATACTAAGCGGTACTGCCGTTGCTCTGTCCATTGCAGAACAGAAACCAACCATCGGTGTTGCATCCGTTACGATCAAACCGTTAAATTCAAGCTGTTCTCTCAATAATTTCTTTAACAGATTTTCCGATAAAGTTGCCGGAAGAATCCGCTCGCACGGTTTCTGATCAAAATATTCTTCATATGCCGGTAATGCAATATGAGCTGCCATTACAGTCAATGTACCTGCTTCGATCATTTCTTTGTAAATTTTTCCATAACTTTCATTCCACTCTTTGCAGGAAAGAGCGTTCACACTTGTCACAAGATGCTGGTCACGTTCATCCACACCGTCTCCCGGGAAATGTTTTACACTTGTCGCCACGCCTTCTTCTTTTGCACCGCGGATATATGCTTTTCCCATATCGATCACCGTCTGAAGATTGGAACCGAAGGTACGCACATTAGTGATCGGATTGTGATAGTTCAGATCCAGATCCACAACCGGAGCAAAAGACCAGTTCACACCGACTGCCGCTCCCTCGCTGCAACTTACCTTTCCAAGCTGATATGCTCTCTCCACATCTCCGGTCGCTGCGGCAAGCATTTCTCTTCCGTAATACGTTCCTTCTATTGCCGATCCGTTTCCGCCGTATTCCAGATTCGAAGCTGTTAAAAGCGGAATTCTCGAAGCATCCTGCAAGATTTTATGAGACTGTCTTAATTCCTCTCCCGGTCCTTCACGATAAAGCATTCCTCCGATATGCTTTGTCTCCACCAGTTCTTTCAATTCTTTTTCATCTTTCGTAAATACGATCGGGCAAAAAAGCTGTCCGATTTTTTCCTCCAGACTCATAGAATCATAGGTACTCTCTACCCACTGCACTTGCTCTTCTGTTAAGTAAAACGGATTTTCTTTGTACTGAATCATATCCTTATACTCCTTCTCATTTCCATAAATTTTTCGTAACTCTCATACTTTTCAGGTTGATTTCATTTTACAAAATCTCGTTCTAAACTGCCATGTACTTTTTTTTTCAGAATCCGACGTATTTTCACCACTTGCTCATAACGTCAATGTGCACTGACACTAACATCCGCTTCACGATATAACACATAAAACCTTTACTTTTTCCACAGGGTAAGTTGCATGAAAATCAAATTTTCTTTATAATAAATACCATCAGCAGACAAGAATACATTTGCTTTTTTGTTCACTGATGGCATTGAAACATAAAAACGAAATAGATTGCTCAGGCAAAAAATCTGGCATTGAGGTTAAACTATGGCTTACTACATCACCTATGGTGAATTTCAACAACATATGAAAGATTACTTTTTCCGAACAGGCAGTCGAATGCAGTTTCCGGAAATGGCTGATTACCTTTACCGAAAAGGACTTCTCTCGGAAACGCCTCCGGATCCTATGCTGACTTCTGAAATGTTCGGAGACATGGACGACGATGCGTTCAATAAGATCATCGATCAACTTCCTTTGGAACTGAATCCGCAAATTTCAATTACGCCAAAAGTAAAAGAAACAGATATTTTTCCAAACTCCGGCGATGTTTTTATCATCCGTCACCCCCGCTATACCCGTCCCGCGCCTCACATACATAATTATTTTGAAATTAATTATGTTGCCAGCGGAAGCTGCACGTTTGTCTTTGAAAAAAGCAAACGCACCATGCAGGAAGGAGAGCTTTGTATCATTGCGCCGTCTTCCGAACACGATCTTGTCATCGATGATGACTCCACCGTGTTCTGCATTATGTTACGAAAAAGCACGTTTGATACGACATTCTTTTCTCTTCTGTCACGGAAAGACCTGCTTTCCTATTTTTTCCGAACCATTTTACAGGATGATTCCCATGCCAATTATCTCCTGTTTTTTTCAGAAAATAATAAGTGGTTAAAACAGATCATTCATAATGCAATGGGCGAAAGTTATAAAAACGACAGTTACAGCAATGCTTGCTGTATCAGTTGGATCAATCTGCTGTTTTCCAACTTACTCCGAAATTACAGCAAAACTTTACAATTTTACGACTACCAGATGGGAGCCGACTTCTCACTTGTTTTACAGTATATCCAGCACAATTATCAGACTTTGACATTAGCCTCTCTTGCCGAACTGTTTCATTACAGTGAACCGCATCTATGCACACTGATCAAACAGAATACCGGACACAATTTCACCGGATTGATCAAGCGGCTCCGGCTCGCCGAAGCGATCGACTACTTAACCAATACCAATCTGAAGATCGGCGAGATTGCCGAAAAAGTAGGCTATAACTCTGCGGATCATTTTTCAAGAGTATTCCGCAGCACTTATAAAATGTCACCGCAGGAATACCGCAAACAAAACAGCCATACAGAAGAAGCCTTCGTTCCGTTTGAAGTCAAAAACGAAAAGACAAACTAATAAAATAAAAGAGGAATTTTTCATAGAGTCCATCTGTTTTACACTTTTGGTTTTCTATAAAAATTCCTCTTTTCTAATGTATACTAACGCTTCTATCTGATTTCAAACTCTGCAAAGTCAACCTTACCTTCTGCAACGCGGAAATACAATGCCTGTTTTCCTTCGATCTTCGGAAGAGTTATCCACACTTGCTCCCAATTTTCACCGGATTTTTCACAATTTCCGACTACTTTTTCCCCGGCAGTATCTAATAAAACTTCCATCGTGCCTTCTCCTCTGAGTGTCAGTCCGATCTTCGTCTCATTTCCGGAAAAAGCAAAATATTTAAATCCTGCCAAAGCGCCTTTTCGCATATTGCAAATATAAGGATACAGATTTTCTTCTTTCGTCAATGTCGCTTCATCACATACCGCATCGTCATTTCGAACCTCTTCTGTAATATACGGCATTTCTTCCGGAAGTTCCGGTACAGCCTCGCCCGGACCTGCCATGATCACCTGTCCGACTTTTTCTCGATCTCCTTCCGTCAGATGACAGGCAATATACGCCGAATACTGTCCGCTTGCCGGAAGCGCTCCGTCATTCAAACCACAGCTTGTAATCTCGATCTGCGGAATCGTTCCGTCTTCACAGATCACAACCCGATCCGCACATCCCTGTCTGGAAAATGCAGTTCCATGTGTATGGCGATGCCAGAAAATGTAATACGCACCTTCCACCTCAACAAGTCCGCCATGGTTATTTCCTGTGTAATTGACCGGAAGTGTATTTCCTTCATATCCAATATCTCCGTTGGATACGATCACACCCTTATATTCAAACGGACCTTCCGGTGTTTTTGCCATTCCATAGCAAAGTTCATGCCCTTGCAAACTGGAATACACAAAATAATACCAGTCCCCAAAATGACGGATGCTGGACGCTTCAAAAAACGGATGTGCTTCATAAGCCGTTCCTTTCGCTGTATCGATTCCATTTGCCACGCATACAGGTTCACTGATAATGGTGTGCATATCATCCGAAAGTTTTACCATCATCGCTCCCGGAATGTCTAACTCTTCCATTCCCGGAAAGCGCATCGGCGGGCAAAATCCATAGTACAGGTAATTGCCGCTTTCTTCACAAAGTATTGCCGGATCAAACCACCGTCCCACTTCCGGAATCGTCCCGTCTGCTCTTCTCACATAGTCTAAAAATTCATATTCTCCTGCCGGAGTATCACAAACTGCCACAGAAATCACATTTACCGTGTCCAGCGCATAATAAAGATAATATCTGCCGTCCGGTCCTTTTGTCACATCCGGCGCATAAAGCAATCTTGTTTCCGCTCCGAAAAAGGAGGGTTCATACTCCGGCATCTCTTTGTCATATGGCGCTCCATTGATCGGATCCTGTGTTTTTTTATAAATGACGCCCTCGTATTTCCAGTTTCCAAGATCATCTACCGGCGCGCTCCAGCACACATAATCGTCCTCACAAAAAGAAGTTCCGTTTCGCTTATCGTGGCTTCCGTAAATATAAATCCTCCCGTCAAATACATGTGGTTCTCCGTCCGGAACTGTCTCCCAAAACGGTAAATACGGATTCAATCCTAACTGTTTACTCATCTTCTTTTCCTCCTATTCTATCGAAAAAACTGCCGGATCTGCTCCCCCTCCCTTGAGCAAATCCGACAGTTTTTCTTTTACGATTCTTTATTCTGCTGCGTTCATTTTCGCTTTCATTTCTTCAATCTGTTTTGCATATTTTGCCATCGGGTTCTTTGCAACACAGATAATCAAGACGATACCTGTTAATGTCGGAGCTCCGAATTTCAAGAAATTCAATGCGAACATTGCGCTGTCCGGCTGCTGTCCGATCGCACCTGCCACATATCCGGAAGCTGCAAGTACTGCAAGGATACCGGAACTAACAACTGTGTTACCACATTTCTGTGCAAATCCTTTGATAGAAGCGATCACACCGTTTGCAGACTTTCCTTCTTTTAACTGAATGAAGTCGATTGTATCGTTTACAAGTACATTTACAAGTGCATTCTGCATAGCTGCGAAACATGTAGAGATAAATGTGATCACACAGCAATATGTAAAATTCATTTTACCTGTGAAGAACAACAGTACATAACAAGCACAAGATACGACCTGTGATACGATCAACGCTTTCTGTCCTGTCTTGAAGATTTTCAGAACGATCGGCATCAATACCATCATGGAAACCATCGCTCCGATAGAAATAACTCCCATGTATACGCTGATCAGGTCAGGTCTTTCATAATAATACATCATGTAGTATACAGATGTGGAGAACATCATTCCGTATCCCATAGACGCCATGATCCATGCAACCAAGTTCGGATAAACTTCTTTGTATTTCAAAATGGTTGCAATTGCTTTTAACGGATTTCCTTTTTCTGCCGGCTGGAGATATTTCTCCTGTCCTTTGGATGTGAAGAACAATCCCCAGAAGGAAATAAATGCAAGCACACCACAGATTGCCATCAACGGTACATATCCGTTGCTGAATCCGAGACTCTCAAAGAATCCTGTAATGTTCAATGTAAATGTGTTTCCGATCGTAAATACAAATGCACAGCATCCGGCGCCAAGTGTAATGATCATATTTCTCTGTTCATTGTCTCTTACTGCTGCCGGAAGGATTGCCATCTGCGGCATTGTGTACATCGTAACAGTCATTCCATATCCAATATACATAATTAAAACGTAAACTGCTTTTACCGTTACAGACTCAAATCCCCAGTCAACCCATACCATGATGGAGAAGAATGTCAACAAGATCGGAGCTGCGAACATATAAGGGCGATAACGTCCCCAACGTGTATGTGTCCGGTCTGCGATGACTCCCATCATCGGGTCATTGATCGCATCCCACAATGTAGAAATAAACATGATCAGGGAAGCGGTTGCTGCCGGGATCATCAATGTATCTGTCATATATACAGACAAGTAACTTGCAAGAACTGCCGCGATCAACATTGCTCCACCGTTTACAGATGTTGCATGGAACCACTTAAACGCGGTACTTACATGGTCCTTTGAGCCGTTCTGACTCACTGTTTTTTCATTTGCCATTTTCTCTCTCTCCTTTTCGTTCTCTTTAAACTATCTCTAGTTTACCGAATGCCGAGGGCAATTTCCATGTTATATATTACCTCAAATCCGACATTTTTTAAGACGATACTTTTTCATCCGTCTTTTTTTCAGATGAAGCCGACATTTTTTATTTGCCCTCAACTTAAAGCCATCATAGCATGTGCGCCACTTGTAAAACAGTCTCTAAGATGACATCCGGCAAGGTCATTTGCGACATCTTAAAAAGATGCTTCCACACTTAATCCGTCTTCAGATTTGATTTTTACCTGACAAGATTCTGTTCCCTCAGATTTTCTCAAGATCAAAAGTGCATGACCATGGAACGTTTCCGTAATTCCCTCATTATAATTGTGCTCCGGTTTCGGATTACCGCTTCCAAATCCTGCCAAATCAGCGTCTCCTGTCACTTCTGCCGTTAATTTCTTATCACAATCTGTCATGACTCTTCCTTGTGAATCTTTCAGCCATACATGAATATAGGAAAGTTCTTTTGCTCTTCCTTCTTCTATTTCTAATTCCAGATGCACTTCGCTTTCCGCGCTCTGAAGTTCCATGCGTCCGATTTCCTGACCATTCTCATAAGCGACTGCTTCCACAGTTCCCGGCTCATAAACCACTTCAAATAATGTACGGAATCCGGCATTTTTTCCGGCAGCTTTTTTCCCTTGTGACACACCATTTACAAAGAGTTCCACTTCTTCTCCCGGAGAATAAATTTCAACAATCGCTGGATTTCCTTCACAACCAGACCAGTTCCATGTAGAAACACTGTCGCTGATCACCCACGGTGTCTTAATCAGATGCTGTCCGAATTTGTGCGGGTTCTGAACTGTAATATATGGATCTTTTCTCAGACCAAATACTACTTCACGGAAATAGGATGCAGGTCTTCTAAATCCTGTAATATCAATATCTCCGGAATATGCCAACTGACATGGGAATCCCGCGCCGAAGCCGCCTTCGCCCCACTGATAAGCCGGAACGCCAACTCCGGCTTCTCCGATGTAATCCCAACCGGTCCATGTAAAATCACCGATCACATGAGAAAGTTTCTCTACCAGATCCCAGTTTCTTGCGATTTCCGGCGGATACGTTTCACTTCCGACAATGACACGGTTCGGATATAATTCTCCATCCATCTCATAACGTGCCGTCATGTAGTTATATCCTGCAATATCCGTAGATGCACACGCTTTCTCCAAACGCTCTGTAATCGCATGATGTACGACGATCTCATCCATATGGTCATCCATCAAAGTCATAAAGTCGTTGACATTTCCATCCAGTTCGCCTTTGGCGCAAAGATCTGCCGATACGTCTGCTACGATATTGTCTACCTGATCTCCGGCTGCAAATACACCGTTAATGGACGCCAACGTATAACGAGTCTCATCCAATGCTTTGATTTTTTCACACAATTCATGGCAAGTCTTTGCACCATGATCTGTTCCGATCTCCGGAATCTCATTTCCTACCGAATACAAGATCACAGACGGATGATTGTAGTCTTTGCGTACCATTGCGGTCACATCTTTTTCCCACCATTCACGGAAGTACAGACCATAATCCAGATCGGATTTGCAGCGATCCCACATATCAAATGTTTCGTCCATTACATACATTCCCAACTCATCACAAGCGCGCAGCATTGCCGGAGCCATCGGATGGTGAGACATACGGATCGCATTAAATCCGGCTTCTTTTAATTTTGCAACCTGCCGATACTGTGCATCTTCAAATGTTGCGGCTCCGAGAAGTCCGCTGTCATGGTGAATACATGCTCCGCGAAGTTTTACCGACTCGCCGTTGATACGAAGTCCCCGTTTTGCATCCAATGACATTGTACGGATTCCGAATTTCTCTGTCTGCGCATCTACAACTTCCTCTCCCATCATCAATGTAGCTTCACAAGTATATAAAATCGGAGTTTCTGCGGACCAGAATTCCGGTTTCCCGATCACGATCCGCTGTGTCAGTTCACGCTGTTCCTGATCAAATAAGACAGCCACGGTCTTTTCTTCTCCCACAGCGTCACCTTTTTCGTTGCGAATAACAGTATGTAATGTCATTTCTGCCGGAATCGGTTTACGATTCTTCACTTCACTGCGAATCTGAAGAACCGCATATTCTTCGTCCGCCGTCTCGCACTTGATCTGTACGCCTTCCGGCACAAGGTAATCCAGTCCGGATTCTAACAAATAAACGTCACGGTAAATTCCGGTTCCGGAATACCAACGGCTGTTTGTCATATTATTATTCCGCACCTGTACGCGGATCTCATTTTCCTGTCCGTAACGAAGAAAATCATTCAGCGGTACATAAAATGTTGTATAGCCAAACATATTTTTTGCCGCAAGCTGTTCATTTACATAAACCATAGCGTTCATGTAAATACCTTCAAATTTCAGCATCATTGTTTTTTCTTTTGCATCTTCTCCTACAAACAAATGCTTCACATAGGTATAAACGCCTCCGTCACGGAATCCGGTATTTCCGTGATTTCCACTCTCCGCATATGCTTTTTCTTCGATCATCGCATCATGAGGAAGGTTGATCGTCCGTGCATTCTCCGGTACGTTCCATACGAGGGCAAAGGAATCTTTATCCGCCCAAAATTTCCAGTTTTCATTCCATTTTTGAATTCTCATGTTCTTAATTCCTTTCTTTCTCTTTTATTACTTTTTATTCCATTGTTTACTTTCTTATCTTTCAGCTTTCTTTTCCTTTTCCAGTTGAAGCTGTCCGTTTTTGTTGATTATTTTCCGAAACTCAGGATGTTCCTTATATTTATCATTTGGATAGTGCAGTACAAACTGTAAATTTTCTTCTTTATCGCGAAATACCATTCCATGACCGCCGTTTTCCGGGAATACCGGAGTTTCCTGCTGGATCCACGATCCGTTCACTTCACCGGTTTCTGACTTTGCCACGCCAACGGCATATCCGTTGGTTCCCCAACTCGACCAGAACATATACAACTCATTTTCTGCCCGGAATACACACGGTCCGTCTGTAAAATACACATCTCCATCCATTCCGAACTCTATCTTTGCAAACGGAACCGGATGTGCCCATTTGGCTTCTGCCGCCTCGAACAATAATTTCGGTTCTCCTGCCGTCTTTTGCAATGTAGGATCTAGCGGGATCAGACACATATCTCCGCTTGGTGAATCTTCAAATGAATGAGAAAAGATCAAATATGGGGTTTCATTTTCCCAATACAATGTTCCGTCAATACAAGACCACATTTCCGGCGTAAGCCGTTCACTGTATAATTCAAAAGGACCTTCCGGTTGTTCGGAACGAAGAATATAAATCCCTTTCTTTCCTTCTGCGCTTCCAAACGTTGTCACGAGATAAAAATATCCGTTTACAAAATAGCACTCCGGCGCCCAATAATTCCGATCTGCGAAAAAGCCTTCCGGTTTGTGAAAAATTTCAATCGGTCCTTCCCAATTTTCCAGATCTTCACTTTTATAACAGTCAAATCCATCTGCCTCTCCCCAACAAGTCGCACTTCTTGTTCCATACAGATAATAGATTCCTTCATGAAGCAAAATGTACGGATCTCTGATATTTACCTTTTCTCTGTTCATCTCTCTTCTCCTTTTCGCCAACAATTTCATCAACTGCAATATATATAATCTCCGGCTGCGACTGTTTCTGTTCTTCCATCCGGCAGACAGATCAACGCCTTCGCCCCAAACGGAACATGGAAACGATATGTTACCGAACCGTCTTCCTCATACTTCCAGTGGCTTTCGTAAATTCCTGCCGCAGTCTCCATTTTACAATCCACATATTTCAGTCTTGCATCCGGATTCGGTTTGATCACTGTTTTTCGAAATCCCGGTTCGGCTTCCCGGATTCCTACCACATCTCCGTACATCCATGCTTCGATACTTCCATAAGAATAATGATTCAGACTGTTCATTCCTTCCGGATTCATCCTTCCATCCGGAAGCACGGAATTCCAACGCTCCCATATGGTTGTCGCTCCGAGATTTACACTATAAAGCCAACTTGGATAATCTTCGTTCAATAACAGATCCACAGCGGTTTTATGATGTCCGGTTTTCGTCAATGCCGGACAAAGAAGCGGTGTTCCCACAAATCCGGTGTTCAAATGTCCGTTATTTTCTGCCACTCGCTGATGCAGCCGATCGCCTTCCTCCTGTGCCGTATCTTCGATCAGTCCGAACACGATCGCAATTGCCGCCCCGGTCTGTGTCTTAGAACAACATGCTCCGCTTCCATCAAAATAAATCGCACGGATTGCTTTTTTGATTTCTTCTGCAAGTTTTTTGTATTCCGGCGCTTCTTCATATCCGAGTATTTCTGCTGCGTCTGCAATGATCTTCGTACACCGGAAATAATAGGCGCTTGCGATATAAAGCGGATCCGTCGCTCCAAACGGTCCCGGCTGCTCATTATCCAACGCCAGCCAATCTGCAAAATGGAATCCGCCTTTGATCAAATGCAGACCGCCCTCTGCTTCTTCTTGCTTGCGCTGATAATCAACCCACGCCTTCATTCCCGGATACATTTCTGCCAATAATGTTTTACTTCCATAATGACAATAAACGTTCCAAGGAATGATCACGCCCGCATCTGCCCATGGACACGCCCCGTACTCGGCTACCATGCCACGCTTTAAACGCGGAACTACATTTGGCACTGCGCCGTCCAGAATGCTCTGTTCGGCACGCATATCCCACATATATTTCCGATAGAATGCCGGCATGTACATATTGAAACATGCGGTCTCGGAAAATACTTGTGCATCTCCGGTCCATCCAAGCCGCTCATCTCTCTGCGGACAATCTGTCGGAACGTCTAAGAAGTTTCCTTTCTGTCCCCACAATGCATTGGAGAATAATTGATTGACTTTCTGATCACCCGTTTCAATCCATCCGATCTGATCAAAATCACTGCGAAGGTGCACTGCCTGAAACTGTGTCTTCCATTCTTCATCGGAAAGCGTCTCTTCACAACGCAATGTTACGTCTTCTCCATTGCGAACTTCTTGTACCACTTCCGCCTTCATATAACGAAATCCGTAAAATGTAAAATGCGGTCTGACATGGGCTTCTTTTCCATCGGAAAGATACAGAAATTCCGTTTTTGCAGTCCGCAGATTTTCATGGTAAAATTCTTGATCCTGCATAATTTCCGATGCAGTCAGGCGTATCCCTTTTCCCGCCGGAATCCGGCAGTCAAATTCCACCCATCCGGTCAGATTCTGTCCGAAATCCAAAACCGTATCTCCCGATGGCGTATGAAGAACCTCTTTTACGGAAAAGATCTCTTTCGCCTTGATCGGAAGGCTGTATCGATCGGAAAGTTCTCCACATTCTTTCGGACTTTCCTGCAAAAGCTTTGCCCCGGCAATCCGACATTTCTGTTGTCTGGCATCATACACTTCGCCGTCATAAATATTATTAAAACGGATCGGAGATTCTAAAACTTCCCATGTCGTATCGGTCTTTACAAGGCACTCCTCGCCTGCATAAAGTTCTGCGATCGCATATAATTTGTCTCCGTAAATATCGGTGAATCCGCCGTCAAACCCAAGCCTTCCTTTAAACCAGCCTTCTCCAAGCCAGATTTCGATCTCATTCTCCCCTTCTTTCAAAAGAGCAGACACATCATAGGTCTGTGCCTGTAAATGAAAGTCATAGGAATGATACCCCGGCGCAAGATATTCATCTCCTGCTTTTTTCCCGTTGATATAGCATTCATAAACGCCGAGCCCACACATATACAGCCTTGCCGATTTGGCTGTTCCGTCATAGACAAATGATTTTCGCAAAATCGCGGATGAAGTTTGTTGTTCCGGCGCGATCCACTGTCCTTCCCATGCCTCGTCTGTCTTTCCCGTTTCGAACCAGCTTTCGGCAGATACCTGTTCCTTTGTATCCGCGGTCACTTCTACCGACCATTGATACCGTGTTCTCGGTTTCAATTCTACATTTACCGAGTAATCCAAACTGTCTGCGTCCGTCACTTCACCGCTGTCATATACTGCCTTTTTTCCTTCCATATCCGCTTCTGTTTCCACATTTTCATAAATCCGGATTCTGGCGGACTGTTGTTCTTTTGCTTCTCCGGCTTCTTCCACTGTCCATGAAAAACTAAGTGGCATAATCTGAAATCCAAGCGGATGTTCGATATTGTTTACCCGTAAATTTTTTAATTTCATTTTTCCCTCCATTGCCGTTTTTCTCTTCTCACTGCTTTTGTTAATACTATTGTAAAAAAGATTCTGAAAAAGAAACACGGATTTTTTTCGTACAAACCCGACATTTTTTATTCACCTCTTTCTATTCCCATTTTCTTTCTGAAACATTTCCTGTATACTGAAATCATAAATATCCGGCATGTGCCGGGATCAGAAAAAGTAATAGAAGGGAGTCTCATTAGAATGGAACGAAATTTAAAAGAATTGGTTGCTCAGATGACTTTGGAAGAGAAAGCCGGCATGTGCTCCGGTCTTGATTTCTGGCATCTCAAAGGAGTAGAACGTCTTGGTATTCCGAGCGTTATGGTAAGTGACGGACCACACGGTCTCAGAAAGCAGGATGAGTCGGGAGATCATCTCGGGATCAACGACAGTATCAAAGCTGTCTGCTTCCCTCCGGCAGCTTTAAGCGCCTGCTCCTTCGACAGAGAACTGATGCATACCTTCGGTGACGCGATCGGAAAAGAAGCACAAGCACAGAATCTTTCGGTTGTTCTCGGACCAGCAGTCAACATCAAACGCTCTCCGCTTTGCGGACGGAATTTTGAATACTATTCCGAAGATCCATACCTTGCCGGCGAAACCGCCGCTGCATTTATCGATGGTGTACAAACGCATCATGTCGGAACGTCCATCAAACATTTTGCCGCAAACAATCAGGAATTTAACCGCATGAGCTGTTCCTCCGATGTGGATGAACGCACGCTCCGCGAAATCTACCTTCCTGCATTTGAAACTGCTGTAAAAAAAGCACAGCCTTACACCGTTATGTGTTCTTACAACAAGATCAACGGCACATTTGCATCCGAAAATCCATGGCTTCTGACAGACGTCCTGCGAGATGAATGGGGATTCGAAGGCTATGTGATGTCGGACTGGGGCGCTGTCAATGAGCGTGTAGAAGGATTAAAAGCCGGACTGGAACTGGAAATGCCGACTTCCTACGGCATCAATGACCGTGAGATCATTGCCGCAGTCAAAGACGGATCTTTAGATGAAGCGGTATTGGACAGAGCCGTAGAACGGCTCCTCCGTATCGTCTTCTTATATTGGGATAACCGCGAAGAGCAGGATTTTGCATTAGAAGCCGACCACGCTCTTGCGAAAAAGATTGCAGAAGAATCTATGGTTCTTTTGAAAAACGACAACGTACTTCCTCTGAATAAAAATGAGAAAATTGCAGTGATCGGTGAATTTGCCGTGAAACCACGTTTCCAGGGCGGCGGAAGTTCTCATATCAACAGTTTCAAGATCAGCAGCCTGATGGACGCCTTAAAGGAATACGAGAATGTCACTTACATCAAGGGATTTTCTGCTGATGAAGATTGTTATGAAGAAGCTCTCGCACAGGAAGCACTCAACGCGGCAAAATCCGCAGACAAAGTCGTGATCTGCGCCGGACTTCCGGACAGCTTTGAATCCGAAGGCTATGACCGAAGCCATATGCATTTGCCGGAATGTCAGAATCGTTTGATCCGTGAAATTACTGCTGTACAGCCTGAAACGATCGTTGTACTTCACAATGGTTCTCCGGTTGAAATGCCATGGCTTTCTGATGTCAAAGGACTTCTGGAAGCATATCTCGGCGGTCAGGCAGTCGGAGAAGCAGTCGCAGATATTTTGTTCGGCAATGTCAATCCATCCGGAAAACTTGCAGAGACGATTCCGTACAAATTATCTGACAATCCGTCTTATCTGTCATTTGGCGACGGAGACCATGTGACATACAAAGAAGGAATTTTTGTCGGTTATCGCTATTATGATGCAAAAGAAATGCCGGTTGCGTTCCCATTCGGATATGGATTATCCTATACGACATTTGCTTACAGTAATCTCACTCTGGACCGCAATAATGTAGCCGATGAAGATACCGTAACCGTAACGGTTGACGTCACAAATACAGGCTCTGTAAAAGGAAAAGAAATCGTACAGCTCTATGTCAGCGACTTAACCAGAGCAGCACGCCGTCCGCTGCGTGAACTGAAAGGATACGAAAAAGTCTCCTTAAAACCGGGCGAGACAAAAACAGTTTCCTTTACACTTGATTACAGAAGTTTCGCATGGTATCACACAGCGCTTCACGACTGGTATGCAGCAAGCGGAGAGTATGAAATCCAGATCGGCGCATCCTCACGAGATATTCGTCTTTCGGAAATCGTTCATTTGACAACGAAAAAATTATTGCCGATCCAAACTCATCTGAACACGACTTTAGGCGAACTTTTATCCGATGAACGAACTGCAAAATATGGTCTGAAACTCAAGAAAAAAATGGATGCTTTCTTTGGCGGCGACGCCGCAGAATCCGATGAAGATGCGAAAGGCGCAGAAGAACCAACCGACGAAGCGGTCGGCGATGCTATGGGAGATGCCATTGCATTTTCCATGCCAATGCGAGGCGTACTTTCCTTCGGACTTTGTACAAAAGAGGAATTACAGAACATGATCGATGAGATGAATCAGTTGTAAAAAGTATATTTTATCTTTCATTAACATAAAGAAAAGCATCTGTGATACGCGCAAGTTCAGGTATCACAGATGCTTTTCTTCTTAATTATCTCACAACATCTTCATATTCATCCAGACTCCATGAATCTTTCCAGTCGATATATACCATCTCCCCATCAAATCTCCACTTTTATACTTGTACGATTATAAATAACATGTATTATGGATTCGCATTTTGTCCATTTTATATTGTTTTATATGCTTGATACGTTTCGTTCATAATATTTTTGTAGCCAAAATGTAGCCACACTTTTATTCACCTCTATCAACAATTATCTACCCTCTGTTGTATGATAATATTTCATTTAGCACAACATCATCTATATCTCGAATAACTATCTTCTTCTCAGTGTCACATGATAATGGATTGCATCCATGAAAACGACCGCATAGATTTCTTCCAGCGGTCTTTCCTGCCATTCTTTTACGATGGGAAGGATCTTATCCGTGATCCAGCTGACCGTACTGTCAGAAATTTCGATGTCATACAGTTCGCGCATATGGCTTTCAATATCATTCGTGGTCATTCCTTTGGCATACATGGAGATAATCTTTTCTTCCATGTCCTGAGTGACCGTATTCTGATATTTTTTGACGATCTGAGGTTCAAACTCACCTTTTCTGTCTCTTGGAATATCGATTTCCATATCGCCATAACTGGTATGCATAGTCTTCTGGGAATGACCATTTCTGGAATTATCGGTTTCTTTGTTCCGATAATCATACCTGGAATATCCCAGTTCTTCATCCATTTCCTAATCCAGAGCGCCTTCCAGGATGATAGACATCATATCCCGCATAATGGAGTTGACATCGGTTCCATCCTTGACCCTAACATTGTTCTCTTTCAAATAGTTGCCCATCATTTCCCGAAGGGCAGCTTTTTGTGGGGTGTCTTTTTTCTTGCCATAAAATAAACCTCCAAACTGATACTCTTATCTTACATCAGTTTGAAGGTTTACACAAACTTTGGGATACTCCACTTTATTCAGCAAATATCTGTTCTATAATCTGATTAAAATCTAATGTGTGATATCTTCTTTTCAAAGAATCGAGATTGTAAAGCGCCTGACCGTTGATCAGTCCATTACAGGTGTCATTATCATCACCTTTGTTCTTTGCAACTGCTCCTGAGAAGTCTAAATCATTCGTATCTGACAACCACAGAGAAGTCAAAAATCCCTCACATTGGATTCCAGGCATAGTATAACCATACATTCTCTGCGGCATCGACAGCCCATGCTGCATTCCTAATGTCACTATTTTCCCCAAAATTGCCAGTTTCTTATCTTTGCTGTATTCTGCAATGCGCATTAAATCCGGTACAAATTCTACAAATTCATCATCCACATAACTGCATCCCGGAATAACATCGCACCCCGCCCATCCGGTAGTTCCAAAATCATTCTTTCCAAGAAGAGTGTTTTTATCAAATGGAATATCCCACAAATATGTCCATGATGCCAAAATCTGCGCTGCTGATTTTGCACCATAAAAGTATCTTTCCTTTTTCGTCGTTTCATACGCCAATAACAACGTTCGCATATTATACATTACTCCGACCGCATCTATCTTCACCGACTTTTTATGCGTTGTATCATTTAGTCCACCCAAATATAACACATCCTCTACATAATGATCCATTATAAAATCGGCAGCTTTGCACAAAGCACTTCTATATTTTTCGTCTCCAGTATATTCATGTACCAATGCCAGTACCTCTCCCGGGAAAATAGTTCCGGAACCCTGCTCAATCACATTCTTTCCAAACCATTCTTCAGGATATGTCATCGGAACGCCTTCCATTGTGTATGCCCGATACCAAGAGCCGTCTTCATTCTGAATTTCAATCATTTTATCACAGAAGGCAACCACCACATCCAACCAATCTTTATGTAATTCTCCACATTCCTTTTCCTCTAGAAAACAGAGCATCAAATAATACATCGCCTCAGTCATGGTCCGGCAGTAATTTCCTTTTGTCCCCTTAAGTTTTTCGGCGATCCCCATGATCGCACCCACTACTTGATCACCCAAAAATTTTTCTAATTCTTCTCTGTTCTCCGAATACTGAAACGGCATTAACACTCCGGTCCACCAATATACAAACTCTTCCTTTTCTACACTATACATCGCATTCGGCAGACCGCTTTTAGAAATACAATGGTCTACAAAAAATTGTATTGTTTTTAAAGCATTCTCTCGGTACTCTTTCTTTCCGGTTTCCTCTGCTGCCCGGAGCATTGCATAGCATATCATCGTCTGATTCCCTGAGAACCCGTATTCCAATACATTCTGATTTCCATAATTTTCTCTTGGGGAAAAATGGCATACATAACCACACGGATGATTCCTTTTTCCCGGAAAATCTCTAAAACTATTATGCAATAGCTCTCTTCTATATGGAATTGTTTCTTCTAAACCAAATGGATGCTTGATATTATCATTCAAAATTCGTTTCATCTGAAAAGCGCTTGTTTTCCAGGAAGCTTCAGTTAGATTTTTAGCATTTCCAAACTGAAGGATATATTCTACTTCAAACTCTTCTCCTTCCTCCATCTTTCGATATGCGGCCCATTCCGAACCATCTACGTTTAAACAAAATGAATTTCTCTCAAAAAATGGATAATTGCAGCGCAATAGAAATTCATTCATTTTATTTAAGGACGGTGCAATTCCCAAGGATCCAATATCTGTATCGTGGACAAAATGTCTGTCTTCAATTTGTTTTCTGGTTATTGTGGTATCTTGTTTTGGAACATCCGCCCGGATCAGTGAGACAAATTGCCCATCTTGCTTTGCAAATCCTGTCACAGATAAATTAGGATTTCTGTCATCTTTATAATCCTGTTCAAAAGTTCCAAGATAATCATCCTGTCCATTTTGATCTGTATCATTTTTATTATAAAAGGCCCCTGGTATCACAAACTGATAGTCATCGAACGTTTCTGCCTTTTCTGATGAACAATGAAATTCTGAAAATACCCGGATAGCCACTTCTTTTTTTGCGCGGATACAAGCCACCTTTCTAATCAATTTTATATACGTTTCATTCTTTTTCCAGGTATCCACAACGTGAAATTTATTTTCTCTATTGACCTCGATCTCTACCTCAGCAACATAATCGTCGTTCTCTCTTCTTATATTGTCATACCTTGCTTTTTTATTTCTTCCTTTCAAAATCTGAATCTGAATTGGCCAGGGTACTTCCATTTTTATCCTTGCGTTCTTAATTAAAACTTCTTTCTTCTCTAATATAACAGGAAATTTAAGTTCCATCACTCTATCCTTTCTTTCTCACAAATTCAATACTGATTTTATTTTTTTTATTAGATATAAGCTTTTTCTCCATCTCACTCCACTGTAGCTCAACGTGCATACCGTTTATCTGTTCGTCCCACACTTCATCATTGATACAGATTTCCCCTAGCTGATATTCTCCATAATCCAAAGATTCTCTGTTATAAAATGAAATGCTTAAATCTTTTCCCATAAACGCGGTTTCTGTCACAAGTACATTACTGGAAGTAAATTGTTCCCTTACAAGTTTAGGTTCAATCCATAAATTCCCAAGTTTTCCACGGACTCCATAAACCTGCGTCAGCATAAGAAAAATTATCCAGCTTCCTGCACCTGTAACATAGGAATACATTCCTCTTCCCCGACTGCTGATATATTCCGGCACACCTGGGTATATTTGTGCCGATCTTGTATTTGTCGAAAGCTCATAAATAGATTTTAAGATCTGATACCCCGCTCTGACATATCCCCGACTATACAATGCATAGGCATACATAGTTGTCATATGACTGAACATTCCCCCATTTTCTTTCTCTCCATAAATGAGTGCAAAACCCCTGCCAAAATTCCAGGTATTATCTCCCAATGGAAGAGTCAAACGAATTCCTCCAGTATGTTTATCCGGCAGATAGTGATCCACTGCACGTATTATCTTTTGCACCTGTTCCTCTGTTGCAGCTCCTGACATGATTGAAAACGTCTGCGCAGTCAATCCAAACCTCAATTTTCCATCATGCAAAATTCCATCTACAGCGTTTCCATCATTGTTATAGTATCCATTAAAAAATCCTTCTTGATCTGATAACTCTATCCATTCATTTTTACGGATCTGCTGCAATAAACTTTGTCCTTTCCAGCGTAACATATCAATTAATTGCTGAATCGGCATTTCTTTTTTTCTGCCACTTATCCCAGATCTTATCTGTTTATAATATTTTTCTAATATCTCCTGTCCGTTTTCTGTTCCCTCTTCTTTCAGACCCAAGAGAAGCATTTCCATTTCCTCAAACAAAGAAACTGCTTTCCGACCTTCTTTTTTCATTTGCATTTCAAGCAATTCTGCTATATTACACAAATTACTACCATAAAAAGCAGTAAAAGGAATTGTTTCTCCTTTATCCGAAGCCATATCCAGCTGATCATTCCAGTCTCCATCTTCAAGATTTATATTCCCGTGTTCTCCAATATTTAGACTACAGATCACATTTTCCAAAATAAGATGTTCCATGATTGTGCCGCTATAACATTCACCATCTTTTGTCTTTTGACAATTTCCTTCTTTTTTATTCCAGTTTAAATCTATCCTCTTCGCTCTTTCTATTTGAGCATCTTTCCAGTAGGAAACTTCTTCATCTAATATTGAAAGGTCTCCTGTTTGATTTATATATAAGTTCAATGTAAATAATGGCCAAACACCGTGATCCATCCACACTCTGGAAATCTTGTTCCTGTCCGCCTGAAACTTACCTTCTCCGTCCAATATAATCGTTGCGTTGCTTCCATCCAGTCTGACCCCTTTCATATTATTGACAAACACACTCCTAACCCTCAATGGATTTTGCAGAAGCAATGTCAAATAATCTTGCCACAAGTCTCTCCATCCGCGTCCACCTCTTCCATAATCATGATATGGAAGAAAAGAACATCCGTATATTTTTCTCAAAACAGGCTGTATACTTACCCATTTGATCCAACCATCAAACTTGTCGGAACCATCTCTAAACTGTATTTTATCAGCTTCTCTCTTCCAGAACGCTTTACTTTCCTTCCATACTTTTTCTGCTTTTTCTTTGCCATTGTACTTTTCAAATTCTTTGTTAAAATTCTCTTTTTCTGTAATTCCCGCACAAATAATATATTCTTTTTTTTCACCCGGTTCTAATCTTATCTTAGGAAAGCGCATTGCCCCTATGCATTCCATCCCGTCTTTCCGATACTCAGCATCATGCTTTGGTATGCGGTTCTCCACTACAGTTGCTGGCCAATCCAGAGTTCCACCTTCACCTATAAATTCTTCTACCGTAGGGAACAGGTATGCTGCTGGCTGTCCCATATCATCTGAACCATATACAAAATAACTCGTATCATTGGGTTCATGCCCTCTTTCATCATGGTGGATCGTCGGTTTTACGACAATCCCATATCTTTCAAGTTCCACTCGCTGCATTAGAGATGTTGCATGTCTATGATCTCTTAAATTATCTGCTGATCGACCATAAATCGGGAACGCTGCTGTAGGTACAAATTCCAATGATTCTAAACCATCATTTTCAAGCTCGATTCTGTTCACTTCTACAACATCCTCATTACTAGGGCAAAATGTTGTAAACACACATTTTAAATGCAGCTCTGGTATTGAATAATACAAACTATGATAAAGTAAGCCACATATAATTTTGCTATTCTTCTCATCATCTTTAAAACAATGATCTGCCCTCTGTCTTACCGAGTTCCCTGCTACAGAAAACGCACCTTTTTCCTCCGTATAAACCCAAAAATTTCTTGTAGAACGACTATTATGTAAATCTTCTACTGAAACGGGAAGATATAAAAATTCGTTTTGATTTTTTTTTGCATCTCCCCCTAAATAAGGTGTCACTGAAGCTTTCATTCCGGCTTCATTACATACTGGAAAATATAATTGATTGATCTTTCTTGCATTTTCACACACAAAAGTACCTTTCTGATCAATAAATTTCCACTTAAATCCACACTCCATACTTTACTCCTTTTATTACCCCTTTACTGCTCCTGCAGTCAATCCTCCTACAATATAGCGTTGGAAAATCAATGCCAGTATCAGCGGGACAACCGTTGCAAGCAACCCGGCAGTCATCATCATTCCATAATCAATTCCATATTTTGTTCCAAACTCTGACACTGCGACCGGCAACGTTTTAGATGTTTCGGATGTTGTAAAAATTAACGCATAAAGGAATTCATCCCATGCCATAAGGAAGGCAAGTACACCTACGGCAACATATCCCGGCAATGCAGTTGGCATAATGATCTTCCAAAACACCTGACTCCAGCTACATCCATCTACTCGTCCTGCTTCTTCCAACTCAAATGGAACAGACTTAAAATACCCATTCAATACCCAGATCACATAAGCAAGCACCGCATTTGTATTAATTAATATTAGTGTTCCTAAATGATCCAGCATTCCTATCCTGCTAATCATGATATAATATGGAATCACTAGTGCAATTGGCGGTAAAAGCTGGAAAAACATTACTCCAAATAGCATTGGATTTTTCATTCGAAAACGTAATCTAGCAAACGCATAGGACGCAGCTGCTCCAAACACCAGACTGATCGCTGTTGTTACTCCCGCTACAATGCAACTATTTATAATTGCCCTCCGAAATACTACCACCTGTTTTGTCGGATTCTTATCCCAAAGCAACATTTTATATCGCTCCCATGTAATAGCTGTTGGCAAAATTTTGTCACTGCTTAATAACTCATTTTCTGTGATAATGCTGGATATGAACATCCAGATAATCGGTAATAATGTCCAAAGCACCAATAATATAACTGCTAAATACAAAAATATCCGACCTATTCTTCTTTTCGCTGTTCGATTCATATCCTAATCCTCCGTTTTTCCTGCTTTCAGGTAAACAAGACTTAATAACAAGATTAAAACTGCTATAATGACGCATATCGCCGAGCCTTTCCCGTAGTGCAAATAGTCGAAAATTTCATGATACGCATAAAAACTTATCACCTGCGTGCTGTCGTTAGGACCACCAGATGTCAAAGAATATACAATATCAAAAACTCTAATCGTCTGAATTGTCCTCAATACAAGTACTACTATATACATTGGCTTAAGTGCCGGAAAATATACCGTTTTAAACCGCTGCCATGCGTTTGCTCCATCTATGATCGACGCCTCTTTTACATCATTTGAAACGGTCTGAAGTCCTGCAAGCAACATGATGATAACCAACGGAAGCATTTTCCATGTATCCGATAATATGATCATATTAATTGCAAGTTTTCCATTTCCAAGCCAGACCACATTTTCATTTATCAAATGCAATTTCAACAATACTTTATTTAAAATCCCTGCATTTGCATTAAAAATCCACTTCCACAAGTTTGCATTTACTATTGTTGGAACTGCCCACGGAATCAGCATAATCCCTCGTACAAAACCTCTTCCTTTAAAATTCTGGTTTAATAACATACTTGCTAATGTTCCCAAGACAATCTGCACGACAACCGACATAAGTGAAAAATATAATGTTATCTTTAAGGAATTCCAAAATGCATCAGTCGTCAAAATTTCTGTATAATTCTTTAATCCGATAAAATCCGTGGCCAAACTGCCTGGATTTACATCATTTAAGCTAAACCAAAGGGTAAATAGAACGGGAAAAAATCCCAATCCTACGATGATCAGCATGGATGGTGCAATCATTCCATAAGCGGTTCTGGCTTGTGATACATTTGTTTTATTCTTTTTCATTTTTTTTCCTCTTGTTCAAAAATGGCAGATACCTTACAATCTGCCATTTTCCTACTTAATTTTCAAAACTTTCTGATACTTCTTCCGCCTGACTTAAAGCCTCGTCAATTGAAGTTACCCCTGATAATGCTGCAGAAAAGATAGGCTGTACTTTATTCGACCATTCACTGTAATCAGCAATCTGTGGTCTAGGATGTGTAGACGCAAACTGTGGATAGAATTTTGTTATTTCTTCATGTTCATCTACCAGTTCATCATCTTGGTATAGTTGGTCAATGGTCGGCAAAACATTATAGTTCTCATATGCATATTTCTGAATATCTTCTTCCGTGAACAATTCAATATACTTATATGCATATTCTGGATATTTTGATGTTGACAGAATTCCGAAACCACCTCCTCCAGCTACAGACGCACTTTCAACCTTCTCGGTTCCTGGCATCAGACATACGTCTACGTTTCCTGCAACGGTAGAATTCGCCGGATCATTTGCATATCCGTACACATAAGCCCAGTTCATAACAAATGCTGTATCTCCGGCCATAAATGGATCTAAGCAATCTCTGTCTGTATAAGTAATCGATGCCGGATCTGCCCAACCATCCTGCATGGAATCATATATAAACTTCAAGGCATCCTTTGAACCTTCATTATTAATATTAAATGTACCATCCTCGTTCTGCCATGTTCCACCAAAACTATAAATCATAGTTGTAAGATCACAAATCAGTCCTTCTGCTTGAGACGCCCCCCACGCAATACCATACTTGCAAATTCCTTTCTCTATCATCTCCTGAGACATAGCTTTTAATTCATCCCATGTTTTTGGCGGTTCTGAGTATCCGGCATCTTCTAACATCTGTTTGTTGTAATACATCCATTTCCCGCCATTTGCAAACGGAACTGCCACGGTTTTTCCATTGTAAGACATCTGATTCAATGAATTTTCAATCAATTTACTTTTCACATCTTCGTCCAAATACTGACTTAAATCTATGGTTACACCTTTACTCTCAAATTCAGCTACCCAAGGAACATCTACATAACAAACATCTGCATCACCACCACCAGTCCATGTTGTGGTAATTTTTTCATGTGTATTATCATAAGACTGGCAAATCAAGTTTACTTTAATCCCATACATTTCTTCATATTTTTCACCTACATATTCATAAAGTCCCTCTTCATCTGTTGTACAAATGACACTAATACTTTCCGGTTTGTCTCCCGTTTCCGTTTTAGACACTCCATCACTCTCATTTTCAGAATTACCACAACCTGTGATAGCCGCTACCATAGTCATACATAAAACTGCTGCTATTAATCTTTTCATCCAAATCCCTCCTAAACAATTTTCGGTAGTTTAAATCTGGCGCCTTCTTCTTAACATTCCCGCTTTTTGTAGTTTTACTATAACGATTTTGTATTTATGATTCAATTTCATTCTTGCTTTCTTTTTGCACGATTTTGCTCAAAACATTCTTCTCACCTATACAATATTCTCTTCGTTGTTCATCAAAGGCAAGTCGAAAACCAATTAAAAAAGGGAGGTATCCCTCCCCAAGAATGTCTGATCATTCATTAAAACGCTATCTTATATCGTTCCTTTTTCATATTCTAGAATGTTGGTATCCTCCATAGTTTAATTCTTCATTTCCGCTTATTTTACGATATATGCTTGGACCCATGGAATAAACTTCTTTAAATTTCCGATTAAAATAGCTTAATCCCGAAAATCCTGATACATACGCTACCTCACTGATTGGAAGCTTGGTAGAAAGCAATAATTTTTCTGCCGATTTTAAGCGAACATGATTCAGGTATTCAACAAATGTATAACTTGTTGCTTTTTTAAATACTCTGCAAAATGTATAGATACTCATACAACACAATTCTGCCACATCTTGCAAATCAATATGATTTTGAAAATTGTCTTCTATGTAAGTCAAGGCAGGTCTGACTTTTTCCAAAGCTACCATAACCTCCGTAGCAGGTCTTCTGGCATTGATATAGTCATTTCTCATGAAATAGACCATTAATTCCATAATGTAAGCGGGAATTCGAATCTCATATCCCAAAATTTTCTTTTTATATTCATCTTCTATTTTCCAAAGAATCGACTCTACTTTTTTGCTCCTTAAATTAAAATGTCCAACCATTCTGAACGGATCTAATAAAACACTTGGAATATGCTGATACTCCTTTGCTACCGAAAAATATGGTAAAATAGGTTCCATTTGAAACTGCAACAATAATATTTTGTGACGTTTTGTGATCTTTTCCGTTTCATGCGGTTCTTCTCCTGAAATAACAGTAATATCTCCCGACCGCGAAATAATTTTCTCACTTCCAAATCTTACACATACTTCTCCTTCTAACTGACATAATATTTCCCACGAATGATGCCAGTGCATTGCACAACCTGACAAAGTGTAAATTCCTGCTGAAAACGGTAATTTTCCCTCCTCTATATAGAAAAGTTCAGATGAATGAAATTTATTCACCGTTGATATTGATTCTTTAATTTTTATAATTTCCTTATCCTCTTCCACTTATTCCAAGCCTCCCTAGCTTCTCCTCAAATAAACACAAAGGAACATTCTTGCAAAGTAAGTATAACACAAATCGTAAGATACCGTCTATTCTACACAAACATACATTTCTGTTATTAAAAAACAAAGTGATCATCTTATTTTTCTTTACTCCATTCTTCTCCCCCTGTTTTCACACCATTTTCCTAAGAAATCCTAATGACTGTTAAGAAAATACGAGTTTACACCTAGTTACAAACGTATGCCGAAAGCAATGCGGTGAAAAAAGCTTTAACACGAAAGGCTCACGCCCCCTAAAACGGCAAGCTCTTCTTCCTGCAAGTTCACTTTTAAAACAACAGATTTTATCGTTCTGTTTACATCTCCGCAGCAACCTTTTCCGTACTCTTCTTAAGACCATTTCTGTTTCCGGCAACAATGGGATGCATCTGTCATCGTGCGTCTCATTGGGTAGGGAATCCTCATCATCAAATTCCACTACATCACACAGTTTTCCATCCACATTCAATGTGCTGTGTGTCCCCAGCATTAAGAGAAAACATACTCATAAGGTCGCCCAGCTTCATGTAGATACCCGTAAAGCATACTATCTGCAAGAACGCTATCATAAAGAACGGATAGTCGCTGGGTATGTCGTAGAGCATACTGGAAATACTAAATGCCACCGTTTCTATGAGCGTTATCCCAGCCCTTGTCATAATGGTATTGAACACCCGAACGACCGCCTGCTTTGCCATGTTCTCAGAACGTCATTTTAGGCGTTCCACAGTCTATGTGTTATTCAATTTTTTATTGTTTCAATACTGATGTGCTATACCTTATCTTTGCATATCTGGGATATTTAATGTATCAAGACTCATTCAATAGTAGTAAATTGATTGTTTTTATCCCTTGAAAATGCTGATAAATATAGTGTTTTAGTGGATAATCAGATTTTTAGTGTGTTTTTCATTTAACAACTTTATATTTAGAATATTTTCCTCCACATAACAATTTCAAACGACCTTCTGCTTGAAGTTTTTTAATAACTGTATATGCCTGCGAAGGATTTACTTTCAGCAACTCAATTACATCTTGCTTTGTGATAATTCCATCCTGAGTATTTGCCAACTTCATTACTAATTCAGGATATCTAATACTATCTATATCCGTCTGTCGAACATACTGTATTGTTTTTTTATTCTCACGATAGATCTTTTTTCCAAGAATACAAGTGCGATTTTTTCCTTTTCCGGATACTTCAATCAATCCAGATTCAATCATAAACTCGATTGCCGATCTAATCTTACTTTCTCCGAGATTTGTCAATTCAACAATTCGTTCAACAGTACATCGTCTTTCATTATTAAGAACCGACAAAATCATTAACGCATATATTGATAATGGTTTTCCCTGTCTATTTTGTTCATCTGCAACAAATTTTGCAAATGGCAAGTCTGCTTTTGCTCTTTGGATAAATAGTTTAACAGATCTGCTGGTAGACTCAGAATAATCCGGCCAAGGTCTTCCAAAAATGATAGATCCTTCATAAATTCTATCAATTCCTCTTCCCGTTTTCTCGGCTAATCCAATTCGTTTCATTGCATCTGCAAGTGCCGGATTACGCCCATGTGGCTCTACCGTAAGAAGATTTTTCAAGTTGACCCCATCTATAAATCCACCCGGATTACTAATGGTCATTCCTTCATCATCTATCAGAACTCTTACCGATCCGAGCATGGTATAATCTCTATGGCAAAATGCATTTACCAATCCTTCTCGAAAAGCAGCCCAGTCAAACTCTGGGATTGGAATTCTGAATAAACCATACTCAGTCTCTCTTTCCGGATTCCATGCTTTAACATATGTCTCATAGTTCTCGAACAATTCAAGCAATGGTTTATTACTGTCCTCATTTATACGGACAGCCGTTCCCTCCAAAACCTGAAATGCAGCTTTCGCTGTTGGCATTAACTCCGCAATGCGCTCCTCCTTACCAATTAATAACATACCTGTAACTGTTGGGACATAGTTACCCGCAACATTTGTGATAAGACGCAATGCAATGTCCAATTCCTCATCCGGTAAAGAAAGTAAAGATTTTTCACCTCCCGATCTGTTCTGAATGATTCGCCGAAGTCTTAATCTCTGATTTGGATCCAAGTCATCTAAAGTAGCTCCTGCCAAAGGCTGAGCGGAATAATCAAGCATCCCCAGCTCTGCAAGACGAGATGGAATCTCATATGAATACATTGGTATTACTTCTGGACTTCCATCCAATTTATTACGTCTTCTTAATATTTTCCCTGATGCAGTAGATACAACACCTCGGCTTCTCGGTACTTCAATTTTCAGAATATCCTTATCCTCTTCAGTAATTATATCTGCCCTGACAGCTATAGGCGGAACAGTGCTATTTGCAATCAATGCAGTCACTCCTATAGGATCCTTGTGTTTTTTATGAACCCCGGTAATTGTCCCATCATCCTCAACTCCAAGAAACAAACACCCACCTGACGTATTTGTCATTCCAACAATTTCTTCAATAAGATCATGATCCGGATAACATTTTAAATCACTTTTAAACTCAATATCTAAACTTTCCTCTTTAGGAATTGTACGCATTTCAATCCCTCCCATCATATAATTTAGATATAGTGTAACTCGTTTTAACTCATTTGTCGAGTTAAAACATTTTTTTAATTCATATTTCGAGTTAAAACGAATTATATATACATTAAAACATACCCAAAAGGTCTGTCGGTTAATACCGATTTTTAGGCTCTAAACCTTAAAATACGAATCTCCCAAAGAAATCAGTATTTTTAGTACTTTGAATTTCTTCGAGAGATTTGTATTTTTTTCTTTTCTGTATGTATTTTAGAGCGCAAAAACCCCTTGGCTGTATTTTTGAAAAGCACACTTTTTCTAAACAGCCTTTTCTTCCGCTTTTCCTTCAAATTTCTTGATCTCATCATGAAGAAAACGATGGTATTTATTTATATTTCTTCCGATTGCATACAGCATGAATTCTTTATATACTTTTTCTGCTGTCCGGTAATTGAAACGGCGAAAACCATCATTTTCTTTGATGTCCCCAAAATGTCCTTCTGTCTGAATGGAACGGATCTGCCGGTTCAAAATCCCCTTCTCACTTTGGATGTTTGCATGGGATTCTTCTTTCAAAGCTTCCCATTGTTCGTTGATTTTCATCACTTTATTTTTCTCTGTATCTTTTTCTACATTATATTTATAAAGACATTTTGCTTTGTGTTCGCAGTCGCTGCAATCAGAACAGCCATACACCTCAAACGTCTGGGTGTAACCAGCCTGTTCTTTTGTCTCTCTTCTGAGATGATGAAGCTCCCTTCCATCATGGCAGACATAATAAAGTTCATCCTCAAACATCTGCGTTTTCATGTTGTAATATTTCCCAATTTCTTCTGTGTATGCGCGTGTTTTCCGTTTTTCATGATCCTGTAGCTTAATATAACTGGAGATTTTATGTTCTTTTAAATACAGAAGATTCTTTTCACTACAATAACCGCTGTCGGCAGTTACTTCTTCCAGAATATCGCCAAATGAATTTTTATGTTTCTCCAAGATTGGGATCAGTGTGTTATAATCTGTCCGGTCATTGCTGACATAGGCTTGAACAATAAAATAATTCTCTACTGCAATCTGAACATTATACGCTGCTTTTAACTGTCCGTTCAGCATATGATCTTCTTTCATCCGCATAAAGGTAGCTTCCAAATCTGTTTTGGAATAATTGTTTCTGTCTGTTCCCATGATCTCAAAGCATTCTTTGTATCCCATCAGGCGTTCACCGCAGGCCTCCAGTTCCTCATATAGCTGCTGGATTTCCGGCTTTCTTTTCCCTTTTCCATAAACAAATGTGATGTGTTCCTGTTCTGCAATCTGAAGCAGATTTTTCTGGAGTTTCAGAACCTCCAGGGGAGAACAGTTGTCAATTTCGATGATTGTATTATTTGACAGCTTTTTATGTTTTGTCAGTTTTCGTTTCCGGTTCTTTTCAATGACATCCCTTACTTTCTCCATTCCTTCGATCACAAACATATGGGCATGGGGAATGTCATATTTGATGCCATACTCATTTTCATCAATCAGAACATTATATTTCTGATACAGAGAATCAATCGTATCTAACAATCCTGCAAGATGGTAGTTGAGTGTCCCTCTCCAAACAAATGTATAACGGTTTGCATTGGCTTCTATTTTGGTTCCATCAATAAAAAGTGATTTCAACGTAATGAATCCTTCTTTTTGCAGGCGACGAAGAAACTGGTAGTTCAGTTCATCTAATACATCAGCAGTGAGTTTTTTGTTTTTGAATTCATAAAGAGCATCTCTTTTGGGTTTCTGTCCTTTGGTAAGCCAGATAAAAGCAAGGTCTCTTTCACATAATTCTACAATACGGTCAACAGCTCGAACTCCGCGCATGTTTGCGTAAGTAACGACAGCATACATCATAATTGAGTTGTACCCGGTTCTTCCCTTATCTGAACAATTGGCTAATAAGCCAGAAAAATCTAAGTCCTCCATCACTTTTTTCAGGGTATAGACTGGATCGTCGTCAGGTAAACACAATTCGAAGAAACTGAAGTTAATTTTCTGTTGCCCTAATTCAAAAAATTCGTTATAATAATCTTGTTTTTGCATAGTTCCATTATAACATGGAACGGAGAGGAGATGGTTGTCGTTAGCCATCTTTTTCTCTTTTTACGGAAAAGTTTCAGAGGCAGATTTGACTCATGCGAGTCAAATCTGCCCCTGTTTGGAACTATCTATTTCCCGACAGCCCCTTTTCTATAATTTTCTCTTACCGTATATCGCTTTCTCCATACATCATATTCTCCAAAAACCGTTTCGGAGATACATGATAATATTTCACAAACGCTCTATAAAAATTACTGTAATGATTAAATCCACAAACTGCATAGATATCTGTTGGTTTTTCACCATATACTAATAACTGCTTTGCTAAAATCATGCGCTTTTCCAAAATATATTGATAAATACTTTTCCCTGTCGTTTTCTCAAAACTTCTGGAAAGGTAAAATTTGCTGATAAAAAATTTTTCACAGAGAAAATCCAACCGGATTTCCTCTGTATAACGCTGATTAATATATTGAATAATCTCCTGTATATTCTGCTTTTCTTTCATGGTATTTAAATTTTCATAACGATTCAATAAAATCAAAAGCCTCTGTAAACAGGCATCTTTCAATAAATCCTTTCCAAATTCCTTTTCATGTGTTTCTTGAATCATTTCCAGTAATATTGATATAATCGTCGTTCTGTGAGAGGGATCTGCCCGAAACAGATATCCCTCCTGCTTTGCTGAAACAAAACATTGTGCCAGATTCGTCTTTCGTGTAGAAAGTCTGTTCAAATACCAAGGATTGATCCACAATATAATCCGTTCATAATTTCCTTTTTCCGGTTTTTCACTATGGCTTATTCCCGGCGGTACCAGACAAATATCTTCCCGGCATAAATGATGACTGTGTCCGTCAACCTCAAAGCATGCTTCTCCGTCTAAAAGACAATAAACTTCAAAAAAATCATGCATATGGGTTTCTATTTCTTCCATATCTGCATTCTTATATAAATGCACTTCCATTCCGGAACTGCTCATCAATTGATAGCCGGTATAGACATCATAAAATTTCTTCATTCTTTACTACCTTAATTTCACCCTTTTTCTCAGAAAGGCTGATTTCAAGAGCGCCGTCTGCATGTTCCTCATACTTCACTAATTTACCGTTTACAAAAACCTGATAATCATAATCGGAATCCATCACGATGATCACCCTGTTCTTTTTCTTTTCATTAAGCTCGTAATGAATTACGGCTTCCGTATAATCTTCACTAAACCACTGCTTTTCAATCCATGTTTCATATCCCGTCGTCACACTTCCTTTTTTATAGTAAGCATGATACCACGTTACGATCGGAGATGACAAACCACTGAATTGGTGGAACCAACCTCCCCGTTCTGTTTCAATCTGCATCATCTCAAATGTATTGTAACTGAATTCGGTTTCCTGCTTCCATGAAGTCAGTGCTCTCTCCGCAATTTTATACGCAAACGCATTCTCCCCTATGTCCAGCATTGCTTTCCATATTAAGTATTGATATGGATACCATACGCTTCCATTCCAGTACCCATTATCATAAAAATAACTTGCGCTCATATCTACCGTCGATATTCCCACGCAGGACCATAATTCCTGATCTGATTTCAGATGCTGTAAAAGCTCCTTTTCCTGATCTTCCGTACAGATCCCGGCAATCAACGGTGTTACACCGTCCATCCCTTTATTGAAATTTTCTCCTGATTCTGTCCGGAAGATCTCTCGAGTCCCGTCGGATCGATGTAAAACATATCCAAAATATCCGCTCTCCTCATCCCACGCAGAAGACAGAAATACATCTTTCACCCGATTCAAATCTTCATCAAATTCAGCTATATCCGAATCCATTCCGAATAATTTCGCAACCCGTTTCATAATTTTTGCAATCCGTATAAAATGGACGTTGGAACATACCGGTGAAGCGATTTTTTCCAGCTTTCGACGGTGTATCTCCATTTGTGGCGGATAATCATCCATTCCACTCGCATTATAAAAATAATCATATACCGTCAACAATCCGCTGCCAAGTCTATTTGTTGCAGATCCCTCTGTTTTTCCCGCCATATAACGGTAATAACGTAAAAACATCGGATAATATTTCTTAAGATCCTCACGTTTTTCTTTGTCTGCCCGCTGTAATATTTCATAAAACAAATAAAACTGTGTTGGAACAAGAGAGCCATGCGATACAAATGCAAAATCCTGATTATCCGCCTCCGAAAGATATGTATCCATGATATATTCCGCCAATTTTTCCGAATACTCCAACATACCGATACCTATAAAGCCGGAATCCCATGTATAAAGACTGTCCCATCGTTTTCCCGGCGTATAATGCGAAATATATTCGCCATGTCGATAAATAGGATACACAATGTTAGAAAAGATCGCTGTTTTCATGAGTTTTGTGGAAAACTCATACTGATTTCCCTCACGATTATGTTGACTATCCTGTTCCAGACACGGTTTTGCACGCATCTCCCACAATTTCTCAAGTTCATGGTTCGTGTATTTTTTCTCTTCACAGGTACTCACATATGCATACTCTACACGCCGGCTTTTTGCAGGAAGAAAAATCGCCTCCACCATACTTGCATGATAAAATCCCTCATCCGAATGTTTGTCCATAAATGCACCCGAAAAACTTTTTGTAAGATTATCATATGTCTGATCTGAATTGGTCATCCGTGTGATCAACGCGTCTTCCAGACATCCGGAATACAGATCCCTATTTCGAATACGTCTGTTCTGGATCGTAAAATAAATAGGAATTTCTCCATAATTATACTGATATTTTACACGCTCGTTCTGCCGTTCTATCTTTGGGATCACATTCCGAATCTCTTTGACCGCATACACTTTTTCTGCCTCTTCTTCCTCTGTGATGGCAAAAAAATCAAGAAAAACTCCGTTGCCTAAAGTTCCGATTGCTTCCAATCTAAATTGAAATTCTCCCGCTTCCAATGCACCCAATGGAATCCGGCACATTGCCGGTGTCGACGTCGGTTCAAAGACAACCGATCCAAATCGACTGGTAAAAGAAACCTTTTCCTGATTTTGCATCGTCTTATAACGAATGCTCAGCACTGCATTTTTATATCGGTTTTTCAGCTGTATTTTATATGCTGCCGTATCTCCCCGGTCTCCGCCGAACCATTTCAAATCCCAATGCTTAGCTAACATAATATAATAAGATGCCCCAAGACCGTTTCCATCTGTAAAATCTTCGATAAAAACTTCTCCCTTTTTCATCGCATCATGGTTCAAATGCTCCCATGGTCTCTTTTTCGCATAAACCAGTTCATCATATTGAAGTGCATTCCAGACTTCACTCTTCTCCGGACGATGTATCACATAAACGCTGTTTTGAGGGTATTCCTCTGCCGCGAAGAAATTCAGAAGACAATTCTGATTTCGATCCGTATTATTTTGATAAGAGACCCGGATTCCCCAGGTCTCATCCTCAATACTGAAAAAATCTACATCTGCATACAGCATATCTTTCCATAAAAGTTCATAGCGATAACGAAAATATTTCCCCTCATTATCACAGTTCCATGGATGATAATCCGACGGAACCGTCACATTCGGAACAGAGACCGCACTGTTTGCATATGTCGGATATACGACTAAATCCCATCTCGCTCCCGGTATCCTGGATTCCCTCATAATACGGGAAATCCCCATATACTTTTTTGAATACGGTCCCCACAGAGGAATCATCTGTTTGTTTTCTTCTCTCATTATTTCACCTCAGATGCATTAGCCTCTTTTACTTTCACAATATGATCCTCGATTTCTTTCATTTTCTCTCCTGTCAGCGGATAAAATTTCATAGCGACGATAGAAATCACCCAGCCCAAAATAGGCATTCCATTATACAACAACATTGTAACTACAAAAATACCTGTTGTCAGCTCATCACCAACCTGAGGCACCGTATTGGTATATCCAAGGATTGCAACGAATATTCCTACAATCGTCGCTGCAAACGAGGAGATCAGTTTATCCACAAACGAATAAACAGTAGCGATCAGTCCCGGAACATAATGTCCGCTCCTGTATACTTCATAATCCGTACAATCTGCCATCATCGGGATCATCATATTGCTTCCGATATTTCTGATTCCATTTGACAAAATATATAATAAGAGGAATGATACATTCATAAAACTAAATGATTTCAAATCGATCTGTGTCGGATCCCCCAGACAGAAAATCAATAAAATCGCAACTTGAATCGCAGTACACAACCAGGTACTTAATACATAAATATGCTTCTGTCCCGCTGTTCTCGCTTTTAAAATACCAAATACAAGTAAAATGATATTCGGAATCATTGTGATAACGGACAAACGTCCCATTACTTCAAAATCTCCGATGATAATTCCAAAAAGCATAACCCCAACGATAGAATTTCCCGCAATGCTCATCGCAAGCTTATCACTGGATTCCGAAATAATCAACATCTGCAGTGCACGATTGTGTTTCAATACTTCCCAATATACCTTAAAACCAACTTTTTCATTTTCTTTTGTGACCATGTTCTCATAGAATTCCGGTTTATCTTTCGGTGCGATCGCAATCCAAGCGCAAACCATCATGATCAATGCAATTACGATAACCCATGCAAGTAACTCATCAAAGAACTGGAAACTCATGCTGCCATACTTCGGTACCAGATAATTCGAGATCAGATACATAAAACCTGTCTGCATGAATAACATAAAGAATCCTGTAAAAAATCCATAAACCGGACGCTGTTTCGGATCATTTGTAAGCAATGTCTGCGCAGACGTTGTAACCGTTCCCTGTACAGTATATCCGATAATATACAATGCATAAACTACGACAAAATAAGGAATCCGAATCGCTTCCGGCACAAGATGTGTCGTCTTATACATCAAAAGCATACTCACGATCAGCAAAAGATTTCCGACTACAAGGAATGGGCGGAATTTACCAAATCTTCCCTTTGTATGATCGATAAACCATCCGATGATCGGATCGGTAAAGCCGTCGAAGATTCTCATCGATGTTGCGAGCGTTGATACAAATACTACTGACATCCCAAGCAATCCGTTCGCATAATAAGAAACATAACTCATAAAAAAAAGATACATATTCGTAGACATCATATTCAGCGCAAACAACGCGATCTGCCACGTTTTTGCACGGTTGTATTTTGTTGTATTCATTTTCCTTTCCCTGTATACTTAAGTATATTTCCTTTAATCTTTATTTCTCTAAAAGTAAATTCTGCCAAAATACTCTCATTCCAGCATTTATCACAACAGAGATTTAATTGGAATCATGATTCTTAGTCATTTTATCACTAGTTTTTCCCTTTTTACATTGCGTTTATTTTCTGTTAAATTGCGATTATTGCTTCTCTGCAACACATTATTCTTCCTGCAATATAATAGAATGCAGATTTAAATTCGATTGCCGAATTTAAATCTGCATATTATTGTACATTTTTATCTGTCTTCTATTTCTCTTTTTTCGGTTCCCCCTCCGGGAAGATGATCTTAAATACAAAGAAGAAGATCACCATCGAAACGCCGCCCGTGATAAACGTTACCAGCAGATTATAAATTGCCGGCGGCACATATGCCGACGCGATCGGCATCCACAGATTGTTAAATCCGTTACAGATCAGGGAGATCACGATCCAGGCAATAAAATACCACATTGCCTGATACACCGGATTCCCTTTGCTCTTAAACGTAATGTTTCTTTGCAGCGGAAAGTTGATGCACTGCGCCAGAAACGATCCGACTTCATAACTGATAAAATATCCGAGTCCGCCGCCGATGATCACCGCACCCCTTGCATCCCGGAGCACATTATATCCCAACAGACTCCATGTAAAATCTACACCCAGGATATGCATTTCTTTCTGCGGCCACATGAACTCCGTCCCAGCGAGTTCCAGCCCCAGCCATCCCGGCATAAATGTAAATACCAGATACTGGAACACGGTAACTCCCATACTGAATACAAAAAAATAGAAAATCTGATACACCCATTTGGAAAGTTTCGGATGTTTCTCTTCAAACGATTTCCATATATTCATCCATTTTTCTTTCATTCTTAATCTTTCACCTCATTCGCGCACTTTGCTTTCCCGTTCTTTGTTTTCCCATCCTGCTATTTTTCCGCGAGTTTCGCTTCGTACGCTTTATTTGCTTTTTGATTCCGGAAGAATCCGCCGATGATCTTTTTCATTCCTTTTAAGAAATGACCATTCACGACCGTCACCATTCCCTCGACCATTTCCATACTGACCATTCCGCCCGTCATCTTCGCAATACCGCGGAACGGCATGTTATAAATGAAAAGGATATTCAGATCCGGTTTCCCTTTTTCTTCACTTTTTTTCTTCATGGTCGTCAATACTTTATATATCACTCTGGCAAGACCGCTTTTCGCATAATACATCTGACAGATCGCGTCATTGATCCCGAGGTCTCCGGACCACTTTCCCGATGGGATCGGGTGCCCTAAAAGTTCTTCAAACTCTTCGTCCGAAATCTGCTGTACGATACCGGTATAATAGTAAGGAAGTTTCGCCGGATTGTACGGATACCGATCCGTCGTTCCACTCACCTGCAGTTTGCCCTCCAGCCTGATGTCCGCCACACTTGCACCTACCATGATCTGATAGATTCCCTCTTCGACTTCCCATCCGTTCGTCTTCACATTCCAGTAACGGAACGTCTTATCGTCAAAATCAATTCTGACTTCTTTGCTTTCGCCCGATTTCAAAAATACTTTCCGGAAGCCTTTCAGCTCTTTTTCCGGTCGGAATACGATCGCATTCGGAAGTCCGACATAAAGCTGTACGACTTCCGCGCCGTCCATTTTTCCTGTATTTGTCAATGTAAATGTTGCTCCGTCCGCATCGACTTTCAGATCTGAATACATAAATGTCGTATAAGACAGCCCATATCCGAACGGATACTGTACCCGGACCTTGCTTGTATCGTAATAGCGGTATCCGATGTAAATACTTTCCCGATATTCCGAATTTCTTTGTGTACTCGGAAAATGCCGGAATGCCGGTGTATCTTCATGGCGGAGCGGATAAGTTTCACTGAGTCTTCCGGATGGGTTTACCTTTCCGGTCAGAATGTTCAGCATCGCGCTCGCCCCCGCCTGACCGGTCAGATATCCATGCAGGATCGCTTTACAGCAATAATGCCACGGCATTTCGATCGACGCGCCTGCGCTGAGCAGTCCGACTACATTTTCATTGACCTGAACGATCGACTGCAGAAGTTCGATCTGGTTCTGCGGGATCCGCATATGGGAACGGTCCATTCCCTCCGATTCACTCAGCTCATCCAATCCGAAACAATACAGAACAATATCCGCCGCTGCCGCCAGATCCAGCGCCTCTTTTTTCATCGCCTCGTCCGCTTCTCCGGTCCGTTTGTAGCCTCTGTTGATCCCCACGACCTGAAGATCGTAATTGCCGATCACTTTCTCGATCGTTTCCAGATAGGTCGGATTTACCATCGAAGATCCGGCTCCCTGATATCTGGGTTCCACCGCAAAATCTCCGATCACAGCAACCTTACATCCTGCTTTCAGCGGTAAGATCTCATCGGTATTTTTCAGAAGCACCGCGCTTTCTTCCGCTGCCCGTCTTGCAAGATCATGATGCGCCGTTTCCGGAAATGTGCGTTTCTTTCCCTCCGCATTCTCACTCAATGTCAAAACCGCGTCCAGAAGTCCGTCCACACATGCGTCCAGTTCTTCCTCCGTCAGTGTCTTTTCTTCGATCGCCCGCAGGATTTCCCTTGCGGAATCGAGTCCCGGCGCAGGCATTTCCAGATTGGATCCCGCCGCCACGCCTGCCGCATGGTCGTTGGATGCGCCCCAGTCTGTAATGACGATCCCGTCAAATCCCCACTCTTTTCGCAGGATCTCCTGTAATAAATGTTTATTTTCATTGGCATATGTGCCATTGATTTCGTTGTAACTTGTCATGATGGATTTCGCCTTGCCCTCTTTTACGGCAATCTCAAATCCCGTCAGATAAATCTCGCGCAGTGTCCTCTCGTCCAATACGGAGTTCATTGCCATACGGCGCAGTTCCTGACTGTTCACCGCAAAATGTTTCGGACATGCATACACGCCCTGGCTCTGGATTCCCTTTACATAAGCCGCCGCCATTTTTCCTGCCAGATATGGATCTTCGGAAAAATATTCAAAATTTCTTCCGCAAAGCGGACTGCGTTTCATATTCAGCCCCGGTCCGAGAAGCACGTTCACTTCCTGTGCCGCCGCTTCCTCTCCGAGCGCTTCGCCTAATTCCTCACCCAGCCGTTCATCCCAACTGTTTGCAACTGTCGCCGCGGTCGGAAAGCAAGTTGCCGGAAGAGATGCGTTTAACCCAAGATGATCCCCGGCTCCCGCCTGTTTACGGATCCCGTGAGGTCCGTCGGAGCAGAAGATCGACGGCAGGCCAAGCCGGCTGTAATCTCTTGTCTGCCACACATTTTTCCCGCTTAGAAATGCGGCTTTTTCTTCCAATGTCATTTTATCTATGATATCGCGATGTTTCAATTTTGTCCCTCCTGTAATCCCCTGTACGAACGTTTTCATCTCTCTATACGGAAGCAGAATCGGGATCTCTCCCGATTCTTTCTCCGTCTTCCAACTCATTTATTTACTCATTTTTTCATGAGATATTCTGAAATTATTCTTTCTCTGCATTTGAAGCGGCTTTTACAACTTCGGCGCTTCTCTTTTTGAATTTTTTGATCGCCACGATCTCAAGCACGATCAATCCTGCTGCCAGGATCACGTCGATCACGATCGCTGCGATCTGCCATGTCAGCAGACCTGTTTCAAAATTTTCAGCATCATATGCACGGCTGTTTACTACCGTATACATAATGTTCTTGCATGCCTGACGCATTGCCTGCACGCTTGTCGCGCTCTTCTGGTCTGTCAGATGGTTTGTCTCTGTATCATATGCAACGAGCATACAGTCATTTCCGTTACGGATCATACGGTCGGCATCCTGATAACCGTATACTCCATAGTAGTCTGTCAGGACAAATCCGCGGAATCCCCATTCGTCACGAAGAATGTTGTTCAATACCTCGGAGCTTGCTCCTGCCGGCTCTGTTCCATAGAAGTTGAACGCGGACATCACTGCCTTTGCTCCACCCTCTTTTACACACATTTCAAACGGCTTCAGATAAATTTCACGGGCTGACTGCTCATTGAACCATGTACAAAGCTGATTTGTACGGTTTGTCTCCTGATCGTTCAGCGCAAAATGTTTCAGATACGCATATACGCCCTCTTTTTCTGCTCCTGCAACCGCTGCCGTTGCAATTTTTCCGGAAAGGAACGGATCTTCTGAATAGTACTCGAAGTTACGTCCTGCAAATGCGCTTCTGTGGATATTCATAGCCGGTGCATACCATCCGGATACGCCCATCTCGTCCGCCATCTTACCGATGCTCTGTCCGAATGCGTCCGCGATGTCAACATTCCATGTATTTGCAATGATCACCGCTGACGGGAATCCGATAGAGCCGGTTCCGGTAAAGTTATTGTTGATCGACGCCGGTCCGTCACAATCGATCGTCTGGATCTTTCCGACGCTCTTCGCTGCGGACGTCTGATAACCGCCAAGTGCGATCATCGTATCCATCTCGCTGACCGTCAGCTGATCCAAAAGTTTATCCCACTGTGGATCATCATAGTCCACGCCTCTGAGATCTACCAGTTCCAGTCCGTTTTTCGCGCCTGTTGTCGGCATTTCATCCGACTCGTCATTATAATCTTCCGGATTATAATTGCTGTTGTTCATGAACGTAGCTTTGTCTTCTTCCGACATTGTAAAGTTGGTCGGCGCCGCTGTCGCATCTGCATAATTTGCGAATCCATTTGCGCGGGAAAGATAAGTCACGTCTCCGTTTGCAAAATCAAGCTGGTTTGTTGCCGTTGTCTCATCCGTAGAACGTCCGTTTTCACCGCTGTATGTGATCGTCTCGTCTACCGTATGTGTTTTGGTATCTACAACGGTATGTGAATCTGTGCGGAGAGAGATTTCATAATCTCCTGCTTCCAACACATATGCTTTTGCATTGATGTCGTCATAAGACGCCATATCCTCTTCCGCAAATGTCACGGTAACGGTTTCGCTCTCACCCGGCTCCAGAACTTCTGTCTTCTCAAATCCGATCAGGTTTACAGATGCTTTCTCGATTCCTCCGTTTGTATACGGCGGGTTATAATAAATCTCTACGACATCTTTTCCTGCCGCATCCCCTGTATTTGTAACAGTTACGTCAACGGAAATCGTACCGTCTTTTACTTCCAACTCTCCCATTTTCTGTTCAAATGTCGTATAGGAAAGTCCATAACCAAACGGATACTGTACCATTTCTTCATAATTGATCAGCCCTTCTTCCGCCGCTGTCTCATAGAAACGGTATCCCACATAGATTCCGTCTGTATAGTTTACAAAATTCGGCACAAAACCATCCACTTCAAACTCGTCCATATTGTCATATGCAAAGAATCCGAAGTTGTTGTATGTAGGTGTCTTTGTCAGATCTCTTACAAACGTGTCGCTTGTCTTTGCAGACGGATTCGTCTCTCCTTTTAAAATAGATCCAAGCGAATTAAATCCTGACTGACCGGTTCCCGGGCACCACAGTACGCTGCTGATCTGCTCGTATTCGTCAACGAATCCGAGCTCCATTGCATTTGCCGCATTCACAACAACAATAATGTCCTCATAATCTGCCGCAACACGGTCCAGCATTGCCTGCTCTCTGTTCGTCAGCTCCAGGAAATGTTTGGATGCGTCCAGATCGTCTTTCTGATCACTGATCCGAAGTCCGGATGCGCCGAATGCATCTCCTGCTTCGAATGTATCTTCCACTTCCGGATCCAGGCTTGTCGGGAGATCCGCTCCCTCTCCGCCGGAACGTGAAATAACGACAACTGCGGTATCGGAATACTCTTTTGCAGACTCAAAAATTCCCGCCTCGTCATATTCCTCGATCGTCGGCTCCGGAATCGTCCAGTCCTGTCCCCACATTCCGACTGTCGGACGTGTCTCCCGGAAATTCTTGTAAAAATCAACCAGTTCACCGTTTACTTCAAATCCTGCATTCTCAAGTCCCTCTAATAAGGAGACTGTCGGATATGCATCGGAAAGTCCGCCAGATCCTGTTCCGCCATATACCGGGTTTGTGGAAGCCCAGCCAAATACATTCAGCTTTGTTCCCTCCTCAAGCGGAAGTCTGCCGTTCTCATTTTTCAGAAGTACGATTCCCTCGTCTGCAATCTGTTCACACAGTGCTGTTGCAGCATCCGACGTCTCTTTCTGAATATCATTCTTTTCTGTTGCCAGTGAGATCATGCTGGACATCGGTCCCCAGCAGATCATGTTCACGATCACAACAACCGCCAGAAGAAATGCGATCCAGCTCTGTGAGCGGATAAATTTCTTTTTCGGTTTCGGCAGTTTCATCACTGCGATCGTAATGACCACTACAAGTGCCAAGATCACACCAAGTGCGATCAGATACGACTTGCAGGAATTTAAGACGTTGATCACGTCTTCGATATTAATTGCTAACATCTCTCTTTCCTCCCTTTTTTTCATTCATGATAGCAACCCGGCACGTTTTTTGCGTGCCCGTTTCATGTAACTATATCTTATCAGAAATATTTCCTCAAAACGAAATTCTGCATAATCTGTGCTTTTCCTGCATAATCTGCAATTTCATTGTATAATATTCACAAAAAAGAACGTTTGATTTTGTCCACTTCATACAAACCCAAACGTTCTTTTTCTGATATACGATTTTCTTATATATGATCTGTTCATGCTTCTCTCATCTTCATCGGTATCAATACTTTCAGCACAAACCAGTTTTCCTCCGCATTGATATCCACTTCGCCGCCATATTTCCGCGCCGTATACCGCAGACTTTTCAGACCATATCCGTGGAACTGCGTATCTCTCTTCGTTGTTGCCGGAAACACTTTCGTAAATTCCATCTGCTCCTCACAATAATTTTCAAACCGCACGATCAGAAAATTCTTCTGTGCATGCGCCGTCACATGGATCAGGCGCTTCTCTTTCTCTGCGACCGTCTCCTCATATTCGATCGCATTATCCAACGCATTTCCGAAAATAGAACAAATATCCATCGCATCCATAAAATCAAATAATGTTCCATCCACCACGCATGTCATTGAGATATCTTTCTTCATGCACTGCAGCATCTTGGAATTCAACAGTGTATCCAGCACCTCGTTTCCCGTCCGGTTCTGCGCCTCAAAATTCCGGATCTCCTCTTCCATCTTATCCAGATAGGCGTCCCGCTGCTGCGCATTTTCCTGTGCCCGGAGCGCAATGATGTGATGCTTCAGATCATGATATTTATAATGGATCAGATCCATCGCTTCCTGCGACTGTTGATACTGTACATACTGATTATGCAGGATATTCTGCACACTCTCCAGTTCATGCCGCACTCGCAGATCCACCCTCTGCCCATGAAATGCATAAAGGATCGCAACACCTCCCAGATCCACAAGCGTCCGCACATTAAAGATCTCCGCCGCTCCTCTTCCGCCAAACGGCGTCGTCAATGATACAAACCCAAGATTACTGATCAGGAACACCGCAAGACCGATGATCACACAGGAGATCAGTTCTTTCCCCGTCACCTGGATCGCCTCTTCCTGATTTTCATATTTGCGGTAGCAGAACCAGCTCACGAAAAAGACCAACGCATAAATGATGATCAGAAGACCGCCCCGGATCCAGACTTGTGTCCATCCCCATGTAAAAAATCCAAAGCAGTCCAACTGCCATTCCAAAGACGCCGCCAGCTCTGCCGTAACAAAAGCCCTCACACAATAATATCCCGTATCTTTCAGACTGATATCACAGCTAACGGCAAGAAATCCATACATAAATGCGACCGCCACCGCCATACAGACCATCCACCAGATTCCCTCCGCATCGACCGTCAGATACAAAAATGCCGACTGCACACACAGCATCCCGATCGAAATGCCTGCCAGCTTCCAGCCCCCGATGCGCCGTTTCACTTCCGAGATACAGATCAGGCACGCCAGCCATTCTGCCAGCGCCGTATAAATCCTCGGAATATCCGGCAGTACGATATTTACAACGGTTTCCATTATTTCAATTCCCCCCAGTACCTTGTCAGTTCCCGCATAAACGCATTCATCCTCGGTCGGCTGATCTGCAGCCTTTCGCCTTTCACGACCGCACATTTATCCTGAATCCCATCCACATGTGCCAGATTGATGAGATAACAGGTATTCCCCCGGGAAAATCCATACTCTGCAAGCTGTTCCTCCGCCGATTTCATCGTGCCGGACGTCAAATGCGTCGCATTTCCCATGTGGTACAGCAGATTGTGTCCCGCGCTTTCCACATAATAAATATCATCCAGATCGACCCGGATCACGCCGCCTTTTACCGCAAGCGTGATGTATTTACTGCTCCGCTTTTTGATCCGGGACACCGCCCGCTTTAATTTCTGACTGAATGCAAAATAAGACACCGGCTTCAGCACATAATCCAGAGCGTCAACTTCATATCCGCGTATCGCATACTGCGTCATATTTGTAATGAAGATAATGACGACCTCGGAATCCATTTTCCGGATCTCCTCCGCCGCCGTCATCCCATCCACAAATTTCATCTGGATATCCATCAGGATAATGTCAAACTGCGACTTATATTCCGCAGTGACCGCATCTCCGTCCCGGTAAACCGTAATATCCAGTTCTTCTTTTTCTGTTTTCTGATATTCGTTCAAATACCCGGTCAGTTGATTTACATAATATTCCTCGTCTTCCACGACCGCTATTCTGATCATACCGCACCCCTGTACCTGTTACCTTTTGTTAGAAAAGCTTTCTCTTTTTATTGAAACGACAGTAATTTCGCCAGCAGCAGATTCTTCTCATATAAAAATGTCAGGATCTCACTCTGCTGGATCAGATCAAAACATGTCTTTCCTGCTTCCGTCGAATACAAAAGCGTCAGCACAAGAAATCCGACCCAGACGATCAGAAGTGCGATCACGCCGCCCAGCGCCACACCGCCAAGATGATTGAAAAACCCGATCACCGGAAGTTCTCCGATAATATCCACCGCTGCCATCAGCGCTCTGACAATGATCACTGCCACAATAAACGTCACAAGGAACGACAAAATCTTGATCACCATCCTTGAAATGTACGACGCCACATAGGCGGCAAAAGTCTGCACTCCCAGTTCTTCGTAAATCGTTGTGTTATTATTTTCCAGAAGCGCGTCTTTTAAAAATTGAGGAAGATTGGACTCCTCCAGTTCCTTGATCTGCTGATCCTTTGGAATCTCTCCCAATGCTTTTACCACATCCGACGCGGTAATCCCGAGCCTGCTCAGATCCAGATCCGACATATTTTGGAACTGCTCCGGATCGATGCCTGCAAGCGGCGTACCGGTCAGGTCTTTCCCCTCAAACAGATCCGCCGATAATTCCGGCATAAACATTTCGATGCATTTTTCTTCGATCATCTCATCCACCGGAGTATATTTCACCAATGCATCTGCCGCATACGGCGACAAATAAATCACAAGAATGATCGTCAGCACGGAGGAAAGCAGAGACAATCCGATCTTAAAAAATCCGCGGATCCCTCCCACGACCATGCCGACAAGAAAAATCACTCCCACTACTATCAATAACCAGTTATTCATCCTTTGTTTCTCCTATATCGCAAGGTGGATCACCCGCAGCTCATTCGCACTCATCACGAGATATTTATTGAATCCATTGACCGGGATCACTGCAAGCGCATCTACTTTCAAGTCTCCTTTAAATCTCGGAACGCCCGTGCTTGTGATGATACAGCACTTCGAGCCCTCATACAGAATGATCTCATTGCCAACCATCTGTACATTACTGTACTCTCCGGTCAGCTCCCGGTTCATGAGCATTTTCCCATTCTTATTGTAAAGCCGGACTTCGTAACCGGATTTATCTTTATTCAGCAGGACAAATCCAATATACTGATCGGTGTGAAACGAGCTTTTGATCTCCTGCCCGATCTGGATTTCCGTTTTCTTTTTCAAATTCTGTCCGCCCTCGTAAACGACGAACGATTTGTCACTGACCGCAACCGCTCTGGATGCCCCCATAAAATAAATCTCCGGAATGATCACATCCGCATATTCTTCCGATCCGGTCTGTCTGTCGCTTTCTTTCTTCCCTGTCTCCCCGAAATTATAGCAGACCACCTTGGACTTCAGTGCTCCGCCCTCGGAAGAAAGATAGGAAACCATCAGTACGGTTCCGTCCGGCGACATCTCCAGCGCGGTCGGATAGCCGTTGCCGGATGCCGATACCTGATTTTCCACAAGAATGTTTCCCGCCGCGTCATAGGTCACGATCATCGGTGCATTTTCATTTTTTAAGACAGCGCTCACAATCCCCTGATCCGAAACTGAAAACATTTCTATCGGAAGCGTCGTCTCAATCTCCCCTTTTACACCGTCTTCTGTAAAGACCTGGATCGCATTTCCGCCGATATCACCCACGGCAAACACATTCTTTTGTATATCGATCTCCGGATTTTTAAACTGGGACGGCCAGATCCAGCGCTCCTCATTTTTCCGCGTCAGATAAGTGATCCCATCCCGGCTGTAACGCACGATCCCTTTTCCAAATGCCGCATATTGGTTGCTGTCCGCCGTCTCCCGTTTATAAGAAGACGTACTGTACACGGTATCATACGGATGATTCACGATCAGCATCCCGGTTCCGAATATCATCATCGAGCCCAGAACGATCCCGGTCAGCCATTTCTTCGCCCGGCTTCTCCGGTACTGCCCCGCTTTCTTTTTCATTTCTTCCAGATTCAGCGGCTTCATCAGCCGCAGATTCGGATTTTTCTTTTGAGCCATCTTCTACCCCTTGTCTCTTTCTTCCCGATCTTTTTCCTTGTCTCGTTCTTTTTCGTGATAGTAGTATAGCATCATTTTAAGGCAATAGCAATTTTTGACCTATGTAAATCAAATTTCCGTCCGTCAGACCGTTCATCCGGCTGATCGCGTCGGCATGGCTGATATCTCCGTACATCTTCCGGCTGATGATCGCCAGTGTGTCTCCCTCTTCCACAATATAAACGCCGTCGCTACCGTTAAAAGTCTCTCCTGCAGGCGCGTCGCCTCCGGTCACACTGCCTCCTGTTATACTGCCTCCGGTCATATGATCGCCTGCCGCTTCGCCCTCTGGTACCACACTGCCGTCTGCCGCCGGATCGCCTTCCGGTATCACACTGCCATCTGCCGCCGAATCGCCTGTTTCCGTACTTCCGTCACCTGCTCCCTGCTGCGCTGTCCCGGCATCCTCCGCTGCCGGATCGCCGCCGGATACTTCCGGAATCCCCTCAGACTGCACATTTCCCGAGGACACCTGCGTCAGTTCTCCGGTATCTGTTCCGTCCAATACGGCATCCTTTCCGTTCTCCTTTACAATCTTCGTTTCTTTTTCCGAATCTCCGGACATCTCATGGAGCGCCGACTGTACCGCTTTCATCTTGTCCATATTGTTCATCGTAACAACGCCCATAACAAGCACGATCAACACAAGGCAGGTACTCATCGCATACATCAGACGGCTTGTCTTCCTCTGATGCTTCCGCCCTCCGCGATCGCGCACAATGCTGCGGAAATCCTTTGCCGCTCGATCTTCCACAGTTTCCGTGGGACACACCCCGTTCTTTTTTCTGCAGGAGATCATATAATTCTGCATACAGGGATTTTTCTCATAATATGTATAATGACCGGAGATCTCCAGAAGATCGTTCATCTGATGCACGAAATATTTTTCTTCCTGCTCCACCGGATCTTTCATGATAAAAACAGAATTTTCCCGCGGAAATGATTTTTTATGCAGTTTTACAACCGCATCCTCCAGATCCAGCGGCACGCCCGCATGTGCTACAAACCATCCGAGCATCTCTCCGTCCTCGAAATACTGTTTGCAGTCCTCATACGCATGTTTCCATGTATCTTCGTCGATCAGGTAATCTTTCCCTGACATTTTCAATTCGTGCATCTGGACCGCGCCGTAAATATAGACGTATTCTTCCTCGTCCGTCTTCTGAAAATCCCCGACGAGGAACGCGCCGATCGGAGTCTCTCCCGCTTTCTCGCATAATTGCGTAAAAAATGTGTCTACATAATCTTCTACATATATTTTCGGTGATCCGCTTACATTTCCTATCTGACGTACGTTTTTTGGTATCTGTCTTTCCATTTCATTCACCTCTGCTAAATTTTTTCTCAAGCATAGCATAGAGAAAAGGCTGAATTTAGCATTTGGTGTCAGATGCGTTCGACAGGATTTTTACATTTCGTCCAAACAGTTTTTATATCGCAAATGGATCTCTTCCCTCAATCGGACGAATGTCGGAATATATTGCTCAATAATGAGACGCACTAATCTTTTCGCCGCATCCCCATCATAAATATGTGTCATGTCGTTTCTGTTTTTCAACATTGAAAGCCATATACTTTCGTCCATAAAATCATAAAGCGTATATGCGGCTTTGATAATTTCCCTCGGAGAACCAGAATTTGCAATACTTTTGCCCTCATATTTCAATAATTCTTTTAATACTTTCCATCCAAGCTCAAACTGAATAAAAAATTTATCAATAATCCCACTGATGATAAATTCATTCTTCAGATCCTCATCCGATGCTTTTTCCAAAACGGATAAATTTGCACAATAATTCTCAAACTTCTTCATAAATCAATACTCCCTCTCTCTGAATCGAATCTCTTAACTTTTCCTGCAGCGGCTGTTCCAGATCGATCACATCAAAATCTAAAAGTGTAGATGTCTCTTCTTTTACTGCAATTGTAAATTCATCGATTCTTCCACTCCTCACCGCCAGATCGATATCGCTTGCCCGCTCATAATCGCCCCTTGCCCTTGAACCAAACAATATGACTTCTTTTAAACCATATTCTTTCGCAAACTCTGTAATCTCTTTTATTACGATCGGACGAATCCCGGATGTTTCCAGCTTTCCCATATCACACGTCCTCCTCCGTCATTTTCTCTATTATAAGTCTTTTCTTCCCCAAAGCAAACACTTTTAAACCAGTGTTTGCTTTGGGTGCTGTCTAAACAACAAAACATCCGATTTTGCCTTGTACTCCAAAACAAAATCGGATGCTTCATGTTTGAATAAAAATCTCCTACTCCACCGTCACCTCGAAGATTTCCAGCCCCTCAGCTGCATCCACTTTCAACACAACCTCATATCGTCCCGCCGGCATCCCGATCTCCGCCTCTGTCAGCTTCGTTATTCCAGTCTTTCCCTCAACCGTAATACTTCCCGCAATCTTCCCGTTCATCCACACGGTGACTTTTCCGCTTCCTGCAGTTATCAGGCGTACTTTCGTCCAGTCTTTTGCACTCTCCACATAACGGAAATAAATCTCATCTCCGGCATGAAGATTCGTCAATTTCTCTTCATAACAATTTCCGGCGCTGTCTTTCAACTGTTCCTCCACACCGATATAAACTTTTCCATGCAGCTCACATGCCTGATATCCCATCATCGTCTCGCCCGGTGCAAACGGATTGCCTACGCCCTGGGACGTCATTTTCACTTCGTCGATCGTACCGTCCGGATTGATCGTGATCGGCTCCGCACAAAGTCTCCGGTAACGCTGCGTTCCACGGCTACAGCGATGATAAAATACATACCACTGTCCGTTCACACATTCGATCGAACCATGATTATTCCAGCTTTCCGGATCGCAATGGTCATTGTCGATCACAATTCCCCGATAGGTAAATGGTCCGAGCGGCGATTTTCCGGTTGAGTATCCAAGCGCCGTCGGCTTTCCTCTCTCCATGTCTGCATAGACATAATAATAAGTATCCCTGATTTTCCGCATGGAAGATCCCTCATGGAAATAATGTTCTTCCTCGGTCACAAGATCATGTACAACCGCACCCTCATCAAATGAGATCATATCCTCATTCAGCTTCACACCGTGGGAAAAAAGCTGTCCCCAATAATAATATGCCTGCCCGTCATCATCGATAAAGATCGCCGGATCGATCCCGCCGCACGGAAGCTGGACCGGATCTGTAAACGGTCCCTCCGGGCGATCCGAAACTGCCACGCCCTCACTGTCATCAGTCATACAAAAATACAGATAATATTTCCCGTCTTTTTCGATACAGTCCGGCGCGAACAACAGCGGTGGTTTTTCATTTTCCGCCGCTTTCTCAAACTGCTCTTTCATATCCTCGCCGTCTGCCGCCATATTTTCCAACATCTTCCGGATAAACGGAGTCGGATGTGTCCAGTCGATGCCTTGATATTTCGGCGCATCCGGGTCGTTGAACCACGGAATCTCCTGCCCGGTAAGCGATACGTCGTGGATCGTCCAATGTTCCATATCCGGCGTGGACACAACCCGATACCGATCGCTGCAGTATACGTCCTCCCGATCATCAAAGCTTCCATATAAATATAATTTTCCATCCGGCATCACATGCGCTTCACTGTCCGGAATATGAAATTCCAACGGCAAAATCGGATTTCTTCTGTTTTTAAATTCTCTCATTTTTCCACACTCCTTTTCCATTTGACAGGTTCTCCCCCCTGTTTTATACTGAACCCAGATTACGCTCCATGAATCCGGATACTGTTTTTCACTATATCATCTATCAAACATTACGCCACGGAGGCTGCACTATGAAATTTACCGACCACTATACCCACGAAATCAATACCGATCTGCGCCCGTTAGAATCGGTTTTCAAATCACTCCATGCACAGAATCCCTCACGTCAGCTGGATCTTCCTCACGAAGTCGCATCCTGCCGGGACATTCTTTTGAAAGCCAGTCAGACCACATCGGACCCGCTCCCGAGTCTGCTCGCCACAACGCTGAACGAAGATTCTTTTTTCCACAAAGATCTGGACTGCGAAATTTATCAGCACCTCCGCTATCTTCCGTGCACCTGGCACAAACATGCATTTCTGGAAGTCGTCTGCGTGATGGAGGGAAGCTGCACCAACTACATTTTGGAACAGAAAATCCAAATGAAAGCCGGCGACATCTGCATCATCGCACCGGATACGCCGCACGCTGTCAGTGCGTTTTCGGATGACAGCGTGATCTTCAATATCATTTTGAGGATCAGTACGTTTGAAACCGCATTTTTCGGCACGCTCTCGGAAAATGATATTCTGTCCGATTTTTTCATGCGGACGCTGTACAATTCCAAGACACATCCGTTCCTGCTCTTCTCCACAAACGGCGATACGGAAGCGCTCAACTACGTCGGCTACGCCTACGAAGAGTACAAAAGCAACCGTCAATACAGGAAACGGATGCTCAATTCCATTATCAATGCGTTTTTTATCGTTCTTCTGCGGAATCACGGAGCAAATGTATCCGTTCCGGCGCTGACTGACAGCGACAAAGACCAGAATCTCGTCTATATTTTAAAATATATGCAGGAACATTTTACGACCGTTTCGCTCAAGGAACTCGCCGCTTTTTTCAATTACAGCGAACGCCAGCTCCAGCGGATCATCAAGACAAGTACCGGCATGAGTTTCAGTGAAAATATCCTCAAGTTGAAAATGAACCATGCCGCCCGTCTGCTTTCCAATCCGGATCTTCCGGTCGCTGCGATCGCCGAAGAGCTGGGCTACTCCGACACAGGAAATTTCCGCGCAGTATTTAAAAAATATTACGGCATTACGCCGATGGAATTTCGTGCGCAGCAATCGGATCGGGAGCGCTAAATGCGCTTCCACACGATCTCTTTTCCTCTCCGTGCAAGTTCCGTCAGATCGATCTCAAATTCGATCTGTTCCGGAACCTGTACAGTCAGTTCCACCTCTTCTCCGCAATCTTTCACCTGCACGCGGATCGTTCCCCGGACAGATTCATAACTGCATGCAAATTCATGCATACTTTCCGGCAGATATGGGCAGATACAGATTTTTTCAAATCCCGGCTTCAGCGGTCGGATTCCCGCGATTCCGTTATAATACCATTCCACAATGTGCCCCATCATATCATGACAGTGACTTCTCGGATTCTTTTCCCAATATTCGCCCAGCGTCGTCTCTCCATCCAGTACAAACGCATAGTAACTCGGATGTTCGTCCCGTAAAATATAGCGGCAGATCAGATCGCTCATACCATATTTCCGCGCAGTCTGGATCACATACGGCAGTCCGATCTCCCCGCTGATCAGTGCGTTTTTCTGTTCCAGCGTATATCGGAACGCCCGAACAACATCCACCTCTTTTTCCTCGGAAACCATCCCCCAGTAAAGCGGCAGCGCTTCCGCCGCCTGTGTCAGGAACAGTTCGTCCGGATGATCCCACGCCCGGTAGCACCAGCCGTTTAATTCCTCGTTCCACACAAGCAGCTTTTCATTATAATTCTCTTTCACCTGATCCGCATATCTTTCCAATTGCCGCTTTTCTTCGGCATATCCAAGCACCTCGGCAAAATAAGCAAGCGTCTTCGCATCCGCGTACAAAAATGCCGTCTCAATATTTTCACGCACAAGTTCATTTTTCGGATTGCCCCAGTCGCCAAGCCCGTGATTTAAAAATCCGTCCGCATTTACTTTCGTTTTCAGATGTTCCAGATACCGTTTTCCGGCTTCGTAATTCTCTTCGACGATCTGCTTATCACCATAAAACAAATAATGCCAATACGTTCCCAAAATACAGGTGCTTCCCCACGGAATAATATCATAAAAATCTCCCAGTCCCGGAACCGGAAGCACATTCGGAAAATAGCACGGACACTGGGACGGCATCAGCCCCTCGCCCGGATAATACGGATTCCCCTCCATATCCAGAAAATAATCGTCCGCCGTATGCTGTGCCGTCCGCATATCCAACAGGAACTTCTCCCACAATTTCCGTCCGTCTTTCATATAGAAGATCGACGGTGCCATCAGATGATTCGGTTCCTGCCATGCAAAACGCTCGATCGTCGGACAGTCGGTATGTACGCTGACCATATTGGCTTCCACCGCTTTTTCCACAAGACTGTAAATCTGCTCATAGCGTTTGTCATCACAGGAAAATGTACCGTCTGTCTTCCACGCACTGCTGATCGCGTGGGCAGTCACGTTCCGAATCCGGATTTCCGATCCCGCCTGCCGTGTCTCCTGTCCATACACTCGCTCAACCGCAACGTAACGCCCTGCAAAATAAGTAAATTTCATCCGGCATTTCTCCCACCGGTCATCTTCTCCGATGATATAGGTAATACAGGAATCCAGATTCACCCAGCCTTTCGCCATCTGGTCGACGTCGCCGTTTTCCGCCAGTTTCTCAGCCGGATAGATCCGCACTTCATCGCCGCGTTTTCCGAACACTTCAAACTCCAGTATTCCGGACATATTCTGTCCGAAATCATAAATCTCACGTCCGTTTACATTTCCGAGACATTCGCCCGCATACGATCGGATCACTTTCACGGGAGGCTGACACTGCTCTGTCAGTCTTCCGGTTGGCTCTTTCTCTTTTGGCACAAGAACCGCCTGTTCCCATTCCGACGCTTCCGCCTCGAACAGCCGTCCGTCGATCGTCTCCGAACCATAGACATTGCTCATCACAACCGGATGTCTTCTCACCTGAAATGAATCATCTGCATGAAGCACCGATTCTGTCCCGTCCTCATAGACGATCCGCAGTTCCAGCGCCAGCACAAGTTCTTCCCCAAACGGGCGGTATGGATTCGGATTCGGCGGCATAAATTTCGGAAAATGAAAACTGTAATGTTCATCCATCTTATGGAACCAACCGTTTCCAACCTCCACTTCCAACACATTTTCCCCTGAATGAAGCTGCTCCGTCACATCAAAGGTCACATACTGGATCAGTTTTCGGTAATCCGTCCACCCCGGATCCAGTTCATGATCCTCCACTTTCTCATGATTCATCCAAAAATGAAACTGCCCCAGACCGCAGACTTTTGCCGTCGCGCATTTCACCGCTTTTTCTATCTCAAATACTTTTCTTGCCCAAAACGGTTTCGCCGTCCCGTTCGTGATCCATCTTCCCAAAGATCCCATGATAAACCTCCTGTATAATCAGTTTGTGATAACGTCTGTATCCTAAATACATTTTCACATCTGACAGCTTATCAATTTTCTTCCGGATATAAAAGGTCGGGAGGCGACATCAAAAGATCAAAAAGACGACATTTTAGGGTCAGACTTTTATATATCTCTGATTTCTGCTGTTTGGTTTATCGGGAATTGTCATCCTGACTAAATTCAGTTCAACTGCCGGTCGCAAATAATTTCTGCGAAATCCCTCTCTTGATTTTAATCCCATTTTTTCCATTAACGCAGCGCTCGTATAAGGAACATCATATTCCATGACTGAAAGCAACTTCTTGATATATTCTGTAAACGCCCCACTTTCTTCATCTATTCGATTAGCAATATCTTCTAAAATCCTGTCAATCTGGAATAACATAAATTCAATAAAAATTGTAGATTCTCCCTCCACATGACATCTCGCGATCGCATCATAATATTCACTTTGAAACTTTTCAATCTGACTTTCTATCGGAATATACTCAAAAACAGGTTTCCATTTTGAGAGGATTGCCGTATGCCACAATCTCGCCATTCTTCCGTTTCCATCCGAAAAAGGATGTATAAACACAAATTCATAATGAAAAACACTACTCAGAATTAAAGGATGTATCTTATCTTTCTCACTTTTCATCCAGGCAAACAATTCTTCCATCAGTTGTGGAACTAGCTGTGCCGGCGGTGCCATGAAAATGCATTGTCCCCCATTAAAAACGCCTTCTTCACCACAACGAAAATCACCGGATTCTTCAACAACGTATTTTGTCATAATTCCATGAAATTGCTTCAGACTCTTTATATTATACGGATCGATTTCAGAAAATCTTTCATAAGCAGTATATGCATTTTTTACTTCCTGTATTTCTTTCTGCTCTCCTAATACAGCTTTCCCATCAATAATATCTCTTACCTGTCCCAAAGAAAGAGAGTTTGCTTCAATCTTCAACGAAGAATGTATCGATTGAATTCGATTATTTTTTCTCAAATGAGGTTTGGATACCAGACTGTTCGTTACTGTAATACGACCAATTTTTTCAGAAATAGACGATATATACGAAATCATCTTATCTGTTACCGTGAAAGGTGGTTTGTAATCTCCCATGCAATCGCCTCCATTATCTTACACACTATCTTCCGCATTATCTTGCATATTATCTTCCGTATTATCTTGCGCATTATCTTCCTTGATTATACCGTCTGAAATACAAAATCACAATGAAATATCTCTTATTCTTTTTCACTTTTCCAAAAGCGAATACATTAAGCTGATAAAATCTTTAATATTATTCATACACAATCTCTTTTCGGTTCAAAAAATTACAGCCAGACTTCAAAAAGTCTGGCTGTTGGCGTAAAATATAAGTATGCAACTCTCTATATTATTTAGCAGATACTTCTATTTCATCTTTTATTTCTGTCCTCGTCTTTCAGCAAGTATTTTATTTTGTTCTTCTAACTTTTCTGTTGTAATCGGATATCCTTTTGCAAATATAATAATACCGATTATATAAATCACTATCGGAAGGATAATCTGACATGCAATGATCATTGTATTCACGCTTCCCGTCTGTACTGCTGCCTGCTCATTAAATCCTGCAAATCCAAGAAGATATCCCGGAATTGCACCGCCGATTCCAGCTGCAAATTTGGATGAAAAACTAGATAATGCAGAAATGCCGGCTTCTGCACGTTTTCCCATTTTCAATTCAATGTAATCGGTATTATCCGCCTGAATACTATAACTTAATGTTGATACAAATCCACCGCCTGCACCGGTTAAAAAGCTGGAAACTAAAAGGATCAAGACATTTTTCGGGTCAATCATTCGAATCAGCATTGATACCGCTGCAATTACAAGTCCAAGCAAAAATACCGCTTTTTTTCCTTTCATCTGAACCGCTTTTCCTGAGAATATCGTTGTCAGAAGCAGTCCGAAAAACATAATCAGACTTGCAAGTGAAGACAGTGTCAAATCTCCGAGAATATAAGTATAGAAGTATGGACCGATCGTATTCGAGATATTATTACCAACCGTAAAAATCAATACTGCAAGAAAGGTAATCAATACCGGTTTCTGTGTCAAAATACTGACCAGTTCTTTTAACGTATACGATGCCTCTCCTTCTGTCTTTTCTACACGTTCCCGTACCCCCAATGTTCCGAGGATTGAAAGTACAAAAATACCAATCGTAGCACCAACGATCAATGTAATATATCCACTTTTATTTGATGTGTTTCCCAAAATCAGCGGTGCAGAAATTCCAAGAATCACACCTCCCGCCGCATACACGAACCCTTTAATAGCACTTAAGGTCTGCCGTTCTTTCATATCTGTTGTCATAACCGGCAGAAGACTATTCAAAGAAATATCCATAACCGGAAATAATACCCCGATCAAAATATAAGAAACGTACGCAATCACCAGTTTTCCACTCGGCGCCATCATTGGTCCAAACCACAGTAAAAGAAAATTCAAACCACATAAAATAGTACCGACAATCAACGGCATTCGAAAGTGTCCTAATCGTGTATTTGGAAGCCGGTCAATACAAAATCCAACAAGCGGATCATTCAGACCATCCAATATCCTCGCTATCAAAAACAAGGTGGCACACGCTTTTGGATCCATCCCACATATATTGGTATAGAAAATTAAAAGGTAACCATTGATCAATGTCATAATCGGAATATTTCCAAGGTTAATACAACCATAAGAGAACTTTTCCCCAAATCCAATTTTGTTGGTCTTCTTATTCAATTTCATTTTTTACTTCTCCTCTCTCTGCTCACTTCCCATAGCCCGATTTAACATGGCGATTACCTGTTCCTGCTCTTCTCCTGTCATCGCTCCAAGACTTACAAGTGATTTCAACGGTGCTCCTTCCAGAATTGCTTTCAGCATCTCCGCATCTGCCTCTCCTTCTGAATTTTCCGCCGTTTCTTCATTTTGTGCCATCACATTGCCAAACAATTTGTACGCTGCCTCTGCGGTTCTCGGATCTTTCAGTAAATCTCCAACTGTTGTTGTCCCGTCTACTCGCATCGGAAGCATCTGTTTTCCGACAAACTCAAACTCTTCTTCCAGTAAAATTTCATCACTTGCATGACCGATTCTAATTTGATAAATCCCTGACGGAGCATACCAATCATGGATCATTTCTTCATAATAAGAAAGATCTTTCTCAACAATCTCAAAAGAAACTGTCTTTGTCTCTCCCGCCTTCAACTGAATTTTCTGAAATCCTTTCAGTTCTTTCTCCGGTCGAAGCGGCGTTTTATTTTTATCACTGATATAAAGCTGTACAACCTCTTTGCCATCCCGTTCTCCAATATTGGTAATGTCTGCCGTGACAATCATTCGTTCCCCATCCTGCATCTTCCTGCGATCCAATTTTAAATTGGAATATTCAAAAGTAGTATATGATTTTCCATGTCCAAACGCCCATCGTACAGGGATCTTTTTTGTATCATAATAACGATAGCCAACAAAAATTTCTTCTCCATACACCGCTTTTTTCCCATCTCCCGGATAGTACAAGTAACAGGGAGAATCTTCCAGCCGAAGCGGAAATGTCTCTGCAAGTCTTCCACTCGGATTTACCTCTCCATACAAAATCCGATCGCAAGCCTCTCCTACCCCTTGTCCTCCAAGATACATTTCCAGAACAGCGGCTGTTTTTTCCGCCCACGGTGTCTCCACAGGACTTCCATTGTGAAGAACAACAACCGTATTCGGCTGAACTTTTAAAATTTCTTCAATCAGTTCGTTTTGACATTCCGGCATTGACATTGTCGTCCGATCGTATCCCTCTGATTCCATTATATCCGGGAGACCGGCGAAAACCACAACTACATCCGCCTGTTTTGCAGCTTCTATCGCTTTTTTCATTTCATACAACTCTTTTTCATCCCTATACGCAGAAAATCCTTTCACATAGGAAACATTTCTCTGTTTTTTCTTTGCCATCTCCAATGCTGAAGCAACACACGAACTATGAATATGACTGGATCCTCCCCCTTGATATCTTGGTCTTTCTGCAAATTCTCCAACATATAAAATCTTTTTATCTACACAAATCGGCAAGATTCCATTGTTCTCTAACAGCACTGCACACTCTGATTCAATATCCACCGCTTTTTTGTGATCTCTCCCCCGGTCAAATACTGCGTCTGGATTTCTGTGATCTATGTAATCAAAAACGACTTTTAGATTTCTCTCTACTGCCTGATCTACAAGCTTTTCATCTAAAATCCCTTCTTTTACCGCTCGAACTATCTTTCGATCATGGTAGCCGTCCGACCCCGGCATTTCAAGGTCTAACCCAGCCTTGATACCTTTCACTCGATCATTGACAGCTCCCCAGTCTGTTACCACCGCCCCTTCAAATCCCCATTCTTCTCGAAGGATTTCTGTCAGGAGTTTTTTATTTTCTGCCGCAAATACACCGTTGATCTTGTTATAACTGCACATTACCGTTTTCGGCTGCGCTTCTTTTACAGCTTCCTCAAATGCCGGAAGATAAATTTCCCTCAATGTTCTTTCGGAAAGTTCAGAGGAACTGCTCATCCGTCGGTATTCTTGACTATTTGCCGCAAAATGTTTAATACTCGTACCTACTCCGCATTTCTGAACTCCTCGAATATAAGCCGCCGCCATTTTTCCTGTCAAATAAGGATCTTCTGACAGATATTCAAAATTTCTTCCACAAAGCGGACTTCTCTTAATATTAACGGCAGGTCCAAGCAAAATCCCTATATTTTCTGCCTGACATTCTTTGCCAAGCGTCTCCCCCATTTTTGCCATCAATTCCACATCAAAACTGGACGCTGTCGCACATCCTGCCGGAAAGCATACCGCTTCCACACTCTCGTTTAATCCCAGATGATCTGCTTCACTCTCTTGTTTCCGCAGACCATGCGGACCATCAGACATCATCAAAGACGGAACTCCTAACCGCTCGATTTCTTTCGTGTTCCAAAAATCCTTTCCTGAACAAAGTCCCGCTTTTTCCTCCAATGTCATTTCAGAAATTATTTTTTTCAAATCTCTCTTCATACCATTCCTCCTCTCCCCACTTCAGAATTTCTTTAATACTTCATTGATCTGTTCCAACTGTTCCTCTTGAGCCCCTCCGAATTGTACTGCTAATTTTCTAAGAGACATCGGCATAAATTCTCTCGGCAATGTTTCAAGCGGTATCATCGAACCAATAAATTTCTTGATTTCCTTCTGCTCCAACAATTTTCTCATGGATGTATCAATACTGTAAGATGCCGGTTTCTTTTCGATGGTATATTCCACCGTATAATCGCCTGCTGTCAAATAACAAATCCCGTCTCTCACATCCGCAAACATTGGATTTTCTTTATTGTCGAATATAGATTTTTCTGCCTCCGGTATAATCAGCTGTGCCTTTCCTCCGAATGGAACTTGAACAGATACTTTTACATGCGTTTCATCTTCAAACTCCCACGCACAAGCGTACAATCCCATTGCAGACTCATAAGATGCTTTTGCATATCCTAAGGTCTGGTTTAATCTCGGTGTAAACTTTACCGCTTTAAATCCAGCCTTGGAAATATCCGTTTCATCCATATTGATTCCTGCCGCATATCGAAAAATCCATTCTGCTACCGCACCCGCTGCATAATGATTCAAACTATTCATCTGCGTTCCCGAAATACAGCCGTTTTTATCCAAGCTGTTCCAACGTTCCCATATTGTCGTTGCTCCTAGTTTTACCTCATAAAGCCATCCCGGAAATTCTTCATTCAAAAGCAGTTCATATGCAAGGTCATCCATCTCATTTTCTGAAAGCACTTTACAAAGAAGCGGTGTTCCTACAAATCCGGTTCGTAATTTTCCATCACTTTCATCCAATAAGATTCGAAGCATTTTTCTTGCCTCTTCTTCATTTTCACTCAAATGATATTTTAAAGTAAGAAGCTGTGCGGTCTGTGTCCGTATACAACATTTTCCTGTCGCTGTGTAATATTCCTGTTGGATCCATTCATACTGTGCATTCTCAACAGCTCCATATTCTGCTTCCTCTTTTTCCAAGCCCAAAATATGCGCTGCTTTTTTCACAATTCCGGCACTAACTGCATAAGATACGTCTGCGATAAACCGTTCGTCCGTGCCTCCCAAAAACCCGTTTTCACCACCGGTCGGATGATCCAGCGCAAGCCAATCCCCGTAATGAAATTCCTGTCTCCAGCAATGATTTTTTTGATCCGTTCGCCGAATGTAATCCACCCAAGAACGCATGCTCTCAAATTGTTCTTCCAGAATGGTCTGATCTCCGTAGAATAAATACAAATTCCACGGAATAATACATGCTGCGTCTCCCCATACGCTAGAAGTTCCTTCCTTTCCGAAATTCGGAATAACCTGTGGAACTTTACCTCCCCGCGTTTTCTGTTCACATGCCATATCATAAAGATATTTTTTATAAAATGAATAGGTATCTGCCAGGTAAGTGGCTGCTGCCGAAAAAATCTGTGCATCGCCTGTCCATCCCATTCTTTCATCTCGCTGCGGACAGTCGGTCGGAACATCCAAAAAATTACTCTTCATTCCCCAGCGGATATTCGAAATCAACTGATTCACAAGCGAGTTCCCGGTCTCAACATTTCCGGTTTCCGGAATCTCACTATATAATGCTAAACCGGTAAAATCATCTTTTTCCAGATGTTCCATACCTTCAATCTTTACATAACGATATCCGTAAAATGTAAAATGGGGACATATATTTTTTTCTTTTCCATCTGAAATATAGACATACTCTGACTTTGCGGTTCTAAGATTATCCCTATAAAAATTGCCGTTCTGAAGAATCTCTCCTGTCTGTATATGAATTTTTGTTCCTTTCTCTTCTTTCACCTGTAAGCTGAAAATCCCCGTAAATTCCTGTCCGAGATCTAATACAGTTTCTCCATTAGGTGTAACAATCAGTTCTTTTGGTTTTATTTGCTCATGCACGGTTACCGGTGTGCTAAGTCTGGCAGTCAATTTTCCTTTTTCCGCCTCACACACGATTGCGGCTTCCTCCGGAAGTTTTGGCAGTGTGTCATCTCTATGTTCTCCGTCATAAATCTCCGAAAATATCAAGTTGCTTCTTTCCACACGCCAGCTTTCATCTGTTCCAACTATGTCTTTGCTTCCATCTTCATATTCAATAGATAATTCAGCTCTTAACTTCCACTTATCACCGTAAAATCCAGATTCCGATGGATTGTCAAAACCAAACCTGCCTTTATACCATCCATTTCCAAGAAGCACCGAAAGCATTCCTTCTTTTTGAAGCATTTCTGTGACATCATAGGTCTGGTACTGAACCCATTCACTATAATCATTGCAATATGGCGTCAGATATTCTTCGCCGATTCGTTCATTCTCATAAAAAGCTTCATATAAACCAAGACCACAAATATATAATCTCGCTCTTATTACTTTTCCTCTTAAAGAAATCTTTTTCTTAAAAATCGGATGCCTTTTTTGCTGATTATCACAAGTTATCCATTCGGCGTGCCACGCTTCATCCATCTTTCCGGTTTCAAACCACGAAACACTGCTGACCGCTTCTTCGCCTTTATCAGTCCGCACGGTAACATCCCAAAAATATCGTTTACACGGCATAAGCGGCACATCCACTTGGGATGCAATAGATGAAAGATTTTTTGAAAATCCGGTATCCATGATCAAAGTTTCAAAATTTTCCAATTCTCCGATTCGTATTCTTGCAGCTTCCTGTTTTTTTCCGACTGCATTTTTAACTTTCCATGAAAACACGGTCTTGTTCATTTCGTATCCCAAGGGATTACATAAATGGTTCACTCGAAGGTCATATAATTCCATATCGCATTCTCCTTTGTCTACTTTAACCAATTTAAACATTTGCTTTTTGGTCATTTTCTACAATTCTAGTTTCTTTTCTCTTTTATATTTGTAATATTATCACTTGTATTTTATAATAAATATATGATTTCACTTATTTATATATATAATCACAATAATTAAAAGGAGTTTTTATATGGATAAAAATATCAAGATCAGTCTGGATAGGAATATGAAATCCATTGAACATTCACAATTTCTTCATCAACGCTCATTTAAACAGGCAACAGAGAAACTCGACTACACCTTTCCTTTTCCCAATCGGCGTCAGATAGAGAAAGCAGTCTTAGAGTACATCGCACTTGGAAATGTCACACTTGCCGAACAATTTATCCGCACATCTTCAAAAGATGGGCTATTAACGATTGATGTCGGAAATCTTTCCGAAAACGAATTGATGCAGGCTCGGTTCACAATTGTATCTGCCATCACTCTTTTTTGTCGTACCGCTATCGACAACGGTCTTCCGGAGACTCTTGCTTATTCCATCAGTGATGTATACATTCAATACTTAAGTAATATCAACAACATCGAAAAAATATATCACTTATTCTGGCAGGCTTTTCTTGAATATTGTCAAGCAATTCAAAATTGGCGTCTCACTGCATGCAGTCCTCAATTAAAAATCTGCTGTGAATATATTATGTCAAACTTAACCTCAAAAATCACAATGAATGAATTAGGTAAAATTTGCTCTCTTAGCCCCAATTATGTATCGGATTTATTTAAAAAAGAACTTCATGTACGACCTTCCCAATATATCCGTCAGGAGAAGTTAAAATATGGAGCCTATCTTCTAAAAAACAGTACCTTAAACATTGCCGATATTGCTGCATTTCTCTCTTTCCCCAGTGCCAGTGCATTCACAGTACATTTTCAAAATACCTACGGTGTTCTTCCACATCATTATCGTAAACTTAACAATTAAAAAAGTGCAGCTTTCTTCTCCCTCATCGGTTCGAAGAAAACTGCACTTTTTTAACTCTTTTTATTTCTTATTCTTCTCTTACAAAAAGGCTTTCACTTTCTCGTAAATGCTGTCTGCATCCAATCCGTATTTCTTCACAAGCTCTACCGCCGGACCGGACTCGCCGAATGTATCGTTGATGCCAATCTTTAAAACTTTCGTCGGAGCCTGCTCGCACAATACGTCGCAGACTGCGCTTCCGAGACCGCCGATCACGGAATGTTCCTCAACCGTAACCACTTTTCCGGTCTCTTTCGCTGCTGCCACGATCAGTTCTTCATCAAGTGGTTTGATCGTATGAATGTTGATCACTTTCGCATCGATTCCCTCCGCCGCAAGTTTTTCTGCCGCTTCCAGACAGTTTGCTACCGGAAGTCCCGTTGCGATGATCGCCACGTCTTTCCCCTCGCGGAGCACAACGCCTTTTCCGAGTTCAAATTTATAATCTTCGTTGTCGTTGATGACCGGAACTGCCAGTCTTCCAAAACGCATATAAACCGGTCCCTGATGCTCATAAGCTGCTTTCACTGCCGCTTTTGCTTCTACATCGTCGGACGGATTGATCACAACCATTCCCGGGATCGTACGCATCAGAGCAATGTCTTCGTTACACTGATGGGTCGCGCCGTCTTCTCCAACGGAGATTCCGGCATGAGTCGCGCCGATCTTCACATTCAGCTTCGGATAGCCGACAGAGTTGCGCACCTGCTCAAATGCACGTCCTGCTGCAAACATTGCGAAAGAACTTGCAAACGGAACTTTTCCGGTTGCCGCCAGTCCTGCCGCCACACCGATCATATTACACTCTGCGATTCCGCAGTCGATATGACGCTCCGGGAATGCTTTCTTAAATACGCCTGTTTTTGTAGCCGCCGCCAGATCGGCGTCCAGCACTACAATATCCTCATGTACTTTTCCTAATTCAGCCAAAGCATTGCCATAGCTCTCTCTTGTTGCGATCTTCTTTACATCTGACATAATGCTTCACCTGCTTTCTCCAAATCTTCCATTGCCACCGCATACTGCTCGTCGTTCGGAGCCGCGCCGTGCCAGCCAACCTGATTTTCCATAAAGGAAACGCCTTTTCCTTTGACCGTCTTTGCAACGATCGCCGTCGGCATGCCTTTTGTCTCTCTCGCCTCTTTAAATGCGGCTTCGATCTGATCGAAATCATTTCCATCGATCGTGATCACATGGAAATTAAACGCTTCAAACTTCTTATCGATCGGATACGGGGAATTGACTTCGTCGATCGCACCGTCGATCTGCAGGTTATTGTTGTCCACGATCACGACAAGGTTATCCAGTTTTCTGAATCCTGCCAGCATCGCAGCTTCCCATACCTGCCCCTCCTGGATCTCTCCGTCGCCGAGCAATGTGTACACACGGTAATCTTCATTGGAAAGTTTGGCGGAGATCGCCATTCCGACTGCCGCGGAGATTCCCTGTCCCAAAGAACCGGAAGACATATCCACACCCGGAATGTGCTTCATATCTGGATGTCCCTGCAAATAAGATCCTGTGTGACGCAGTGTCGTCAGATCTTCTACCGGGAAGAATCCGCGGTGTGCCAGCGTAGAGTACAGTCCCGGAGCTGTATGTCCTTTGGAAAGTACAAAACGGTCACGATCCGCTTTCTTCGGATCTTCCGGGTCGATATTCAATTCTTCAAAATACAAATAGGTATAAATGTCTGCCGCAGACAGTGATCCGCCCGGATGTCCGGATTTTGCACTGTGTACTGCTGTCACGATCCCTTTGCGGATCTCATTGGCAGTCTTCATCAATTCTAACTTATTCATGTCAGCCTCTCCTTATTATTCTCCAAATACAGCTTTGTAATCTGCCTGAAATTTGGCTATTCCAGCATCTGTCAGCGGATGATGTGTCATCTGCTCGATCACTGCATACGGAACGGTCGCAATATCCGCGCCCGCCAATGCACAGTCTGTCACATGCATCGGATTCCGCACACTTGCTGCGATGATCTCTGTCTCAATTCCTGCTACTTCAAAGATCTGTGCGATCTCTGCGATCAGATCTGTTCCGCGTACGGAAATGTCGTCCAGTCTTCCGAGGAACGGAGATACATAAGTTGCGCCCGCTCTCGCTGCCAGAAGCGCCTGATTTGCAGTAAAGATCAGAGTTACATTTGTCTTGATTCCCTCGCTTGTCAGCACCTTACATGCTTTGAGTCCCTCGGTTGTCATCGGGATCTTTACGACCATGTTCGGATGGATCTTCGCGATCTCGCGTCCCTCCGCGATCATTCCCTCTGCGTCAACGGTTGTCGCCTTTACTTCTCCGCTGATCGGTCCGTCTACGATCGATGCGATCTCTGCGATCACTTCCTCAAATACACGTCCCTCTTTTGCGATCAGCGACGGGTTCGTCGTAACTCCGCAGATCACTCCCATGTCGTTTGCTTTCTTAATATCTTCTACCTTTGCTGTGTCAATAAAAAATTTCATGTCTCCGCTCCTCCTTGCATTACGCTTTGAATATAAATTCAGATTTTTCTTTCTGATTTTGATTATAGGCAACAAATTCTGAACGGTCAATAGCTCTAAAATTATTAATAATTTCTTTGGATTAATAATTCAATTATTATTAACACTATGATGTTCATATAAGATGATAGTCAAAAGATTCCCGCCGGATTGTTCCGCACTTTATGCCTCTTCAATCCATGTTCTGTAATATGTTTAATAAAATTTAATTGCTTCTATTATTAATTTTTTCTTCTAAAAAACTAATTTTTCTTTTTTGAGGTCTTCCGTTTTCCCTCTTTCTTCTGTGTTCCCAGAGGATATGACGTCGTTCCGCGCACGACCAGCTTCGGCTCGTATTCCACATGATAAATGCTCACCGGTTCCATGTCCGCGTAACGGCTCTGCCGCGTCTTCATTTTCTTCATAATGATGTCGCAGGCGTCCCGTCCTTTGTAGATGACGAAATGCTCGATCGTCGTGAGCGACACTTTATGCATCTTCGCAAACAACGTATTATCACATCCCATCACCGACATATCTCCGGGCACTTTATATTTTTCATCATAAAGTGCATCCAGGATTCCGAATGCGATCATATCGTTCAGTCCCACGATCGCGGTCAAGTCCCGCTCTTCCGCCAGAAGCTCTTTTGTCAGGTCATATCCGATCCGGTATTCCGAATCGATTCCCGGCACGTCCTTGTCGATGGATTCATTCGCCGCCTTGATCACCACATTGTCTCCAAGTCCGGCTTCCCGGAATTCTTTCATAAATCCCTCCACACGCTTCGACCGTTGCTTCTGCCTTACGGTCAGCGGCGGTGCGATATACGCCACATGCTTATGTCCCAGATCCAGAAGATGTCTTGCCATGATCCGCCCAAGTTTGGAATTGTCCAGTTCCACGGCGTCCACGTCTAATTTTTCATTTTGGTTATTGATCACGGCAAACGGGATCGTCCGCGACAGCTCTTCCACGATTGACATAAAACACCGGCTCGGATTACATGTGTAGATTACTCCCTGCGGATTCAGCGCCGGAAGCATTTTCAGATACCGCTCTTCCAATTCCAGGCTCCGCTGGGTGTTGCAGACGAAAAGCCCGAATCCCTGTTCCGTTGCGCGGGACTCGATCCCCTGCAAAAGCATGACATAATACGGGTTGGTCAGATTCGGACAGAACACAACGAGAAGCTTTTCCCGCCGGTTCTCTTTCTTTACCCTGCGCCTCGGAAGTTCATACCCCAGTTCCTGCGCAGCCTCCTCGACCCGTCGGATCACTTCCTTGGAAAATGACACATTATATTTTTTATTCAATACCATCGAGACGGTAGCCTGGGAAACTCCCGCCCGCTTTGCCACATCGGAAGACGTCACTTTTTTGCGTTCCATCTGTTTCACCTCCGCATTTACAGTTCCGTTCTTCCCTCCAGCGCGCGTAAGAGCGTCACCTCGTCGATATATTCCAGATCGCCTCCGACCGGAACTCCGCTGGCGATCCGGCTCACTTTGATCCCTGCCGGTTTGATCAGCTTGCTGATATACATCGCAGTCGTCTCGCCCTCCAGACTGGAATTCGTCGCAATGATGACTTCGTCCACATCGCCCTGCAGCCGCTCCATCAACTCTTTCAGCCGGATATCCCCCGGTCCGATCCCGAGCATCGGGGAGATCGCGCCGTGCAGCACATGATATACGCCGTTGTATTTCCCGGTCTTCTCATAGGCCGCCAGATCACGCGGCGTCTCCACGACCATGATCGTCTTCTGATCCCGATCCGGATTCTTACAGATCGGACAGAGTTCCTGATCCGTCAAAGTACAGCACTGCGCGCAGTAGCGGACATTGTTCCTTGCGTCCACCATCGTCTTTGCCAGATGCTCCACCTGTTCTTTCGGCATGTTGATCACATGAAACGCAAGCCGCTGCGCCGATTTTGTCCCGATCCCCGGCAGATGCGAAAATTCTTCGATCAGACGGCTGATCTGATTACTGTAATATTCCATTTATCTACTTCCTTACTAGCTGCTTCTTTTGTCCGTATGCCGCGGCTTTAGAACATGCCGCCGCCCAGACCGCCAAGTCCCCCCGTCAGTTTGGACATTGCCGCTCCGGATTCTTCTTCTACTTTACGCAAAGCCTCGTTTGTTGCAGCTACGATCAGATCTTCCAGCATCTCCACATCGTCCGGATCCACAACCTCTTCCTGCAGTTTCACTTTCAGAACTTCGCGTTTTCCGGAAACAGTCACTTCCACAGCTCCGCCGCCTGCGGTCGCCGTAAATTCTTTCGTCTCCAGTTCTTTTGCCTGTTCTTCCATCTGACGCTGCATCTTCTGCGCCTGCTTCATCAAATTCGCCATATTTCCCGGCATTCCGCCGCCCGGAAATCCTCCACGCTTTGCCATACTTTAGTCCTCCACTGTAATTTCCATGTTGATTTTCTTTTCAATATCCACAAATGTATCGTCGAACCGCCGCCCCTCTTCTACCTGACGGACTTCCACTTCCACCTTTTTTCCGATCCGCTGTTCGATCAGCGCTTCCAGTTCTTTTACATGGTCTTCCCGACCCGCGATGGACGCTTCGATCCCCTCCGGAAGTACGACCATCAGACGGTTTTCGCCGCCGAGGCTTAAGCGCGCTTTTTTCAGCGTCGTCCGCACCGGATCCGAGATCTCATCCGCGATCGCCCGGAAATTTTTCACGACTTCCTGCACGTCCTCCGGGATCGCAAGCGGGATCTCCGGTTTCTTGACCGAGTCTTCCATCCTGTCGCCAAAGCCGCCTGCCGCGCCTTGATTTCCCTGTGGATACGGACTGCCGTATCCGCCCTCCGGCATCACGGCGATCCCTTTTTCCAGCTTTTCTTCCACTGCGCGTATCCGATCCAGCAACGAATCTTCCATCGTCTCCATCGCCGGCGTACACAATTTGATCAGCGCCACCTCAAGGAGCACACGCTTCTGTGTCGCATATTTCATCTGACCGGACAACTCCGAGAAGATCCGGATATACCGAAGCAGCATATCGGTTTCGATCATCTGCGCCTCTTCTTTTAACTGCTGCAGATTTTCGGTGGATACATCCAGAACATCCTCTATGCTATCAGAAGTTTTCACCAAAAGCAAGTTCCGCAGATACCATGTGAAATCTGCAGCCAGCTGGGACAGCTCCCGCCCCTGCATGACCAGCTCTTCCACCGTGTTTAAAACTGCCGCCACATCTCTCTGGATGATCTTCCTAAGCAATCGGCTGAATACATCCGTATCTACCGCGCCGAGCACTTCCAGCACATTGTCGTAGGTCAGCTTCTGCCCCAGATAAAATGCGATACACTGATCCAGAAGACTCAACGCGTCACGCATCGAACCGTCCGCCGCTTTCGCGATATAGCGGATCGCTTTCTCTTCCACATCCACCTGCTCGGCTTCCATCAGTTCGTTCATCCGCGCCGCGATCGTATCGATCGTGATCCGCTTGAAATCATAGTGCTGACATCTGGAAAGGATCGTGATCGGAATCTTGTGTACTTCCGTCGTCGCCAGAATAAAGATCACATACTCCGGCGGCTCTTCCAGCGTCTTCAAAAGCGCGTTGAACGCGCCGATGGAAAGCATATGTACCTCATCGATGATGTACACTTTGTACTTTCCCTCCGTGGGACGGTACGTTACCTCTTCCCGGATCTCACGGATATTGTCCACGCCGTTGTTGGACGCCGCGTCGATCTCGATCACATTCATCGACGTTCCCGCCGCGATCGAACGGCACATCGCGCACTCGCCGCATGGACTTCCGTCCACCGGATGCTCGCAGTTGACCGCCTTTGCAAATATTTTCGCTACCGTTGTCTTTCCTGTTCCGCGTGTTCCGCAGAACAAATATGCATGCCCGATACGGTTCGCTTTGATCTGATTCTGCAATGTTGTGATAATATGATCCTGTCCTTTTACATCTTCAAATGAAGTCGGACGGAACTTTCTGTATAATGCCGTATATGACATGAATCAAACTCCTCTTTTATCAATATCCAGTTTTTTATTCGTCTCCGAAACTGATGCCGAGCATCCGCGCCTCTTTGATCAGCCCGCATTTCGGATCCACATATTTTAATTTGCCCGCCACTTCTTCCAGCGGCACTTTCACCGTCTCTCCGTTTCGCATTGCCACCATATATCCATACTCTTCGTTCAGGATCATCTCCGCAGCCTTTGCACCGACTCTGGACGAGAATACACGGTCGTACGGACACGGAGAACCGCCGCGCTGCGTATGACCCGGCACTGTGATCCGAACCTCTTTGTCCGTCTTTTTCTCGATCTGTTCCGCCAGTTCATAGGCAATGGACGGGTATTTACGTTTTGCGAGTTTCTCTTTATATTCTTTCTTTTTCAGTTTCGCGTCTTCCTTGGAGATCGCACCCTCTGCGACTGCCAGAATGGTAAATGTTTTTCCTGCCTGCGTACGTTTCTGGATCACATTCGCGATCACATCGATATCATAAGGGATCTCCGGGATCAGGATCACATCCGCGCCGCCTGCGATTCCCGCGTGAAGCGTCACATGACCGACCTTGTGTCCCATTACTTCTATAATAAAGACACGGCTGTGCGATGTTGCCGTCGTATGGATCCGGTCGATCGTATCGGTTGCAATATCCACGGCGCTCTGAAATCCAAACGTCATATCCGTTCCCCACAGATCATTGTCGATCGTCTTCGGGAGCGTGATCACATTCAGCCCCTCCTCCCGGAGCAGGTTTGCTGTCTTATGTGTACCGTTTCCGCCTAAGATCACAAGACAGTTCAGACTCAGTTTATGATAAGTATGCTTCATTGCCGCCACTTTATCCAGTCCGTTTGCATCCGGCTCGCGCATCAGCTTGAACGGCTGTCTCGATGTGCCGAGGATCGTGCCTCCCTGCGTCAGGATCCCGGAAAAATCTTTCGATGTGAGCATCTTAAAATCCCCGTAGATCAGTCCTTTGTATCCATCCTGAAATCCGAAGATCTCCACATCATCCCGCTTCGAGCAGATACCTTTCACAACGCCGCGCATTGCCGCGTTCAGCGCCTGACAGTCTCCGCCGCTGGTCAACATTCCGATTCGTAACATGATCCGTCCTCCTATTCTTCTCCGAGAAATTTCACTGCTGTTCCGTACGCGATCACTTCCGCCGCTCCCTGCATCACTGCCGAGGAAGAATACCGGATATTCACGATCCCGTCCGCACCCAGCGCTTCCGCTTCCTCTACCATCCGTTTTGTGGCAAGCGCACGCGCTTCATTCATCATCTCGTTATATGCTTTTAATTCTCCGCCAACCAATGTCTTAAAACTCTGGCTGATGTCTTTTCCAAGGTTCTTGGACTGAATGGTGCTTCCTTTTACAAGGCTCAATGTCTCTAACTTCTTTCCCGAAATGTAATCAGTATTTACTAAGATCATCTTCTTCTCCACTCCTTATCTCTTTCATCCGCTGTATACACACAGCGATCATCACGCCTGCACAGATCAGAGGAACTCCGCCGAACACGATCCAGACCCATGCAGATGGCAATATTATGAATGCGGCAATGCTGAATCCGACGAGATACAGCACCATCAGCACCGTTACAACGATCGGCGCTATCATCTTTTTTCCGTGGTTTCCCATTGCATCCACCTCCGCTTCCCATTTTATCATATTCTAAAAAAAATGAACAGACCAAACCAAGCCTGTCCATTTTTCCTCTCGTACACCGACTCTAAAAATCAGTCGTACACCGTTTTACGATCTCGCAGGCAAACCGGTTGTCCTGACCGATCCCCTGCTGCCCCTGTAAGATCTTTACCAGATTTTCCACCGCATTGCCGCACAGCTGTCTGACTCCGTTGTCCACAGACGTCAATTCCGGTTCACAGTAAAGAGCCGCCGCGGAATTATTATACCCCGTCACGCTCAATTCCTCCGGGATCCGGATTCCTCTTGCTTTCGCATATTTCAGCGCTCCCACAGCCAGAAGATCGTTGCAGGCAAATATACTGTCGAACTCCAATGTCCGATGTGCCAGAAGCATTTCTTTGACATAATCTACTTCATTCTTTGTGTAAAATTTCAGATCTCCGAGTATCGGGTATCCCGCCTCCGAGAGAGCCTGTTCATATCCGAGCAGTTTTTGCTGCGCGCTGAACGTATGGGAATCCGCCAAAAACAAAATCCGTTGTTTCCCGCGCCGGATCAATGCCGACGTCACATCATAAGCGCCCTGCCGGTCATCTCCGTAAAAGCAGTAAATGTTCTCGCCCTCCACATAACCGTTGATCAAAAAGATCGGCACTTTCTTCGCCGCCGTCCTTAAGTAATCCGCTTCCTGACAATTTCCGCCTTTCTCCGCATACGTCGATCCCACAAGGATCAGGGCGTCGATCCGTTTGGACAAAAGCAGTTGGACATGATACTCTTTGGCGGCTTTTTCCCCGCCGCTGCATCCCAGGATGCAGTCATATCCATGTTCATGCAGTTTTTTCTCAAGTGCAGATACCGCCTCCGCCATATAAAGATCCGAAATATCCGGGCAGAGTATCCCGATCGTCTTCATCGAATCCAGCCCCAGCCCCCGCGCAAATACATTCGGCGTATAATCGGCTTTCTCGATCACATCCAGCACCTTTTTCTTTGTCTTCTCACTGACATTCGGGCTTCCGTTTACAACTCTGGAAACTGTCGCAATGGAAACTCCTGCCATATCCGCTATATCGTAAATATTCATGATCTGTCTCCGTTTTCTGATGGTCTTTTCCTCTTCCTAAACCCCTGTCCTACCATTATAATGTAAGTCCTTTCTTTTTTACAATCTTTTTTCATTGTGTTTTTTACTAATTTTTTTCCACTTCTTTTGTATACTTCCCCCAAAATATCTGTTTTTTTCTTTTTATATTGACTCCGGAACAGAAAAAGTGTATCGTTTATGTAAGCGCTTACAACAAGCAGTTTTATATTGGCGCCGCGAAGAAAAGGGATCAGCCTGTATGCGCGGACGCTCAGGAAAGAAAGGGAACACTTATGAAAGAATTTATCCAGATTCATCCAAATGATAATGTTGCCGTCGCACTCTCACCACTCCCCTCCGGAAAAGAGATCACACTCGGCGGCAACACATTCCAACTCAGGGAAGAGATTCCGCTGGGACACAAATTCACACTTCTTCCGCTGAAATCCGGAACCCCCGTCATCAAATACGGCTGTCCGATCGGAACACTTCAGGAAGACTGTCCGGCAGGCGTCTGGGTCCATACGCACAATTTAAAAACCGGACTCGGTGAACTTCTTACCTATACTTACGCCCCTCAGCCGTCTCCCCTTACTGCGGAAAATGCCCGTTATTTTCAGGGCTACCGCCGGAAAGACGGAAAAGTCGGGATCCGCAACGGCATCTGGATCATTCCGACTGTCGGCTGCGTCAACAATGTTGCCACCGCCATTGAACGGCAGGCACAGCAGTTTGTCGGCGGGTCAGTGGAAGAGATCGCCGCATTTCCGCATCCTTACGGCTGCTCCCAGATGGGAGACGATCAGGAGCATACCCGTCAGATCCTCGCCGATCTGATCAACCATCCGAATGCAGGCGGCGTCCTTGTTCTCGGACTGGGCTGCGAAAACAGCAGCATCCACGAGCTGAAAAACTACATCGGCGATTATGATCCGAACCGCGTCCGTTTTCTTGTGGCGCAGGAATGTGACGATGAGATCACCGAGGGACTTAAGATCATTCGTGAACTCGCCGAATACGCCGGAACGTTCCAGCGGGAACCGATTCCCGCAAGCGAATTGATCATCGGTATGAAATGCGGCGGCTCCGACGGACTGTCCGGCATCACAGCCAATCCGGTGGTCGGCGGATTTTCCGACCGTCTGATCGCCTGCGGCGGAACAACGATCCTCACCGAAGTTCCGGAAATGTTCGGAGCGGAAACACTTCTGATGAACCGCTGTGAAAACGAAGCTCTGTTTCACCAGACCGTCGATCTGATCAATGATTTTAAAAATTACTTTAAGTCGCACAACCAGACCATTTATGAGAATCCGTCTCCGGGCAACAAAAAAGGCGGGATCTCCACACTGGAAGACAAGTCGCTCGGCTGTACCCAGAAATCCGGAAGCGCGGCCGTCAAAGGGGTTCTTTCTTACGGCGAACCGGTTTCCGTGAAAGGATTGAACCTTTTATCCGCCCCGGGCAACGATCTGGTCGCTTCCACGGCGCTGGCAGCCTCCGGCGCGCACATCGTCCTATTCACGACCGGCCGCGGAACTCCGTTTGCCTGCCCGGTCCCGACGATGAAGATTTCTTCCAACACAGCGCTGTATGAAAAGAAATCCAACTGGATCGATTTCAACTGCGGAACGCTGGTGGACGGTGACACGCTGGATACGCTGTCCGATCGGCTATTCGATCTCGTCCTGCGGATCGCTTCCGGAGAAAAGGTCAAATCCGAAGCGGCAGGATTCCATGACATGGCGATCTTCAAACAAGGAGTAACATTATAATATTTTTCAGAAAGGATCTTTACTATGAAAACTTTGAATTACGAAACATTAAACGAAATCGGCTACGATGGTTATCTGCTCAAAGACGCGCCGGAACGTGTCCTTCAGTTCGGCGAGGGAAACTTTCTCCGCGCTTTTGTCGACTATTTTATTGACATGTTAAATGAAAAAACCGGATTCAACTCCAAAGTCGTACTCTGTCAGCCGATCGCGCCGGGTCTTGCCGACAAGATCAACGAACAGGAGGGACTTTACACACTCTATCTGCGCGGATTTCAGGATGGTGCGAAAGTCAACAAAAAGCGGATCATTTCCTGTGTCACCCGATGCTTAAATCCATACAACGATTTTGAAGAGGTTTTAAAATGTGCGGAAAATCCGGATCTGCGCTACATCACCTGCAATACGACCGAAGCCGGCATCGCCTATGATCCGTCCTGTCGGTTCACCGATGTTCCTGCAAGCAGTTATCCGGGAAAACTGACCCAGTTTTTGTACCGCAGATTTCAGACATTCGGTTCAGAAACCGGAAAGGGCTTTGTCATCCTCTCCTGCGAGCTTATCGACAACAACGGAAAAGAACTGGAGAAATGTGTGCTCCAATATGCTGCACAGTGGGAGCTTGGCGATGATTTCATGAACTGGATCCGCGAGGAAAATCTGTTTTGTTCCACACTGGTCGACCGTATTGTCACCGGTTATCCGCGCAGTGAAGCCGATTCCATCAACGAAGAAAACGGCTACATCGACAACCTGATCGATACCGGAGAGATTTTCGGATTCTGGGTCATCGAGGGACCGAAATCACTGAAAGAAGAACTGCCGTTTGAAAAAGCCGGACTTCCGGTGCTGATCACAGACGACCACAAACCATACAAACAACGAAAAGTCCGCATCTTGAACGGCGCGCACACTTCTTTCGTGCTGGGCGCTTATCTGGCGGGGCAGGATATCGTTCGCGACTGTATGAACGATGAAGTGATCTGCGGCTTTATGAACAAAACCATTTACGACGAAATCATCCCGACACTTACATTACCGAAAGAAGAGCTGGAAGAATTTGCGGCTTCCGTGACGGAACGGTTCAAAAACCCGTTCATCGACCACGCGCTGCTTTCTATTTCTCTGAATTCCACCTCCAAATGGAAAGCCCGCGTTATGCCGTCGCTGAAAGGCTACCTTGAAAAAACAGGAACACTGCCGAAATGTATCACCGCCTCTTTTGCGTTCTATCTGGCATTTTACAGAGGACAGGAATTGAAAGAAGACGGCTTCCACGCTGTCCGCGGAAATGACGAATACATCATCAACGACGACCGCGCGGTACTGGAATTTTTCAACGCACACAAACAGGACGATGCCGTGTCCCTGACACATGCGGTCTGCACAAACACAGATTTCTGGGGCGAAGATTTAAGCAAACTCCCGGGATTTGAAGAAAGCGTTGCACAAACATTAAAAGCGATCGAAGAAAACGGAACTTATGAAGTGATGAAAGCATGTCTGGCATAAATCTATGCATAACTGCCGGATATACCGGATAACAACATGGGGCATCGCAATCATTAAATCAGATGATTGCGATGCCCTTTTCTATGTTATTTTGTCTCAAGATCAAATCCGAAATACCGCACCGCGTTATTATAAGAAATATCTTCCACCATCTTTCCAAGCACTTTCATATCCGCCGGATATTCCCCGTTCTCAACCCATCCGCCAATCAGTTCGCAGAGGATACGGCGAAAATACTCATGTCTTGTGTAAGAGAGAAAGCTTCTTGAATCTGTCAGCATCCCGATAAAGTTGCCAAGCAGTCCCAGATTCGCAAGAGATGTCATCTGCTCGATCATTCCCGTTTTGTGATCGTTGAACCACCATGCCGATCCCTGCTGGATCTTTCCGATCGCACCGGAATCCTGAAAACATCCGAGGATCGTTCCGATCGCCGCATTGTCATTCGGGTTCAGACTGTAAATGATCGTCTTCGGAAGTTCGTCACTTGCATTCAATGCATTCAGGAAATCTGCCATCTGTCCGGACGGCGCATAATTATCGATGCAGTCATATCCGGTATCCGGTCCAAGCTGTTCATAACGGAATACATTGTTATCACGCTTACATCCGTAATGAAGCTGCATTGCCCATCCGAGACGCGCATATTCTTTTCCGACAAACAGCATAAATGCGGTCTTGAATTTCAGTTCTTCTGTTTTCGTCAGCATTTCTCCTCCGAGACGTTTTGCAAAGATCGTTTCCACCTCTTCATCGGAAGCCGGCGCATACATCACATATTCCAGCGCGTGATCGGAAGCGCGGCATCCCATACTGTCAAAAAATGCCATCCGCTTTTTCAGCGCCGCTTTCAGGTCGGCAAACGTATGAATTTCTATTTCCGCCGCAGTTCCAAGCTTTTTCAGGTAATCGGCGTAATCCGTTTTCTCGATATTCATCGCCTTGTCCGGACGCCATGCCGGAAGTACCTGCACTTCAAAACTGTCATCCTCTGCGATCACTTTGTGCCACTCCAGAGAATCTGCCGGATCATCCGTCGTACACAGCAACGTAACGCCTGACTGGCGGATCAAATTCCGCACGCTCATCTCCGGTGTTTTCAGTTTTTCATTACACAGATTCCACACTTCCTCCGCGGTTTCTCCGTTCAGGCATCCGTCGTATCCGAAATACCGTTTCAGTTCCAGATGACTCCAATGATAGAGCGGATTTCCGATCGCTTTCTCCAAGGTCTCCGCCCATTTCTGAAATTTTTCACGATCCGGCGCGTCACCTGTAATATATTTTTCATCTACACCGTTGGAACGCATCTGACGCCACTTGTAGTGATCGCCGCCAAGCCATACCTGCGTGATATTCTCAAACTGACGGTCTTTTGCGATCTCTTCCGGATTGATATGACAATGGTAATCCAGAATCGGCGTTTTCTCGGCATGTTCATGATACAATTTCTGCGCTGTCTGTGTGCTCAGCAAAAAGTCTTCATCCATAAATTTTTTCATTTTCTCGACCTTCTTTCCTTTTCTTTTCCGAAAATGTAACCGCTTACATTTTATATTTTACTTTTGGATTTTTAAAAAGTCAACACATAAAATGTAATCTCTTACATTTTTCTTTCCTCACAATGCCCTCGCCAAATGCTTTGTTTTATGTTAGCATCAGTGTACAAGGAGAAAACAGTAGCAGAACTATTTATTTTCCGACACTTATCAAAATCGCAAGGAGGTTTTTCACCCATGGCTATGATCCAGCCTTTCCACGGGCTGCGCCCGGCAGAAGCTTATGCAACTTCGATTGCCGCGCTCCCCTATGACGTATATAACCGCGCGGAGGCAAAAAAGATCGTCGCAGACAACCCGATGTCTTTTCTGAAGATCGACCGCGCCGAAACCCAGTTTCCGGACACAACCGACCTCTACGCCCCGGAAGTCTATGCACGGGCACGGGACACTTTGCAGGAAATGATCGGAGACGGTGCTTTTATCCGCGAGGATTCCGCATGCTTTTATCTCTATGCCCTGACGATGAACGGTCGAACACAGAACGGCATCGTAGGCTGTGCCTCCATCGACGATTACCTGAACAATGTCATCCGAAAACATGAGAATACAAGAGCAGAAAAGGAATTAGACCGCATCCGTCATGTGGACGTCACAAGCGCCCAGACCGGTCCTATTTTTCTTGCATACCGCCCGGAAAAACAGCTTTCCGAGATCATCCGGACAATCCGGGCATCCAACCCGCTTTATGATTTTGTCTCCGAAGACGGAGTCCGTCACCAGCTCTGGAAGATCGGTCAGCCGGATCGGATTGAAACGATCCGCAAGATTTTTTCTGAAATTGAACATATTTATATCGCGGACGGTCACCACCGGGCGGCTTCGGCGGTAAAAGTCGGATTAAAACGACGCGCCGAGCATCCCGGTTACGACGGTACGGAAGAATTTAATTATTTTCTCTCCGTTCTGTTTCCGGCTGATGAATTATGTATTTACGACTACAACCGGGTCGTCGACGGTTTAAACGGTTATACATTTGACACGCTTTTGGAAAAACTAAAAGATACGTTTCTAATCGAAAAAACAGGCACATTCCGCCGTCCGCTCTGTAAAGGCGAGCTGGCTCTGTATGGAAATAACAGCTGGTATTCCCTCAAGATCCATTCCCGGATTTTTACCGGAGATCCCGTGGCAGATCTGGATGTATCCGTTTTACAGGATCACGTCCTCGCCCCGCTGCTTGGGATCCGGGATCCAAAAACAGACGGCCGGATCCATTTTGTAGGCGGGATCCGCGGAACCGACGAACTTGTCCGGTTAGCCGACACTCCCGACCGCATCGCATTTGCCATGTATCCGACTTCCATGGAGGAACTGCTGTCCGTAGCAGACGCCGGACGCTTAATGCCGCCAAAATCCACATGGTTTGAGCCAAAACTGCGCAGCGGTCTTCTGATTCACGAGATTGAACGTTGACATTCTGAAAGTAACGTGCTTAAATTGATTTGGAATGATAAAAAGGAGATGTTTTATTATGGAACGAAATGCACCATGCTGGTGCGGAAGTGGAAAGAAATATAAGAAATGCCATATGCCGATCGAGGAACAAATGCGCATTCACGCAGACCGCGGCGAGATCGTACCGACGCGCAGCCTGTTAAAAACACCGCATCAAATTGAAAAAATCAAGGAGAGCGCCGCGCTCAACACCGCAGTGTTGGACGCAGTAGCCGAAAAGATCTGTATCGGGATGAGCACCGCAGAGATCGATCAGATCGTTTACGATTTTACAACAAAGCACGGCGGAATCCCGGCGCCGCTTAATTACGAGGGCTTCCCGAAAAGTGTGTGCACCTCTCTCAACAATGAGGTCTGCCATGGGATCCCGGATAAAGATATTATCTTAAAAGAGGGAGATATCATCAATGTCGATGTATCTACGATCTTAGATGGTTATTTCTCCGATGCCTCCCGTATGTTTACGATGGGAAATATTTCCGATCGTGCCAAACGGATCGTCAAAGTCACCGAAGAATGTGTCGCGCGCGGACTGGCCGCAGCCAAACCGTGGGGACATTTAGGCGATATCGCTTATGCGATCAACAGCCACGCACAGGCGAACGGCTACTCTGTCGTGGAAGACATCGGCGGACACGGGATCGGACTGGAATTTCATGAGGATCCGTTCGTCAGCTATGTCACACCGAAAGGAAGCGAGATGCTTCTTGTTCCGGGTATGATGTTCACGATCGAGCCGATGATCAACGAGGGCTCGCCGGACTTCTTTGTTGACGAAGACAACGGATGGACCGTTTATACCATGGACGACGGACTTTCCGCCCAGATCGAATATATGGTTCTCGTCACGCAAAACGGCATCGAGATCCTGACAAAATAAAAAATCTGCACACAATTCAAAGTTTTCATACAATTTAAAACTTTCTATGTAAACAGGAAACGGCAAAAAGACCGGATTTTCTTTCCGTCTCTCTGCCGTTTCTTTTATTGTTCGTGCAAAATCCTGTTTTACATTTCCTGATCCTGCGCTGCCCATTTATGAAAGATCATCTCGCCGGAAATTCGATCATCACCTTAAACAGATCTCCATCTACATACACGGTAAATGTACCGCCCTGCATCTCCGTCAGATTCTTTGCGATCGATAATCCGAGCCCGCTGCCCTCGGTACTTCTGGAAATGTCTCCGCGGATAAACCGCTCCGTCAGCTCATCCGCATTGATATTCAGCGGATTCTCCGACATGTTTTTCATGGAAAACAAGACGGTCTTCTTTCCCTCTTCCGCTTCTTTGACTTTTAGATCCACATAAATCCGCGTTCCCGGCATCGCATATTTGGCGGCGTTGTTGAAAATATTTTCCAATACACGCCACATTCTTCTTCCATCCACATGGATGATCGCCGGTTCTTCCGGAAGCGCTGCCACGACTGTCAGTTTCTTCGCTTCCATCTTCTCTGAAAATTCACCGATCGTCTGATTGGTCATCTCCACCAGATTGACGTCCATCATCTCAAGCGTAATATTTCCGCTGCTGACTTTCGACGCCTCCACAACATCTTCCGTCAATGTTTTCAGACGCTGTGATTTTGCCTCCAGGATTTCCAGATACCCCTGGATCTTCGGGTCATCAAAGTTCTCCCTCTTCAGCAGATCCACATAGTTGATGATCGAAGTCAGCGGCGTCTTAATATCATGGGAAACATTTGTGATCAAATCTGTTTTCAGACGCTCGCTCTTGATTCCGGCTTCCACCGCACGGTTCAGTCCATTTCCGATATTGTTGACCAATTCTGCCATCTGTCTGTTTTCGCTGCTCATTTTTTCACATGGGATCTGGTATTCCAGATCACCGGATGCGATCTTCTGGATTCCTTTTTTGATCCGGTCTTTTTCAACCGCCCATTTGATCAGAAAGACCGCAGCCGCCACATCCACTGCAAATGCGAGGATCAAAAATGCGCTTCCGAAAATCGCCATCAGCCAATGGACTCCTACAAATCCGATCAGCAGGAGGATCACTTTCACTGTGATATTCCGATTCTCCCAGAATAAAGTCCATCCCTTAACTGCCACATTTAAAATCCATCTCAGCAGGCTGTTCTTCCAAAGCGTCTTTCCTTTGATCCGCCGTACAAGACTTAAATATCCGATCAAGAACAGGATCATCGTAAACGTTGCAAAGAAAGAGATCACTGCCACATCCGCCGCCGTCAGTGAAAATGTATAATACATGTTGCCGTAATGCCATGCGTATTCAAAGTCTGTATCATAATAGCTGACTGCCTGATATCCGAACCCCGACCAATTTGAACCGATCGCAAACATCAGGAAAATCCATGGTACGATCACAGCCGCAGCCCCGATCTCCGTCTTCCACCGGTCGAATGCATTCAAATGCAGTTCCTTATCATCCGCCCGTCTTCCCGCAACGACTCCGAGCCAGATCAAGGCAATCAGGAGAACAAGCGCGCTGAGTATAAAACTGATCCCTGCGATTTTCGCATATGGCGCATATGTTGCATACGCTTTCGCACCGTCATAAAATACATCCTGAATCGGATAAGAAGTATCGACTGCTGCCATAAACACGAAATCTTCTCCGAAAATCTCCTGTGCCTGAACGATATTCTTCCACTCCGACGCGGAAACGTCCAGATTGCTTTCAAAATCTCCCAGTTTCGGTTTCACAATCACATACTTGCTGTGATCCGCATTTTTTAATGCTTCTATATTTTCTTCCAGCTTTGTAAAATCTGTATATTCACTGTTGTTCGTATATACTTTTTTTGCGGAGCGGTCTGCGATCAAATACGTAAAGTTCGTGTTTCCCTCCGTCCATATATCCCCTCCGGTCTCGTATATATCTACACTGACTGCCAGATTGGAAATCGTATTTGTCACCGCCGCATAGACTTCCGATAATTTCCCGTTCAATTCCGGAGTGTCATTGACAACCTGAAGTAGATTCTCTGCGCCGTCCGGCGCTGCGGTCTCCTGAATCACATCTGTAAATGCCCAGAAATCTGTATACAGTAATTTCCCCTCTTTATCCGTCAGCTTTGCCCCTGCATATGCCATTCCAAATGTGTCTTCCAGATCGTATCCCTCTTGAAGAACCCCCAGAACAGACTGGATCGTTTCACTTTCCGGATCCCCGTATCCTGCAAACGGATCTTCCGCCGCACCGGATTCTATATTCGGAAATACCGGCTTTAATCCATTATTTTTCAGCAGATTCTTAAATTCATCCATATAATAATAGTGATACGTTCCATCCGTTTTCTCACACACCACTGCATTTTCAGCACTCAGATCGGACTGATTATATTTCATGCCCCATTCCGCAATATCTGACAGACGGTATGCCAGACCGGATTCATTTTTGCCGCTGATCTTACCATCCTTATCATATGCGATCACGTCCACGAGACGGTTCGGATCGTATTTCCCATCTGCCTCCAACTGTTCTTTTACCCGGATCCGCTCCAGCACATTCCGGGACGCGTCCCCCATTCGCTGCTCAAACGCTCCTGATTCCTCGTAAGAACTTTCTCCTACGCCAACGACTTTTCCCTCGGAATCATTGATCTTATAAATCAGCATCACACCGCTCAGGCAGACGATGATACTCATTCCAACCGCAATTACCGAAAGCGCCGCTTTTGTGAACGGCTTCTTTGCCCAACTTTTCATCCTAAACTCCTTTCCGGAGAACCCTCACATTTTTTCAATCTTATATCCAACTCCCCACACAACTTTCAAATATCTCGGGTCTTTCGGGTTGATCTCGATCTTCTCCCGGATATGCCGAATATGTACCGCAACCGTATTGTCCGCTCCGATCGCTTCTTCATTCCAGATAGATTCATAGATCTGATCGATCGAAAAAACTCTCCCCTGATTTTTCATCAACAATAGTAAAATATTATATTCGATCGGAGTCAGTTTCACCTTTTCTCCATCCACCGTCACTTCTTTCAGATCATCATTGATCTGAAGCCCGCCGACTTCGTACACATGCTCCGACTCTTTTTTCGCCGTGCCGCCAAGCTGTGTATAGCGCCGCAGCTGTGATTTCACCCGCGCAACCAGTTCCAATGGATTAAACGGCTTCGTCACATAATCATCCGCCCCTACATTCAGCCCGAGGATCTTATCCACATCCTCTGACTTCGCCGACAAAATAATGATCGGGATACTGTGTTTTTCCCTGATCTTAAGTGTTGCCCTGATTCCGTCCAGACGCGGCATCATCACATCGAGCACAAGCAGATGTACTTCTTCTGTCTCCAATATCTTCAATGCCTGCTCTCCGTCGTAAGCCTTAAGGATATGGTAGCCCTCCTGGCTCAAATATATTTCAATCGCCTCAACGATCGCTTTGTCATCATCACATACTAAAATATTATACATTTTCATCACCTCCCTTACAGTATACATGATATAGAAGAAAATTTAAGGAGGTTTGGGGAAAATCTTAGGAATTTCTTAACTTGGAAATGATGCACATCTCTTTCTTTATCCGCATATATTAGTACCCAAAGCGAACACTTTCAATACAAAGTGTTCGCTTTGGGTAAATATTCTATCCCGCTTATTTAAAGGAGTTTTCTTATGTCACAAAAAGGACTTGATGTCAGTGAATTTCAGGGAACGATCGATTGGACGCAGGTGCAGTCTGCCGGTTATCAGTTTGCCATGCTTCGCGCCGGATATGGTTTCGGAACCGTTGACCGCCAGTTTCACCGAAATGCCGCCGAATGCAACCGGCTTGGGATCCCGGTCGGTGCCTACTGGTTCTGCTATGCGATCAGCCCCGAGACAGCCCGGCAGGAAGCGGACGGATGTCTCGACGCAATTTCCTCCCACCGCTTCGACTACCCGATCTGCTATGATATAGAACAGGCAACGCTAAACTACGCGGCACAAAACGGAGTCACGATCACCCCGCAGCTCGCTGCACAGATCGTAACCGCCTTTTGCAACCGGCTTGAGGAACGCGGCTATTTTGCAATGTATTACAGCAACCGCAACTTCCTGACACAATACCTGCCATCGGATTTTTCTGACCGCTATGCGCTCTGGTATGCTTATTATAACGAACAGTTTGACGGAACAAACTGTGGAATCTGGCAATATACAAATGAGGGAACGATCCCCGGCATCTCCGGAAATGTAGACCTCGATGCCGGATTCATCGATTATCCGACGATCATCCATACCGCCGGTCTGAACCACCTCTCCGACGCTCCGGTTTCCCCATCCCCGGAACCTGAACCTCCTGATTATATTACTTATATAATCCAGCCGGGTGACACGCTAAGCCAGCTTGCGGTCCGTTTTGGAACCACCGTAAATGTACTTGCCTCCCTGAACGATCTGACTGATCCAGACTTGATCTATGCCGGTCAGACACTTCGTATTCCCGAAAATGCCGATGCTTCTATTCTATATTACACCGTTCAGCCGGGAGATACACTGAGCCAGATCGCATTGCAGTATCACACTACGGTAAATGCTCTCGCTGCGTTAAATCATCTGGCTGACCCAAATCTAATCTACGCCGGTCAGATACTTCGTATATCGTAAACGGGATTAACTCCGGAGAAATTCCGCGGAAATTTAGAGTTTCATAATATTTTTTCGATTTGTTTTATATATTCAACATATTTTGGCCACATTTTTTGCATATACTAAATTCAGATAGTTGATAAACAACTATCTCCCCCCTCATAAAGTATTGGTATCCCGGCTAACCGGGATGCCGCACTTTACTCTCATTCCTTTAGATAACTATAAAACAACGAAACCCGTTAGCCCTTGTGGTTAGCGGGTTTTCGCTGTTTCGGAAACATCTGACGATTGCGTTTTGGGCACCTTTGGGGCACTTTTTTATCTGGAATTTTGCAGTGATATACTGTAGATATTTTAGATTTAATTTGCTTTTTGATATAGATTTTCTAATTTATTTAATTCTTCTCTTTGTTTATCGTCTGTTACATGCGTATAGAGATCTAGCGTGATTGAGATTGAAAAATGTCCGAGAAACATCTGAACTGATTTTGCTTCCATACCTGCTTCAAAACATCTTGTAGCGAACGTGTGACGCAGTGCATGAGGATGTACATGCTCTATCGGTTCATAGGTTATTTTATTCTTTTCTGATGACGTTTTACGTTCTGCATTAATCGTTTTCACAATATCATCCAAAGACTTTTGAAATGTATGATTAGACACAGGTTTCCCATTGCGACCGACAAACACAAGATTTTCAAATCCCTCTAATGGTCTCCAATCCTCTGCTTGCATTTGCATTTCCATCTGCTGAACTTTCTGTTTTTTCAATGCACGATATACACTGTCTAACATCGGAATAGTACGGATGCTGTTTTTCGTCTTAGGTGTCTGATACATGAATTTATAATTCCCTTCTTCGGCAAAAAAATTTACTCTTTACTAAGTTATAAGGTATCTGATATTATAAAACATATGGAAGATAGTTCAAAAATCTGACATGTATTCTATGTAAAATATTTATTTTAATACTTTGTTTTTATAATCCGCTAAATCCAAATCGTTACACAGAAGATAAATTCAGACACTATACTCAAAAAAGGAGATGAACACCTCTGATATTTTTAATAATAATAGTTCTAATATTTATAGTAATAACCTTTATATTATGCTATTCTGAAAAAAATCGAACATATACAGAAGAAGATTTTACTCTTAAAAGAGTTGAAAACCCGAATGATAATACATATTATTTTCAAATTCCAATATCTTTTTACCAAAATAAGAAAATGGAAGAAGTGAAAAGACGATATGGCCAAAATAGTATTATCTATTGTGAACAAGATAATTCGTACCACAGAGTCTTGAAATGGGGCGCAAATGTTCAAGGCATTCAGCGGATTATTGCTGAACCCTACATAGTAGAAAGAGTCGTTCCAAGCAATAACTATACGATTTATATATCTAATTACGGTTCTCTCTACATAGATTTAAGCGAAACATATATTTTTGATAATTTATATCAAGAAGTGGAAAAAGAAAATTTTAATGTTAATCCTCAAGAGAAAAATATGGCTCTTAATGCATTAAGAGATATTAAAGGAAGAAAAGTCATAAACAAAAAATCTTTAGAATTTCTTTGTAATTTTTTAGAAAAATACGAGGTCTTATTTTCATACGCTTCTAATGCGTTATCAATTATTTCTTCAATAATCGGGTTTATGTAATTAAAAATGAGTTTTTATCCTTTTTCCACTTAAAAGAATATCCTTGCCACAAACCAGTCCCTTTGATAAAATAAGACAAGGCACTACATGAGAATGGTAGGCGGTTAGTCCTTCTACAGAGGGACTGAACCCTCTGATTACATAGAAATCTTGCTTGCAGGAAATCTTGGAAAGGAGGGCTTAACTTATGAGTGATTTTGAAATGCTCTCCATCGTACTAATGATACTTAGTATTATTGTAACGATTCTGATTGCGTATATAAATCAATCAAAAAAGTAACCGCCCCCCGACCAAAGGAATACGGTTACTTTTTTGTAACTTTATCAAATTTGGACTAACCAACTATCAGTAGTGCCTTTTTATATCTTTATATTAGCAAAGGCCTGTTGAATTGTCAAATCCAACATTTCAAAAAGTTTTTCTGTCCGTGGACAGTTTCTGGACAGTTCTCTATAACATTTTATAACAATCGGTAATCTCCATGAATCAGAAAAAGTATCTATTTTTTGATATGCTCCCTTCTAGGTAGACAAGTGAAATAATAAAAACTTGTTTGCTTAGGAGGGAGCATACTTTATGTCAAAGAAAACAATATCTGCTAAAGATAAAATATCTGCGGTTATGTTATATTTTGAGGGAAATGTTTCCCAACATCAATTGGCAGATCGTTTAGAGGTGAGTCTTGCTACTGTCCAACAATGGATTCGTAATTATGAGTCTATGGGGGAAGATGCATTTCTAATGAAACATTATAAACGATATTCAAAAGAATTGAAACTTCAAGCGGTGCAGGATTATCTGTCTGGCTATGGATCACAAGACGATATTTGCAAAAAATACGGAATTCGTTCAAAAAGCAAGTTGCAAAAGTGGATAAAGCAGTATAATGATTATGAAGTCTTTAAATCATACGAAACAGGAGATTCTCAGATCATGACCAAGGGAAGAAAAACTAAATTTGAAGAACGAGTTGAAATAGTGCGGTATTGCATCGCACATGACCGCAATTATGTGGAAACAGCCAAACAATATCAGGTATCTTATCAATAGGCACGTAGTTATACTATTAAATATGAAGCTGGTGGGGTAGAAGCTTTAAGAGACAATCGTGGCAAACGAAAAAATCATGATGAGATGAGTGAATTGGAAAAATTGCGTGCTGAAATTAAAATTTTAAGAGCAGAAAAGCAACATGCTGAAATGGAGATATCTTTTTTAAAAAAACTCGAAGAAATAGAGAGGAGGCGGGGCTAAGCCTGGTTCGTCATGAACATATATATCAGGCAATCAAAGATGAACACGAAGCACATAATTATCCCATTACTGAACTTTGCAAATTAGGCAGAGTTTCCAGAGCGGCTTATTACAAATGGTTAAGTAGAGAAATACCAAAAAATGAAAAAGAAAATCAGCGAATTGCTGAAATAATAGAATCCATACATAATGAAAGTCCGGACAAAGGATACCGAAGAATCAGAGACGATTTAGAACGCTATCATGATATAGATGTAAATGATAAACGAGTGCTGCGGATATGTCGTAAAAAAGATATCAAATCAACTATAAAATACTCAAATAATGGGTGTACAAGACAAGCTACTAATCCACAGTATATTGCCGAAAACATCCTAAATAGAGAGTTCACAGCTGATATGCCAAACGAGAAATGGCTTACTGATGTTACGGAATTCAAATATTATGTCGGTCCCGCAGTGCACAAAATATACTTGAGCGCCATATTAGATCTATATGATAGACGTATCGTTTCTTTTGTTATTCGTGATTCAAATAACAATGCCTTGGTTTTTGATACTTTCGATGAAGCCATTAAAAAAAATCCGAATGCACATCCACTTTGCCATAGTGATAGGGGATATCAATATACAAACCGATTATTTCATAATAAACTAGAAAAAGCAGGTATGACACAAAGTATGTCTCGTGTAGGTAAATGCATTGATAACGGTCCTATGGAAGGATTTTGGGGTATTCTCAAACGAGAAAGATATTATGGTAAACGTTTTACCGATAAAGAAACACTTGTAAAAATGATTGAAGATTATATAGATTACTATAACACCAAACGCTTGCAAAGAAATCTTGGAGTTTTAACTCCAATGGAAAAACATGAAATTTACTCGCAAGCCGCATAAAAAACTGCCAGCAGATAATCTACTGGCAGGAAAAATTTTATATTTTTCAATTGTCTACTTGACGGGAAGCAGTTCATTCCCGACAGCCCCTTGTTATTCTATTGTTTTCTCATCCGATAGATTTTCAGATTGCCTGCAAGTCTGTTGCCGCATCATACAAAAAGAACGTCATCTCTGCTTTTTTACCGTCTATCTCAAATGTCTTCTGCTTTTCACATCTTCTCTGCATTCCCTGATGTTCATAAAATCCATAGTTACAGCTTGTATCTGTGAACAGGAAGAATTTTTCAATGCTGTGCGCTCTCATATAATCCAGCATTTTACGATACAACATCTTTCCGACGCCTTTTCCCCGCACCGACGACGATACCGCAAAAAATGCAACTTCCCCTTGATATTGTGTCTGTGCCTCTGCCAGCAGCGCCTTATCAATGTCGTTGACTCCTCCGAAGATCCCTGACACTTTCCGTCCCTCTTTGGAAAGCATTACCGACAGGATCGCACGCCACTGCCGTATCCGATACCGAAGCGGCGCATGATGTTCTTCGATATTCTTCGCCATGATGATGCCTGCCGGTTTACCGTCGATCTCCGCAACTCTCGTATACGTCTGATTTGCCAGACAACTGCTCAAAAATACACGCGCCAGTTTGCATGCCGTCTTATGACTGCAAAGATCATCATAATGCCATGCCTCTCTGATAATTGCCTCGATCGCTTCTGTATCTTCTTTCTGAAATGCCCGTAAATTTACTTCCGTTTTCATAAAATTCTCCTCTCCTGACTTACGCACACTTTTGAACCCGTTTCTCAAAACTCGTTTTCCGGAACCCATTTTCCGAAATCCGTTTTCCGAAATATGTTTTCCAAAATCTGTTTTCCGGATATATTTCCATGTTGCGCTTCCTGCTTTTTTTCGATACAATGAGCATAAAGTATACAGTAACTGTAAAGTCAAGGAGAAAAATATGAAAAGAAAAGAAGATTTTTCTAAACTGACAACCGCGCAATTTGCCGCGCTTCATGAAGTCAACAAACGTACCCTGCATTATTATGACTCTATCGGATTATTTTCCCCCGAAACAAAAGGCGACAATCATTATCGCTATTACGACAGTGCACAGAGCATCCATTTTGAATATATTTTAATGTTAAAAGAATTAAATATGAGTATCGAGGAGATCAAGTCCTACTTAGATGCGCCCAATGCAGAAGATTTTATCGCCATTGTAGACCAGAAAACGAAAGAAATCGATCAAAAAATCGAAAAATTAAAGCAGACAAAAGAATTGCTCCAGACAAAAAAACAACAGCTCCGTCTTTGCGAAACAAAAAAAGACGCCGGCATCCATCTGGTCCAATGTCCGCAGGAAACCTATCTGACAGCGCCTTTTACATTCCGTGACGATGAAATAAAAGATTTATTTTCCTATATTAAAAAAATGTGGGGAATCAAGCAGTGCCGCGCAGGTGTCGGCAGTTATCTCTCCATTGACAAAATACAACGGAAAGATTTTGAAGAATATGACGGTCTGTTCACTCTGGCTTTGGATCCTCACACCCAAAAAGATCTTTTCACCAAGCCGGCCGGAACCTATCTCTGCACCTATGCGAAAGGCGGCTGGGATAAGCTTCCCGAGACATATGACCGGCTTCTTCGCTATGCCGGATCACACAACCTGAAACTGACCGGTTATGCCTACGAAAAAGGGATGAATGATTTTGTGATCCAGTCAGAGGAAGAATATATCACGCAGGTGATGGTGATGGCGCAGCCGCAGTAACTGCTGCCGCACTGCGCTTCCATCTCTCCTAAATAAATCTTCAGCATCTCTTCTCACCTCTGATAAACTGCCCAGTTCTGCTCTCCGTCATCCTCGACACGCACGTTTTCAAAGCTCTGCACATACTGTTTAAACTGGGAATAGCCATAATCCCGCACTTTAAAGTCCCCGAATTTGTTCCGGATCCGGTTTCCGAGTGTTCCAAGAGAAATCCCTTGCGCTCCCGCAGAAATGATCTGCTGCATCAAATATTCTTCCAGCATCTCTTTCTTACTCTTGTCTTCATACAGCATGACCGTCACCTGCGTGCCGTCCTGCTTCAGTTTCAGCTTTGGAAATGTCTCCAGGAATTTGGACAGCAGGCTGTAACCATACCGACGCACATCAAAATCCGGGTATAGTTTCACAAGACGGCTTCCCACTTCGCCAAGCCCGGTTTCTTTATCATTATTCTGATTTTCCGTGATGATCTTGACAACGGCTTCCTCAATCTGGTTTTTTCCGACCGCATTGACGCTTGCTTTTCGGGAACTTTTATTTTCACTGTTTCCGCTGCCGTTTCCGTTTGCTGCCGCCGCGTTCGCCGCCTGTTTTTCGCCTTTGACTGCCGGATTAGCGATCACTGTATTTCCCAATGTATTGTCTTCCAGAAGCAATTCCAACTCGGTAAAAATATCGCACGCTTTTCGGAACGGAGCAGGCGTCTTACTCTCTCCCATACCGATCACCATGCGCCCGCTCTCCCGAAGACGGCTTGCCAGTTTTGTGAAATCACTGTCGCTGGACACAAGACAAAATCCCTCCAGTTCACTCGTATACAGCATGTCCATCGCATCGATGATCATCGCCGAATCGGTTGCATTTTTTCCGTGCGTATAACTGAACTGCTGGATCGGCGTGATGCTGTTCTGTAAAAGCACCTCTTTCCAACTGGAATTATAGGTGCTTGTCCAGTCTCCGTATATTCGTTTGTATGTTACGTTTCCGTACTTGGACAGCTCGTCCAAGATTGGTTTGATATATTTTGCGGATACGTTGTCCGCGTCGATCAGCAATGCGAATCTGTCTTCCATGTCTGATATACCTCTCCCTCCAGATTTTTCCAGTAAAATGTCCCCTTGTCATAAATCATATAACTATACGGCGAATCCTCTTTCGGTATCGAAACGGATCCCGGATTCATATATCTGCATACTTCCCCGGACTCCGTTTTTAATTCTTCATTTGCCGGGACATGGGTATGCCCGTTCAGAAGAATGTCCCCGCCTTTTAACATCGGCTGTTTCGCCGGGTTCCATGTATGCCCGTGCGTCGCGAATATCGTCTGTCCGTCCAGTTCCAACAGACAATATTCCGCCAGTACCGGAAACTCCAGCACCATCTGATCCACTTCCGTGTCACAATTTCCACGGACGCAAAGTAAATTCCGCTTCAATGGATTCAGCATCGCGATCACTTTCTTCGGCGCATACTCTGCCGGAAGATCGTTGCGCGGACCATGGTACAATATATCTCCGAGAAGCAGGAGACGGTCCGCCTCCTCCCGCTCAAATGCTTCGATCATGGAACGGCAGTAAAATGCCGAACCATGAATATCTGATGCGATCATTAACTTCAATCTGATCCCTCCTGTTTCTGCTCATTGTTTCTACTCATCTTCTAACGCCCCAAATTCCGTCCGTTCAAATTCCTGTATGGAAATGTGTTTCTTATTCGGATTGGCATACACAAAGGTCTTGTCCACATTTTCCAGATAATTCTGGATCTTATCGTTGGTCGCGCTGATGATCGCCTGAAAGCCGAGTCCGCGGATCAACGAGATACAGCTTGCCACTTTTTCCGCATCCATCTTGGAAAATGCCTCGTCCAGCACAACAAGCCGAAGCGTCGGATTTCTCCGGATCCGCGAAGTCTGGTTGATCCGGTAAATCTGCGCAAAGCTGGCGAGAAGCGCTACATACAGAGGGTTCTGTCCCTCACCGCCGGAATTTTTCCGGATCATCCTGCTCAGCCCGATATGCATATCGGTCTCTTCCCCGGAAGTTTTTCCCGACACGATCTGCTGCATATCAAAAGAAAGATACGTCCGGTAATCCGCATATTTTTCCATGTTTTTCTTGGCTTCATCCAGTTCTTCCCGGGTCGCATTTTCCGGCGGAATGAAAATGTTGATCAGTTCGTTCATCATTTCACCATACTCTTCTTCATGCTCCATTGTGAACATATTGAGCTGGTTGTCCATCGTATGACTAAGCTGCATCGGATCGATCTGCAGCGCGTCATCCATAAACATCTTATAGTATTTGCCGTCCGCGCCTTTATTTTTCGTGATCACAAACTGATATTTGTCTTTTCCGAAATCCAGTTTGCTGATGATCCGGTTCAGCTCGTCTTTCCGCTGATAGGCATCCCGGATCGCCGCGCGGATCTTAAAGATAAAGTCATCCTTAAAATGCTCCACCGCAGATTTCGCCTGTTCCTTTGCCGATTCCCTGTATCGTTCCAGATCGCCGCACTGCAATTCTTCCAGCAATTTCTCATATGCCGTATTATCCCGCGCGCTTGCGGAAAACGTCCGGTTCGGATATGTCCGCAAATACGCGCTGCGGACGTCCACCAGCTTCTGATATTCCCGCTCCGCCTGCTCGAGAAGCGGCTGCTGTTCCGATACTTTCTGCCGCTTCAGATAATCATAATTGACGGATTTCTTCGCGGCGAGAAATTCCTGAAACTCCGTTTCCAAATCATGTACTTCTTTCCCACTCATCGCCTGCACTTCTTTTGTTTTCACCGCCAACGCTTCTTCCTGATCGATGATCGCGCGCTGATATCCGTCGATATCTTTTTCATTTTTCCAGATTTCCCGCTTCACCAGATCTACCGAAGCTTTCTTTTCTTCCATCCGCTCCATCAGCTCGTTTTTCTGCGCTTCCAGCACTGCCACCGACTCTTCCCGGAGCTGTTCCATCTGCTCCTGCAAATGTTTCTTTCTCTTTTCCTTATCCGAGATCATCTCTGTATCTTTGATCCACTGCATATAATCGTCTGTCGGCTGCGGAAGCATTTCCAGTTCCAGAAGCCTGCGGAGCTTCACCTCCGCCTCCTGAAGCGGAAGCCGTTCATTCTGCAGTTCCTCACATTTCAATTCCAACTGCCGGATACGTTTGCGCATACTGGTCTCCCCGATATATGCGCGCCTTGTATACAAATCCGGATTGATATGCTGCAAACGGTAGCTGTGATACAGCACGCAGTCCGGCGTGATACCGATCCGGCACTCGCGCAGTTCCTCGACGGATTCGCATTTCATCACATTTCCAAGGAAAAATCGGATATAAGCCGCCGCATAGTCGGTCTTTGCAGTCACTTCCTCCGCCAGCGCGCCGGGGCGGACCGCATGCTCGTTTTCCATGACCCGCTCTGTGTCCAGCACTGCGGCGCGGCAATATTTCCGCTTATCCATCTCCTTGTAAATCTCCAATGCCTCCCGGGCATACCGCGGCTCCACAACAAGAAGCAGCTTGTTATTGCCAAGGTATCCCTCCACCGCATTGTGCCACCGTTCGTCTTTGATATCCAGAAGATCGGCAAGGATCTGCACGTTCACAAATTTCCCACAATACTCCTGCAGACGGTTCCGCAATTCATAGCGAGCTTCTTCCAGCTCCCGCGGATAGGCTTTCCGCCCCTGCTTCAATTCTTTCAGCTCTTCCCGCGCCTCTTTTTCTTCTTTCTTGACCACTTTCAGTCTGGACGCATTTTCCTGCCGTTCCTCTTCCAATTCCTGCCGCATCTCTTTGAGGCTGCTCTGGAGACGCTCCATCTCCTGCTCCGAGATCGTCCCTTTCAGGAAACGGTCAATGTCCCAGATCGTCTGGTTCGGTGTCACATCCTGATCTTTCCATTCTTTCAGCCGTTCCGACGTCTGCTGCCAGCGTGCCTTGCTTCCTGCCAGACGCTCCAATGTCTCGTTCAGCGTTTCCAGTTCTTTTTCCAGACCGGAATACCCGCTGTTCGCGATCCGGACGAGCACGTCTTCATAATCTTTCTGAAGATGCCTCTGCTCTTCCTCCAGTTTTGCCTGCCGTATCTTCTGCTGCCCGATCTCCTCTTTCCGCCCATTTACGCGGTCATGGTATTCCTGTATCTTCTGCTCCAGATACAGCATTTCAAGACGGGCGATCTGATACGCGCAGCTTACTGCTTTCTGCTGTTTTTCATCAAACGTCTGATAGACTTCCCCGATCTCGGTCAGCTTCTGGATCTCTTCCAGCGTATCCTCGATCTTGCTGCGCATCCGCCCATACTGCATCACACTTTCCTGCAGATCTTCGATATGGATATCCTGCTCCATGCAAATGTATTCTTTCACAAAGTCTTCCAGCCGGATGTTCATCTTAAACGGGATCGCACGTTTGAACAGACGGGGGAATTTCTCTCCGTCCAGTCCCCCCAGATAAATGTCGTAAAGCTGCCGCCTGAATCTTTCATTGCTCGGTCCGTAATAAAATTGATCCGCCGCAAACGTTCTCTGCAGATATTCCCGCACTTCCACCGTCGTCAGGCACCGCCTGTCCGCGCGATACTGGTTTTCAAGCAGACCGCCCGTGTGCCAGAAAAAGAGACGGCTGATCTCATTTGTCGCAGTCTCCACATCGAACACAACGCCGACGCACTGTTTTTCCCGCGTATCCGTCCGTTCCAGTTCCAACACGATCGTACTGGAAAAGTTCTGATTCCGCAGATACTGGGATTCATTATTTTCGCTGATATTGACCATACCGCGCAGATACTCGATCAGAGAACGGTCGGAATCATCGGCGGCCGCTTTGTTGAAAAACCGTCGTCCGTCCGTATCCGCATAAAGTACGATCTGCAGTGCGTCCAGCACCGTCGATTTTCCGCTTCCCGAATGTCCGGTAAAGAAATTGATCCCCTCATTCAGCGTCAATACTTTTTTGTCTATATAATGCCAGTTGTTCAGGCAGATCTTAGAGAGCGCCTGAAACGCCTGTGTCTTCTCCAATCGTCGTTCCTCCCGTTATTTCTTTCATATCGTCTTCCGTTTCCAGACGTTCCTGTCTCTCATCTGCCTCGCCGAACGTCTGAAGCAGCGCCCGGATATCGTCTCCCGACAGCACCGCATGAATACTCGGATAAATGACAAGTCTTGTGGATTCGTTCAATTCCTCCAGCACATCCAGCGGCTCGATCACCTGATACCGCTTCAAAAGCGCCACCGTCCGCCGGATCTCCGTCGGAGACGGCAATGTCCGAAGCACGCCGAATTCCCCGGCTCTTCCGTTGATCGCCCCGAGCGTCGTCACGATATGGCTGCTCGAAGAAACGGAAGCCATCTGCTCATCATAGATCAGTTTCAGGATCAGCAGATAAATCGTCGCAAGCCGCGGCAGTTTCTCTCCCCAAAGCGTTTCTCCCTGAATATAGATCAGACCCATTTGGACATTTTCATTCAATGTAATCCCCGCCGCCGCAAAATATAATTTCAAAAATTCAAAATGTTTACTGCATACACGATATTCATGCGTATACTGCATCCTCCCCAGACGGCGGTCAAATTTCCGTTCCAAAAGAAAGGTCTGACGAAATAATGTCTGGATCACCTCGGTGATCCCCTCCTGTTCTTCCGGTATCAACTGCTCAAAATAGTCAATCATATGTACTCCTCTGTTATGCTCCTCTGTCACTGTCTTTCCTTGAAAAAATAAATAGCAAGCAATGTTTTATCGCTATCTGCACGCCACAGTCACTGCCTATACGCCGCGCCGGACGAATTTCAATGCCGGATAACGATAACTTCCGTTCTCGATCATCAAAGCGTCTTCCTCTGCGATCCGGTATTTGCTGCTGCGGCGCGTACTGTAATCATAAGCCAGTATCAGCTTTTCAAATGTCTCATCATCCTCCAACGGCAGTGTGCTGACATCCATCACATCATCCACCATATGCGACCGGATAAATTCTTCGATCTGCTGTCGGCTGTACCGCACTTGGATCCGGTTCAGCCGAAGCACGTCTTCCCGATCCAGATCTTCCGCCGCTTCTTCCACTGCCATCCGGCTGATGAAATCTTTTCTCGCCTTTCTCCGTTTGTAAAGTGATCTCTCCGATAATATTTCCAACTGTGAGAGATTCATCTTTTCCCCGGTTTTCCTTATCCTTGTCTCGGGATCCTCCGCGATCCGGTTTAAAAGCTGCACAACCAGTCCCTTTGTATCGGTCTCGGCGCTGAGCAGATAATTCAGACGGCTCACCGTGGCGCGGACGTATTTCGTATGTTCTTTGTCCATGTTGGAAATACGGTGCTCAATATCATCAAATCCCCTCTCGATCAGATCCAGAAGTTCCAGTACGTCCTCTCCCGTATCCCCCATCGCTTTGGACTGCGCCCGCACATTTTCGATCCACTCCTCATCCTCCCGCATTTCCTGAAGCACCCTTTTTATATCGGTCTTGTAAAGGTAAAAATTATCGGAAGTCTTTAAAATATGATATTTCTTCCGCACGATCGTTTCCACATACCCCTCCAGATGTTCCTGCAAGAGTTCCCCGTATGTTTTCTGCTCCAGGAGCCGTGCGAAAAATTTGTCCATATTATGAAGCATATCCTGAAGCGCTTTATTCAGCCGCCGCGTGTTGACAAGAGCCGTCCGCAGCATATTCAAATTGACTCTTGTATCATGCCGGAAAGAAAATAACGTTGCATATACATTTTGAATATAAATTTCCGTCTCTTCCATATCTTCCGATGTGAGGCGTTCAAATGCGTCGATCATCACCGCCGCATAGTCCGGGATCACGATATTGGTCACCAATGTATTGTAATCTTCGACCTTTTTCAGCCACCCCGTCCTTAACAGCCAGTTCAAAATACGGGAAGCCGGTGTCTCCAGAAGATCGATTTCGGTCTCATCTTCTTCTCTGCGAAGTTCGATCTGCTGTTTCACATATAAGTCGCTAAGCGCCTGGATACAGATTTCCCTTGTCAGAAAATAATTACTGTACTGATATTCTTCATTGATACAAAGCAGCGCATCTATATAGACTTCCCGGTTGACCGAGCGGAACAGGCTCCAGAACGAATCCGGTATTTCAAAACGTAACTGCATAGCTTCTCCTTCCAATGTCAATACTTATCGTTCGTGTACAATGAGAAAACAGTTTCCCCTTGTCCACTGACGCTGTTGTTCTATTATACGACACTTCGGGAATGTCTGGCAAGTTTTCTCTCCGGAAGCTTCAAAACCTTGTTTTGAAAAATGCCGAATTAAAATAAAAAATATCCATCCGGAAATTTTGTTCCACGATGGATATTTTTTTATGTGTTTGTCTTATTATCCTTGAGTTTCCGTAATTCTACCATACCCGCTTTGCTAGCACTGCAATCCCTTCTTTTCCCGGCTGATCCACGTGTGTGATTCCGCTGACACCTTCCAACTGCAGTTCAAATATCTCGTATTGTTTCATCATTTCAACACATCCTTTTATCTTCTTCTACTTTCCACAAGATATTTCTTCAAGAATACGGCATTGATATTCTCCCATCGGAATGCTGTGCTTAAAAATCTCCTTAGTTTCAATATCTTGATATGCTTTGTGAATCTGAATCTCTACATCCTCTCTACGATAGTTTTGCAGAAAATACAAAGAATCTTCTTCACGGATTCGTTCCGATACTGTCACACCTTCCGCAAGTATGCCTGCAAAATTACTTCCCACACAGGTCTCTTCCATCACATTCCGATACAACGCTTCAATAAATGAAAGCTCCGTTTCTGCCGCAATATAATATGCGACCCCCTTTCCATATTGGTTCCTTGTCAAAGCAGGATATCCCGCATAAAAATCTTCTTTATATACAGAAAGCACCTTTGCGCTTTCCGCATGCGCCAATGCGCACAAGCCTTTCAGAGCATATGATGTATCGGCATATTCTATATAATTTTCCTGCCAGTCCGGCTTACAGTCAATCTCTTCCGTACGGATTCCCAGTACATCCCGCAATGGATGTGCGCCGATAAAACACAGATCTGTCTCATTTACTTCTCCGCTCCAATAAGTCGTCACATATGTACCACCATTCTTTACATAACTTCTTACCTTCTCTTCATAATCACAGCGATACATATAATTCAACGGCGCAATCACAAGTGAATACTTCTCCAGCGGGCTTTCCATATCTACAAAATCCACATCAATTCCCATATTCCAGAAAGGCTCATAGTGCGAAAGCACTGTCTGAAGATAATCCATTGGTTTCCGTACTGCCTGAGCATCTTCCACAGCCCACCAGTTTTCCCAGTCAAATACAATTGCAACTTTTGGCTGATTACAGCTGCCCTTTACTTTATCAGAAATTTGCTCCAGCCTTGCTCCCAGTTTCGTCACATCCCGGAATACCCTCGTATTCTCCCCGTTTTTGTGATCGAGCACCGCCCCGTGGTATTTTTCACACCCGCCACGCCCTTTTCTCCACTGAAAATACTGTACACTGTCGGATCCATATGCAACAGCCTGCAAAGAGGACAATTCGTGCATTCCCGGTTTCTTCAGCGTGTTTTCCGGCTTCCACTGTACAGCAGACGGAGCGCTTTCCATCATAAGAAACGGCGCTTTCTTAAAACTCCTTGTCAGCGTATGATAAAATGCAGTCAGCACCCCTTCTTGTATAACATCCGCCCGCATATGCCATGACGGATAGTTATCCCATGAAACAAAATCCACTTCTTTTGCCCATTTAAAATAATTCAAAGGCTTAAACGCTCCCATCATATTGACAGTAACCGGCAATTCGCTGTGTTGTTTCACGATTCGGATTTCCTCTTTACAGAAATTCAACAACTGTTCACTTGTAAACCGCTTCCAATCCAATACCAAACCATGTAAGACACCTTCTCCTATAACAGACGGACTCTCGATTTGCTCCCACTCCGTATACAAATTGCCCCAAAAACCGGTCCACCATGCGTCATTCAGTTTGTCCAGTGTCCCGTATTTTTCTTTTAACCATGCACGAAACGCCGCCTGACAGTATGGACAATGACAGTCTGCTCCGGCAGAATTTCCTCCGTATTCGTTGGATATATGCCATGCGATCACTCCCGGATGTCTTCCGAACTTTTCCGACAGTCTACCATTGATTTCTCGCATTTTCACTCGCATGATCGGAGATGAGGGGCAAAAATTATGCCGTTCTCCATGCAGCCTTCGTACACGGTCAGAGGTCATTTTACGAACCTCTTCATATTTGTACGTCAGCCAATGCGGCATCGCACCGGTCGGAGTCGCAAGAATTGTATAAATTCCATTCTGATACAAACGATCAATAATCTCTTCTAACCATATAAAATCAAATTCACCTTCTGTTCGTTCCAATGCCGCCCATGAAAACACACCTAAGGTGACACAATTTACATTCGCCTTTTTCATAAAACGAATGTCTTCTTCCAGAATATCAGGATATTTCAACCACTGATCCGGATTATAATCCCCGCCATGCAGTAATGTCTCAGGTAAACATACACTCATTGATTCTTCCTCACTCTCCATTTAATCCTTATTCTCTGCGTCTGAAGCCTATTACCTGCTCCCTTTATACATAGGCTCACACGTTCATTTTTATTATACTCCGGCATTTTATCCGGTATAGTATAAATATTCGTCTTTTGTTGTCTATTTTTAGAAAGATCCGCCAGTGTAAAAATTTCCTCGTTCACAAGTTACTCTTTTACACCTCCCAAAGTAATACCTTTGACAAAATATTTCTGGAAAAACGGATAGGCAATTACGATAGGCAGAATACCTACTACTGCGATTGCCATTCGTACCGTCGTCGACGGAAGGTCTGTAACACTTCCGGTCATCATTTGAGACGAACCTGCGCTTTGGAGCAATATCTGGATGTTCTCATTGATATTATTCAGCACGTTCTGAATTGTATACAGATGCGAACCGCCCCGCTTCGTAAGATAATAAAGTCCGTTTGTCCAGTCGTTCCAATAATTCAATGCCGTCAGAAGCCCCACCGTTGCTATGATCGGCTTACTAAGCGGAATTACAATTGACGCAAATATCTTAAACTCCGACGCCCCATCTATTCTTGCAGCTTCTTCCAGACTTGCCGGAACACTGCTTGTGAAATAGTTCCGGATCAGGATCACATTAAACGCATTCATCAAAAAGTTTGGAACGATCAGAGCCCATATCGTATCTTTGATATGAAAAAAATTCACATAACAATAATATGTAGCAACTAAACCGCCGTTAAATAACATACTGAAAATCAGCAGAAAACTGATTATTTTCATTCCCGGAATATCCTGCTTGCTGATACCATATGCAAACAGTGTGGATATCACAAGACTGATTCCGGTTCCAAGCCCGGTTACAAGAATCGTCATAAAAAATGCTCTGCCGATCAACCCCCATTTATCTGCAATATAAGAATATGCGTCCAAACTGAATTCTTCCGGAAAAAAGCTAAATCCGTTTGCCACTGCCCATGCGTTATCTGTCACAGAACCGACAATCAACAAAATAAAAGGAAGAATCGCACATACTGCAAAGATAATACAAATTCCATTTGAAATCACTTGTGTGATTATTTTCTCTCTCGATCTCATATGTTTCCCTCCCTTAGAATAATGCGCTCTGCTTATTGTACTTACGCACTGCAAAATTTGCCGCCACAATCAGAACAAATCCCACTACTGACTGATAAAGACTTGCCGCGCTGGACATCGCATAGTCGCTGTTCTGCATCAGCGCCTGATATACATATACATCCAGCGTTCTGGTTGCTTCATACAGCGTACCGCTGTTTCTTGGTATCTGATAGAACAATCCAAAATCCGACCGGAATACCTGACCGATTGCAAGAATCATCAACGTAATGATCGTCGGCTTCAAAAGCGGCAGTGTAATATATCGGATCTGTTTCCACTTATTTGCGCCGTCGATTCTCGCCGCCTCATAATAATCTGCACTGATTCCCACGATTGAGGAATAATAAATAATCATACTATATCCGACCGCTTTCCATGTATTTACCAGCACCAGAATAAACGGCCAGTATTTTGCATCCTGATAAAAGTTAATCGGATTGATTCCCAAAGGTTCCAAGATAGATTTATTGATCAAGCCGGTTTCTCCGGACAAAAATGCGTATGTAAGATAACCGATAATTACCCAGCTCATCAGATAGGGTAATAAGATTGTTGTCTGATAAACCTTAGAAGCGCGTCTTGATAATACTTCATTCAAGCAAATTGCCAATGTTATCGCCAATACCGTTCCGATTAAGAAAAATACCACATTATACCCGATCGTATTCCGTGTAATTGTCCATGCATCCTTTGTTGCAAACAGAAATTCAAAATTTTCAAACCCACACCATTCGCTGCCGAATATTCCTTTTGAGAAATTTAATCTTTTAAAAGCAATAATCACTCCAAACATTGGAATATAATTATTGATCAGCAGGTACAGAACTCCCGGGGCAACCATAATATAAAATGGGATTGCCCTCTTCCAATTTATTTTCTTTTTTGTTTTTAACTGAGCACGTTTTTTCTTTCCCATCTCTTACTCCTTCTACTGTAAACAGCTATTCCTCGTTTATTTAAAAGGGGCAGGCAATTCAATTGCCGCCCCTATCTCTTATTTGCCTTTTTCCGCATACCATGCGTCAAACTGTTTCTGCTGCTCTGCAATGATTTTATCCATACCTGCCGCTTTCAATGAGTCAATGAACTCCGGAAGTGCTTCGGTCGGATCCACCGCACCACAGTTCAAACTTGGCGTATACTGTTCAATCACAGTACTCACTGCCGCTATTTCCGTAGCTACCGGCTGCTGGTCAAAAGAATATCCAAACGCCGGAGAATATCTTTCTTCCGGAATTGCATCCTCTACTGCTTGTTTCTTTGCGTTACTTCCCATTGCGTTTGGATACACATCCGGCCATTGAAGTATATTCCCCCAAATCCCATATGGCATATAATACGGAAGCGACTGTGTATCCTCGGCAAGCATTTTTATCTGTTTCTTATTACCATCTTCTTTCACAACCTCATATTCAGAGCCTTCGATTCCAAACTCAATCAACCATGCTGCTTCTGGATTCTCATAAATGTAATTCAATGCCTGCATTGCCTTCTCAGGATTAGCGCTGGTAATCGGAATACTCCACTGAATTACAGATCCTCCAGCATATGCACCATATCCGGCAACTGTATCCAAACACACAAGTTCACATCCTATTGTTTTATCATATGTAATCATGTCTTGTGGCATATTCCAGTAGAAAACGCCCAGATAATTGTCCTGTGCAACAAGAGTATCCGGTGATTCTGTGGTCACTGCTGCATCCTGCGCTATATAACCTTTCTGCGCCCATTCATATCGCATCTCACAATATTCTTTGTACTCTTCTGTTTCAAATAAATCATAAATTGTCGTATCCTCAAACGAGCGATTCAACATCAGTACGCCTGTTGCAAGAGAACCTCCCACTTTATCATATTCTATATAACCATTGTTCATCGGTTCCGGTGTTGTATTCCACGGAACGTCACAATAGAAATTTTCTCCTTCTCCCGCTTTCACAATTTCAAAGATTTCTTCAATTTCATCCAGTGTATAAACTTTCTCTTCTGTCCACCCTGTCCGTTCTGCCAGATTATATTTATCCCAGTACTCTTTTTTAATCATATAGCCATATGAATTAGTCACCACGTCTCCCGTGCACACGCCCCAAGTTTCTCCCTGGTAACCACACATTTCTTTGGTATGCGAATTCTCAAGAATGTCCTGTCCGTACTCGTCCAGCAACTCGTCCAGAGGCTGAATCAAACCTTTGGAAACCACATTTCCGATGCTGGTAAAAGCCGAGAGCATAATATCAAGCTGTTCCCCTGCCGCCACCTTAAGAATCGCGTCATTTTGTGCTTCCATTAAGTCAACCGGTTCGAATGTTACATGGACACCGATATCCTTTTCCATCATCTCATTGAGCGCATTTTCCACAGCAATCAAGCCCTCGCTGTTTGCGTCCATCGTTGTCGGATACTGCCAGATGACCTCTGTAATTTCCCCTGAATCTGCACTGCCTTCTTTTTCCGTCTCCTCCGGCTTTGATCCGCATGCCTCCAGATTCGCTGCCATCGCCGCACAAAGCAATACTGCAACTACCTTTTTTTTCATGTCACTTTCCTCCTTAGATTTCTCTATCCGTTTGTTGTTTATGTCTATATTATAGAAATTCTTTCACGCAAAAACCATACCAGTCTCAAACTCAAATCTATCGAAATCAAACTGATTAAATACTCTGCATTTTAAAAAGTCCCGATATACTGTGTTCATTCATCACACCAGCATATCAGGACTTTTCCTGTTCTTTATTCATGTTTTTTCAGATATTCGGATGGACTGCTTCCGAAATATTTTTTGAATGCATTACAAAAATTGGCATACCCTTTGTAACCTACCTGTTCCGCCACAGTATTCATACTAATCTGTCCGGATTTCAAAAGTGATAATGCTAATTTCATCCGTTCTTCCGTAATAAACTGACTGACAGAGATCTCTTTTTGCTTCTTAAAAATACGATTCATATACACCGGATGCATAAAAAAAACAGTGCCCAGCTCATTTACAGAGAGATTCTCGTCTCCAAGATGCTGAATGATATAATCCTCAACTTCTCCTGCCAGTTCTTTTGCCGACTTCTTCTTACCATGTGTCTCCGCCGCCTGTTCGACCTGCTTCTGTACCGCCCTTTTCCCATACTCTGCATACTGCAGTTCTTCCCGTTTCTGTTCGATACGGTTTACAACCTTTTGAACTCCCTGTCCAATATCTTCATACATGGCAGGAATCAATATATAGTCCTGACAATCTAATGAAATCGCCTCTTTCGCATAGTCGAATGATGGATGACAGGTAAGAAAAATGCATTCAATAGGCAACTGCTCTCCTCGTACCCACCGAAGAAGCTCAATTCCGTTATCTCCCGGCATCTCAATATCACACAGCATGATATCGATATGTTCACTTCTGATCACCGCTTTTGCCTGTTCCGCATCATAAGCGGTAAACACATCTCCAATCCCGTAACGCTCCCACTCCATATCCTGCTTCATTGTTTCTGCTGTCAGTTCTTCATCATTCACAATCAAAAGATTCATCGTCGACCTCCAATTCATATGGAAAAATAATGGTAAAGCAGGTGCCTTCCCCATTTTCAGATTCTACCATAATCTGCGCTTCTTCTCCATAAAAATATTTCAGCCTCTTCAAAGAATTATATAATCCCAGATGCTCTGATGCATTTTGCGGCTCCAGTTCCCCCGAAAATATGCTTCGGTTTCTCTCAAGCATCTCTGGCGGCATTCCATTTCCATCGTCTTGGATTCTGAAAAGAATCGTTCCTTCATCATAGATTCCCTCCAGATGTATATGAAGCACTTCCTTCTGCTTTACTCCATATTTCACCGCATTTTCCACAAAATTATGAATTAACAAAGGTGGTGTACGCACAAATTCCAGTTCCGGATCAATCTCATACTCTGCCTCTACCCTGCCTGAATAGCGGATTGCCGCAGTACGTATATACCCCTTGATCATCTGCAGCTCTTTTCCGAACAACTCCAAATCTTTGTCACTTCGGAAAATATAACGAAAATATTCGGAAAGGTAAATAACAGTCTCCTGTATCATCCCTGTTTCCTTGCGCTGTGCCAATGAAAAAATCAGATTGAACGTATTCAGCAAAAAGTGGGGACGTATCTGAAGCTGAAGATTACGCAATTCTATTTTCTGCTTCGTCAACTCTTTCTCGTAACTCTCTATTTTTAATTGATGTAGATTCGCTGCCATTTTATTAAAAGAAGCATACAATTCACGATACTCTGACGTAAAGGAACGATCCGTAATGCGATAATCTCCATTTCCTTCCTCTATCTGTCTGTGAGCCTCGTTCACCTTTAAAAGGGGACTGATTAAGAACTTACGCAGCGCAATATACAAAAGGGGGATGGCTAATAAAAAGAGTAACGCAATTCCCCTTGTAAGCAAATACGGATTTGCAACCTGTTTTAGTAATTCATCGTTATCTAAGCAGATATTCAAATATATATTTCTGCTCCCTGCATGAATATACATCTTATTTGTTTCCGCCGTTTCCGGATGTCCTTCTGTAATGAAAATTTCTCTTATCGGGTATTCAATTCCTCTTAATACCTGCTCTTGAAATTGCTGCAGACGTATTGCACAGCCATACGCACTATCTCCATCCCGCATTAACAGAATCAAATACGGCTTTTCACCCCATTCATAGATGTGCCATCCCTGCGGGTTCTGCTCTATTTGATAATTTTCTAAAAAAGTCTGCAAATAGTGATACAATCCCCCCTGTTGATCAGCATTCGCATAAATCAATCCGTCATTTCTGCTTATATGATAATAAAAATATCCGTCAGCACCATCCGACATTGCCGCCATATTTTTGATTTTAACAAGTGTTTTCATTTTAGAAATCGCAAATGTATAATCATCGATATTTTGACTTCTCATCGTAATGCAATCGGCGTCTTCTGTCATAAAATATGTAAGAAATGTTTGTGCCATCTCCATCCGGCTCTTTAGTTCCTGCATATTATAATCAGCAATTTTCTGAATATTGAATCTTGCCTGTTCCTCAATGGAAGCAACTGCCCGGTCTGTGTAAACGATGGCAATAATATTTAAAGGCAATACCAAGGCAACAACAATCAGAAGAACTCTCGTCGAGACAGAGGTAAATAAGTTATGAATTTTATTCGAACTCATCCAAGCTCCACTCATCTTTCCACTCAATATAAGGTCTTTCTCCGTCAAACCGAATTGGAAGCCATACATAATCGGCAATCGCCGTATGTCTGTGACTGTCATCTCCCAGATACTCTATCATTTTCTGCTGATTCTCTTCAGATTTTTTATCCAGATTAAATGCATTTTCAAATAACTCTGCATAGATTTCGTATTTCAGCTCCATCATTTCCGGAAGCCAGCGGTCAGCCATTGCAATGCACAAGTCTTTCTTCCCTTCTACCTTAAACACACAGGATATCTGGGAATGAAAAGACGTATTCGTCTCATCCCCCGGATGCAGATTCCCCAGATTCGTATACGGACCATGCCACGTGTCTGCAATCGCCGCCATCGACGGATTCGGCAAATATCCCGTTGTTCCGGATGTCAGCAGGTAATGCTTGCCTTTCCGCACAAAATGCGCCGGCGCCTCCCGTACAAAAGGAGGCGAAACAAGTGGAAAATGGGTACTGTAATATCCGGTCACATCTGTATAATCTTCCGTCAGATCTGCACAGATCAGCTCGCTGTGCACCCGTTCAAAATAGTAATATGCCTTTCCGTCTTCTGCCACCGCCAGATCAAAATCTCCTCCGCTCATATTCAGTGGCTGTAATCCTTCTCTGACTTTCGTATACGGACCGAGAATGTGATCTGCAACGAGGATTGTCTCGCCTTGTGTTCCGTCCTTTTTCATGATCTTCAGCCAGCAGACATATTTTCCGGTTTTTTGATTGTAAATGATATGTGGCCTGTCCATATTGGCAGTTGGATGCAGGGAAGAAGCCGGATCGTCCGGCTCCGGAGGAATGATCAGCCCTTTGTCTTCCCAATGATACAGGTCTTTGGATGCATAACATCTCACACCCCAGTGCCAGATATCATCCCTGCCTGTGGTTTTTTCCTTATTTTCTCCATACCAATAGTAAGTTCCGTCTACATACATTACAGATCCGCCATGTGCCTGAATCCGTTTTCCTTCCGTATCCAGCCATACCCGACCGGGATAAAAAGCATTTCCCATATTCTTTGTCTCCTCCTTCTAAATACTGATACATCAAAGCGCTCTCAACGCCTTATCCAGCGCTTCAATCTGTTCTTCGCTGATATGTGTATTCAGTGTCTTGCCGAGTTCCCTCAGATTCATATCCAGAAACTGTTGGGGAAGATGATCTCCACCCGGTATCATCTGTAAATACACCTCTTTTGTATCAGAATTACCGAGCAGCTCCCGTACGCTCATATCTGCATTGTATTCTTTTTTCAGACTTTCACATGTTTCGTAGATCACATGATAGTGTCCGGATGACAGATAGAAGACGCCAGTCTGTTCCTCTGCGTGAATTGTTGTCACACAATTATTTTTCTCCACGCATTCTACAACAGTTCCTTTCACTGCATTTGCAAGACGAAGTTTCGCAGTACATCCAAATGGAATGTCTACAAACACTTCTACGTGATTTCGATCCAGGATTTTCCAATTTGTCCTGTATTCACCTGCCGGAGAATTATAGCTTGTTTCCGCGGATTTTAACTTCCAGTTCAGCTGCGGTTCAATCACCGCACGCCGGCTGCCCGGAGCTTCCGGATCAAAATCAATTCCAGCCACATGACGGTACATCCATTCCACAATCGCGCCATAGGAATAGTGATTCAAACTGTTCATTCCCGTACTGGAGATGCTTCCGTCATCCAATACACTGTTCCATCTCTCCCAGACTGTCGTTGCCCCTAATTTAATCTCATGGAGCCATCCCGGATTCTCTTCATTTAACAATAAGATATATGCCAGCTCTGAAAATCCATGATCTGTCAACACATTTCCCAGAAGCGGCGTTCCCACAAATCCTGTTTTCAATTTATCATTGTTATCCAGAAACAGCTTGCGCAGATTCTTTTTGATCCATGCTTCGTTCTCAGACAAGTGATACTTCAATGTCAACAGATGAGCCGTCTGTGTATTAACACAACAGCGTCCGGTTTTGCTGTAATATTCATCCTTAACGATTCCAAATTCCCTCTGGGACAAATCATGATAATACGCTGCATCTTTCTCTTTTCCAAGAATATCCGCCGCCTTCGCTACGATTTCCGCACTTGCCGCATAATAAATATTGGCAATAAATCCTTCATCTGTTCCACCCATAACCTGATCTACGGTTTCATTCGGATTGTCAAGCGCAAGCCAGTCTCCATAGTGGAATACGTCTCTCCACCCATGATTCTCTCCATCCACTCCGGTAATATAGTCCACCCAGGACTTCATACTTTCGTACTGATCTTCCAGAATGCTCCGATCTCCATAGAACAGATACAGATTCCACGGGATAATACAGCTGGCATCTCCCCAGACACATGCGGTAGTCTCTACACTAAAATTCGGAACTACATCCGGCACTTTGCCGCCCCGCACAGCCTGTTCCTTTGCCATATCATACAGATACTTCGCATAGAATGCATAAGAATCTGTAAGATACATAGCTGTCGGTGAAAATACCTGGGTATCTCCGGTCCATCCCATTCGCTCGTCGCGCTGCGGACAATCTGTCGGCACATCGATAAAGTTGCCTTTCAGTCCCCAGAATACATTGGACAACAATTTGTTGACCAGTTCATGACCGGTTGTCATCTCTCCCACCTGTTCTACATCGCTGTAGAAAGCATATGCCGTAAAGTCATTGGTTTTCAAATTCGATACCCCCTCAATCTTCACATATCGGTATCCGTAATAAGTAAACTTTGGCATCAGCACTTTTTCTGTTCCGTCTGAAATGTATATATACTCGGACTTTGCGGAACGCAGATTCTCGTTATAAAAATTTCCCTGCTGCAGGATTTCTCCGGTCTGGATATGAATCTTCGTTCCTGCCGACTCATGTATCCGCAGAGCAAATGTACCCGCAATCTCCTGTCCGATATCCAACACCTGTTCCCCTGCAGGTGTATGGATCAGCTCGACCGGTTTCAATGCTTCATGAATGGTAACCGGAAGACTCATACGCTCTGTCAGTTCTCCTTTTGGAGCTTCACAAGAAACCGCCTGCTCAACAGGAAGTTCCGGTAAAGTATCATCTCTTTGTTCCCCGTCATAAATATTGGAGAAATAAATGGTATTTCTTCTTACATTCCAACTTTCGTCCGTTCCAATGACTTCTCTTGTACCGTCTGTATACTCCAACTGCAATTCGGCAAGCAGCTTCCATTCCGTTCCATAAAAACCGCCTGCTCCAACTGCATCAAATCCAAAACGTTCCTTGTACCAGCCATTGCCAAGCTCGATAGACAGTACCCCCTCTTCTTGCAGCAATTCTGTAATGTCAAAAGTCTGGTACTGTACCCATTCGTTATAATCATTACTGTACGGCGTCATATATTCATTTCCGATCCTTTTGCCCTGATAGGAGGCCTCATATAATCCCAATCCACTGATATACAGTCGTGCCTGCGCCACCTCTTTCACAGGTGCGATCTCCTTTTCAAAAATCGGGTGACGGGATTCCTCATTATTACAAGTAATCCACTTCGCAGTCCATGGCTCTTCCCGTTTTGCAGTTTCAAACCACTGAATTTCTCCGGTTTCCTCTTCTCCTGCATCTGTCTGTACCGTTACAGTCCAGTAATATCTTGTATGCGGCAGAAGTTCCACTGCCACCTTAGTTCCCAGACTATCTGCCTGAAAATCAAAACCGGTATCTGCAAGAATCTTCTGCAGTTGTGCATCTTTTGCAATCCGGATACGGGCCGCTTTCTGTATTTTTCCTTTTGCTTCCTTCACCTTCCAGCTAAATACGGTTCTTGTCATCCGGAATCCCAGTGGATTACGCAGATGATTCACTTTCATATCGTAAATTTTCACCCTACTTCTCCTCTTCAATCTACTTCCTCTACCGCTGTTTTTGCATAAAATCCTCGATTTCTGCCTTCCATCACCGCATCTTCTGTCACACGATACCGCTCTGTCAAACAGATGTCCTCCGATGATTTTCCGACCTGTATTTCCATTTCACCTTTTTCAATTTTCCAATTCATCTCTCGATCCAGAAATGCCATTTGACTTGCCTTTACTGTAAATACAACTCTCTTTTTCTCCCCCGCTTCCAAGGTCACTCTTTTGAATCCTGCCAGTTCCTTCACCGGACGCGTCATACTTGCATAAATATCTCGAAGATAGAGCTGTACCACTTCATCGCCCTTACAGCTTCCGATATTCTGCACGGTTACACCGATCTTCAGTTCTTCATCCGGTCTGACCTCTTTTTTATCCACAGTCAAGTCTGAATATACAAACTCTGTATAGGACAATCCATGTCCGAAGAAATATCTCGGCGTATGAAGCATATCTACATAATTTTTAAATCCGATACTTTCTCCCTGATGCCATGCGGAACCATTTGCGTGATTATAATAAATCGGAATTTGTCCTGCATTTCTGGCTACACAGACCGGCAGTTTTCCTCCCGGATTATACGCTCCCAGAAGTACTTTCACAATCGCTTCCGCACCTGCTTCTGACGGATTCCATGCTTCTACGATTGCATCCAGATATTCATCTGCAATATCACTGGAAATCGGTCTTCCATTCAGATGTATTCCCACCATCGGTTTACCAAGCTTCGCTGCCTCTTTGATAAATACATCCTGGCAGACCGGCAGATTGATATCGGTTGCATCAACCCCTTCTCCCATGGATGCAACCGAACAGGAGCCATGCTTTCCGCCCAAAGTCATAATCACTACATCTGCATTCTTAGCAAGTTCCAATGCTTCCTCTATGTGAGACAGATCATCTCCGGCAATTGCATAGCCGTATGCATACTGAATCTCCACTTCCGGAAGTTCTGCTCTCAATTCCTCAAGAAGATTTTTACAGCCCGGTTTCTGATGTCTCAATATTGCGTCAAATTCTTCTGTTTCATCACTCTGAATCTGAGTTCCCGGAACCTTAAGCATTTCTTTGTAATCTGTACTTCCCGATTTCATGCCTGCTATGGAATTGGCAACTGCATGAACCGCTTCCACCATACTCAAATGCGTATATCCGCCAAAGAGACTTCTTGCATTCTGCGCATGACATCCCACTACGGCAATCTTCTTCACTTCTTTTCGAAGCGGAAGCACTCCGTTATTTTTCAAAAGCACCAGAGATTCCAATGCAGACTGAAGCGTAACCTCCCGGTCGTTCTCTTTTGCGAATATCAGATTCAGTTCCTTTCCCTCTAAAGCAAAGGGCTTTTCAAACAATCCCATACGGAATTTGGCTTCTAATACTCTCTTCACTGCCCGATCTAAAATACGGATATCTGCTTTTCCTGTGCGGAACCACTCTTTTAAAGTATCATTGTAACAAACACAGTTCTGCAGTTCCACGTCCATTCCTGCATCCATACAAAGAAGACCTGCTTCTTCAAAGCTTTCTCCCACATTCTGTGTGCTATGCACATTACTTACTGCGCTATAATCGGCAACACAGACTCCGTCGAAGCCCATCTCGTCACGGAGAAGTCCTGTCAGATTCTTCTTCGATGCAGACAACGGTTCCCCGTTAATGGAACCATAACAAGGCATGATTCCTCTCAGATTCTGCTCTGCAATCGCAGCCTGAAATGGTTTACCGTATACTTCATTTAATAATCGCTCCGGAATGTCACAATTTGCTCCGTGAATCCCACCTTGTGAATTATGAAATCCCAAGAAATGCTTAGCAACCGACTCGGCCTTTCTTCCGGCTGTCTCCTGCTGCTGAACCCCCTTGGTATAAGCGCTTCCCATCGCTGCGGCAAGAGTCGGATCCTCTCCGTATGTCTCTCCCTGTCGTCCCATTCTGGAATCTCTGGAAATGTCCAGAACCGGCGCCAACACCTGTGTAATTCCACAGGAGAGTTCCTGACGGCTTACGATTTCTCCTACTTTTTCTTCCAGTTCCGGATCCCAGGAGGATGCTCTTCCGATACCTGATGGAAAACTGACTGCGCCTTGAATAAAAGCTCCGCAAAGTCCTTCCATATGAAAGATTGCCGGAATATGATGCTCACTGTTTTCCATAATCATAGTCTGGAGCTTTCTCTGCCACTCTGATACTTGCTCAAGACTCTCGATCTCACGGACATCCAGACAGCTCACCTGTCCGATTCCATGTTTTGCCTCCTCACTTAATATCTCATAATTATCTCCAAACGGAAACAGGCAGTTCACCTGTGCCATTTTCTCATCCAAACTCATCTTTGAAAGCAGGTCGTCTGCCCGTTCTCCCGGTGTCAGCTCCGGATTCAAATACTTCTCCATATTTTTAATCTCCTTCATTGTTTCTCATTTTATTATAAGAAACTTTCTTTTTAACAGCCATATTTTACTCAAACTCAAATCTATTAAAATTAAACCACTTAAAAAACAGCTGTATTGATAAATACAATTTATCGTAAAAATAAAACACCTCCTGAAATCGGTTTTCTTCCATACTACTCAGAATTATAAAACAAATTTCAGAAGGTTATAGTATAACTTTTTGCTTTTTATTGCTTATTTTAATGAAACTCCACATAAATTCTAACTTTTTTCTAGCGCATTCCGCTTCTCTGTTCATTTATTCTTTGTGGTAAAATTTTTTTATTGTTACTTTTCTCAAAAAATCCTGATCATCCGCCCGGAACAATATGACAAACATCTCATGTGTCAGGATCGGGAAAGCAGCAAGGAAAAGAAGCGATATCCATTCAGAAGCAGCAAGAGGAGCTGTTCCGAACATAGTCACAAGATACGGCACTTCCGTCACTGCAAGCTGCAGCACAAATCCGACTGCGAAAGCTCCTACCAGCACCGGATTAAACTTCCGTTTTCTTGAAAATACCGACGTCCGTACATCCCGCATCCCCGACGCATGGAACAACTGAGACATCCCGAGTACGGTAAATGCGTATGTCTGCGCCCTTGCCAGCACCGCTCCGTCCGAAAATACCTCCATAATGTGTGCCGGATCAAACGGCAGATTGTTTTGATGGAGCATTTCCCATGGAAGTTTTAAAAATGCCGCCAGACTGATCCCTCCGATCAGCACGCCGTAAAAAACCGTACAGGCAAGTCCGCCGTTGGCGAACAGTCCCTCTTTCGCTCCGCGCGGCGGCATTTTCATCAACTGTTCTTTATCGTTATGGTCCATTCCAAGCGCCAGAGCCGGAAGCGAATCGGTGATCAGATTGATCCACAAAATATGGCTGGCTTTCAAAGGAGAGGCAATCCCAAACAGAACTGCCGTAAACATTGTGATGATCTCCCCGAAATTGGAGGACAACAGAAACAATACCGTCTTTTTGATATTCCGGTAAATGCTCCGCCCCTCCTCGATCGCTTTTTCGATCGTGGCAAAATGATCGTCCGCCAGGATCATATCGGACGCCTGTTTTGCCACGTCAGTCCCGCCCTTTCCCATCGCGATCCCGATGTCTGCCATCCGAAGCGACGGAGCGTCATTGACGCCGTCTCCTGTCATCGCCACAACGTTCCCCAGTTTTTTCAGCACGCGCACGATCCGGACTTTATGTTCCGGCGACACTCTTGCAAATACGCGGACTTCCTTTAAACGATTCCCAAGTTCAATATCCGTCAGATTTTCCAGTTCTTCCCCTGTCATACACTCTTTTGCTTTTCTTGCGATCCCCAGTTCCTGTGCGATCGCAAGAGCTGTCTTTGCGTGATCGCCGGTGATCATCACCGTCTGCACCGATGCTTTTTTAAATTTCGCGACCGCATCCTTTGCTTCCGGACGGATCGGATCTTTCATCCCGACAAGTCCGAGAAAAATAAGATTTTCTTCTTGTAAAAGCTCCTCTTTCGTGCCGTCCGTTTTCATTGCAAGGGCAAGTACGCGAAGCGCCTGAGAAGACATTTCCTCCAACACGTTTTGTATCTTCCGTCTCTTCGCTTCCCCAAGCGGCAAAATACTTCCGTTTATCCGGATTTTTGTACATCGCCCAAGTACGACGTCCGGCGCGCCTTTCGTATACGCAAAATCCCTGCCGTCTCCGCGATGCACAGTCGTCATCATCTTCCGCACAGAGTCGAAAGACCGCTCTCCGATACGGGGATATTGCTGTTCGGACTGTTTCTTCCGGATTCCGCATGTTTCCGCCATCTGAAGAAGCGCCAGTTCCGTCGGGTCTCCAACCGCTTCTTCCCCTGTCACCTCCGCATCCTGACAAAGCGCAAGCCCCCGGAGAAACATTTCCGGCATCTCCGCCTGCTGCCGGATGTTATGCATCGAAACCGGTATATGCCGGTCATTGACATAGCAAGCTGTCACGGTCATTTTATTCTGTGTCAAAGTTCCCGTCTTATCCGAACAGACCACATTGACCGCGCCTAATGTTTCCACCGATGGAAGTTTCCGCACGATCGCATTGACCCGCACCATGCGCGACACACTCATCGCAAGAACGATCGTCACAACTGCCGGAAGCCCCTCCGGAACCGCTGCGACTGCCAGCGAAATCGCTGTGATCAACATTTCAATTACATTCCGCTTTTGCAGGACCGCAATCCCGAACAACAGCACACAAAGCAAGATGGAAACGACACTGAGCAGTTTCCCCAGTTCGGCAAGTTTTTTCTGAAGCGGCGTATACTCTCTTGGAACTGCCCGGATCATCGACGCGACTTTTCCGATTTCCGACTGCATTCCCGTCGCCGTGACAATTCCCTCTCCGCGTCCCGCCGTCACAAGCGTGGACATAAACGCCTCGTTCTTCCGCTCACCGACCGCCGTCTTTTCCACCTCGGGTTTTTCAGAAGTCTTTTCTACCGGAACCGATTCTCCTGTCAGCGCAGACTCCTCGATCTTTAAATTCCATGCCTGAACAAGACGCAGATCTGCCGGAACCTGTGAACCTGTTTCAAGGATCACGACGTCCCCGACCACCAGTTCCGCGGCAGCAATCTCCCTCACCACACTGTCACGGCGCACAACCGCACGGGGACTTGTCAGCTTTTTCAAAGACTCCAATGCTTTCTGCGCCTTTCCATCCTGAATCACACCGACAACAGCGTTGACAAGAACTACCACTCCGATGATCACTGCATCACTGATCTCATGCAGTAAAAAAGACACGAACGCCGCGACCAGCAGAACACAGATCAGTGGATCGTTCAATTGCTCCAAAAATGCCGCGCCCGGACTTTTCTTTTTTTCCTGCTCCAGTTCATTTGCTCCGTCGGCGGCAAGCCTTTTTGCTGCCTCGGTTTCCGTAAGCCCCGTCTCCCGGTTTGTCTCTACGATACTTCTGCATTTCTCCGTAACACGTTTCCTTTCTTCCGGCAATTGCCCCTCTTTCTTTTCCACCAAAAAACACCCCTCCCTATGCTTGTACGATTTCTACATGTATCGTATGCATAGAGAGGGATGTATTATGACTGGAAACTCAGCCCCGTATCATCCTGCTGATTTAACGATATCCTTATACTCCGTAAAATCCAAGTTCCATGTTCAAATTATAGATTCCGAATACCGGAAGTGTTTCATAATTGTTATAACCAGGTCCTAATAACCACCATCTATATCCTTCCGGCAAACTGTCAATGTTACTTCCCGGAAGATAGAAATAAAACGGATGTCCACCTTCGATTCCATATGGGTCTGCCGCGATATAACGGATTCCGTTTTCATACCAGACATCACCCTTTTCATGCGTGCATTCATAACTTTCCAGATATGCCAAATAGGTATTCGAGTTTACTTTTTCCAGATTTACAAATCTTCCGCTGAATTCTGAATAATACCGTGTTCCGTTCGGATAACCATATCCGGTATCTCCCATATCGGAATCACTGTACACTCCTGTAAATGTTCCATCCGCATATACGGTCATTTCGGTTCCCCATCCCCCGGCGCCGCTGCTAAATACAAAATCTTTTGCCTGTCCGCCAAACAGTTCCCCAAATGTCCGTCTTACCCAGCATCCGTCTGCACCTACATAATAGCCGCCGATCCACTGGCTTACTGCCATCGATCCATTCGCTGTCAGATAATAATCTCCAATCCACTGATTCGCTGCCATTGATCCGTTCGGATGCAGATAGTACCAGGAATTGTTGATCCACTGCCAGCCAGTCATCATGTAGCCTGCTCCGTCGAAGTAATACCAGGTACCGCCGATATTTTCCCATCCGTTCGTTACATATCCGCCGTCGCTGTGACGATACCACCAGCCATTGCTATCCTGTATCCACTGCGAACCATATCCCGGTATCCACGCACCGTCACTGCCTACATAATAATTGCCAATCCACTGATTGACCGCCATCGCACCGGAATCCGTCAGGTAATAGTTGCCTACCCACTGATTTGCCGCCATCGTTCCGTTTGAATGCAGATAATACCACGTTCCGCCGATCCACTGCCAGCCTGTCAGCATATAACCTGATCCATCAAAATAATACCAGGCGTCATTGATATAGCTCCATGTTCCTGCCGGGTAAGATCCATTGTCCTCCTGATACCACCAGCCTGTTCCATCCTGCACCCACTGTGCCGCCTCAGTCTGCATTCCTGTTCCCAAAAATGCACTTCCTACAAGCGCCGCTGCCAATGCGGCTGCGATTGTCTGTTTCTTCATAAGTAACCCTCCTTTTTTCTTTTCATTTTATCAGACTCTCATCTCTTCCTCAATCTTTTTCCGAATCTCCTCCGGCACTGCATCGGAATATACCGGTTTAAAAATATGTTCTTTTATCCCGATGCCATAAGTTTTATTCCCTTTCAGATCACCTGCCAGATATTGAGAGATCGTCCATTTATAAATTGCCCCGAAATCAAATTCAACAGATGCAACAACCGTATCCGAATCAAGCTGGTTCTGATTTTCCGAAAATCCGATCACTTTCGCACCATTCTCTTTCGCCGACTCAATACAGCCAAGCCCCACTTTATTTGCATAAATAAACAGGAGATCGGCTCCTTTCGCGATCATCTGATCCGCAATGTCTTTTCCCATCTGCACATCTTCCCAACTGTTCGCATAAGCCCGGAATACCTCCGGTTTTTGAAAACCACGCTGCTTTGTGATCGAACGCACATCTTTTTCATACTGATCCAGAAGTTCTTCCATCGGTTCGCTCGGATATCCGGCTATGATCCCGAATGTACCGCTCTTGGTCAGATTGCCCGCTATGACCGCCGCAAGATGGCTTGCCTCATCTTCTTTCGGATATACGCCACACACATTCATCCCACTGCTTTCCCGTCCGTTGATGATACAAAAATCAACTTCGGGATACTCGTCTGCCACCGCGGAAACCGGTTCTTCAAACTGCGTTCCCGCAGCCAGGATGAACTGATATCCCTTGTCGGCATACCACCGGAGCATCGCTTCCGAATCCGCCTCGGATACATTTTTCTCGTAACGAAGTTCCACATCCAATGCTTTCCGGCACTCCATGATCCCTTTGTAATTTCCGGTATTCCAACTCTGATCGTCGATCTCTCCGGGAAGAAGCACAACCATCTTTACAGAACCTGCCGGCTGCTCATTTCGGGGGGAGAAAGGATAGACGATACAGACAGCGCACAACAAAAACACACCCAACACGACCCATCGGATGAAATTTTTATGTGCCCGGCAACTTCGGAGCCGACTGTGGATCGTCTCTTCCTTTCTCCCGCTTTTTTTCATTCCCTGCTCCTTTATATTCCGTATTCCTTAAGATTCTATACTTTTTTATCTGAGGCAAGAAGACTCGTCTTTCAGATCCCGCGTCTTCCGATGGATAAACTCACCGGCGCCGCGCGCTCCTGTGAACCGGTTCTCTTTTGCGATCACATTTCCGCGCTGCATTACAAGATCGATATATCCCTTAACCGGTACGCCCTCGTATACCGTGTAGTCAACCGCTCCATGCATATTGGCATGTGTCAGCGTCTGTTCTCTTTCCGGATCCAGAATGATCAGATCGGCGTCCGCTCCCGGTTCCAGGATCCCTTTCTTCGGATACAGACCATATACTTTCGCCGGATTGGTGCAAGCTACTTCTACAAATCGATTTAAACTGATCCGGTTCTTCATCACGCCCTCGGAGAACAAAAGGATCATACGCTCCTCCACTCCCGGAGCTCCGTTCGGGCACTTCGTAAAATCATCTTTTCCCATCTGTTTTTCAATCCCGTAATTAAACGGGCAATGATCCGTCGCAACAATCTGGATCTCTCCGTTCTCCAGACCTTTCCAGAGCGCTTCCCTGTCTGCGTCTGTCCGAAGCGGCGGCGACATAATATATTTCAATCCGTCCTCGTCTTTATATTTCTCTTCCGTCATGGTCAGATACTGCGTGCACGTCTCCACGAAAATATTTTTCTGTCTGGCTTTTCTCGCTTCTTCCACCGCTTCCAGACTTTCCTTACAAGACAGATGCACGATATAGACCGGAGCGTCTCCTGCCAGTTTTGCAAGATACAGCACGCGCCTGACTGCCTCCGCCTCCGCAATATTCGGTCTGCTCTTCGCATGATAGATCGGCGCAGTCTTTCCGCTTTCCGAATATACTTTCTTCAAATGTTCCACCACATCATGATTTTCACAGTGAAATGCCGTGATCCCATTCAGTTCTTTCATCCGCTTCAATACTTCCAACACACCGTCGTCATTGATCTTAAATCCATAAGTCAGATAGACTTTTACACTCGGCACACCGTCTTCTACCATCGATTCCAGTTCGTCCAATATCTCGTCGTTCACATGCTGGACTGTTCCGTGAAATCCATAGTCGATCACAGCCTTATCGTCTGCCAGTCTGTGGTATTCGTTCAACTGATGATGCAGATTGCATCCGGCCGGTCCGAACGCCATATGATCGACGATCGACGTCGTACCGCCGCAGGCTGCCGCCACCGTTCCATCATAAAAATCATCCACCGCTCTCGAAAATCCGACATCCAAATCCATATGCGTATGCACGTCCACTCCGCCCGGCAGCACATACTTTCCTGCCGCATCAATCACCTGCACCTCATCGGATGCAAATTTCTGCTCCAGATTTGTTCCGATACAACTGATCACACCATTTTCGATACAGAGATCCGCCTCATACGTCTCCGATGGCGATACGATCTTTCCATTCTTCACGATAGTTTTCATTACAGAACCTCCTTTTCCCCGTGCATTTTGTGCAAAATATTGTTACACTTTTCAGCTACATTAGCGTCAGTGTGCAAGAGAAAATACGCCTTGTACACCGACGCTACCCCCAGAGGATCAGCAAGTCCTCTGAGGGTATACTTCGTTCACTCACTCTTATTTTCGCGCGATCTTGATATAAATAAAATATACAAGTCCTGCGCCGATACTTCCGATCACATACGCATTATCAAAGATAAATTTGATCGGTGCAATATATTTTGCAGCGAAAATAATGATCATAGACGCAAGGAAGATCACAATGATCGGAATATTAAATCCGCCTTTGTAATTATATTTTCCTCCGTCTTCACGGAACAGATCTACGAGATCGATTTCTGTCTTATGCTCAAACAGATAAGATACAAGATACAATCCGGAAATCGGTCCCAGCAGAGCGCCAAGCATTCCACATACATTATATATCAATTCATATGCGCTTGCCAGTGCATTCCACGGCTGTGCAAATAAAGCAAGGATCGCTGCGATCAGAGCCGCCTGTTTATACGAAACCTTTTTGTGGAACAATGTCGCGATCACATTGGTCGGCGGTACAAGGTTGGCGGCAACATTCGTTGTCAGCACTGCCATAATGATAAATAATGAAAAGATCACAACAATGATCGGATTTTCAAATTTGCTGACCAGAACCGCCGGCTCCCAGATCGCCTCATGGAATGCAAGCGCCGCACCCGCTGTTCCGCAGATTCCTACAAATGAAATGAACGCTGTCATGATCGGCGCTCCCGCAAGCTGTCCTGCAAACTGTGCTTTCTGTGTCTTACAGTTCCTCGTAAAATCTGCCATAGACAATGCAATTCCGCCGTCAAATGCGATCATAGACGACAACGCCGGGAAGAACAATGTCCAGAAATTCTTCGTAGGATCTCCCTGAAGCGACGGCTCGGAAAGCAGTTTACCGATACTCCAGTCCGCTGTGCTGATTCCCCATACGATAACGATAAAGCTTAAGACGATCAGTACCGGAGCCGCATATTTTTCCAGTTTCTGTACCGCGCTGGAACCGGATCCCGCAATATACACATTCATCAGCCAGAAAATAATAAAGGAAATAAATAAACCTTTAAACCCAAGACTTCCCCATGCCGGGATCAATGCGGTGATGATCGCGTTGACAGCCTGTCCTCCGATCCACGCCTGCACACCGAACCAGAAACATCCGAGTACGCCTCGCACGATCGACGGAACTACCGTTCCTTTCGCTCCGAATACCATTTTGCTGAGCATTGGATACGTCAGACCATATTTCGTACCGAAATGTCCGAGTATCACTGCGAAGATCATAACAAGCGTGTGTCCAAGAACGATCGTAAACAATGCCTGTGCCCAGGACATTCCCGACACGATCAGACCACTGGCGACCTGATAGACTGCGATCGACACGATCATGCCGATCCAGAGATTTCCCATATCCCAGGCGCTCCATGTTCTCTCTTTTCCGCTCAGCGGTTTCGTGGAATCTGCATAATTATTTTTATGCTTTTGGATCTCTTCCATTCCCTGTGGGGTCAATTCCACAATGTCCCCTGTCTGCTTTTGAAAAACTGCCATACTTTAACCTCCTTCTCTCTTCACTTTTTTCATAACGACCTTACGGAACCGCTTTCCTGCATCTTTTTTCTGCACCGTTTTCCTGCATTGCATTCATAAAACAGTTCCCATCTATTTTTCATTTTAATAAAGTATGACATTTTTTCAATGTGTAAATCCTATGCTTTTGTGTAATATTTTCTGTTTTTCGATATTTCCGTTTATTCTTTTGTATATTTTATCCATATTGTCAGTGTATAAGGGGAAATACGCCTCTTCGTACACTGACACTCCCCCTATTTTTACAAATCAACGGTTCCGATATTCCGTCGGCGTCATCCCATATTTTTTCTTAAACATGTTACTAAAATATCTTCCGTCATGGATTCCGACCATTCCGGATACATCCCCCACGCGATATTCGGCATGATCCAGAAGCTGACATGCCTTTTCCAGACGGTATTCCGTCAGATATTCGGAAATGGTCTTTCCCGTATGTTTTTTAAACAGCTCGCTCAGATAATTCGGGGAGAGGTAAAGCTGATCCGCTATTTCTTTGATTGAAATTTTTTCGGAATAATTCAGCTTTATGTAGTCTGCCGCCTTTTGTACAAACAGATTTGGGATCTTTCCGGAATCTTCCTCTTTTTCTTGTTTTCCGCCCAGCTTTTTTTCCGTCTCTTCCAGAACGCATATCAGTTCCCTCGGATTTGTCGGTTTTGTCAGATAACGGCTGACCCCAAGTTCGATCGCCCGCTGTGCAAACTGAAAGTTACTGTACCCGCTCAAAATGATGATCGCAGTCTTTTTATCCCGTTCCCGGATACGCGCGATCAGTTCCAGCCCGCTGATCTCCGGCATTTTGATATCCGTGATCATCACATCCACCTGATTCACCGCGAGATATTTCAGCGCATCCGCCGCATTTTCGTAAGCGCCCGCAACCTCCCAGCCCTCTCGTCTGGTAAGGAGATTTGATAATCCGTTCCGGATTTTCGGTTCATCGTCTATGATCAAGATCTTCATCCTCCGCAGCTCCTTTCCTTTCACTTATATGCTCAGATTCTCCTCCACCCGGAAGCCGCATCGTCACGATCGTTCCGCGCCCTTTTTCGCTCTCGATTTCAAGTCCGAAGCGCTCTCCAAACAACAACTGAATCCGTCGGTATACGTTGCGCATCCCGATCCGTTTCCTTTTTAAAGCATCTCCTGACGCTTCTTCACTCAGAACGGCTCCCTGCATGTTTTGATCACTGCTGTTTGTATGATAAATCTGTTCTCTGCATCGTTTTAGTTCCTCTTCTGTCATCCCCGGTCCGTTGTCGCACACCCGAATAAACAGATATTTTTCATTTTCTGCGGACTTGACCGCATCTTCTTCATTTTCCAAATCTGCTGACTCCAGAGCTGCCGAAATACAGATCTGACCGCCCTCTTTCATCTGCTCAATGCCATGCCGGATCGCATTTTCCACGATCGGCTGCAGGATTAACTTCGGAACCTGACACGACATCACGTCTTCTTCAATCTTCATCCGTACCGAGAGACGCTCTTCCAACCGGTTCTTCTGGATACGCAAATAGCTTTGGATATAATGAAGTTCTTCCTCCAATGTCACAAGATCCGCATCTCCGTGCAGGGAATATTTCAGGATATCCCCCAGCGATACAACCACATCACTGATTTCCATCTCATTTTTTTCAATCAGCATCCAATTGATCGAATCCAACGTATTGTATAAAAAATGAGGATTGATCTGCGCCTGAAGCGCCGTCAGTTCTGCATTTTTCTGTGCAAGTTTCTGCTGATATACTACATGGACCAGTTTGTGGATTTCCCTCACCATATAATTAAATGTCCGGATCAGCTGTCCCATCTCATCCTTTTTCTCTGTTTTGATCTGAACTTCAAAGTCTCCGGTCTCCACTTTCCTCATCCCGTCTGCCAGCATCCGTACCGGTCGGGTAAACGTATAGGAAAGGATCGATACCCCTATCACTGCCGCCAGCATGGCACAGATCACAACAAACAGGATCTTTCTCTGCAAAAGAGCCGCCTGTGGAAAAAAATCTTTTTCCGAAACGACGGAATAGGTCTCCCATCCGGTCAGTCCATTATACTGCCTGCATGCAAAATATGTTTCCCCGTTCCATTCGAACTCATATCGTCTCGTTCCCGAATCTCTCATTTCTTTTACTTCATCCATCCATTCATAAGTCATATTCCGGTTGGAACTGATGATCTCATCTTTCTCATCCATAAGAAATGTATACTGATTCTGAAACATACTCTGATTATTGAGCATCAGAGCACTAAATTGTCCCGGGTGCAGTTCGATCACAAGATAATCCTCTGTTTTTTCAGAATTTTCCGCGTCGAGTGAAACCACAAGACTCACAACCGGATCGCCCGGCGACTGACAGATCGGATCTCCGATTCCGAGCCAGCTTCCCGACTCCGGCTGTTCCTCCGCCAAAGCGGCACACTGCTTCAACCTCTCATCGTCGATCACCTCCGGCATCCCGGTTTCCTGTCCGCCCGATCGGTCTGCTTCCTGTCCGGACATTCTTTCGGAATAGCAATATCGAATCTGCCCCTCTGCATCCACCAGTAAAATATCCGAACAAACGCCGACCATCTGCGCCATATTGTCGATCCATGCATCCAGATAAGGTATAAACTCCCCCTCTGCCGTCAGATTTCCCGCTTCTTCCTCCATCAATTCTGTCACCATCGGATTCTCTTTGATATTCTCCGCCAGCGTCGTCACCTGATCCACCCAATTGTTCAGTGAAATATCAATTCGGTTGATCGTATCTGCCATTTCTTTCTCTTTGCTCTGCAGCACCAATTCTTTTGCATCCTGATAGGAAAAATATCCGATTACAGATCCCAATATCAGCACGAGCAGTATAAATGAAAGAATCAGTTTTTTTCTCAATGTCATCTTGATCGCTCCCCGGAAATGTCCGTCGCCGGGTCGGCGGCGCCACTTTAAAATCAAAACACTCTGCTGTTAACTGTTATCATAGCATACATTTCTGCGGACTTCTATATTCTCTCCACGCACTTACTTTCCTATTTCTTTTTTATCCACCCCATCCCTTTGCAGAATGCCACCGCCACCGCGGTGCTCACCGCGGTCGCGACGATCCCTGCTCCAACGATCGCTGCCGGATTCACGCTTCCGTACTGACTGCGGTACGCGATCACGTTCACCGGAATGAGCTGCAGAGATGATATATTCATGATCAGAAACGTGCACATTTCATTGCTTGCCACTCCCGGTTTCCGGATCGGTCCCGGCGCTCTTTTCTCCCGCCTCTCTTTTTCCAGATCGGAAAGCGCTCCCATTGCCTTGAGCCCGGCCGGGGTTGCCGCCCAGCCAAGCCCTAAAAAGTTCGCGATAAAATTCATGCAGATCGGCGCATTCGCCTTATGTCCCGGTGGAATCTGAGGAAATAAAAAACGGATCAAGGGACGCATTTTTTTTGACGCCATCTCAATGATTCCCGCCCGGGTCGCGATCTCCATCAATCCTGTCCAGAACGACATCACCCCCATCATCGTGATGCAAAGCGTCACCGCATCTTTTGCAGACTCCAGCGCCGCATTTGTGATCTCCGGCATCTTGCCGCCGAACGCTCCGAACAAAATTCCCACTGCGATCATTCCCGCCCAAAGGTAATTCATGATGTTTCTTCTCCCATCTCCCACATATATTTTTCCACCAATTCAAACGGCGCAGGACCGACTTTCAACACAGCCTCATGGAACGCTTTCTGCGGGCTGTCCGCTCCCATCTCTTTTATCCAGATTTTCTTCAACTCCAGAAATTCCACATACCCGATATAATATTTTAAATAATTTCCCGGCGCTCCGAGGATCAGATCGTAAATCCGGTCTGTCACCGCCGTATCTTTGATCCCATAATTTGAGAAAAATGCTGCCAGATCCGCGCGGCTCCACCCATGATAATGGATCCCGATATCTGCCAACGTATAAATTCCCAACAAAATCGAGCTGTTCTTCTGGAGCAGAACTGCCTGCGCTTTCGGAAACGGCGCCAGTGAATAACTGCACATTTCCGCATAAGTTGCCCAGCCCTCCACATATCCTCCGAAATTCAAAATATTCCGGATCGGAGCCGGGTTCGTTCCCGCATAATATACCGTCTGATATAAATGTCCCGGATACCCCTCATGTGCCAGCGTCGTATACAATGTCAGCGTATTTCCCATATGTGCCTGATTGACATAGATCACATTGTCCTGATAGTCATCGATCGCCGGGATCATATAAAATGCCGGACTCAAATGTGCCTCCATCGCTTTCGGAACATACTTCACATCCACATTCGTCTTGGGGGGCTCCGGAAAACATTTTTTTATCCCCTCTTCCAACTGTTTTAAAATAGAAACCGGATTCGGAGCGGTAACTGCTTCCACCTGCGCAGACGCTGTCTCCTGCGCCTGTTCGACCACAGCGTTTCTTTTTACTGTGTTTCCCCGCTCCGCGTCGGTTCCTGCATCTCCCTGTCCTGCGTTTTCCTGTTCAGCATCCCCTTGTTCTGCATCCCCTTGTTCCGCATTTCCCTGCCCGGCACTTTCATCTGCATTACGCTTCGGCTGTGTATTCTGCCCGATCCCCAGCACTTCCTCCATCGCTTCCAGATCTGCAACGATCTGTCGTCTTGTCAGATCTTCCATCTCCTCCACTGTTCGTTCAGATCCGGTCTCCTCGCGCACAATCTGCTCATAATACGCCGTCCCGTTCGGAATATAGCAGAGCCCCTGCTCATTTTTCCCTGTGCCTTTCAACTCCTGCACTTCCGCTTTCAGCTTTCCGTATGCAGGTAGGACATAGCTGTTCAGTGCCAGCGCATTTTCCTGTATGTACTCGCTCTTCTCGCTCTCATTCAATTCTTTTACCTGCTTGATCCTTTCTACGAATGTAGAAATCAGATAGTTATTTTCGCCCATTTCCATAAATGCGGTACATTGTTCCATCACCTGATCCGCCGCTGCATCCGACATGAACAATCCTGCTTTTGATTTCTCTTTTTCAAAATCGATCAATGACTCAAAATATTCCGGTGTCGTACGCATCAGTTCCAGATAAATTTCCACATCTTCCCTGCACGTCAGTGGATACTCGGAAAGCAGTACCGGAAGCTGTGTCTGCACTCCACTGACCAGCCCGAGCGGCTCATCATATAAAATATATTCGGCGTCATCTGCCATCAGCTCCAAATAATATTCCAAAATATCGTATGTCAGACGGTTCTGCACATCCAGCTTCTCATAGAGAAAAGTTTTCAACATTTCCTGTAAGTTTTCCACAGAAGCCTGTGTCTCTTTTCCATCTACCGTAAAATTTCCAAATGTTACGGTACTGTGTTCAATCCCATATGCTTCCGGTTCACGCAGCGTATAATGAAGACTTACTGTATTCGACTCCAGTTCTTCACAAAAAACCCGCTCCGTGAATTTCTCAAATTTCCGGTTCTGTCCCTCCTCCGAATTGCTTTTTCTGCCAAGAAAAAACAAACCTGCTGCCAGTCCGGCAACTAGGAACACGCCTAACAGATACCTGGACGATTTGGGAAGTTTCCACCTCTTCTTCTGCTCTGTTTCCTCCCTCCCTGCGCATTTTTGAAAAACTGCCGTTCCATTTTTTTGTACGTTTTTCCGCAAAATAAAAACTCCCCGGAATACTTTGCTTATACTTATTTGTAAAAACAAAGATTTATTCCGAGGAGCCGGCATATTCTGTTAAGAACCTTATAACATCTCCTCATGATAAGGAGCATCCTATGAAATTATTTTTATATCTTTCTGATTTTATCGTGCCGTTCCTCATTCTTGCGATCATCGTATACGGAATCCTGATGGGAACCAATGTCTATGACAATTTTATCAAAGGTGCAAGGAGCGGTTTCCTGACCGTGATCAAGATCATGCCGACGCTGATCGGGCTGATGGTTGCAGTCGGCATTCTCCGTGCATCCGGATTTCTTGAATTTTTCGCCCGTCTGATCGGAAAAATAACGCTGTATATCGGCTTTCCCGGTGAATTGGTCCCTCTGACTCTCGTGAAAATGTTTTCCTCCTCCGCAGCTACCGGATTGCTCCTGGATATTTTCAAAGAATATGGAACAGACTCCAGACTCGGATTGATCGCGTCGATCTCGATGTCCTGCACCGAAACCATTTTTTATACAATGAGCGTCTATTTCATGACTGCCAAAGTAACAAAAACACGTTACACCCTTGCCGGCGCTCTTCTTTCCACGCTGGCCGGTCTCATCGCCAGCGTCGTGCTTGCAGGATGGATGGTTTGAGCAATTCGGTCATTTTCAATCTGCCGATTTAAAAAGCTGTGTTGCCTCTTTCCAGCACTGCCGTCCTGCCGCGATCACAGAGCACGGGCGATCCAGAGTAACCATTCCGCCCTCCAATGTGGAAATGAATCCGCCTGCCTCCATCAGAATCAACGATGCTGCCGCATAATCCCATGGATGGAGCATCAGTTCTACATAGATCCCATTACTTCCCGAAGCGACCCGGCAAATGTCAAGCGCGGCGGAACCGCTGCTTCGGATCGCAAGCGTATGGAGATACAGTATTTTTGCATATCGGAAAATGCGGTCCGTCTCGCTCGTATCATTTGAATTATATCTGGCACAGCCAAATGCAGCCAGATTTTCCCCAAGCCCTTTTTCACTGCTGTGGATCCGCTTTCCGTTCTTGTATGCGCCCTCTCCTTTGACCGCCGTATACAATTCTTCTGTATATGGATTGTACACAACGCCGAACTGCATCCGTCCTTTCCATGCAAGACCGACGGAAACGCAGCTGAATTTATAATCAAAGATAAAGTTGGTCGTACCGTCGATCGGATCGATAATGAAACAATAACCGTCGCCAAGTTCCTGACGGATCCCGTCTTCCTCCGCAAGGAAATTCGCCTCCGGAAGAAGCTGGCGGAAATTCCGGATCAAAAACGACTGCACATCTTTGTCATATTTTGTGACAAAATTGGCGATCCCCTCTTTGTCATAGACCGGAATCTCCGCTTCATGCGCCTCCCGGATCATCGCTCCCGCCTGTTTTACTATCTCGATCAACTGCTCGTACATCTTACCTTTATACCTCACTCTTATCTTATTTTCTGTTTGTCTTTCCCTATGTTACCGTCTGGATACTTCTTTGTCAAACCCAAGTATCAGATAGAGGATCAAAATACAGGTTTATCAAACTCATTGTTTTACATTTTTTAATATGGTAAAATAAACATGTCTTCAGCATGCAGTCTTGCGGAAATGTATGTTCTTTGTATGCTGTGGACAGCATAATAAGATACTCGAAATGAATGTGAGGTAATCGTTATGGCAAGTGTGACTTTAAAAAATTTAAATAAAATTTATCCGAACGGATTTGTGTCGGTCAAAGATCTCTCTCTTCACATCGCAGACGGAGAATTTGTCACTTTCTATGGTCCAAGCGGCTGCGGAAAATCCACAGTCCTCCGAATGATCGGCGGACTTGAGGATATTACTTCCGGAGAGATTTATCTCGGCGACGATCTGCTCAACGATATTCTCCCGCGCGACCGACATCTTGCAATGGCATTTCAAAATTACACGCTGTACAATAATTTCAACGTCTACGACAATATGGCGCTCGGATTGAAACTACGCAATATGCCCCGCAATATCATCGATACCCGGGTAAAACAGGCTGCGGATTTTTTCGGCATCTCTCATGTCCTCCACAAAAAAATCCGTTCCGTCAGCGACTCGGAAAAGCAAAAAGCCGCGCTTGGACGGGCGATCGTATTTCACCCGAAAGTACTGCTCCTTGATGAAGATTTCGCACATCAACAGGAAAAACTGCGCGAAGAAATGCTGCGCGATGTCAAAAAGATCCACCGTAAACTTGGACTTACGATCCTCTATGTTACCAATAAATACGACGAAGCGATCACGCTCGGAACAAAGATCGTCTTCATGAAAGACGGACAGATTACCGAAGTAAAGTAGTATCCGTAAATCTCAAATTCAAAAATGCCGTTGGAGAATTGTTTTTTACTCTACACTTTCACAATTCTCCAACGACATCCTGACATTAGCGCCTAAACAGAACCTTTTATTTCACATCCCTCTCCAGATAGTTATAAATCTCCCGTTTCGGAACACCGCGGTCTTTTGCCACAAGTTTCATCGCCTCTTTTTTACTGCTGCCCTGCGCTAAATATTGTTCCATATGTTGTTCGATCGAAAGTTCTTCCCATTTTGCCTTTTCTTCTCGCTCGATTTCTTCTCGGCTTCGTCCCTCGATCACAAGCACACATTCCCCTTTCGGATCATTTGCCTTATAGTAAGCCGCCGCTTCCGCCAATGTAGCACGAAATGCGGTCTCATGCCGTTTTGTCAATTCCCGGCATACTGTGATCTTTCTCTGCTCTCCAAGACGATCTTTAAGCAATTCTAAAGTCTTGATCAGCCGATGAGGCGCTTCGTAAAGAATCGTCGTCCTCGTTTCGCGTTCCAACTCTTCCAATACTTTTTCCCGCTCTTTTTTATCCGCCGGAAGAAATGCCTCGAAAGCAAATCTTCTTGTCGAAAGTCCCGAGATCGTCAACGCCGTCACGCACGCTGCCGCTCCCGGAAGAGAGGTCACCGGAACTCCCGCCTCGTAACACATCTGTACCAGTTCTTCACCCGGATCGGAAATTCCCGGCGTTCCGGCATCTGTGATCAACGCGATACTCTGCCCCTCCAAGAGCCGCTCCACTAATTTTCTGCCTTTTTCATATTTGTTATATTCATGATAACTGGTCATCGGCGTCGTGATCTCAAAATGATTCAAAAGTTTGATACTGTTGCGTGTGTCTTCCGCCGCGATCAGATCCACTTCTTTCAAAATACGGATCACCCGGAAAGTCATATCTTCCAGATTTCCGATCGGCGTTGCGCACAAATATAATGTTCCCGGCATAACCTCACCTTTCTCTTTCATACATAATGATCGGCGGTTCCACAGTCACACGCGATTTTCCGCCTTTTAATCCCTCGATCATCACCATCGTCGGTTCTTTGTCGATATACGGATGCACAAACCGGATCCGTTTCGGTTCAATCTTGTACTGACACATCTTTGACAGAATTTCTGCCAGTCTAAACGGCTTGTGGATCATATAAAACCGACCTTTGCTTTCTTTCAAAAGCTTCGCGCTCTCCCGCAGAATATCGTCCAGCGTGCAGAGCACCTCATGCCGGGCAATCGTTCTGGCATCTCCGTCATTCTGAAGTCCATGATGATTCAGCATATAAGGCGGATTCGTTGTGATCACATCAAAAGAGGCGGCGTCAAATAAATCCGCCGCTTCTTTTATATCTCCTGTTACGATCTCGACTTTCTCTTCCAAATGATTATACGAAACACTGCGTCTTGCCATGTCCGCGCTCTCCGGCTGGATCTCCAGTCCTGTAAAACCAGAACCTTTCGTCTTTGCCGAAAGCAGGATCGGGATCACTCCGGTTCCTGTTCCGAGATCCAAAAGCCGCTCCCCCGGTTTCACTTTCGCAAAATCAGTCAGGAGCACCGCATCCACTCCGAAACAAAAACGCTGCGGATCCTGTATGATATGATATCCTGAAAGCTGCAGGTCATCCAGACGCTCTCCGGGTTTTAAAATATTTTCTTCCGTCATCTTATTGTTTCTCCAATGACGCCAGTTTCTTCATCTCTTCCTTGGAAACTTTCGCTTTCTTTCTGCGCGGTCTGAATTTCAGTTCTTCCGCTTTATATTCCCGGATCTCTTTTTCGTCATTCTCCAGATTGACAACTACTTTCACCTGTCTGCGCAGCACACTCAACGAATGTACGGTTCCGGTCAGACCGTCGCTCGTCGTCACGGTATCTCCAACCGATGGAAGCTGACTGTTCAATTCTTCATATGTCTCTTCCTCGTTTGTCAGACAGCACATCAGCCTGCCGCAGACACCGGAAATCTTACTCGGATTCAAGGAAAGATTCTGCTCTTTTGCCATCTTGATCGACACCGCCGCAAACTCAGACAGATACGTACTGCAACAAAGCGGTCTTCCGCAGATTCCGATGCCGCCCCGGATCTTCGTCTCATCCCGCACACCGATCTGCCGCAATTCGATCCTTGTCCTGAAAACAGCCGCCAGATCCTTTACCAGCTCGCGGAAGTCAATTCTTCCGTCTGCCGTAAAGTAAAACAACACTTTATTATTGTCAAACGTATATTCCGCATCGATCAGCTTCATGTCCAATCCATGTTTACGGATCTTCTCAAGGCAGATCTTAAATGCTTCTTTTTCTTTCTCTCTGTTCTTCTCCTCAGTCTTATGATCCTGCTCCGTCGCAATACGGATCACGGATTTCAGCGGCTGGATCACCTCGTCATCCGGCACTTCTTTCGGTCCGCTCACGACCCGTCCGAATTCCACCCCACGGGCAGTCTCCACAATTACATTATCTCCCTGGCGGATTTCCAGTTTCCCCGGCGAAAAGAAATAAATCTTTCCTGCCACCCGGAATCTCACTCCGATTACTTTCACCATGTTCTAGTTCTCCTTTATCGTCAATAAAAGCAATTCCATCGTCAGTTCAAAGTTTACATTTGCTTTCAGTCTTGCTTTCGCTTTTTCCAGTCCATCCAGGATATTTTCGATTCCCTCATAAGAACTCTTGCTGGCGCGCTCTTTGATATAACGCATCTGATCGGAAAATACTACCCGATCCACATTTTTCGTCGCTTTGTAAATCAACACGTCCCGATACCAGATTGCGATCACATCCAGATAATCTGTAATATCCATCTTAAATTCCGTACATTTCTTCACTGCACCCATCAGTTCTTCGGTCTGCATATCGTCAATATTACGAAGTAGATGGACCGCTTCTTCCTTTACTTCGTTGAAATGTTCCGAAGTCGCAAGTGCGATCGCTTTTCCCATATTTCCCTGCGCAAATGCGACACAGATGTCCGCCTTATAATCCGGAATCTCCATCTGTTCCATCAAATATTTTTTTACAAGCTGGTCTTTGATATTCCGAAGCTTGAGCATCACGCATCGGGAACGGATCGTCGGAAGCAGCACTTCCGCATTCTCCGTCAATAACAAGATCACCGCATATTCCGGCGGCTCCTCGATCGTCTTTAACAATGCATTCTGCGCCTGCACCGTCATCATGTCCGCATCCGCGATAATATAAACCTTATAACGGCTGCTGTAAGGCTTGATCACAATATCATTGTTCACCTGATCCCGGATCTCATCTACACTGATCGAAGCCGGTTTTTCATGTGTCACCCGGATAATATCCGGCTGATTCCCACTGAGCGCCTGTTTACAGGACTGACACTTTCCGCAGGCGTCTCCGTCCGTCTCACGATCATGGCACTGCAGGCTCATTGCAAATAGATTCGCCAGAAGTTTCTTACCGGATCCCTTTTCCCCATTCAGAATATACGCATGGGAAACCATCCCGGAATTCACGGCATTTCCTATATATTGTATAATATTCTTATGTCCTACTACGTCTTTAAATCCACTCATATTCTTCACCTGCCGCCCTTTTTCTGCTTTGTGTTATGGGATCTCCCCAGGCTACACGGTTAAGTATAGCATACTTCCTGAAAAAGTTATAGTCCCTCAGATTTTTATCAGATTTTCTTAATAGTTTCTTTCCTGTTTTTTACACCATCTTTATTTTGTGATCACAATTCCGAAACAATTATTTTTTATTATAATCTCATACAAAGCGAACAGCTTTTTTAATATAAATTAATCCTCTCATTCCTTTTTCGGCCGGTGCTATAAAAGCCCGGCTTTTCTCATGTCCGGGTTTTTCTGTCGTTTATCTTTCTCTGTGTACCCGTTCCCCGTTCTGATCTGAAACAATGAACCGGCAGATTTCTTCCACGCATGTTTCAAATTCCACATTGCAAAATCTTCTTTCTATCCCTGCCTGTTCCAGTTTTTCTTCGGAAAAATCATCCTGATCCGCCAGAAATCTCCGGCACATCTCCGCATATTTTGGATTTGCCTGCTGCTGTTCCCGTTTCAGCGCACGCTCCAGCCGAATGCCGTCTTCCACCTCAATATAGATCCCGATCACTTTCTCACTTCCAAAATACCGACGCATTTCCGCATAAGACTCCAATGTCCCGATCACAAGATAATCTTTTTCGTCCAGAGAAATCTGTCCGTCATTCACTGTAAAATATTTCCACACGCCGCACTTTGTATTGTACGCACGCAGTTCGATCACACGCCCCTCCTCTTCCAGCTTTTTTAAGCCTGTCTCATCTGTAAAATAATACTCCACCCCATCGCGTTCTCCCTCTCGGATCGGACGTGTCGTGTACATTGTGATCTGACTTAGTTCCGGCATCCGCTTTTGGATTTCTTTGAACACCGAATCTTTCCCGGAAGAGCTTTTCCCCATAATATAATAAATTTTTCCCATTGCTATAACCTCAATATCTCCTAATTATTCTCACAATCTATTTTGGAAAGAACTTCGATCTGTCCTTGCCGCTTCAATCCCTCAATTTCAAATCCAATGGAACGGTATTCCAGAAGAAGCCGTATCGCTTCCTCCGAAATCCGTTCTCCAGGCACAATGAGCGGGATTCCAGGCGGATACAGATATGCATATTCCGCTGAAATCTGACCGACTGCCTCATCCCATCGAACCGACTTCCGTCTTTGCTCCCGATTTCTCCTGTTCCATACATCCCCACTGCTGCAAATTTGCTCTAACTGCGGAAGTATTCCGATCTTCACACTCTTTACAGACAAATCATCTGTCGTCTTCTGAACTTCCCAATTCATATCAATTTCAAATAAAGCGTCCTCAAGCCGTTCCATTCCGGCATCTGTATCACCGATCGACGTCATTGCAATGATATAAGCCCCTGCCGCCATCTCCATCTGCAAATGATAATGTTCCAACAATTCTTCATACAGCTGCTTTCCTGTAAGCATTGTATTTTTTGTGGAGATCACGATTTTGGATCTGTCAAAATGCTCAGATTCTTCTAATTCCAGATTTTTCAGTTTTCCCAGTTTCTTTCTCGTTCTTTGCAGACGGTCCGCATATTTTGAAAACAATTCATCCGCTTTCGTCTCAAGAAGTCCCATACATGCATCGATACCTGCCATCAAGATATACGAAGGACTGCTGGATTGAAACATATGCAGATATTTCCGTACAGCCTCCCGATCTGCCAGATTCCCATTCATATGAAATAAGGCCGTCTGGGTCGGAGCAGGCAGCGTCTTGTGGGCACTGTGGATCACCACATCCGCCCCCTGCTGATTTGCATTTTCCGGAAAATATGGATGAAACCCGAAATGTGCTCCATGAGCTTCGTCAACGATCAACGGAATGCCGAATTCATGAACTGCTTCTGCAATCGCCCTGATATCCGAAACCACTCCGTCATAGGTCGGGGAAGTGATCATGACCGCCTGGATTTCTTTCCCATATTTCCCAAGTGCTTCTCTCACAGCTTCCACTCGGATTTCTCCGTTTAATCCCGTCCTTTGGTCCATTTCCGGATATAAATAAACAGCATGCAGTTCATTGAGCTCAATCGCATGATACACCGATTTATGACAGTTTCTCGCTATAAGAATCCCGCCGCCTCGTTTTGTGCATCCCATGATCGCGCTCAATATACCGGCAGTGCTTCCGTTGACGATCCAGCACGTCTCTTCCGCATGATACAGATTTGCCGTACGTTCCTGCATTTCTTTTAAAATTCCCTTTGCATGATGAAGATCATCAAAGCCATCTATTTCCGTAATATCTATCCCGTAAGGCAGAGCCGCTCCGGTCAATCCTCCGTTCCGCTTATGTCCCGGCATGTGGAATCCGTAAAAATCAGATTGTTCGTATTTTTTTAGTTCGTCATACAGCGATTTCATAATGTCCCCCGGCAACTCCTGTCTTTATTCATTTTATTTTAACATGGTCAAAATCCATTGTAAATGATTCGTTCTTTTACAAAAAATTTTTAAAAAAGTCAATAAAAATTCCGGCAGACTTTACATCCACCGGAATCCTACATTCCTCTTAATTATGCCAACGCCGATTTTTTAACTTGTCCAAGTCCTTTTACAACTGCCGGAATACTTATGATGATGACCGTGATCACAGCTTCCGCAAGCAGAAAGCTGTAATTATATACGATCGGATAAACCGCTTTTAATGACTGCGGGAAATTCTCCGGCATATAATCCATCCAATACAAGTATCCGCCTAATGCATGAAACGCACCTCGGGCGATCACCGCAGCAATATATCCTTTCAACAGTCCGTGACTGCTTTTTGCAAAAAATCCGGCAACTCCAAGCGCTGCAAACGCAAGGATATAATCACAGCATACCTGGAAAAATGAAAGTACATAAGGCTCCTGCAAAAACTGCATAATCCCATATGCCAGACCTGCAAAGATCCCAGTCTGAACGCCGTACCAATTTCCGATCAGCACGATAAAAAGCATACTGCACAGAGTCACACTGCCTCCCCATGGAAGTGAAAATAATTTCAAATAGGACGTCACATATGCCAAAGCAATGGCCATTGCACAAAATACAAGCTGTCTTGTTCCCATTTTCTTTTTCTCAGAATTTCTTCCCGCAAATAAAATTGCCAGTACAAACAATGCGATCCCCGCGATCGCACAAACGACATATCCGGCTGTCGTCAAACCACCCTCCGCATTTACCAGTAAATCAAACATAAAAAATCCTCCTTATTTTCTTTGATTGAAAACAAGGAGGACTCATCTTTCGTATCGTATCAATAATAAAATCTGATCGAAAAATCAGCACACCGGTATAGACATATCCTACGTTGGCATTATCCAAATCAGGTTATGGGTCGAAGTCTTACGCTTCCTCTCAGCCTGCAACACAAGCTCCCCTTGTCATCAACTTAACAGGTTTAATCTTATCTTTTTTTCCGGTTTCTGTCAATATACTTTTCTCACTTATCCACAAACTTTTCCAATATCGAGAAAGTTTTACACATTTTACTTTATTTATCCTCACTATGCACTTATCTCACAAGCGACTTATCTTTCCATTTTTCACTCTTAATTCTCAAAAATGAAACACTGGCTCCAACACCCCATCCAATCGGTATAGACCACCAGATCGCACTGGATCCGATAAAATGTGCCAGTAAATAAGCTATAAATACGCGCACAAACAAATTAGACATAGAACTTATCATAAACGCTTTCATATCTCCGGCGCCGCGAAGAAGTCCGTTTCCCACAAACAAAAATCCCATCAGCACGTAAAACATAGATACTGTTTTCATGTAACTCATTCCATATCCCATTGCACTGCCTTCCGCCCCCGCATTTAAGAAGAGTCCCAACAAATTTGGACCAAATAAGAAAATTACTCCCGTGATGATCAGAGAAAAGATCAATACCATTAACATACTTGCCCGATACCCTGCCGTTACCCGCTCCGGTTTATCTGCACCGATATTCTGAGCCGTATAGCTGGACATCGCATTGGAAAAATTCATATTCGGAAGCATCGCCAGAGTATCAATTTTTGTTGCCGCGGTATATCCTGCCACAAAAACTTTTCCATAAGAATTGACAAGTCCCTGCATCATCATCATACTCAACGAAACCATAGACTGCTGAAGCATGGACGGAATCCCGACACGGGCAATCCTCGCCGCTGCAGACCGCTCAAACAGCTTTGGTTTGATTCCCTGGCATTCTTCCTCACTTTCCATCCGCTTTAGTCGTTTCATCAAAACAACAAAAGAGATTACAGCACACATCCCCTGTGCGATCAATGTCGCCCATGCCACTCCTGCTACTCCCATATCAAACCGTATTACAAATAAAAGATCCAATCCAATATTTGTAAGCGCAGATACCATTAAAAAACGAAGCGGTGTATTACTGTCGCCTAATGCATTATAAATCCCATTTAATGTATTGTATAAAAAAAGAAAAATTGCCCCTCCGAAATAGATTCTCAAATAAGACAACGAATCATTCATGATATCCGGATCCGTTCCGAGAATTTTTAAAAGCGGAGACGCAATCAATTCACCAATCCCCATAATTCCCAGACCGATCACTCCAAGAAGTATCAATGCAGTAAAAATCGTTGTTTTCATAACTTGAATCTGACCAGCTCCATATAGCTGTGAGATCACAACCGTACATCCCATTGATAATCCCGACGCGATCGCCACTGCCAGGAATACGACCGGAAAAGAAGATCCTACTACCGCTAATGCATCTTCTCCAACAAATTTACCAACAACCATAGAATCTACCATATTGTAAAGTTGTTGGAATAAATTGCCTAATATCATCGGCATCGCAAAAAGAAACAACAGTTTTAAAGGTTTACCCTCCGTAAGATTTTTTACCATTTCCAAACACTTCTCCTCTTTATATTTTCGATCTCCATGATATATTTAACAGCAAAAAACAGCGAACCCTCTTGCTATACTTGAGTTTCCGCTGTTTTTCATTCATGAGCGTGCGGGGATTCGAACCCCGGACAACTTGATTAAAAGTCAAGTGCTCTA
>OLRL01000010.1_pt1 | contig 167706 bp, 152 predicted proteins | sample 1643201 | NCBI WGS metagenome assembly OLRL01 (sample SAMEA3136649, study PRJEB25190) | human gut metagenome | biome: human gut; feature: human-associated habitat; material: faeces | place: Austria | collected 2013
ATATACTATTTATTGAAAATGGTCATGTTTATTTTGTACTATTTATATTCTAACATCAAACACATCCCACAACGGCTGCAAGTTCGGATTGTCTGCTCTTGTCTTTTCGGGATCTTCCACATAGGCGATCAGGTCTTTCAGTTTGCCTTCGATATGCCATAGACTTGTTGTTGCCATTATGTCGCCTCCTGTAAATCGAGGATCAGGCATTCAATTTCCTTGCAGATTTCTAAAGTAGAATGTTCATACTTAGCATATTTCTGAAAGCTGTTATGGACAGAGTAAAGGGTATTCAATAGTTCCCAAAACTCTTTTGCAGGTTTCGCCTTCGGCATTTTCCCTTTGCAAAGCTGACGGATAAACTCCGATTGTGACAGTCCACACGCTGCCGTACAGCGTTTCAATTCTTCATTTTCTTCTTCGGTTAAGCGTACTTTAATACGCACTTTTTTATTGTTTTCTTTGTTCAAAATTATCATCTCCGTTCTTGTGTTTTATCTTTTTGCAGGGGTATTCCCCTGAATTAGTCCACACGCCTTTAGGCTGTGGATTGGGATTGTGGGGGTCACAATCCGATGCTCGCTACACTTATGGACATCGTCTTTCTCTTTGCCGTTCTCCCTGAATGTCGTTCCTGCCCCTGTTTTTCAGCAGCGTTGTTTTACTCATATCATCGCAAAATCATATCTCATTCAGACGGTCATTCAGTTGTTAATCGGCAAAACAAAAAGCCGATACACAGAGACATCAAAAATCGACGAGAGCGTTGCTCTCGCTTCAAAATGATGTTCTATGTAACGGCTTTGAAATTCAAAGACGGGACTGTTTGTTCATCTGTTCACTCGCTGACAGTACCAAAAAGCATAGAAGTGCAAACGGCGGTATTTTCTCTTAGCATACCGCAGGCGTTGGGCGGCTTACGCCGCATTCTCAATCGAAACATCTTATATTTAGTTGTAGTCCTCTTTCACAAGGGAATTTATTATATCAAAACCATCACCGAAAATCAAGTTTTTGGTAAGATTCTGTATAGCTTTTGCAAAAGCAGGGCATACTATTTTGTTATACTAACTGCCGAACACTCCGTTATCGGCAAATATATGTTGATTTTTTTTGAAACGCATTGCAATTATTCCGATACTGTGATATACTAAATTTATATAAGTAGCCCTCAAATCAGGAGGTATGAAAGATGGAATATTTAACAGTTACACAGGCGGCGGAAAAATGGGGTATCTCTACCCGTCGTGTTCGTTTGCTTTGTGCCAATGGTGAAATTGACGGAGTTATCCGCAAAGGAAAATTATATATGATACCTGCAGAAACAGAAAAACCGTTGGATAAACGAAAATTGCCTAACAAAAGAAAACGCGGCAGATTTGCAGATATACTAACTGAAATTGATATTAAAAAAGTTAAACTTGACGATATGCGTCCGCTTACTGCAGGCGAAACACAGCGTTTGCGTGATGAATTTATGGTTGACTTCACCTATAATTCAAACGCTATTGAAGGCAACACGCTTACTTTAAAAGAGACCGCTATGGTGCTTGAAGGGATGACCATAGACCGCAAGCCTTTGAAAGATCATCTTGAAGCTGTCGGGCACCGTGACGCATTCCTTTATATTGAAGATATTGCACAAAATAAGACAAGGTTGAGAGATACGGAAATCAAGGCGATTCATTCGTTGGTACTAATGAATAGACCTGAAGATAAAGGAGTTTACCGCCGTATTCCTGTCACAATTGCAGGTGCATATACCCAGCCGGTACAACCATTTCTCATTGAGCCGAAATTGACGGAGTTACTTGCCGAAAATGAAGAGCGTAAAAAAACAATGCATCCGATTGAACGCATTGCCCGTTTTCATCTCGAATTTGAAGGAATACACCCTTTTATAGACGGTAACGGCAGAACAGGTCGATTGATTTTAAATCTTGAGCTTATCCGTAACGGCTATCCCGCAATCAATGTGAAGTTTACTGACCGTAAACGCTATTATGATGCTTTTGATGTATTTTATCGTGACGGCAAAGCAGACGATATGGTGTTACTTGTTGCAGAGTATGTAAACGAACTCCTTGACCGATATTTAGAAATTGTGAAAGAGTAAAAGCATTAGGAGAAACGAAATGAGTACAAATATATCAAAACAAAAGCGTGAGGACTTGCTGAATAAAATAAAAGAAATCCGAACCTTTATTGCTTCAGCTCCGCAGGATGAGAATACTGGTAACCTGCTTTCTTATCTTTCTGATTTAGAGAAAGATGTAAACGGCAAGAAATATGGACTTGTATTCGAGGAACACCGTGAGGAAATTGACGAGGTGCTTGATACCCATACCCCGGTACTTACCGAAGAAAAAGAACTGTTCATTGACAACGGCGGAAAAATGAATTTTCTCATCGAGGGGGACAACCTTGCTTCTCTTAAATTGCTCGAAAAAACACATAAAGGAAAAATTAACCTCATATACATAGATCCACCGTATAATACAGGAAACAAAGACTTCATATATGATGATGCATATATTGACAATAATGATTGTTATCGCCATAGTAAATGGATTAGTTTTTTAATTCAACGCTTAAAAATTGCACGCAATCTTCTTACTCAGGATGGCGTGATTTTTATGAGCATTGATGATAACGAACAGGCTGAGCTTCGTATGATTGCTGACTATATTTTTGGTGAACATAATTTTATATCAGAAATGATATGGCAAAAGAAAAAAGGTGGTAGCAATGATTCTCGACATGTTGCTACTGAACATGAATATATTCTTATGTATTCAAAAAACAAAGAGTTACTTAGTAATATTTTTATTGCTTATGGTGAAGAATATGTTACTCGTTATAAGGAGAAAGATGAAAAAGGAAGGTTCTTTTGGGATACTTTCAAAAGAAAATCAGGTAAACAGTATTATGCAATTACTTGTCCAGATGGTACAGTCCTTGAAAAAGATGAAAATGGAGAACCTATTTCATGGTTGCGTTCAGAAAAACGTTTTCTTTCAGATTTAGCAGAGGGAGAAGCAAGAATTATAAAAGTCAAAGGAAAATGGACAGTACATTTTAAGCAAAGACAACCTGAAGGATACAAACCTCGTTCTATTATAACTGAATACGGAACGACTTCAGATGGTGCTGCAGAATTAAAGGAATTATTTAATTCTACTAATATCTTCAGTAATCCAAAGCCAGTAAAACTGATTGAATATTTAATTAAATTTATTCAAAATAAAAATATTTCAATCCTTGATTTTTTTGCAGGTAGCGGAACAACTGGACATGCAGTTATGAAATTGAATGCAGAAGATGGCGGTAATCGCAAATTCATTCTTTGCACCAACAATGAAAATAATATCTGCCGTGATGTTACATATGAGAGAATTAAACGTGTTATCGATAAGGAAAATTATTCTGCGAGCCTGAAATATTACAAGGTAGAATATGTGCCGATTTCAGAGCGTATGTACTACGAATATGCGGACGAGTTGTTATGGCATATCCGTGAACTTGTAGAACTTGAAAACGGCGTAAATTTCATCGGCAACGCCGAAATTGCTATCGTGCTAACCGAAGAAGAACTTGATGATTTTATGACAAATATCGAAGCCTACGGCAAGTGCCACAAACTGTATATGGGGCACAATTTGCTGCCCGATGAGGAACAGGAACAGTCCTTTGCTGACCACGGTATCGAAATCAATATCATTCCCGACTACTATTATCGGGATTTACAGGAGGTGTAAGCGGTGCAACTGAAAAACTTTCAATTATCGGCTGTAAAATCGCTTTTTGAGGCGATGGAAAAGCCTGCCCGTGACATTATTCTAAAAAGCCCTACGGGCAGCGGAAAGACAATTATTCTTACATATTTTATGCACCAGTATGTGCAATCCTACTGTCATACCGTGTTTGTATGGCTCACCCCCGGCAAGGGCAATTTGGAGGAGCAGAGCAAGGAAAAGATGGATAAGTATATTCACTCTGCTCAGACAAAGCTGCTCTCCGATGTAATGACGGGCGGCTTTGAAGAAAACGATAACTGTTTCATCAACTGGGAAAAGCTAACGAAAAAGGGCAACAACGCCCTGAAAGACAGCGAACGCACCAACTTCTTAGAGCATATTGAACATGCTCTGAACGCCGGTTTGCATTTTGTTGTTATTGTGGACGAAAGCCATCAGAACAACACGGTGAAGGCGGATGAAATCATCCAGTATTTTCATACGGACAAGATCATTCGTTGCTCCGCTACGCCGAAAGGGATTAAAAATGCGGAAATCATAGAAATTCCTGAAGCGGATGTTATTGCCGAGGGACTTATCAAGAAAATGCTTATAATTAATGAGGATTTTCCCCAGCAGGTAGAAATGGAGAATGCAACCAGTTATCTATTAAAACAGGCTTATGCTAAGCAACGTGAAATCCGTGCGGAGTTTCTTTCCAATGGGAAGGATATTAATCCTTTGATCGTGGTGCAGATTCCAAACAAATCGGAGAAATTACAGGACGACGTGGAACGCTGGTTTGAAACACAGGGCGTAACCTATGAAAACGGTCAACTTGCGGTGTGGCTTTCTGATATGCACGAAAACTTGGAGGGCATCGAAAAAATCAATGCTCCCTCTGTTGCTGTTATTATCAAGCAAGCTGTTGCCACGGGATGGGACTGTCCGAGAGCCGCCATTTTGGTAAAACTCCGTGACAATATGGATGAAACCTTTGAAATTCAGACCATCGGACGTATTCGCCGTATGCCGGAGGCACACCACTACGGCAAAGATTTGCTGGATAGTTGTTATCTCTACACTTTCGATGAAAAATTCACCGCCGGTGTTAAGTTGAGTCTCGGCAAAGGGGCGTTAGAAGCAGCTACTCTGTTCCTTAAAAATGAGTATAAAGGCATCACCTTGACCTCCGAACAGAGAACAATGGTGACAGATCACCGCAATCCTAAAAAGGCTATGCTCTCTGTAGCAAAGTATTTTGAAGAAAAATTCAAGACTGGATCGAACAAGACGGAGAACAAGGCACGCTTGCAGGCGGCAGGTTTTGAATTTAGCGCTGATATTCTGCGCCACACCCTTTCGGGTGAAACTGCAACCTTGAATTTTGCTTCGGCAGATATGAATACGGTCATCATTACCGAAAGGCTAAATACCCACGATCATGGTCATATGTACCATCAGAAGGTGGGTAAAATCGGTATGGAGATTGGAATGGAATACAGCTATATGAATACGATTATTCGTAAGTTATTTGATCGCAATTTTACATATAGCCGTAAAATCCTCGCAATGGAGCCGAGAGAAGTCTACGCATTTGTTATCAACAATGCCGATCTGCTACGCCATACGGTGCGTGAGGCGATGGCGGCGGAACTTGAACAGCTTACTCTTGATATTAACCAAGTATCAAAGGTGTCGTTCCATATTCCGCAATCCTGCCTGTTTACCTACGACGGTACAGCAAAAACACAGTTGGAAATGAAGAAAAATGTATATCAGGGCTACCTTTCCTCTGCGGAAGTCCGATCATCTTCGGAACGCAAATTCGAGAAATTATGCGAAAAGTGTGATGCCGTGGAATGGGTATATAAAAATGGTGATAAAGGCAATGAGTATTTGTCCATCGTATATGCGGATAATTCAGGCAAGCAAAAGAATTTTTATCCTGACTATATTATCAGTGTAAACGGTGAAATTTGGATCGTGGAGACTAAGGGCGGCTTTGACCGTAGTGGCAATAGCCAAGATATTGACATTTTCACGCCGAAAAAATTCGCCGTGCTGAAAGATTATTTGGAACGCTACAGCTTAAATGGTGGCATTGTCCGCTATGATGAAAAAAGTGAAGAACTGTGCATTTGTATGGACAGCTATTCCGAGGATATTAACAGCGATAGTTGGGTTGTGCTGAGTGATATTTTAAAGTGAGGTGAAAGTCTTGAAGATAACTGACCATAGGGTGTTAACCGAGTTTACTCCTGCAAAAGTTCAATTTTTCAGAATAGATCCTGAAGATATTTCAGCAACATTATCAGATATTTTGCGTGCTCTTATGGACTTGTCTTGGCTCAGTAAATTCGATCAAGACTTTGAACAGAAAGCTTTTGCATCCCGTGCAAAGAAAACTATTGATGATATTAAAGAAAAGTTTGACAAATGCGTTGGTGACAATGTCAGCAAAGATGCTGGTGAGTATGTAGTATCTGAATTAGCCAGAGAAACTATGGTATCGAAATTGGACTATTTAGATATTCCTCTTGATGAACTTGTTGGTAAAAAGCGTTCTGGAAATCCTGGGTTTGATTTTCATTCACAGAATAAGATTACGGATACAGTTATTTTCGGTGAAGCGAAATATATTGCCACTACAACAGCGTATTCATCGGCATTGCCACAAATCGTTGATTTTATTAAAGATGGAAAAGATGTTGAAGATCTTCCTGAATTAAAACCGTTCTGTACAATGTCAGCTTTGCAAAGGGCAGCCGATGGAAGAAAGGGGTTTTCTGCTGCGTTTTCAGCAAAAACTACCAATACAGATAGAATAATCGCTAATATCACGAAGCGCCCGGACTTTCAATCATTACTTCAATATGAGGAACTCATTTTGGTGGCGGTGGACTTATGAATACTGTTTTAGAAAAGGGCAATATCATTGCCAAAATTCGAAAAGGGGAAGAGTTGGAGCAGATTATAGACTATGTCAAATCTGAGATTTATCAAAATGGACCCAATAACTCGCTGGTTTTAGAAATAGTATCATATTTCAAACTGTTCCAACCAGAATTTTTCAAAAAGGACGAGCAAGAAATCATTGCCACGATGGGGCTGTTTTTTAAACAGCCCAAAATCGAAAGTCTTACAGGCTCAATCTTTGAGATGTATCACCAGCAACTCAAGGATGAATTTGGCAATGACTACACGCCAATGCAAGCAGATATTCTCAAGAAGATACGAAATTTGCAGTATTTCAGCTTTTCGGCACCAACAAGTACGGGGAAATCATTTGTATTTCGACATCTTATTTCTGAATGTTCCAATGATGTGGTTGTCATCGTCCCCTCAAGAGCACTTATTAACGAGTACTACGACCGATTGAACAATCTTGTGGATCGAAAAACTGTAAATGTCCTGACTTTTGTTGATAGGATTAATACAAAACACATTCACAGAAACATTTTCATACTGACACCTGAGCGTGCAAAAGAGCTGTTCAAAAATAAAGATTGGCTAAAAATTGATTTGATTCTGTTTGATGAAGCCCAACTCAGCGATGATCACTCGGTGCGAGGTCTCTATTTTGATAGTATTGTGAGGCGAGCACTAAAGTATTTTTTTGATGCAAAATTTGTTTTTGCACATCCATTTGTTGAAAATCCTGAAGCACAATTGCAGAAGAACGGCATTGAAACCATTGATACAACGGCAACATACAGCAATTATGAATTAAAAAATGTAGGACAGATTTTCTATACCCATGACACCACGAACCAAAAATTCTATCATTTCGGGAGTGATCCTGCAACATTGGGAAAACGAAAACTGGAAGCAAACTTTGATCCCATAGAATCAGCACTAAAAAAGGGTGGTAGTGTACTGATCTATGTACCAAAGTCACACATTTATAGTAAGCAGATATATGGGCAATTTCATAAGTATATTTCTATGTGCCAACCAATTAATGATACTACTGCAATAAAAATGATAGATGAGCTAAAGGAGTATATTGGTGCTTCAACAACTGATAAGTCGTTTTATAACTCTGATATGCTGGAAAAATTGAGATGTGGTATTGTTGTTCATCACGGTTCAATGCCATTGACAGCCCGTTTGATATTAGAGCATTTTACACAGCAGGGCTTCTGTAAAATCTGTTTTGCTACTTCTACACTGGAACAGGGAATCAATATGCCATTCGATGTGGTTTATCTTGACCGCTTTGAGGAAAGTAAGACACTGTCTGTTAAAAATCTGATTGGTAGAGCCGGTCGCTCTACCAACAAACCTGTATTTGATTTTGGTAGCGTCATTTTACGACCAAATGCAATGAGTAGATTCCGAAAAGTGTACCGCAAGAAAAATACTCTTTCGTCAAAATCTCGATTAGATACAACCGACGATAAAATTGATGAGAAATATGAGGAGTACAAAGAAGCAATCAAAACAGGAGAATTTTCTGACGAGTATAATCTTACAAATAAAGATCTTGAGAAATTAAAGTCAGATAGCGTTACTACGGTAGTCCCTACATTGTTAGATATGATGTTTACTGATGCAGGGTTTGTGTTGCCTAATGCAGTAGCAAAAGAGGTGTATGAGGACTTTCAGTGCTTATACAAGCAGTACTTAGGTCGAGAACTAACCGCAGCAGAAAAATTCGTTTTTGATTCCGCCATTAAAATAATGATCTGGAAAGTGCACGGCAAAACATTTAGTAAGATTTGTCAAGAGAGATATGCTTATGTTTCCAATGTTACCCAACGGCGATTATTGTCACAAGCAGGTCAACAAGATCGTGCTGATAGCCTGACAGTTCGATATATTGCAGGTTATAGTGATATTCCTGATAAAGAATTGCGTACTTTTCCCTTATTCCCTGCTGCAACAAAGGGTAAAGATGTCGATTACGACCGTATTGTTTATGATACATATGATTTTCTTGATAAACTTATAGGGTTTAAGCTGAGCGATTTGTTCTATGCGATTTTCCATCAGTATTATCTTGCATATCAAGATGATCGTGCTGAAAGATTAGCAAAGTATATCAAATATGGAACGGAAGACTCAACTGAAATATGGATGTTACGATATGGATTTTCTTTCGAAGAAATCGAATGGTTGAAGCCTTGTGTTAAAAGCATTGATCAAACGGAAATTAAATTTAACGAAAAAATTGAAAATCTCAGCGATGCTCAGAAAAGTAGTATTTCAAAATTTATTTTTTAAAATTATATAAGTTTTGAGAACTTATCACAATGTGTAATTGGAACTTAACACAACGGCGGCAGGAAGAAATTCCTGCCGCCGTTCTAAGTTAGTTGTAAATTATATCGTGATTCACGATTTCTGTTGCTCTGCTTTGGATGTTATTCATTCGTGCAATCCACTTCATTTGATTATTCGCTTTTAGCTGCTCGGTCACACCCTCTCGCTCTGCCATCTGCTCTATCAACCGGGAAAACATTTCCTTCGCTTGTTTATCAATGTCGGAAAGGTAGGTGTTCAGCCTGCCGCTTGTGAGCAGGTTAAGATATGTAATCCTGCGATACTCTTTCAGATACCGCAAATGCCTCTGTCCCCATATCCCTATAGGCTGTCCTTTTTCGGCGGGTAAGGCAAGGTCGGGCAAATAATAATCGCCTTGCAAGCTATAACTGATACCTGTTTTTTCATCAATGTAATGCTGTTTCATTTCTGTGATCCTCCGATATGATTGATTTTCCTACTATCCAATCATTCTGACTGATTACAAAAGCCAAAGGGAGACAACTTCCTTACGAAGTGTCTCCATTTGGGCGTTTTTTATTTTCAGAAATTTAAAATCGGAAAAGTTCATAAGAAAAAAATTATATGATTAGTAAAAAATTAACAAAAAATGATTCTATATACAAACGTTTGCATAAGTAAAATTGTTGGAATTACCAAAAATAAAAGTCAATATTGACAATAAAAAGTATATAGAATAATATTTAAATATACAAAAAACACAAAAATATAAGTTATATTTTTTTTGTGTTTGTATGCAAACGTTTGCAAATAAAAACTGTGTTGAAAGTGTTGTGAAAAGGAGAAGAAGTATGAAGAAGAAGTTATTAGCAATTCTTATGACAATGGCAATGACATTTTCATTAGCTGCATGTGGCAGTGATTCAGGGGAAACAAAGGAAGACAGTGGAGGAGGAAAAGAAACATCTGGAGATGAAATTGTGATCGGATGTCTCCAAGATATTACGGGAAGTACATCAGGACTTGGAATCTCTGTACAAAAAGGTGCGCAGACAGCAGTAGATGAGATTAATGAGAATGGTGGTATTGATGGAAAAGATGTTGTATTAAAAACGTATGATACAAAAGGGGATGTTACAGAGGCTGTAAATGCGTATATTACAGCAGTTACCGTAGACGAGGTTTCATTGGTGGTAGGACCTCCGGTTGCAAATATTGCGAATGCAATTAAAGAAACTTCTGAATCATACGATACTCCGGTTATGGGATTTGCTCTCGATCCGACATGTCAGTTGAAAGAAGATGGAAGCCCATATAAGAATATGTTCTGTTTCCAGCCAAGTGCAACTTCACAGGGACAGATTATGGCGGCATTTGCACTGGAGAATGAACTGAAAACATTTGGTGTGCTTTACAATCAGGAAAATTCTTATTCCGTTTCCCTTTTGGATCCGTTTTTGGATGAACTGAAAGCAAATGATATTACCGTAGATGAAAATCTGATCGTTGCGTATGGTGCAGCAGATGCTGATTATAAAACTCTTCTGGAACCATTGGTTTCAGCAGGTGTAGACGCGATCTATTGTCCGAATTATACACAGCAACTGGTAGCGATCAAAACGGCTGCCGACGAACTCGGATACGAAGGAAAATTAGTATGTGGTCTGGATGCGGCACCGGCATTTAATACAACATACGGCGGTGACTGTTCAAATGTATATTATATCAATAATATTAATACGGATGATCCAACAACAATTGAAATGTCAGATGAAGTAGCGGATGATGTGAGCGCAGTAAATAAGTATTTCCTTGGATATGACGTTGTGATGATTGCCAAAGAATGTATTGAAGAAGCCGGATTAGAAGATGCGGATGCACTTCGCGATACAATTGCGAATGTAAATGGATACAAAGGATTAACAGGTACGATCACAATGGATCCGGAGACGCATATGCCTAAAGATATGTCTATGTTCATGTATACATATGACAATCAGACACCAGTTATGCTGGGAGAATTTGGAATCTGATCTGATTTGGCATAGTGGTGAAAATCATGGCTCCCAATTATAAAATTGGGAGCCATGATTATAAGAGAGCGAAAAGGAAAGGAGAAAATTCGGATGTCAATTCAGGTACTTATTAATGGTTTGGCAACAGGGGCTGTATATGCGTTGATCGCGACTGGATTTGCATTAATATTTAATGTATTAAAGTTTTCAAATTTTTCACACGGTGCAACGATGACAGTCGCAGCATTTGTAGCATATTTCCTTGTTTCGGCGAAAGGATACGGGATTGTTCCGACGTTGATCATCGGCGCACTTGCCGGAGGCTTGGTAGCATTTTGCGGTGAATTTATCGGATTTCGGCGCATTTTAAAAAATCATTCATCTGCAACATATTTTTTTGTATCTTCCATTACCCTTGGGACGTTATATGAAGGTCTTGTAACAATAAAGGTAGGATCTAACTTTTTTAATTACCCTCAGTTTTTTGAAAAATCAACGGTAGAATTAGGAAAAGTAGTTATTTCAACCACAGATTTAATGATGTTGATCATTAGTGCGGTTGCACTTGGAATCCTGGCTTTTGTGATTCAGAAGACAAGAATAGGACGTGCACTGCGTGCAGTTTCATTTGATCGGGATACTGCGCAGCTTATGGGAATTGACTCTACAAGAATCATACAGTTTACGTTTGTAGTTTCAGGTGTGATCGCTGGGTTAGCAGGGGTATTTCTTGGGATTAAATATACCTTATATCCCTCTCTTGGAAGTCTGGTTGTCAAAGGATTCATTGCTTCTGTGATAGGTGGTCTTGGAAGCCTGACCGGAGCAGTGATCGGAGCCGTTTTGTTGGGACTTGTGGAAACATTGCTGCTGAGCATTATGGGATCAGGATATTCAACAATTGCTACATTTGCGATCATGTTGGTATTCTTATTGCTCCGCCCACGTGGAATAGCCGGAAGTAATGTTCAGGAAAAGGCATAAGGAGGAACGAAAATGGCATTATTACAAAATATTTTAACGCAGGCTTTTATTACGGTAATTGCTGTTTGCGGCGTATATGTGCTGACGGGGCTTACCGGAATGTTCAGCCTTGGGCAGGCTGCATTCATGGCGATTGGATCTTATGCATCAGGACTTCTTGTGATCAAAGCGGGAATACCGGTACCAGTGGCAATTCTGATTGCAGTTGTTCTTGCAATGGTAGTGGGATATTTGATCGGTTATCCGGTTGTACGGTTAAGACGGGATTATATTTCTCTTGTGACACTTGGATTTGGAGAAGCGATCGCAGCATTGCTGAACCGTATGACAACATTGACTGGCGGAGCGTCAGGTCTTACGGGGATACCAAGATGTATTGGGCTGGAAGTAGCGACGATTTCGGCAGTTGCAGCAATCGCATTGGTTGCGTTTTTTAAAACAAGTAAATATGGAAGACAGTGTATTGCATTACGAGGAGATGAACTGGCTGCAAAAGCAATGGGAATCAATGTGACAAAAATTAAAATGATTGCTTTTATTTTGAGTGTTGCTCTGACTTCCTATTCCGGTTGTCTTTATTCTTTTTATATGTCTTATGTGGATCCAAGCGGATTTGGATGGAAGAAGAGTGCGGATTGGGTCATTATGGTATTTTTTGGAGGAGTAAACAGTTTGACGGGCTCTACTTTGGGAGCATTCATATTAAGTGCACTCCCACAGTTTTTGAGAGATCTGCAGAATTACCGTTATGTGATCTACGCAGTTCTTGTAATTTTGATCATTAACTTTAAGCCGTCAGGACTATTAGGCGAATGGGAACTGACAATTGGAAATATTAAAAAATCTATTCGCAGGATCGGCAGGAAAAATCAGAAGGAGGAACGCTAAATGGCATTGCTGGAAGTAAAAAACATCTATAAAAGTTTTGGCGGAGTAAAAGCCATTCAGAATTTCTCGATCGAAGTGAATGCAGGTGAGATTCATGGGATCATCGGACCAAATGGAGCTGGAAAAACAACGATTTTTAATACGATTTCTGGAGTATACACTGCGGATGAGGGAAGTGTATTTCTGAATGGACAGGATATTACAAAGATGGAACAGTATAAGATCACACATCTTGGAATGGGAAGGACATTTCAAAATATCCGCTTGTTTAAAGGGTTGACTGTAGAAGAAAATGTAATGTGTGCTTTCGACCCGAGAAGCAGTTATTCCATTCTGGGGGGATTGCTCCCTACACCGGGAAGAAAGCGAGAAGAAAAAAGAGGACGGGAATTATGTAAAAAATACCTGGATATTGTTGGGATGGCAGAGTACTTGACAGAAAAACCGGAAAATCTGTCATATGGAATGCAGAGACGAATTGAAATTGCACGCGCACTGATGTGTGAACCTAAAATTTTATTACTGGATGAACCAGCAGCAGGATTGAATCCGACAGAAGTTGCAGAGTTGACAGAACTGATCCAACGGATTTCGAAAGAACTGGGATTTGGAATCATGTTGATTGAACATCGTCTGGAACTGGTGATGAGTATTTCACATGTGATACATGTTCAGAATTTTGGCGAGACGATTGCAGTAGGAACCCCGGAAGAAGTCCAGCATAATCCTGCGGTGATCGAAGCGTATCTGGGTAAGGAGGAATAAAGATGGAAACAATGCTGAAAGTATCTGATCTTTATGTGAGCTATGGTCACATCGAAGCACTGCGGGGAGTCTCCGTCGAAGTTAAAAAGGGACAGATTGTATCGATCATTGGTGCGAATGGAGCCGGAAAAAGTACATTATTGCGTACGATTTCAGGATTGGTAAAGCCAAAATCCGGAGGAGTTGAATTTGAGGGAGAAGTGCTGCCTAAAAAACCAAGTAAAATTGTTGGAAAAGGTGTCGTGCATGTACCGGAAGGAAGAAAGTGTTTTTCTGGCTTGACAATTCAGGATAATTTACTGGTAGGCGGATATTTGTTCAAAAGGAAAAGGCTGGAGGAAGATTTAAAAGAACAGTATGATCGTTTTCCGATTTTGGAACAGAGGAAAAATCAGTTTGCAGGAACGTTGTCAGGTGGAGAGCAGCAGATGCTTGCAGTGGCAAGAGGATTGATGAGCCGACCAAAGATTCTTTTACTTGACGAACCCTCTATGGGACTTGCGCCAATTATTGTAAATCAGATTTATGATCTGATCAAACAAATTCGGGATTCCGGAATTACAGTTCTTCTGGTAGAGCAAAATGCAAGGAAGGCACTAGGAATTTGCGATTATGCATATGTTTTGGAAAATGGAAAAATCAATCTGTCTGGTCCCGGAGAGGAGCTGCTCTGTTCAGACGCTGTAAGAAAAGCGTATTTAGGAGGTTGATAAAATGGATTTTGTGCCAGATTTTCAAATTGCGCATATCGGTGTAAATTTGCCGGATGAAATTTGCGCTACTCAGTGTGCAGAACAGTTTGCGGAACTGTTTGATTTAAAGAAAAATATAGAAAAAGAGAGCGGAGATGCCTGCTTTACGGGAACACAAATTGAATGGATGAAAAAGCCGGGGCGTGGAAAACATGGACATATCGCATTGGAAACGGAGGATTTGCCGGGAGCGCGAGAATATCTGGAGAAAAGAGGATTTCGTTTTTTAAATGAAACTGCGAAATATCTTCCGGATGGCAGAATACTTGTTTTATATGCGGAACAGGAAATCGGAGGATTTGCCATTCATTTAATGCAGAAGCAAAAGACAGGAGGAAATATAGAAAATGATACGAGAATGGAATGAAGAATCGTTAGATCATAGAAACACACTGCTTTATGCAATGGGAATCAGCGAAGAAGATGCAAAACGTCCGATCATCGGTCTCCTGAACACATGGAATGAGATGAATCCGGGGCATTTTCCATTTGATAAAGAACTGATTGCTGAGATGAAGAAGGAAATCTATCAGGCTGGAGGATTGGCTTTGGAATTGCCGATCTCCGGTATTTGCGACGGGATTTGCAGCAATACACCGGGAGATCGTTATACGTTGCCGGCAAGAGATATGGTGTCAAGTGAAGTTGAGACCGTAGCGGAATTAAACATGTTGGAAGGTATGGTAATGATGGCGACCTGCGACAAGGTGGTTCCGGGAATGCTGATGGGAGCTTTGCGTGTGAATATACCAACGGTTATGATGACCGGAGGATATATGGCAGCAGGACATTATCAGGGAAGAATGCTGACATTGACACACACAAAACAGGCTTATGCAGCGTATATCGCCGGGGATATGTCGGAAGAAGATTACAAAGGCATTGTGCGCAATGCATGCCCGACACCGGGGGCATGTCCTTTTATGGGAACTGCGAATACGATGTGTGCAATGGCAGAAATTCTTGGATTTTCTCCTCATGGTGCAGCAAGCTGCAGAAGCCAGACAGAAAAGTGGCATGAACTAGCAAGACAGGCGGCACGTCAGGTCATGGAAGCATGGAAACAGGAAATAAGACCAAGCGATATATTGAATAAAAGTAGTTTTGAAAATGTTGTACGTTATATGATGGCAACAGGAGGAAGTACGAACAGTGTTCTTCATATACCCGCGATTGCCCGGCAGATCGGAATCGATATTACACCAGAAACATTCGATGAAATCAGCCGGGAGGTTCCTGTTATCAGTACGATCTATCCGAACCATCCGACGAATACAATGGAAGAATTTGAAATGGCAGGCGGTTTGGGGGCTGTTGTAAAGGAACTGGAAAAGGCTGGGAAAATCGATGCATCTGCCAAGGGAATGTTTGGAACGATCGCACAAAAAGCGGCGTTGGCTAAGAATCAAAATAAGGAAGTGATTCATCCGGTATCAAACCCGATCCATGAACAAGGCGGACTGGCAGTATTGCATGGAAATATCGGTACAGACAGTGCGATTGTCAAGTTCAGTGCAGTAGATCCGGCAGCTTGGAAGTTTTCAGGTCCGGCAAAATGTTATGACAGTCAGGATGATGCATGGCATGCGATCCTACGGGATGAAATCGTAGCAGGAGATGTGGTTATCATCCGATACGAGGGACCCAAGGGAAGTCCCGGAATGCCGCATATGGAAACGTTTATGGCAGCAGTTCTCGGAAAGGGATTGGGAAGTAAAATCGCGTTGGTATCGGATGGACGTTTCAGCGGGGCAACAGGCGGACTTGCAATCGGGCATGTGAGTCCGGAAGCGTATGAGGGCGGCAACTTGGCACTTATTCGAAATAATGATATAATACATATTAATATTGAAGAGCGGAAACTCGAAGTAGATGTGTCAGAAGAAGAGTTTGAGCGGAGAAAAAAAGAATTTTTACCAATCGTGAAACCGGCAAAAGGATGGCTTGGTCTTTATCGCAGACAATGCACTTCAGCACATCGTGGCGCAACTGTATACTGGGAGAAAGAGTAGACCCCGCTAAAAAATGACATGGGGGTGGCGGTATGACAACCACAGCAAATTTAAAAGATGTAGCAAAAATAGCAGGAGTTTCAGTCAGTACAGTTTCACGCGCACTGAACGGTAAGAACTGTGTGAATGAGGAAACAAAAAAAAGGATCATGGATGCTGTGGAGCAGACAAATTATCGACCAAATATCATATCAAAAAGTCTGAAAATGGGAAAAAGTAATACGATTTGTCTCCTTGTGTCTACGATTCAGAACCCTATTTTTGCGGAGATTACACAGGGGGTGGAAGACACAGCGAGAAAAAGTGGATATATCGTAGTGCTTTGTAATACGGATGAAGACGAGGCGATTGAAAGAGAATATATCGAGAATATGAAGACTCGTTGGGTTGACGGATTTATTATATGCTCAGCGGTAAATTCCAGCCAGTATATTAAACGTTTGCGTGGAGAAGGATTTCCGGTCGTTATGGTCAATCGTTTTGATAAAGAAGATGAAAAAAATGTAGATACGGTAGGAGTTGACAATTATCAGGCGGCGTATGACGCAACAAGATATTTGATACAGACAGGACATCGCAGGATCGCACTGGGATGTGGATCGGAGGAGTTATATCTGTATCGTGAACGTTACAGAGGTTATCGAGAGGCATTGGAGCATGCAGGGATTTCTTATGATGACGGGCTTGTTATGCGAGAGACATATAGTCAGGAATGTTTTTATCAATTGACAAAAAAAATGATGTCGGCAGGGGATCCCCCGGATGCGATTTTTGCCTTGAGTGATCCGATCGCATTTCGGATCATGCATGCGTTACATGATATGAATCTGAATATCCCGAATGATATAGCAGTGATAGGATTTGATAATGTGGAACTGTCTTCTATGGTGGAACCGCCGCTGACAACGGTTTCACAGCCGTTGTATGATCTTGGTTGTGCCGCGGCAAAAAGTCTGATACGGCAGATCCAGCATAAAGACAGGTGTGGAGAACTGCCGACACCGGTAAATAGTGTGCTTGGAACAAGTTTGATTTTAAGAAGATCTACAAGATAGAAAAGAAACCAAAGGAGGAACTTTGGTGAATACATTAGGAATTAATTTATGGAACTGGTGCAAAGAGTTAAACAGTGCATGTAGTGGGATTCCGACGAAAATAAAAGAAATGGGATTTACAGCAGTAGAAATACCAATGACGAACTCGTCATTGCCGTCATTGCTTAGAGACGAGATCCGTGATACAAAACTGCAGGTCAGTCTGTGCGCAGCTATGGGAAAGGGAAGAGACTTATCCAGTTTTGATCCGTCTGTGAGAAAGGATACGATGAAATATCTTACAGAATGTTTACAGACAGGAGCAGAAGTGAACGCTAAAATCTTTTGTGGACCATTATACGCAGGAGGGGGAAAACGGCATTGGCTCGGAGCGGACGAAAAGAAACGGGAATGGGAATTGGCTGTTACGGGGATTCGTGAATTGGCCTCTCGTGCAGGTGAATATGGGATTGTACTTGCATTGGAACCGTTAAATCGTTATCGGACTAGTGTTGTAAATACAGTGGAGCAGGCATTAGAAATGATAAAGGAAATCGATGCGCCGAATGTGGGGATCCATTATGATACGTTTCATGCATGTCTGGAAGAAAAAGACTTTCTGGAATCGTTGGAATTGGCATTACAATCAGGAAAAGTCGAACATTTTCATGCATGTGCAAATAACCGGGGGGCACCGGGACAAGGAGTGCTTCCATGGCAGGAAATTATGGATCTTTTGGTGAAATATCAATATTCGGGACATATTACGATGGAAACATTTGCACTGGGAGGATTGGACAGCAGCTGGATTCAAGTGCATGAAGAACCGGATGAACTCGCAGTGGCTGGATTAACTTATTTAAGAACGTATTTCGAAAAAAATAAAATATTGAATAGAAAGAGGGGCTTTTATGGAACCGATTATGAATCGGGTAGGAGAAGTTTATGAGCCTTTTAAGGTACATTTTCTGACAAAAAGGATAGAAAAGCTGCAGGAAGATGAAGTTTTGATCAAAGTAAGAGCGAGCGCAATTTGTGGGAGCGATCTGCATATTGCAAGAGGAATGCATCCGTCTGCACCACTTCCGGTTACGATCGGACATGAATTTTCAGGGGATGTTGTGGCAATTGGGAAGAATGTTCATAATATAGGACTTGGAGAGAGAGTAACGGTAGAGCCGTGTATCGTTTGTGGAGAATGTGAGGCATGCAGACATGGGGATTACGGATATTGTGAACATATTACGTTTACATATCGAAACGGAGACGGCGCAATGGCTGACTATGTTGCTGTAAAATCACCATATGTGTATTCACTGCCGGATTATCTTTCTTATGAGACCGGAGCGTTGATCGAACCGTTGGCAGTGGCGACTCATGCGGTCAGAAGAGCGGATGTCAGGTTGGGAGAACAAGTATTGATCATCGGAGCAGGTGCAATTGGGATGATGACAGCTGCTATGTGCCGCAGAAGCGGAGCAGCAGAAGTCATTGTCGCTGATTTCTCTGAAAGTCGGCTCGAAATGGCACTGAAAGTTGGTGCGACCAGAGTGATCAACAGTAAAAAGACAGATCTGGAAGTAGAAGTGATGCGGCTTACGGAGCATAGAGGGGTCGATAAAAGTTTTGAATGTGTAGGAAGAGAAAGTTGCTTCAACCAGGCGATTATGACATTGAAGCGCAATGGAGTGGCTACGATTGTAGGAATTTATGAGCACCCGCAGATTCAATTTATGGCAAGTCGTCTTGTGACCCATGAAATTAAAATTCAAGGGGCGCAAGGATATTGTTGGGATTTTCCGGTAGCAATTGCGGCTGCAAAAGAAATTCCACTGGAAAAGTTTATTACGCATATATTTCCACTCGATCGACTTCAGGAAGCTTTAGATACGGCGCTAGATAGAGAGAGCAATAGTATAAAAGTGATTGTAAAACCATAAAAGCAGATCGGATGATTAAAGGAGTATGAAAATATATGAAAAAAACAGCAATTATTACCGGCTCAAGTCGTGGAATAGGATTCGCAATCGCACGGCGGCTTGGGCTGGACGGGAATCGGATTGTAATGGTGGCAACTGGTACGCAGGGGAAAAATCAGGCGGCATTGGATGAACTGGAGTCACTTGGCATTGAATGCATGTATGTGCAGGCCAATATTGGGAGTCATGATGATAGACTGAAAATCGTAAGAGAAACGGCAGAAAAATTTGAAAGGATTGATATCCTTGTGAATAATGCAGGCGTTGCGCCTTTGATTCGGGCAGATTTACTTGATATGACAGAGGAAAGTTTTGATCGGGTGATCAGCGTGAATACAAAAGGAACCATGTTTTTAACTCAGGCTGTTGCAAAGCAGATGATCAATCAGGAACCGGTCGACGGGCGAAGAGGTATTATTGTGAATGTATCCAGTTGCAGCGCAGCAGTGTCAAGTGTAAGCCGTGGAGAGTATTGTATTTCAAAAGCCGGAGTATCTATGCTTACAACATTGTATGCTGACAGATTGGCAGCAGAGGGAATTCTGGTACACGAGGTGCGTCCGGGAGTGATCGCGACAGATATGACGAGCACGGTGACAGAGAAATATGACCAGTTGATTCAAGACGGGGCATTCCCGATCGCACGTTGGGGAAGACCGGAAGATGTGGCAAATGTTGTGAGTGCATTCTGCAGTGATAAATTTCAGTATACAACAGGAAATTATATTGATGTCGATGGAGGGTTTCACATCAGCCGTTTATAGGAGGATGTATGAGAGAGCAGATTTTAAAAACAGAAGAAATTTCAGCGAGGCTTTTATCTTGTAATACAGTGATCGTCGGAACCGGAGCCGCCGGATATAATGCAGCGGATCGGTTATGGGAGTTAGGACAGCAAGATATTTTAATTGTAACAGAAAATCGTATGGCGGGGACGAGCAGGAATACAGGAAGTGATAAGCAGACTTATTATAAATTGACGTTATCAGGAGAAATTCCGGATAGTGTGCTGGAGATGGCAGAAAATCTTTTTGCAGGGCAATGTGTAGATGGAGATCTGGCATTATGTGAGGCTGCACTTTCCGTACAGAGCTTTATGCGATTGGTAGAATTAGGAGTCCCATTTCCCAAAAATCGATACGGTGAATATGTAGGATATAAGACAGATCATGATCCAAGACGCCGTGCGACCAGTGTAGGACCATATACCAGTAAACAGATGACAGAAAAATTGGAACAGTCAGTCTTGAGTAAAGGAATCCCGATGTTGGATCATATGCAGGTCATCCAGATTTTGAGTGATGGGAAAAAAGTGTATGGTTTATTATGTCTGAATACGGAAGCAGTTGTGAATGAGGAACTGTTTGTGGTGATTCAGTGCAGAAATGTTGTGTATGCAACCGGGGGACCAGCGGGGATGTATGCTAACAGTGTATATCCGGGTTCACAATACGGGGCAACAGGTGTGGCATTGGAAGCCGGCGTGAAAGGAAAAAACCTTACAGAGTGGCAATATGGTATGGCTTCCCTAAATCCACGGTGGAATGTATCAGGGACATATATGCAGGTATTGCCGCGTATGTATTCCATAAATCAAGATGGAACAGATGAGCGCGAATTTCTGATGGATTTTTTTGAAAATCCGGAAGAGATGTTAAGCAAATTATTCTTAAAAGGCTATCAGTGGCCGTTTGATGTGAGAAAAGTGGCATCAGGAAGTTCCATTATCGATATTCTGGTTTACCTGGAAACTTGTAAAGGAAGGCGTGTATTTTTGGACTATCGAGAAAATCCGGTTCGAGGAGGCTTTTCTTATGAGAAACTGGAAAAGGAAGCGCAGGAATATCTGAAAAATGCCGGAGCTTGTTTTGGAACGCCGATCGAGCGGTTAAAGCATATGAATCTTCCTGCTGTTGAGTTTTATCGGGACAAAGGCGTTGATCTGGAAACGGAACCGCTTGAAATCTCTCTTTGTGCTCAGCATAATAATGGCGGACTTGCGATCGATCATTGGTGGCAGACAAATGTAAAAGGTTTTTTTGCAGTGGGGGAAGTCGCTGCAAGTCACGGGGTATATCGTCCGGGAGGGACTGCTTTAAATGCGGGACAGGTTGGAAGCATGCGCGCGGCACAGTATATTGCAAAAACTGGAAAAGGCATGCCGGAAGAGGAAACTTTATTTTCAGACATAGCCCAAAAAGCGTTGGTACAAATGAACCGGTTTGCAGAGAATGTGAAATCGACAGAGTCAAATGTAAGAAAATTACATATGCATGCCGCAAAAAGCATGAGCATGTGCGGCGCTGCAATCCGGAATAAAGAGGAAATCGAAGCTTATTGTAAAAAGTTGCCGGAAGTGATAGAAAGTCTGTCTGACCGTGTGAAAATTTCCGCTGTAAAAGAACTGAAATGGGCTTTCCGATTGCGGGATGAGTTGATCGCTCAGTTTGTATATTTATCTGCGATGTTAGATTATATTTCCAATGGCGGAAAAAGCAGAGGAAGCGCGTTATATACGGATCCGAATGGAATAAAACCGTTTGCACAATTACCGGATGTATTCACCTTTAAAGTGGATGATGGAAACAAAGGAGAATTGGTTCAGGAAGTACAGTATAAGGGAGCATACTGTCAGTTTGAATGGAGGAAAGTAAGACCAATCCCGAAAGAGGAGGATTTTTTTGAAAATGTCTGGAGAAGTTATCGGGAGAATGAAAATGTTTATTGAGTGAGAAACAGAAGAGGAAATAAAAACAGGTTAAAATCACACCATTGACACATGAAAAAGTGAGTGCTATAATTCAGTCTAAATTAATTTAATAATTTAACACATCAAACCGATGAAGCAGAGATAACGGCAATGATGCCTTTACAGAGAGCCTGGGGAGCTGAGAGCCGGGTGAGAAACAAGTTGTCAAATGGACTGCTGAGGGTACAGTCAAATGTTGCGCATCAGATTGTTTTAAGTGATATGTAGCAGAGTATTCTGTAACGTGAAGGCATACGTTAGTTGCCGGGGATATGTTGGTATCTTTGCTAAGTGCATGGGGGACTCCCCATGAATCAAGGTGGCACCGCGGATGAGTGGTATACAATGTAAGTATATGAGATTCGCCCTTGACAGAAAATATAGGTATTTTCTGTCAAGGGCGTTTTTTGTATATAAACTATTGCTACGAAAAAGGAGAGGTGAATGAGATGATCAAAGAAGCGATTGTAAAAATTGTCAATAAACAAGATCTGACGTATGAAGAGGCTTATGAAGTGATGAATGAAATCATGAGCGGGAAAACGACTTCGACGCAGAATGCTGCATTTCTTGCAGCGCTGTCGACGAAAAGTGCAAGAGCAGAGACGACCGATGAAATTGCAGGCTGTGCGGCTGCAATGCGTGAGCATGCGATACAAGTAGATACGAACATGGAATTGTTTGAAATTGTGGGGACAGGTGGTGATAATGCGCGAAGTTTTAATATTTCAACAACGGCAGCATTGGTTGCAGCCGCCGGAGGTATGAAAGTTGCAAAACACGGAAACCGGGCGGCGTCTTCGAAATGCGGAACTGCCGATTGTCTGGAAGCGCTTGGGGTTCAAATTCAGCAAAGTCCGGAGAAATGCAGGGAACTGTTGGAAGAAGTGGGAATGTGTTTCTTTTTTGCGCAGAAATACCATACCTCCATGAAATATGTGGCATCCATTCGAAAAGAATTGGGATTTCGGACAGTATTTAATATTCTGGGATCGTTGACGAATCCGGGATCACCTCGTATGCAGCTCTTAGGAGTTTACGATGATTATCTGGTGGAGCCGCTTGCGCAAGTTCTTGTGAACCTCGGTGTCCGGCGGGGGATGGTTGTATATGGGCAGGATAAATTAGATGAAATCTCTTTAAGTGCACCAACAAAAATATGTGAAATCCGTGACGGATGGTTTCGCTCTACTGTGATCACACCGGAAGAGTTTGGTCTGAAACGCTGCAGAAAAGAAGAATTGGAAGGGGGAACTCCGGAAGAAAATGCAGAAATCACAAGAAAAATATTGAGAGGGGAAAAGGGACCGAAGCGGGATGCAGTGTTAATGAATGCGGGCGCGTCGCTTTATATCGGCGGCAAAGCAGAGAACTTGAAAGACGGTATCCGATTGGCAGTAGAGCTGATCGATTCAGGAAGAGCGATGGAGATCCTGGAAAAATTAATCCGGTTTAGTCAGGAATAGCGGAATTGGGAGGGAAACATGCAGGATGGAGTGGAAGAAAAGGACTATATTTTAAAAAAGCTGGCAGATTTTGCAAGAGAAAGAGTGGATATGGCAAAACGAAAAGTGCCGTCAGAAGAAATCAGAAAGAGGGCATATGAACTGCCGAAAGGAACATTTGCATTTGAAAAAGCCCTAAAAAATCCGGGAGTTTCATTTATCTGTGAGTGTAAGAAAGCGTCGCCGTCAAAAGGAGTGATCGCACCGGATTTCCCGTATATAGAAATTGCAAAAGATTATGAAGCGGCAGGTGCGGATTGTATTTCTGTACTGACAGAACCGAAATGGTTTTTGGGACGGGATCAGTATTTGAAAGAAATTGCAGAACAGGTGAAAATCCCTTGCCTGCGAAAAGATTTTACCGTGGATGAATATATGATCTATGAGGCAAAACTTTTAGGAGCATCGGCGATTCTTCTTATTTGTTCTTTGCTGACAGAAAAAGAAATCAAAAAATATCTTGAAATATGTGAAGAACTTGGTCTTTCGGCATTGGTAGAAGTACATGATGAACGGGAAATAGAAAGGGCGCTTCGGGCTGGGAGTCGTGTGATCGGTGTAAACAACAGGAATTTGAAAGATTTTACGGTGGATACGGCAAATAGCAAAAGACTTCGCGGACAAGTACCGGAGGATATATTGTTTGTGGCAGAAAGCGGAATCCGTTGTGCAAAAGATGTTGCTGACTTGTATCAAATAGGTGTCGATGCTGTCCTTGTGGGGGAAACTTTGATGCGGACCGGCAATAAAAAGGAAAAATTAAAAGAACTGCGAGGAGAATGAGGCAAAGTGACAAAAATTAAATTGTGCGGATTGAGAAAGATGGAAGAGATAAAAATAGTCAATCAATGGAAACCGGATATGATCGGTTTTGTATTTGCAAGAGAAAGTAAAAGATACGTTGATCCGGAAACAGCGGCATTATTGAAAAGAAATTTGGATTCTGCGATTCGATCGGTCGGAGTATTTGTAAATGAGGATGCAGATAAGGTCGCTTCACTGTTGGAATCCGGGGTGATCGACCTTGCACAGCTCCACGGAAACGAAGATGCTTCTTACTTGAAAAAGCTGAGAGAAAAGACGAAAAAACCGTTGATCCAAGCGGTTCGTGCTGTCGATCGGATGGTGTTGAAAGCGGCAGAACAAAGTACGGCAGATTACATTATGGCAGATTCCGGGGCAGGAACAGGTAAGACGTTTGATTGGAAGATCCTTTCAGAAATACGGAGACCTTATTTTCTGGCAGGAGGATTGGACGAAAAAAATGTCGGCGTGGCAATTAAGGAACTGCATCCGTTTGCGGTAGACGTCAGTTCGGGAATTGAGACGGACGGGAAAAAGGATCCGGAAAAAATAGAGGCGTTTATCCGGGCGGTACGACAACAAAAGGAGGTAAATATATGACGAATCAAAAGGGACGTTTTGGAATCCATGGCGGACAATATATTCCGGAGACATTGATGAATGCGGTGATCGAATTGGAGAATGCATATAATGTTTATAAGGCAGATCCGGAATTTAACAGAGAATTGACAGGATTGTTCAATGAATATGCGGGAAGACCGTCGAGATTGTATTTTGCAAAAAAAATGACAGAAGATCTGGGCGGAGCCAGGATTTATTTGAAACGGGAAGACTTAAACCATACGGGGGCACATAAGATCAACAACGTATTAGGACAGGCGCTTTTGGCAAAGAAAATGGGAAAGACACGTTTGATTGCAGAGACGGGGGCCGGACAGCACGGTGTGGCAACAGCGACCGCTGCCGCATTGTTCGGAATGGAATGCGTTGTATTTATGGGAGAAGAAGATACGATCCGGCAGGCGTTGAATGTATATCGGATGCGTCTTCTTGGGGCGAAAGTTATTCCGGTCACATCGGGGACGGCAACGTTGAAAGACGCGGTGTCTGAGGCGATGAGAGAATGGACTTCCCGAATCAGTGATACACATTATTGTTTGGGATCGGTCATGGGACCGCACCCATTTCCGACGATCGTGCGTGATTTTCAGTCAGTGATCTCCAAAGAAATCCGTTTGCAGATGCTGGAAAAAGAAGGAAAACTTCCGGATGCGGTCATTGCCTGTGTCGGCGGAGGTTCAAACGCGATCGGAAGTTTTTATCATTTTATCGATGATCCGTCTGTACGGCTGATCGGATGTGAGGCGGCAGGCAGAGGAATCGGAACATTTGAAACTGCGGCAACGATAAATACAGGAAAAGTCGGGATATTTCACGGGATGAAATCCTATTTTTGTCAGGATGAATATGGACAGATCGCACCGGTCTATTCGATTTCGGCAGGCTTAGATTATCCGGGGATCGGACCGGAGCATGCACATCTTTATGATATCGGAAGGGCAGAATATGTTCCGGTTACAGATGAGGAGGCGGTAGATGCATTTGAATATCTTGCCAAGACCGAAGGGATCATTCCTGCAATCGAGTCTGCTCATGCGGTTGCATATGCGATGAAACTGGCGCCGGGAATGAAAAAAGATCAAAGTATTGTGATAACGATTTCCGGACGAGGAGACAAAGATTGTGCGGCGATCGCACGATATCGGGGGGAGGATATTTATGAGTAAGATCGAACTGGCATTTCAAAAAGGAAAGGCGTTTATTCCGTTTATAACATGTGGGGATCCGGATCTTGAGACAACAAAAAAAGCAGTTCGGGAAGCTGTGAGAAACGGAGCGGATCTGATCGAACTTGGCATTCCGTTTTCGGATCCGACGGCGGAAGGACCTGTGATTCAGGGGGCAAATATCAGAGCGCTGTCAGGAGGGATTACGACAGATCGGGTGTTTGATATGGTACGGGAATTGCGAAAAGAGATTACGATACCATTCGTATTCATGACTTACACAAATGTTGTTTTTACTTATGGTGCGGATCGTTTTTTCGCATTGTGTGAAGAAATCGGAGTCGATGGGATTATTTTACCGGATCTGCCTTTTGAAGAAAGAGAGGAATTTCTTCCAATAAGCAGAAAGTATCAGGTAGATTTGATTTCATTGATTGCTCCGACTTCCGATGAGCGTATAGGAATGATCGCGAAAGAGGCAGAGGGATTTTTGTATCTTGTATCCAGCCTTGGAGTTACCGGGATGAGAAATGAGATCAATACGGATCTGGAGTCGATTGTCCGGATTATCCGAACGTACACAAAAATCCCGTGTGCGATCGGATTTGGCATTTCTACTCCGGAACAGGCAAAAAAGATGGCGGGGGTTGCGGATGGCGTGATCGTCGGTTCGGCAATTGTAAAATTGTTGGAAAAATATGGGAAAACGGCGCCTCAATACATTGGAAGCTATATAAAAGAAATGAAAGATGCAGTGAAAAATATTTGACATAACTTTTTCAGCGTTTTATTGTAGGAGTATATCAAATAGACAGGGTAATGAAAAATGAGCGTCATGAACACATTTTACGGGAGAACATTCGATCCGATGGAGATGACGGAAGAAAATGTTGCGCTGGAGGATATTGCCCGCGCGTTAAGTCTCTTATGCAGGGGCGGCGGGCATATCCGGCATTTTTATTCGGTCGCACAGCATTCGATCAACTGTGCAAAAGAAGCGAAAGCGAGAGAACTGCCGGAGAGGATGCAGTTAGCTTGTCTGCTGCACGATGCGAGCGAGGCTTATATTTCCGATATCATCCGACCGGTGAAAGAGCACTTGAACAATTATTTGGAAATCGAAGCGAAGATCATGTCTGCTGTTTGGAAGCACTTCCATCTGGAAAATCTGACGGAGGAAGAACAGCGGATCTGGAAAGAAATTGATGACGCAGTTCTCGTCTATGAGTTTCATCATCTGATGACGGGAAGCCTGGAAATGGAAGTACAAGAATTGTGTTCCGAACCAGATGTATCAGAGCGAAACTGGAGAGAAATCGAAACAGAGTTTCAGCAGTGGGCAGAGCGTCTGATCGGTCGGTAAGCGCTGTCAGGTGAGTTCCATCAGATATTCGATCATCTGATGAAGCGCCTGCGCCTTGTCGGAATCACTGGCGCGGTAATAGGTTTCTTTTCCCTGACGTCTGGAAGTGACCAGACCGCTTGTCTTTAACAGGCGGAGATGGTGCGCGACGGCAGGACTGCTCATATCCATTCTGGCGGAAATATGGATCACACATTCTTCGTGATGACATAAAATCCAGAAAATCCGCATTCTTGTGGGATCTCCTAACTGTTTAAAGAGATCTGAGATTTTTTCAAATGTTTCAATATCAGGCATTGGTAACTGTATTCCTTTCCAATCGTTTTTGTTTTCCTTTAAATTAAAATCATATCATATTTTTCGGGAAAAACACAGAGAAAATCAGCTTATTAAAAATACTAATAAATAAAGATAAGATAATATCATATCCGAAAACCAGTTGTTCAACAAGTTGCTATTGACAGTGGAAACATTGTCGAACTATACTGTGTTTGCAAGGGCATTTTCGAAAACCCTTAGCCGAAAAGGAAAGGAAAACTATGAAAAAACCACTTATTTTGCAATCGGATTTTGGAACAGCAGACGGAGCCGTAAGTGCAATGTACGGAGTTGCCTATGGAGTTGATCAGGAACTGAGAATTTCTGATCTGACACATGAGATCCCACAGTATGACATTTGGGAGGCATCTTACCGGCTGATTCAGACAGTGAGCTACTGGCCGGAGGGTTCGGTGTTCGTGAGCGTGGTAGATCCGGGAGTCGGATCCACAAGACGGAGCATCGTCGTAAAGACAAAAGGCGGACAGTATATCGTATCTCCGGACAACGGAACTCTGACCCATGTAAAACGGATCATTGGGCTGGACGGAGCAAGAGTGATTGACGAGAGTGTGAACAGACTGCCGAATTCCGGAGAAAGTTATACATTCCACGGAAGAGACATTTATGCGTACACCGGGGCAAAGCTTGCAGCCGGCGTGATCAGCTTTGAGGAAGTCGGTCCGGAGGTTGATGTGGACAGTGTGATCGAGCTGCCGATCGTAGAGCCGGTTTACGACGGAGAAAAAGTGAGCGGTACGATCGATGTACTGGATGTACGTTTCGGAAGTCTTTGGACGAACATTTCCAGAGAATTATTTAAAAAGCTCGGCGTTGGTCATGGCGGAAGAGTGGAGATCAGTATAGAAAATGAAACCAGAACGCTTTACAAGAATATTCTGGTTTACGCAAAGAGTTTTGCGGATGTGTATGTAGGAGAGCCGCTTGTCTATGTCAACAGTCTGGACTGTATGGCAGTGGCGATCAATCAGGGAAGTTTTGCGCGTGCTTATAATATCGGTACCGGAACGAACTGGAGGATCACGATCCGCAAAGCGCCGAAGATTATTTACGAAGATTAGAAAGGGAACACGATGGTCAGAGAATGTACCGAGAAAGATAAAGAACAGCTTCTGGCATATTTAAAAGAAGAGGCGGTATATAATACATTTTTGCTGGCAGACATTGAAGATTTCGGATTTGAAGAGCCGTTTCAGACCGTATATATGGATGAGGAGCAAGGAGAGATCAAAGGCGTTTATCTTTGCTTCTACCAGAATTTTCTTTTGTACTGCCGAGAAAATGAAGTGAATATCTCATTTTTGGAACAGTTATTTTCCGGTTATATCCCGGATGTTGTGATGGGGAAAACGCAGACGGTACAGATCGTACAGCGAATTTTAACCGAACATGTCCTGGAATCGAGAGATTTGTATTTATTTGCAGATGAGGCGTGTCTGGAGAAAGAGAATCCGGAGATCCGTGCGGCGGGCATGGAAGACGTCGATGATATTTTTGCATTTTTGCAGAGCATTGACGAACTGCGGCATTTGTATACATCCAAACAGATGATCGCGGACCGGATCGAGAAGAACTGCGGAGTCCACTATATAATAAGAAGAGACGGAAAAATCATCGCACATGCGAACAGCGCCGCACAATGCGAGGCGACGACGATGATCGGCGGTGTGTCAACTGCGCCAAAGGAAAGAGGTCAGGGACTTGGCGGACAGGTTGTGAGCCGGCTGTGCAGAGATATTCTCGCAAAAGGAAAGACGCCATGTTTGTTCAGTATCCGGGGCGAAGAACATAATCTCTACCATCGGATCGGATTTCAGAAAATCGGAGAGTGGGGGACATTGACCAAACCGGCAGACGGATGCCGGCAGGAAAATGTGGAAAAAGAACAGGAGAAAGATTCGGAGACGGAAAAAGCAGTTCCGCGCAAGCAAGGAATGCCGTCGTATATTCCGATCTATAATCAACTGTATGAGGATATTGTAAACGGGGTGTATGAAAAAGGGAGTCTTCTTCCATCCGAACATCTTCTTGCCGAGAAATATCATGTGAGCAGAAATACATTGCGTCAGGCACTGACGATCCTGAATCAGGATGGATATATTTATAAGAAGCAGGGCAAAGGGACTTTTGTTTCGTATGACAGCGCGAAGAAGCAGAAAGATAAGATTTATAATTTCCTTTCGGAGGATGCGCTGGAAAAGATCACCGATATCCATGCAGATCATAATATAGGACTTCCGACAAAGATCGCACAGATCAAACTTCATCTGGCGGATGGGGAAGAAGTTCTGGCAAGCAATAATGTCTATGTGGGAGAGAACGGTCCGATCGGGCAGAGTTTTCTGCAGATTCCGCTGAATGTGCTGGCGGAAAATCAGATCGATACTAAGAATGAAGAGCAGTTACTGGAATTTATGAACAAAGGCGTCTACCGTCTGGCGGCCGGATCAGAGATGAGTGTCCAGTTGATGGAGGCAGATGAGCAGGTAGTTCCTTTTTTGGGGATTGAACCGGGGACGCCGCTGCTACATTTTGAACAGTTGCTTTTTGATAAAAAACAAAAACCATATGCAAGGATCAAATATTATTTCTGTTCCGGGAAATATCAGATCCAGTGCAGATGGTAGGAACGGGAGGAAACAATGAATCATACAGAACGAAAACCTGTGATCGAATTCAAAGATTTCAGCTTTCAGTATTTCAGTCAGGCAGAGCCGACACTGCATGATATTAACCTGACAATTTACGAGGGTGAAAAAGTATTGCTCGTCGGTCCGAGCGGAAGCGGGAAGAGTACGCTTGGCAACTGTCTGAACGGATTGATTCCGTTTGCATATAAGGGCGAGATCAAAGGAAGCCTGAAGATCAGCGGAAAAGAAACAAAAGATATGAACATTTTTGAACTTTCCAAAAAAGTAGGAACCGTTCTTCAGGATGCGGACGGACAGTTCATCGGTCTGACGGTAGGAGAGGACGTGGCATTTGCTCTGGAAAACGATTGTGTGGAACAGGAGCAGATGAAAGCGCAGGTGCAGAAAGTTGCAGAAATTGTCGATATGGGAAAACTGTTGAAATCCTCACCGTTTGAGTTGTCAGGCGGTCAGAAGCAGCGCGTATCGTTTGCAGGCGTTATGGTGGATGATGTGGATATTCTGCTGTTCGACGAACCGCTTGCTAACCTGGATCCGGCAACCGGGAAGACGGCGATCGATCTGATCGACCGTGTATGGAAAAATTCCAGAAAGACGGTTGTGATCGTTGAACATCGTCTGGAAGACGTATTGTACCGGGATGTAGACAGGATTATCGTGGTCAGCGACGGGCGGATCGCGGCGGATATGAGTCCGGATGAACTGATGTCGGCGGATATCCTTTCCAAACTCGGAATCCGTGAGCCGCTTCATGTTACGGCAATGAAATATGCCGGCATTCAGGTGACGCCGGATATGCATGCCGGAAGACTGGCAACGCTGGATATTGAAAAAGTGAAAGAACCGCTTTTGAAATGGAATCTGGAACAGACGAAAAAAGAGCCAAAGGCAGAGCGCCCGGTGATTTTGGAAGCAGAGCATTTGAGTTTTCAGTATACGAAAAAAAGAAAGATTTTGCAGGATGTAAGTTTTCAGATCCACGAGGGAGAGATGGTCAGCATCGTCGGAACCAATGGGGCGGGAAAAAGTACGCTTGCAAAAGTAATCTGTGGGTTTGTGACCGAAGATGAGGGACGGATCTTATATAAAGGTCAGGATCTGAAAGGGCAGACGATCAAAGAACGTTCTCATTTGATCGGATTTGTGATGCAGAATCCGAACCAGATGATCTGTAAACCGATGATCTACGACGAGGTGGCGCTGGGGCTTCGTATCCGCGGCGTTGCGGAGGAAGAGATCGAGCCGAAAGTAGATAAGGCACTGCAGATCTGCGGACTTGCACCGTTTAAAAAGTGGCCGGTATCCGCATTGAGTTTCGGACAGAAGAAACGTGTGACGATCGCGTCCATGCTTGCCCTGAATCCGAAAGTACTGATCCTTGACGAGCCGACTGCCGGACAGGATTATCACCATTACACGGAAATCATGGAATTTCTGAAAAAGTTAAATGAAGAGGGCGTTACGATCATCATGATCACACATGATATGCATCTGATGCTGGAATACACACCGCATGCGATCGTAATTTCCGATGGAAAGAAGATCGGAGATGCGAGCGCGGTTGAGATCCTTACAAATGAGGAGATCGCGGGAAGAGCAAACTTAAAGACGACATCGCTGTATGATCTGGCAGTGAAGATCGGAATCGAAGATCCGTCTGTATTTGTACAGAACTTTATTGATTATGAAAGGGGGACATACCGCTGATGAAAGCAAAATTATTTGACTATATTGACCGGGATAATTTTATTTTTAATCTGTCCGGTCTGACAAAATTAGTATGTTTCATCTGTATGACATTTTCCGTGATGTTCTCCTATGATATCCGATATATTTTACTGGTGATGCTGTTGTCGCTTATCTTCTTTAAAATGTCGGGGCTGCAATTCAAACAGATCAAACTAATGACGATCTATGTGATCATCTTTTTGGCAATGAACTTTTTTCTGACTTATCTGTTCAGCCCGCAATATGGGATTGAGATTTACGGAACCAATCATGAATTGTTCCGGTTCAGCGGACGGTATACGGTGACGTTGGAGCAGCTTCTCTATCAGGTGACAAAGATCACAAAATATGCATCGGTTGTCCCGATGGGAATGATCTTTCTTTTGACAACGAATCCGAGTGAATTCGCAGCATCATTAAACCGTGTGGGAATCAATTACAAAGGAGCGTATGCGTTGTCTCTGACGCTGCGTTATTTCCCGGACATGATCCGTGATTATCAGGATATCGCTCTGGCACAGCAGAGCCGCGGACTGGATCTTTCCAAAAAAGAAAAGCTCGGTGTGCGTGTAAAAAATATTATGAATATCTGTGTCCCGCTTATCTTTTCGACGCTTGACCGGATTGAACTGATCAGCAACGCAATGGAACTTCGCGGTTTCGGAAAACATAAAAAACGGACCTGGTATGTTGCAAAGCCGCTGAAAAAAAGTGACTGGTTCTCAATGCTCTTTGGAGCAGCTGTGCTGGCAGGATCTCTTGCACTGACGATATTTGTAAACGGATCCAGATTCTGGAATCCATTTATATAAGAAAATAAAAAACAAAATATAAGGAGGAAATAAAATGAAACCAATTTTAGTTTTTCAGACAGATTTTACTTACAAAGAGGGCGCGGTCAGCTCCATGTACGGAGTGGTAAAGACCGTAGACCGTGAGTTGGAGATCATGGACGGAACCCATGAACTGCCGCAGTATGATACATGGAGTGCAAGTTACCGTCTGTATCAGAGTCTTCAGTTCTGGCCGGAGGGAACGATCTACGTATCCGTGGTTGATCCGGGAGTCGGAACAAGCCGTCGAGCATGCGTGGCGAAAACAGTGGACGGATACTACATTGTGACACCGGATAACGGTTCTCTGACACATGTAAAACGTCTGATCGGAATCGAAGCAGTCCGCGAGATAGACGAATCCGTAAATCGTCTGCGCGGAAAAGGAACCGAGGGCGTTGCGATCTTCCACGGAAGAGACCTGTTCGGATATACAGCAGCACGTCTGGCAAGCGGGATCATCGACTTTGAGGGCGTAGGACCGGAGTATCCGGTAGAAGAAATTGTAGAACATGAGATGCACGAGCCGGTTGTAGAGCCGGGAAAAGCACAGGGAATTTTTGAGATCAATGATCCAAACTTCGGAAACCTGTGGACCAATATCCCATTAAAGGCATTTCAGGAAGCAGGATTTGCATATGGCGATCATATCAATGTGACAGTCAGACATGAGGGTGAGAAAGTATTTGAGGAAAAGGTACTGTTCCATCAGAGCTTTGGATTTGCACAGAAAGGTGATCCGATGATCTACAATAATGAGATGATGAAAGTTGCAATGGCGGTAAGTCAGGGAAGCTTCTGCGACAAATATAATTTAAGCTACGGTCCGGAGTGGACGATCGAGTTTACAAAATAGTGCTTGATAAGGTAGAATAAGTAAGGTAGTATTTCATACAACGGCAGTTATCAAAGGAGGAAGAGAAAATGGAGAAAAAACTTTTTGAGTTCAAGACAAAGACAATCGTCGCAACAGGTTTGGGAGCAGCATTATTCACATTGCTTTTCATGTATGTAAAGATCCCGACAGGAATTCCGGAGACGGATATCCAGACGGCATACGGCATCGGCGCATTTTTTGCGGCATTGTTCGGACCGATCGCCGGAGGATTGATCGCGTTCATCGGACATGCGCTTTCTGATTCTATTCAGTACGGTTCTGCATGGTGGAGTTGGGTGATCGCCAGCGGTCTGAGCTGCTTTTTGATCGGATTTGTCTATCCGAAGATGAGAGTAGAAGAGGGTGTGTTCGGGAAAAAGGATATCATCCGTTTTAATGTATATCAGATCGTAGCCAATGCAATTTCCTGGGCGGTCGTTGCACCGATCCTTGATATTGTTGTTTACGCAGAACCTGTAAATCTCGTTTTCACACAGGGCATCGTAGCTACGATCATGAATGCGATTTCTGCCGGTGTGATCGGATCCGTTCTGCTTGTACTTTACAGCAAAACACGTTCGAAAAAAGGAAGCCTTTCTAAGGAATCATAAGATTTTAGAAAAAAGCAAAAATAAATGCAACAAAACAGATTTGGGGCGACTCTTATAGAAGAGAGTCGCCCCAAATCTGTTTTGTTGTATAGGCGACGAGCCAAAGTCCGGGCTTGCCTGAGACCTTGGCGACTGCTTCCAATCCCGGAATGTGCCTTTTGGCACTTCCGGTGATTGGAAGCATATAGACTGGCTTCGGACAGGAATTTTTTGAGCAGTTTCTTTTGTGTTTCTTTGAGTTGACATTTTGCGGGAATGGTTTTAGAATATAGAAGAGTTAGTGTATACTTACACGGAATGTTTTGCAGGAAATATGCAGAAGAAAAGACGGCGAATGCCGGGAAGAACGGAGAATGATGCAGTCATGAGATTGAATGAATTATCGATAGGGAGCACCGCGACGATCCGGGAAGTAGGGGGATCGGGAGCGCTGCGCCAGCATTTTTTAGATATGGGGCTGATCCAGGGAACAGAGGTTACTGTGATCAAGTATGCGCCGATGGGAGATCCGATCGAACTTCGGATCCACGGGTATGAGCTGACGATCCGTCTGGAGGATGCGAAAAGTATAGAAATCAGTGAGCCTCACAGACCGAAGCATGAGGAGACGAAAGAGCATGCACAGAAGCAGGAGAAGAACGGTCGTTTGGAAAAACATCATCCGGGCTATGGGGAGGGGGGAAAATTCCATGACTGCAAGGAAGAAAATCCGCTGCCGGATAGCGAGACTCTCACCTTTGCGTTGGTTGGAAACCAGAATTGCGGAAAGACGACGCTGTTTAATCAGTTGACCGGATCGAAGCAGCATGTCGGAAATTTTCCGGGAGTCACTGTGGACCGGAAAGATGGAGTGATCAGAGGACATGAAAACACATTGATCACGGACTTGCCGGGGATTTACTCCATGTCGCCATACAGCAGCGAGGAGATCGTGACAAGGGAATTTGTGATCCAGGAGAAACCGAAAGGGATCATCAATATTGTAGACGCCACGAATATTGAGCGAAACCTGTATTTGACGATGCAGCTTTTGGAATTGGGATTCCCGATGGTCGTCGCATTGAATATGATGGACGAACTGAGAGTAAACGGCGGTTCTGTGCTGGTGAATGAGATGGAAGAGGCGCTTGGAGTTCCGGTGATCCCGATTTCCGCGGCAAAAGGAGAGGGGATTGAAGAACTGATCCGCCATGCGATCCATGTGGCAAAATATCAGGAGTGTCCGTTGGACAGTGACTTTTGTAAAAAAGAAGAGGGAATCCACCGCGGGATCCATGCGGTGATGCACCTGATCGAAGATCATGCAAAACGAGCGGAGATCCCGGTACGATTTGCGGCGAGCAAGATCATGGAGGGCGATGCGAAGATCGTAAGCCAGCTGGAACTGACGGAGAAAGAACAGAATATTCTGGAAGAGATCGCCAGACAGACGGAAGAGGAGACAGGAATGGATCGGGCGGCAGCAGTTGCCCAGATGCGTTTTGATTACATAGAAGATGTCTGTCGGGGAACCGTGATCAAGCCCCGGGAAAGTAAGGAGCGGATCCGGAGCCGGAAGATGGATCAGTTCCTGACCGGAAAATATACCGGGATTCCGGCGTTTATCGGGATCATGGGAATCGTATTCTGGTTGACGTTCAATGTGATCGGTGCTTTTTTGCAGGGAATCCTGGAATCCGGGATCACAGCAGTGACAGATTTGGTCGATCATGCCATGGCGGCGGCACATGTGAACAGCGTCGTCCACTCGCTTGTGATCGACGGGATTTTTAACGGAGTCGGCGGCGTGCTGAGTTTCCTCCCGATCATCGTGACACTCTTCTTTTTCCTGTCGATTCTGGAGGACAGCGGCTATATGGCGAGAGTCGCATTTATTATGGACAAACTGCTGCGGAAACTCGGACTTTCCGGTCGGAGCATCGTACCGATGCTGATCGGATTCGGATGTACGGTGCCGGGGGTGATGGCAAGCCGGACGCTGCCGTCGGAGCGTGACAGAAAGATGACGATCCTTTTGACACCGTTTATGAGCTGTACTGCGAAACTTCCGATCTATGCGTTTTTTACAGCTGCGTTTTTCCCGGGGCATGGAGCGGTTGTGATGATCGGTCTCTATGTGTTTGGAATCGTAATGGGGATTTTGATGGCGCTGCTCTTTAAGAAAACGGCGTTCAAGGGAGAGGCTGTTCCATTTGTGATGGAACTTCCGAATTACCGGATGCCGGGAGCAAAAAATGTCGTTCATCTTCTGTGGGACAAGGCGAAAGATTTTCTTCAGCGTGCCTTTACGGTGATTTTCCTTGCGACGATCGTAATCTGGTTTTTGCAGAATTTTGACATGGGACTGAATATGGTATCGGATTCCCAGAATAGTATCCTTGCCATGGCGGCCGGATTGCTTGCGCCGATTTTCCTGCCTGTGGGATTTGGCGACTGGCGGATCGTAACGGCTTTGATCTCCGGATTTTTGGCAAAAGAGAGCGTGGTGTCTTCCCTGACAGTATTGTTCGGAAGCACAGCGGCCTTACAAGCCGGTCTGACGTCAGCAGGTGCGGCATCACTGCTTGTATTTTGTCTTTTGTATACACCATGTGTCGCTGCGATCGCTTCCGTCAAACGGGAACTTGGCGGTAAGATGGCGGCAGGCATGGTCGTAGGACAGTGCGCGATCGCCTGGATCGCGGCATTTGTCGTATACCAGATCGGAATGTTATTGTAGAAAATGACTTGATGGAAAGTGTTGCAAAATCTATGAAAAAGAATTTAACTTTAAAAGAAACGATTTTTGTTGCCAGTATGTTGTTCGGAATGTTCTTTGGTGCAGGAAATCTGATTTTTCCTGCATCGATGGGACAGCTTGCAGGTGAGCGTATGTGGCTGGCGGCAGTTGGATTTTTGATCACAGGAGTCGGACTGCCGTTATTAGGCGTGGCAGCACTGGGGATCAGCCGTAAAGACGGACTGTTGGAAGTAAGCAGTCAGGTGGGAAAACGTTACGGCATCTGTTTTACAAGTGTTTTATATTTGACAATAGGACCTTTTTTTGCGATCCCACGCTGTGCGACGGTTGCATTTTCAGTAGGCGTAGAGCAGATGTTTCCGGAAAATGACCATACAATGGCGCTTGTCGTATTTTCCGTTCTTTTCTTTGCGGTGGTTTTGTTTTTTTCACTGCGTCCGGGAAAGATACTTGTTTGGATCGGTAAAATATTAAATCCGTTATTTTTGTGTTTTTTAGCAATTTTGATCGTGCGGGCACTGCTGTCTCCAATGGGAGCGATCGGGGAGTTGGAACCGACCGGAGCGTATGAAACACAGGCATTTTTTACCGGTGTGCTGGAGGGGTATAATACAATGGATGCGCTGGCAGGTCTGGCATTCGGTATCATTGTTGTGCAGGTCGTTCGGGGACTCGGTGTGGAAGAGTCCGGGGATGTGGCAAAAAATACGGTCAAAGCGGGAGTGTTCAGTTCAATTTTGATGGCGGTGATCTATCTGTTGGTGACCGTAGTGGGAGCACAGAGCCGGGCAGTGATCGGGATCTCGGAAAACGGAGGAATTGCGCTGGCACAGATCGCGGAACATTATTTTGGAAAAGCAGGAGCGCTGATCCTTGCGGTCACGGTCACATTGGCATGTCTGAAAACGGCGGTCGGCTTGATCACAAGCTGCGGAGAAACCTTTGAAAAAATATTTCCGAAAGCATTTTCATACCGTGTCTGGGCGATTGGGTTTACAGCGGTGTCTCTTTTGATCGCAAATTTAGGATTGAATGTGATCATTGCTTATTCGCTTCCGGTATTGATGTTCTTATATCCGCTCGCGATCACATTGATCTTATTGACGCTCTTTGGAGTGTGCTTTCAAAATGATCCGATCGTGTATCGATGTGTGACCGGATTTACTGCGATCGCGGCAGTCGCTGATTTTATCCGGGCATTACCGGATGCTGCGAAAGCGTTTCTGCATGCCGGATGGATCGTAGAAGCGGCGGATCGCATACTTCCATTCTCAAAGATCGGGTTCGGATGGATCGCTCCGGCTGCGATCGGATTGGTCGTAGGATTGATTCTTTGGAAGATACGGGAAGAAAAATTGGAACAAGTGTAAAGCGTGCAGGGGGATGGAAAACAAGATGGAAGAAGAAAGGAAATCCGGACAGAAAAGTAATGAGGAAGAAAAGAAAGATTCTATGGTGTTAAAAGAGTCGTCTGCTGCATATCAGTTACGGACAATGCAAGGGGAATGTACACTGAACGATTATTATGCGCTTCCGGATGGGCGTCGGGCAGAACTGATCGATGGTGTGATTTATGATATGGCTGCACCGAATAATCTTCATCAACAGATCAGCATGGAGATCGTAGCGCAGCTTCATACATTTATCCGAAAGAGAAATGGACAATGCAAGGTTGCAGCAGCGCCTACGGATGTGCAGCTGGATTGTGATGAAAAGACAATGATCCAGCCGGATCTGTTCGTTATATGTGACAGAAGTAAAATTTTAAAGACGCACGTATATGGGGCTCCGGATTTTATTATTGAGATTCTGTATCCGTCAACCAGATGGCGGGATATGAACTTGAAACATGCAAAATATGCGGCGGCAGGCGTGCGGGAATATTGGATGATCGATCCGGAAAAGAAAAAAGTTGTTGTTTATGATCTGGAACAAGAAGAATTACCGACGGTGTATGGATTTGACAGTTTTGTGCCGGTTGGTATATTTGATGGAATGTGTGAAATAGATTTTAAAGTGATTTATGATGCGGTTCAGTTTTTATATGACTCCTGATTACAGTTAGCGTTCGTATATAAATGGAAATACGCCTTAAACTGTGTAATTTCGGTGAGTTTCAGCGTTTTACCCCTTGTACATCGACGCTATGGAAGTTTTTTGACCGAAGTTGTAGTGTTTTGGAGATGAAGATATGTTACAATACAAGAGTGTATTAACATAAAAGAGAAACAAATGAAATGATGAAAAGGAGGAGTGCGTTTATGAGCAAATACGCAGGAACACAGACAGAAAAAAATTTGTTGGAGGCATTTTCAGGGGAATCCCAAGCGAGAAATAAATACACTTATTTTGCGTCCAGAGCAAAAAAAGACGGATATGAGCAGATTGCGGCATTGTTCCAGAAGACGGCAGACAATGAAAAAGAGCATGCGAAGATGTGGTTCAAAGAACTGAACGGAATCGGAGACACCGCACAGAATCTGAAAGCGGCGGCAGACGGCGAGAACTACGAGTGGACTGATATGTATGAGGGATTTGCCAAGACAGCAGAGGAAGAGGGATTTCCGGAACTGGCAGAGAAATTTCGTCTTGTGGCAGCGATCGAGAAACATCATGAAGAACGTTACCGTGCATTGTTAAAGAATGTCGAGACAGCGGAAGTATTCGCAAAGAGCGATGTAAAAGTTTGGGAATGCAGAAACTGCGGGCATATTGTAGTCGGAACAGTGGCGCCGGAAGTATGTCCGACCTGTGCACATCCGCAGAGTTATTTTGAAGTGCATGCGGAAAATTACTAGAAAAAATCAGCAGGACATTTTTTGAAGTAAATTGCATATACTTTCAGAAAGAGACAAAAGGAAGAACGGATATGCAGGAAGTTCTGACTTACATGATGAATACATTTGGGTATCTCGGAGTCTGTTTTCTGATCGCGATTGAAAATATATTTCCCCCGATTCCGTCGGAAGTGATTCTGACGTTCGGGGGTTTTATGACTACATATACAAGGCTGACGGTTCCCGGGGTGATCGTATTTTCGACGATCGGTTCCCTGATCGGAGCGCTGATCCTCTATCGGGTCGGGTTGGAATTAAACCGGGAACGGCTGGGGCGTGTGATGGAAAGCCGGATGTTTCAAAGGCTTGGTTTTGAAAAGTCGGATGTGGAAAAGACGATCGCCGCATTTGACAAGCATGGGAAAAAAGCGGTTCTTTTCGGGCGGTGTATTCCGATCATCCGAAGTCTGGTCTCTGTTCCGGCAGGAATGGCGGAAATGAAGTTGAGTGTATTTCTTTTTTATACAACGATTGGAAGTACCGTGTGGAATATACTACTTGTTTCACTGGGCGCAGCACTCGGCGCATCCTGGGAGAAGATATTGATCTATCTGGATCGTTATTCCGGGGCAGTGCGACTGCTTTTGCTTTTGGGGAGCGGGACAGTCCTTGTGCGGATGTTCCGGAGAAGAAAAAGATAAGATTTTATACCGAGTTGATTCAGTATGTCAAAAATCGCTCAGATCTTACGATCTGGGCGATTTTTCTGCCCGGGGACATGACCCTTACATTGTTTTTTTCAATTTTATATAATGATAACAACCTTTTTTCTTCCAGAAAAAGTAGATCGACAGAAACAGTGTCATCCCCTCCGCGACCGGCACGGACAGCCAGATCCCGTTGACGCCGATCAGCAGAGGAAGCAGCAGGATATTGATGACGATCAGCACAAAGGTCCGGACAAAGGAAATGATCGCGGATGTTTTTCCATCGGAGAACGCAGTAAACATTGAGGATGCAAAAATATTGATTCCGGCAAAAATGTAGTTTATTGAAAAAAGGAAAAATCCGGTCCGTGCAAGCGTATATGTATCCGTTCCCTTTGGGGTAAATATTTCCACGATGATCGGGGAAGAAATCAATGCAAATGCGGTGATCACAACTGAGGAAATGCTGATAAACCAGACGCAGATTTTGAAAATACGCCGGAGCAGCACAACATTCTTACTCCCGTGATTATAACTGATCACCGGAGCGGCGCCCATGGAAAAGCCCATGTACATTGCGTTAAATAAAAATTGTCCATACAGTACGATCGTGATGGCAGCGACGCCTGCTTCACCGACATATTTTAACATCATAATATTGAACAGGTAGGTTACGATCGCGGTGGAGAGGTTTGTTACCATCTCGGAGGAACCGTTGGAGCAGCTTCCGAGCAGTACGCCCGGATGATGTTTCGGGCGGACAAGGTAAAGCTCCTTTCTTACAAAAAGGAAGTACAGTATCCCGAAAACGGCAGGGATCAACTGACCGATCCCGGTGGCAAGTGCAGCGCCGCGGACACCCATTTCAAGCGGTCCCATAAACAGATAATCAAGGATCATATTGGCAACGCCGCCGCTGATCGTGAGGATCAGTCCGATGGTCGGTTTTCCGGCAGTGACAAAAAATGCCTGAAAGAGCAGTTGTAAGATACAGGCAGGCGCCAAAAAAAGGGATACGCTTAAATATCCGATGCAATGATCCAGGATCAGATCGGTTGCGCCGAGCAGTCGTACGAGCGGAGTTATAAATATGTTTCCGAGAAACATCACAAGGAATCCGAGGATGATTCCGATAACGATCAGGAAAGAGAAGTCTTCCCGCGCTTCCTGCGTCTTTCCCTCCCCCATCTTTTTCGCGATGATCGCACTTCCTCCGGTTGCGAGCATGACGCCGATGGCGATCACGAGGTTCAGCACCGGATATACAATATTGGTTGCGGAAAGTGCGTCGGTTCCTACAAGGCGGGAAATGAAGATTCCGTCCACGATCGTGTAGAGCGACATGAATACCATCATGATCATAGTCGGCAGTGCGAACCTCAGTAATGAAAAAAATCGAAAGTCTTTTGCTATGGAATATGACATTGTGAGCCTCCTGATTTGTTGCTATTTTTCTACATAACTGCTATCATAAAGTATAGGGTAACTCGATAGTCAAGAGGGAGTTGAAAAAAGTGAATCAGGAACGGTACATTACAACCGGAGAGTTTGCAAAATTGTCCGGAGTGACAAAACATACTTTATTTTATTATGATAAGATCGGATTGTTTTCCCCGGAGATCAAGAGGGAAAACGGATACCGGTTTTATTCGTTCGACCAGTTGGAAGTGTTTGAGGTGATCCAGATTTTGCGGGAATTGGACATGCCGCTGGAGGAGATACGCAGTTATATGAGTAAGAGAAGCCCCAGGCATTTGCTTCTGCTTTTCGGAGAGGAAGAAAAGCTGATCGATCAGCAGATGAAACGTCTGAAGCATATGAAAGAGTGGATCAAAAAGAAAAGCGGTATCATCCGGAGAACGCTTACGGAAGAGACGGGAGTAATCCGGGTGACCGAGGAGCCGGAGCGGTATATGGTCATGATCCGGGCGGAGAAATCCGATGAGCGGGGATGGGCGGAAGCCGTCGGAAAATTATGGGATTACTGTGAGGAACATAAGATCCGAAGCGCATATTCCATCGGATACCGGCAGGAGACGGCGAACATTTTAGAGGAAGAATATGAGCGGTATTCCGTCTGTTATCAATTGTTGGATCAGAAGCCGAGAAGTGGTGTGTATACAGTACGCCCGCAAGGAAAGTATCTGACTGTGTGCCATAAAGGACATTGGAAAGATCTGGGGGAAACGTATCGTCAGCTCGTACAGTATGCATCAGCACAGGAAATCGTACTGGGAGAGCATTGCTATGAAGATACGCTGTTTGACGGGTTGGTCGTACAGGAGGAGCGGGATGCCGTTACCAGACTGGTCTGCGAGATTGCATGATCAGGGAATCCGCTTTCGGGCAAAGCAGTAAAATGGGATGACGGAACCGGAACCGACATCCCTTTGGCAAATAAGATTTTTAGCGTCAGCGTACAAAGCGCATTTCCTCTTGTACACTGACGCCGGTGATTGTTCTTTTGTGATTACAGATATTCCAGGATCCCGCGGATATCCCGGACAACCGCATCGGCTCCGGCATCCAGATATTTCTGTTCGGCATGTTTTCGGAGCGCATTTTTTTCGTCTTCACTCAATGCTTCAAATTCAGCCTCGGACAGACCGATGACCGAACTTCCGTCGAGAATACCGATCGTGAATACGCCGGCATTCTTTCCCTCCAGAATGTCTGCGACGGTATCTCCGGCTTTGATCACTTTCGATACGGAATCGATCTGAAGCGCTTCCATATTTTTAAAGATCATATACGGATAAGGTCTTCCTTTCTTATTGCAGGAGTCCGGGCTGAACCAGCAGTCCGGGGCATAACCGGCTTTGGCAGCCTGGGGAGCGACAATCTCCATCATAATGTCTGTATATCCGGTAGTGGATCCGATCTTGATGCCAAGAGCACGGAGCTTTTCGATGGTCTCAACTACATATGGTTTCGGATCGGCGTATCGTGTGAGGATATGTAAGAGCGCCGGTTCATAACTTGCATACAATTTGTCAGCGTCTGTGTCAGTGGGGGCCTGCCCGTAGAGACGGATCCATTCCCGTTTGATACGTGGCATTTCCAGCATCGTGCGGATGTGATCCCATTTCAGCATCCCCATCGGCTCGCGCACTTCCTGCGGCGTCGGGGCAACTCCGGCGTTTGTAAATACTTCGGTAAATACCTGAACCGGTGCAAAGCATCCGTAATCTACCGTTGTTCCGGCCCAGTCAAAAATAACAGCTTCAATATGATTATGTGTCTGCATAAAATGTTCTCTCTTTCTAAGTCTTTTTTTTGCCGACCAGTTATGTTCAAACCGCGGGCGGTTTGTGTGGTTGTCAGTCGGCATTCATCTGCGCGAAGAAGTCTTTGAGGATCGCTGTCAGTTTCAGAATGTCCTCCTCGTAGATCTCTCCGATATTTCCAATCCGGAATGTATCGGCGTCTGTCACTTTTCCCGGATAGATCGCATAGCCGCGGTCTTTGATATACTCGTACATTTCCTGAAACGAGAACTGGTGATGTTCCGGATAGAAAAATGTCGTGATGATCGGTCCCTGATATTCGTTATCGATATACGGACGGATCCCCATTTTTTTCATTTCAGAGATCAAAAGGCGGTTGTTGTCATAGTAGCGTTTGGAGCGCGCCGGGATCCCTCCCTCTTTGTCCAGTTCCTCCAGTGCTTTTGCAAATGCGAGTACGGTGTGGGGCGGGGAAGTGAATCTCCATTTGCCGTCTTTTTCCATTGTTTTCCACTGGTCGTAGAGATCCAGGGAGAGACTTCGTGCTTTCCCCTCACATGCAACCAGACTGTCACGCCGACAGATGATAAACGAGAAGCCGGGAACACCCTGAATACATTTATTGGCGCTGCTTACGATGAAATCGATTCCAAGTTCGCCTACCGGGATGTCTACGCCGCCGAAACTGGACATAGCGTCTACGATCATTGTTTTTCCGGCAGATTTTACAACGTTTGTTACAGACGCAATATCATTTAAAATACCGGAAGTTGTTTCACTGTGTACCATCGCAACATGAGTGATCTCCGGGTGTTGGGAGAGGAGACGGGCAACTTCATCGGCGGATGGGATCCGGTCATACTCCACACGGTACATCAGATAGTTTAATATTGCGTGCTCGGCGATATCAGCCATACGCTCTCCGTATGCGCCGTTGGCGATGATCAGCAGCGTGTCGTCTTCTCCGACGGCGCTGGTCAGAATGGATTCCACGCCGAAGCTTCCGCTGCCCTGCATCAAGACTACCGTGTAGTCTTTTTCTGATACATGGGCAAGTTCAAGCAGTTTTGCACGGATTTTCTGGGGGATCTGTTTGTAATCGTCATCCCATGTGCAGTGGTCAGCCATCATCTCTCTTTTTACAGTGTCAGTTGTTGTCAGTGGTCCCGGTGTTAACAATTTGTAGTTGATCATATGAATGTACCTCTTTCTTTTTTATTTTTTACAGCGCTCTGAAAATTCCTGATGTCCGGCAAGCAGATCTGCCGTCAATGGTTCCGGAAATTTGCTCGGATAGGCTGATTGGTTAGCTTCATTTACCGTCTCACCCTCGTAGAGTGGGTTCGGATAAGTCTCTTGTAATTCTTCCCGCGCATATTTGACGATGCATTCTGCCATTTCCATGGCGAGCGGGTTGGTCTTCTTCTTTTTGTCGATCACGGCAACAGATTCGGTCAGCGCATAATTCCCCTCGACCGGATCGATCGCCAGGATCGGCATTCCGTCTTTTTGATCTGCCACAGCCTGATGGCGCAGACCGAAACCGACGGCGACTTCTCCGGAGCGTACTTTTTTGATCGGACCGGATCCGGAATCTTCCAGATGAGGTCCCGCATTTTTGTAGATACCGCTTAATATTTCCTGAGCCTCATCCTCTTCATAGGCGCCTAATAAAGCCTGGATCAGAAGCCATGCAGTGGAAGAACTTTTAATGTCTGTGACAGAGATCTCATTTGCATAGACCGGATCCGCAAGATCTTTGATCGATGTCGGGACCGGAAGTCCAAGACGATCCATTTCTTCTGTGTTGATAAAGATCACACCCTCTTGGGAAGTGAGCGGTCGATAATAGGACGGCATCGGTTCCAGCGTCGGCGCAGAAAAATCCAGTTCCGCAAACATTTCGTTGGTGCTCTGGGCGCTGTCGAGATAGAAAGAACTCATAGTGACAAGATCGGCTTCGATCGCAGTTCCCTCTGCCATCAGTTTTCCGCCCAGTTCGGATGTACCGAATGTCTGGAAGAGATATTGGTCTTTGTATCCGTTTTCGTCCAGTGCATGTTTGATCGCGGTGACAGCTTCGTCATCTGCATTGGAGTAGATCACGACCGGCTGCTCGGCTTCGGATTTTCCGGACAGCGCGTTTACGCCAAAAAAGCAGATGATCAGCGCCATGACCGCAAGTGCGGCGCGCCGTATAAAGACGCCGGTCTTTTTTGAATCGGTATTTTTCTTCTTTGCATTCTCTCTCCAGACCGTGATCAGGGAAAAGATTCCTTTGGCGGCAAGATTCGTAAAAAGAATGCAGAGCGACAACACGAAAATTTTATTGAATCCCGCAAAATGTTGCAGTTCTTTGATCTTCGTTGTGATGACCATTGTCCTGGCTCCGGCAATAAAGATGACGGCGCTGACAGTCACCATTGCGTTGATAAAGTAGTAGCTGAACACTTCCAGAAGCGTTGGCAGGGCGTTGGGAGTTACGACCCGGAAGATCGTTTTCATCCAGTTGTCGCCCATCAGCATCGCAGTCGTCTCCCAGGAGGCGTTCAGCTTTTCCAGCGAACTTTTCATCATCAGATATGGCGTGGAAAAATAATGCACCACGTTGCACAGGATCATCAGAAGAAACGTATTCTGCAGGGAAGTTCCGGAGAACGTCAGGAGAAATGCGATACCAATGACCATTCTGGGAACCGTATTTGTCACAAGCGCAATGCTCTCGAGTATATTCTTCATGTTTTGCGGCAGCTTGCTCCGCGCCGTGACAAGCGCAGCGCCGTATGCGGTCAGAGAGCCGGCACATGCGGTCAAAAATGCGACGAGAAGCGAGTTTTTAAAGACTTCTGCAAGAACCCGGTCTTGAAATACTTCCCGCACATGTTCCGTTGTAAATGTAAGCTGATAGGGCCATTCCTGCACAAAAGGCACAAGGAAAATGACGGCGAAGATCAGAAGCATCACAACGAGGAGTATGCCGCAGAAAATCCCGCAGAAGACGTCCCGTATCCGGTTTTTCTCATTTTCGACAGCGGAGATCTTGTTGTATCGCACATTGTACCGCTCCAGATAATGCAGGAGTAAAATACTGAGCACGGATGGTACGAGCATCACCATGGCGATCACGGCGCCTTTGTTGAAATCCGGAATGCTTCCAAGCATTTCATCATAGAGAAGAGATGCCAGCACTTCGTATTGTCCGCCGACGGATGCCGGAATACCGAAATCGGTAAAGGCGAGGAAAAAACTCTGGATAAAGGAGGCGGCAAGCGTTCCGGTCAGCGGACGCAGGATTGTGATAAAAAAGGTTTCGCTTTTCTTGTCTCCCATCAGAGCAGATACGACCATAAATTTCTTGTCGATATACCCCATCGTGTTGTGGATCAGGAGAAATGCAACCGGCAGTGTATAGATCACATAGCCGATCAGCAGTCCCGGAAGTCCGTAGATCGGAAACAATTGATGCCCGAGGATGCGGGTGAGCAGCCCCTGCTTTCCAAATGTGTAGATCAGAGCAAAACCGTATGTGATCGTCGGCAGCAGCATCGGGAGAACGGCTCCGGTGCGGATGATCTTCAGAAATCCGTGAGGGAGGTTCGTGTAATGGATCGTGTACGCAAGCAAAAATGCGAGGACTGTCGTGATCAGCGCGCTGCCTCCGGCAGCGAGAAAACTGTTTCCGACGGCGCTCCAAAATCCGCTGCGGGTAAATACTTCAATATAATGTGTCCAGAAAGCGCCGCCGGAACTTTGGAACGATTTTAAAAGCAGCATGGCGATCGGCGCCGCAAGAAAAAAGAGAAAGAGCGTCAGAACCGCAAAAAAAATCAGTTTCAGTTCTATATGCGATCTGATCATACGTTTGAGCTTTGGGAGGAGAGCTTCTTTCTTCATGCGCGGACCTCACTTTGAAATAAGGTGAAAATATTACTTCGTTTGATCTCAAGCTGGTTTAAAATAAATTCCCGGATTGTCCGGATGGTGGATGATCTCTTCCGGTCTGGCAAACTGTGAGATCTTTCCGTTGTTGATGATCAGGACACGGTCGGATAATGTGAGCGCTTCCTCCGGATCATGGGTGACGATGATCGTTGTCAGATGAAATTCTCTCGCGATCATTTTGATCCGTTCTTTGATGGACTCCTTGATCACGCCGTCCAAAGCGCTTAAAGGTTCGTCCATAAGAAGAACTTTCGGTTTCATGACCATGGTTCTGGCAAGGGCAACACGCTGCTTTTGCCCTCCGGAAAGCTGCTCGATCTTCTTGTCTAAATGTTCTTCCAGATTCAAAAGCCGTATCATTTCTCCAACTTCTTCTTTTGTGGAACGATCCGGATTGTTTTTCAGCCCGTAAACGATATTTTCGTAAGTGTTTAAGTTCGGAAACAGCGCATAATCCTGAAAGACGATGTTGAATCCGCGCTTTTCCATCGGGACATCGGTGAGATCTTTTCCATTGAAGATCAGTTTGCCGCTGTCGATCTCGGTGATGCCGAGAATCAGATTCAGCAATGTGGTCTTTCCGCTTCCGGATGGACCGAGAATGGAAATGATCTCTCCATCTTCAATTTGAAGATCGATACCGTTTAAAATAGTCTTTCCGCCAAATGATTTTCTGATTTTTTTCAGTTCAAGCATTTTATGTAAACTCCTTTCTTGAGATGCAGGAATCCTTATAAAGATTTTCCGGTTTTTTTATGCAACCAAATCGAGGTGAAGTGTTTGTTAAGCCTGTGTAAAACATAACCGGTTTACCTCCGGGGCGTTGTATGATATAGTAGGTAAGAAAGAAAAATACAGGAGAAATGAGAGGAAGATTATGGAAAAAAGAATCATTCAGGTTGAGGAAAAGGTGCCGGCAAAGCTGCTGATCCCTTTGAGTATCCAGCATATGTTTGCGATGTTCGGGGCATCGGTTCTCGTTCCGTTTGTGTTCGGGATCAATCCGGCGATCGTACTGTTTATGAATGGCGTTGGCACATTGCTGTTTATCCTGATCACGAAAGGAAAAGCTCCGGCATATCTGGGATCCAGTTTTGCGTTTTTAGCGCCTGCGGGAATTGTGATCACAAAATTTGGTTATGAATATGCGCTGGGAAGTTTTGTGGCAGTCGGTTTCTGCGGCTGTATTCTGGCGCTGCTTATTTACAAGTTCGGATCGGACTGGATCGACGTGGTACTGCCTCCGGCTGCAATGGGACCGGTCGTCGCTTTGATTGGACTGGAATTATCCGGTACGGCGGCAAGCAATGCGGGACTTCTGGAGGAAAAGATCCAGCCGGAAAATGCGATCGTATTTTTTGTGACGTTGGGAGTTGCGGTATTTGGTTCGATCATGTTTCGGAAGTTTCTGTCCGTTATCCCGATCCTGATCGCCGTGATCGCCGGATATGCGGCAGCGCTGGCGTGTGGAATTGTTGATTTTACGGAAGTAAAGGCGGCTTCGTTCTTTGCGCTTCCGAACTTCTCATCGCCGAAGTTCAGTATGGAGGCGATTCTGATCATGCTCCCGGTGATCCTGGTCATTGCTTCGGAACACATCGGACATCAGATCGTGACGAGCAAGATCGTCGGTCGGGATCTGATCAAAGATCCGGGACTTCACCGCACGTTGTTTGCGGACAACTTTTCCACGATGCTCTCGGGAATGATCGGATCGGTTCCGACAACGACATACGGAGAGAATATCGGTGTGATGGCAGTGACCGGCGTATACAGTGTGCGTGTCATTGCGGGCGCGGCAGTGCTTTCGATCGTCTGTTCGTTCGTAGGAAAATTATCTACGCTGATCAGTACGATCCCGGGACCTGTGATCGGCGGAATTTCATTCCTGCTCTACGGAATGATAGGAACATCCGGAATCCGTATCCTTGTGGACTCCAAAGTCGATTACGGAAAGTCCAGAAACCTGGCGCTGACTTCCGTCATTTTCGTGACGGGACTTTCCGGTATTGCGGTAAAGTTCGGAGATATTGAACTGAAAGGCATGGTGCTTGCCAGCGTAGTCGGTATGGTCTTAAGTCTTGCATTTTATATATTGGACAAATTCCATTTGACAAATGATGCAGAATAAAAATGCAGAATCAACAAAAGAAAAGGAGGCGGTTCAGATGGAAAAAGCAAAAGTATATTACACCGATTTTCGTGCAAAGTTAGGGGAGGGGCTTCCGACGAAGCTTCAGCGCCTGATGAAAAAAGCGGGGATCTCCGAGATCGACATGGAAAATAAATTCGTGGCGATCAAGATGCATTTCGGTGAACTGGGAAATCTGAGTTTCCTGCGTCCGAATTATGCGAAAGCGGTGGCGGATGTTGTGAAAGAACTTGGCGGAAAGCCGTTTCTGACGGATTGTAATACGCTGTATCCGGGAAGTCGGAAAAATGCGCTGGAACACTTGTATTGTGCATGGGAAAACGGATTTACCCCGATGACGGTTGGGTGTCCGATCCTGATCGGCGACGGTCTGAAAGGAACCGATGATATTGAAGTTCCGGTGCAGGGAGGCGAGTATATCGAGAAAGCGAAGATCGGACGCGCCGTGATGGACGCGGATATTTTCATCAGTCTGACCCATTTCAAAGGACATGAGGCAACCGGATTCGGCGGCGCGATCAAAAATATCGGAATGGGATGCGGTTCCCGTGCGGGAAAGAAAGATCAGCATGCCAACGGAAAGCCGACGATCGATGCGGAAGCATGCCGCGGCTGTAAGCAGTGTCTGAGAGAATGTGCAAATGATGGATTATCTTTCGATGAAGCGAGCCGAAAAATGACAGTGAACGCTGAGAATTGTGTCGGGTGCGGACGTTGTATCGGAGCATGTAACTTCGATGCGATCAGTTTTGAGGACAGTGCGGCGACGAAAGTACTGAACAGCAGAATGGCAGAGTACACAAAAGCGGTGCTCGACGGAAGACCGAACTTCCATATTTCACTTGTGGTGGACGTGTCTCCGAACTGCGACTGTCATCCGGAAAATGATGCGCCGATCCTCCCGAATATCGGAATGTTTGCATCGTTTGACCCGCTCGCGCTGGATCAGGCCTGTGTGGATGCCTGTCTGAAAATGACTCCGCTTCCGAACAGTCAGCTTTCGGATCGGATGGCAGCGGAACATTTCTGTGATCACCACGATCATTTTGAAAATACAACGCCAAATTCCGAATATAAGACGTGTCTTGCACATGCGGAGAAGATCGGTCTCGGGACAAGAGAGTATGAACTGATCTTTATGAAATAAAAAGTTTACAGATAAAAAATAAGCAGCAGAAAAAGTAAAATGAAATTCTGCTGCTTATCTTTTTTTTATTTTTCTTTTGTCAGTTTCCATGGTCGGTATGAACCTCCGGTCTTATTTGCGGAGTGCTGAGAAATTACCGCTCATAGCCAGAAGTCCGTTGATCACCATTTCACCATTTTCATTCCAGTATTTTTTGAATGCGTTGATGATAGCTTCACCTAATTTTTCCTGTGCTTCCATGAAATATTTTGCATCTTCCGGTCTGATTGTTAATGTATACATATCGATCTCTCCTTTTCGTTTTCTTTATGTTTTATGTTTTCCTTGCTACGTGTATTATAATAGCACGTAGTTTTACGAGAGTTTAGATATGTATTTGACAAATAATTAGGTCAATATTGACATCTAAAGAAGATGAATACCATGTTCGCGCGCGTAGGTCAAAATATCTTCCGGCCAGAGAGAAGACTGGACTTCTCCGATGTGAGCCTTGCGTAAATAATACATACAGATACGGGACTGGCCGATTCCGCCGCCGACTGTGTAAGGCAGTTCACAGTTCAGGAGAGCTTTCTGGAAATCCAGTTCGGCACGATCTTCGCATCCGGCAAGTTTTAACTGACGGCGGAGAGCATCTTCGTCTACACGGATTCCCATGGAGGATAGTTCCAGAGAAATATCGAGAACCGGATAGTAGACGATGATATCACCGTTCAATTCCCAGTCATCGTAGTCCGGCGCACGTCCGTCATGCGGTTTGCCGGAGGCGAGTGTCTTGCCGATCTGGGAAATGAATACCGCGCCTTTGGATTTGGCGATACGATACTCCCGCTCTTTCGGTGTGCATTCCGGAAAGAGCTCTTCCAGTTCCTGGGAAGTAATGAAGAAAATATCATCGGGCAGAAGCGGTTCGATGTAGTTGTATCTTCTGGAGATGAAATCTTCGGTCTCTTTCAGCGCACTGAATACTTTGCGGACTGTGTATTCCAATATTTCCATATTCCGTTCTTCTTTGGAGATTACTTTTTCCCAATCCCATTGATCGACATAAATAGAATGGATATTATCGGTATCTTCATCCCGGCGGATCGCGCTCATATCGGTGTAAAGTCCCTCGCCGGAGTGGAAGCCGTAGTGTTTCAGAGCGTATCGTTTCCATTTGGCGAGAGAGTGTACGATCTCGGCAGGTGCGTCCTCCTGTTCTTTGATACCAAAAGAAACAGGGCGTTCCACACCATTTAAGTTGTCGTTGAGACCGGACTTCGGGGTGACAAATAATGGAGCGGATACACGGGTAAGGTGCAGTGATTTTGCAAGTGACCGCTCAAAATGATCTTTGATCTCCTTGATCGCAACTTCTGTCTCGCGGATCGTCAGCGGAGAGGCATAGCCGTCTGGGATGATTAAATGTTCCATAGTAAGACTCCTTTTTGATTTGATAGTTATGTATTGATCCATAGATATCCCTATTTTAAAGAGAAGCATTCAAAAAGTCAAATGCTTTTACGGTGATAGCAGAAATGATGGAAGGAACACTAGCAGAAACGTCATTCACAAAGCGGTGAAAAACTTGTATGTACGGTGTAAAATTGGTATAATAAGATTGTCCGAGGGGAGAAGACCGGACAAATTCAAAAGAGGGAACAGGTAAATAAATATGGAGTTTTTATTAGAAGCGGATCAGATCATGGATCAGGCGGAGCGATTACAGACACAGCTTGCACAAGGCAATGAAACCGTAACATTCCTTTTTCTTTTGACGGGAGTGATCGGATTTCTGTGGTGTTTTTTTGGATTGAAACTGGTGCGGCTATGGGCGGCACTGCTCGGATTTTTTATGGGATTTGTGTTGGGATGTGGTGCGGCGATGGCGTTGAACCTTACGATGACAGTCAGTCTGGTGATCGGCGGTGTGGTCGGTATCCTGCTGGCGGTTTTGTCGGCGTGGCTTTACCATGTCGGTGTATTTCTCGTCGTGTGGGCAGCAGGGATTTCGGTCAGTCTGACAGTTGTCCGACCGGAGAATTTCCTATATGCGGTGCTTTGCGGCGTAGTCGGGCTTGTGATCGGCGTGATAGCTGTCCGGTTTGCGGAACCGGTGACGATGGTGATGACCGGACTGTATGGTGCGATTGTGCTGGCAGATGTGGTTTCATTTTTTGCTTCTCTTGAAGCTGCATGGATGGCTCCGGCGCTGACTGCCGTATTTGCAGTACTTGGAATTGTCGCACAGTTTTTACTGGAATCAAGAAAAAGGAAAAGAATACATTTAAAGAAAGCGGAGGAGATCCGACAGAAGTATTCCACCGAGAATGAAGTGGAAAAAGCAAGAGCAATGATGGAAGCGCTGGAACAAGAATCAAAAGAAGAAATCGAAGAATGACAGCGAGTCTGTAAAGGAAGAAATGCTTGGAGCGGAAAGGAGCCTGCATATGAAGATAGATATGCATTGCCATGTAAAGGAAGGGTCGATCGACAGCAGGGTCAGTGTGGATGAGTACATTACCCTTTTGAAGAAAAAAGGTTTTCAGGGAATGGTGATCACAGACCACAATACTTATAATGGGTATCGGTATTGGAAAGATCATATCAAAGGGAAGCGGCATACGGATTTTGTCGTTCTGAAAGGAATCGAGTACGATACAAGAGATGCGGGGCATATGCTTGTGATCATGCCGGAGGGAGTGAAGATGCGGCTGTTGGAGCTGCGGGGAATGCGCGCGTCGGTGTTGATCGATCTTGTGCACCGGAACGGCGGTGTGATCGGACCGGCACATCCTTACGGGGAGAAATACCAGAGTTTTGCCAACACAAAGAGGTTTTATAAGTCTCCGGAATTGATCAAACGGTTTGATTTTGTGGAGGCATATAACTGCTGTGAGCCTGCTGCAGCTAATGAAAAAGCACTGCGGCTCGCAAAGAAGTATGGGAAAGTGACAGTGGGAGGCAGTGATTCGCATAAGACGAATTGTGTCGGAAAAGCATATACGATCCTGCCGGAACCGGTAACCTGTGAGACGGAACTTATTTCTATGATCCATAAGAAAACGGTGTTTGAGACCGGCGGAACTTATTACGACAAGACGACGAAAGAACGGATGGGAAAAGTGAACAAGATCCTTGTCTATTCTTTCTGGCTCTATAATAAAGGAGGAGAACTGCTGAGGCGGCACGGCCGCAATGCGAAAATGGATCTGGAAAATCCGGTGGATCCGATCGACCCGATCGAATTGTATTATACAGGACATGGCGATTTATGAGAAGCAGACGCAAAAATGAAAACAGCGGATGGATCTGCATCGGTATAGGGGGGCAGATCTCATCCGTTTTTTTTTATTTGTATCAAAGTCCGGGCTTGCCCGAGACCTTGGCGACTGCTTACAATCCCGGAATGTGCCTTTTGGCACTTACGATGATTTGATATCCCGGTACTTTCCAGGGGAAATGCCGTATTTCCGTTTGAACATGCGGTTAAAATAAGAAAGATTCTCGAATCCGGACCGGGCGGCAATTTCCAGCAGGGAAAGATCGGTGGCACGAAGCATTTCCGCTGCGCGGGCGAGCCGGTAATCGTTCAGATATTCGGTAAAGCCTTTTCCGGTATAGGTTTTAAAAAATTTCATAAAATGCGATTTACTGTAATAAGTCAGCTCTGCGACTTTTTCCACGGAGATCGGCTCGGAAAAATGCGCTTCTATATAAGAGAGGATGCGTTTCATTTTTTCAAGATGCTTTGTCTGCGATCTGGTAAAAGAAGTCTGTTCTTTTTGATGACAGACAAGATGAAAAAGAAATTGAAACAGCCATCCTTTGACAGCAAGCTGATAACCGGTCGGTCTGGCGGAGCAAAGACGGTCTATTTCACGGATACAGGAAGAAATTTCCGGATAGTAGGAGCGTGCCGGCGTCAGAAATGTATCCGCGGAAAGTTCTGCTTTTGTCAGCGGAAGAATGTAGTTTTCGGCACACAGATCCGGTGCTCCCGAAATCAGCATGGAGGGGAGAAAAAGAATATTTTCGTACTCCATAGCATAGGTATCCAGACCGGAAATACTGTGGAGCTGTCCGGGGAGGATCATGACAATATCACCCGCAAAAACAGTTTCTGTCTGAAAGTTGACCGAAACGCGTCCGCGTCCCTTGTGGATCACGACAAGTTCCATTTCATCGTGCCAGTGAAGCGGAACTTCGGTGAAATCCCGCGGAATAGAACAAAGATAAGTATTGTATGGGAATTCTGCGGATGTGTGGTTTTTTGCTTCGTGATATCGTTGATATTCCAGATTGTCCATGGAAATCTCCCTTTCTAAAACAGATGAAAAATGATAGGATCGTGCAATAAAAGAATATCATGCTGCAAGAAAATTCTCAAGAGGTGTATTAAAATACAGTTTAATAAGAATGAATTTCATAAGAATGGGAAGAGGAGTTTTGGAAATATGAAAATGGAAGAAATGCTTCGGGAAACGCTTGGAAAAGAAATTGCTCAGGTAGGCGATGAAGAAATCTATGTGGCGCTGCTTGAAATCGTGCAGGGGCTTGCAAAAGAAAAAGAAGCGGACGAGACAAAGAAAAAAGTTTATTATATTTCGGCAGAGTTTTTGATCGGAAAATTATTATCCAACAACCTGATCAATCTCGGTCTTTATGAAGAGACGCGCAGAGTATTGGCTGAAAACGGAAAAGAACTGAGCCGGATCGAGGAGATCGAACCGGAGCCGTCGCTTGGAAACGGCGGACTCGGAAGACTTGCGGCGTGTTTTTTGGATTCGATGGCAACATTGGGCCTTTGCGGAGCGGGGATCGGACTGAACTATCACCTTGGACTGTTCCGTCAGAAATTTGAAGATCATTTGCAGAAAGAAGAGCCGAATCCGTGGATCGAGCCGGAGAGCTGGCTTGTCAGGACGGATGTGTCTTATCCGGTTTCTTTTCGCGGCATGACGCTTAAATCCAGAATGTATGAGATCGCGGTGACCGGATACCGGAACCGCACGAATAAACTGCATTTGTTTGATGTGGAGACGGTGGATGAGGAAATCGTAGAAGAGGGGATCACATTTGATAAAGAAGAAATCCGGAAAAATCTGACGTTGTTCTTATATCCGGATGACAGTGATGAGAATGGGCGTCTGCTGCGTATTTATCAGCAGTATTTTATGGTGAGCAATGCAGCGCAGCTGATTCTGGATGAATGTACGGCGAAAGGATGTACGCTGTATGATCTTCCGGACTATGCCGTGATCCAGATCAATGATACGCATCCGACGATGGTGATTCCGGAACTGATCCGTCTTCTGACGGAGCGCGGATTGGAGATGGACGAGGCGATCGACGTCGTATCGAAAACCTGCGCTTACACTAATCATACGATCCTTGCGGAAGCGTTGGAAAAATGGCCGGTTTCTTATTTAAAGAAAGTAGTTCCACAGCTAATGCCAATCATCGAAATACTGGATGATAAAGTCCGCAGAAAATATGAGGACGAGCGTGTGGCGATCATCGACCGGAACGATGTTGTGCACATGGCGCATATCGATATCCACTACGGATTCAGCGTCAATGGCGTTGCGTCACTGCACACGGAGATTTTGAAAGAAAACGAGCTGAATCATTTTTATAAGATTTATCCGGAAAAATTCAATAATAAGACGAATGGAATCACATTCCGCAGATGGCTTTTGCACTGCAACCCGAAGCTTGCGGCATTATTGGATGAAGTGATCGGAGAGGATTACCGGACAGATGCTTCCAAACTGGAGAAGCTGCTCGATCATGCGGAAGACGAACAGGTCCTGGAGCGGATCCTGTCGATCAAAAAAGAAAATAAACGGGCATTATGTACTTATTTAAAAGAGACGGAACAGATTGACGTGGATCCGGATTCCATTTTTGATATACAGATCAAACGTCTGCATGAATATAAGAGACAGCAGATGAACGCCCTGTATGTGATCGGAAAATATCTGGATATCAAAGCGGGAAAAATTCCGAAAACGCCGATCACGGTTCTTTTCGGAGCGAAAGCCGCTCCGGCGTATGTGATCGCCAAGGATATTATTCATCTCATCCTCTGTCTGCAGGAAATCGTGAACAATGATCCGGAAGTAAGTCCGCATTTGAAAGTTGTAATGGTGGAAAACTATAATGTGACAAAAGCGGAGAAACTGATCCCGGCGTGTGACATTTCCGAACAGATCTCTCTTGCATCGAAAGAAGCAAGCGGAACAGGAAATATGAAATTAATGCTGAACGGCGCAGTAACGCTCGGAACGGAAGACGGTGCAAATGTGGAGATCCATGAACTTGTCGGAGATGAGAATATTTATGTATTCGGTGCGTCCAGCGATGAAGTGATCGCACATTATGAAAAGGCAGATTATAAGTCAAAGGAATTTTATGAAGCAGATGAAAGAATCAAAGCGGCGGTTGATTTTATTACGAGTGAGAAAATGCTCGCAGTCGGTCAGGAAGAAAATCTGAAGCGTCTGCAGGCAGAATTGCTGAATAAAGACTGGTTTATGACACTTTTGGATCTGAAAGCCTACACAAAAGCAAAAGAAGAGGCATTTGCAGACTGGACAGATCAAAAGGCGTGGGCGAAGAAGATGCTGATCAATATTGCGAAAGCCGGATATTTTTCATCGGATCGTACGATTGAAGAATATAACCGTGATATTTGGCATTTAGAGAAGTCAGGTATTTAGAAAAGCAAAAAAGAAAACAAAGGAGTGGAAGTTATGAGAGAGAGCGGAGTGCTTTTGCCGATATTTTCATTGCCGTCCAGGTTTGGAATCGGGTGTTTTTCAAAAGAAGCGTATGAATTTGTCGATCAGCTTGAAAAAGCAGGACAGAGCAGATGGCAGATTTTACCGCTTGGACCGACCGGATATGGAGATTCACCCTATCAGTCATTTTCGACATTTGCGGGAAATCCATATTTTATCGATCTGGAAATGCTGGCTGAGGAGGGGCTCTTAACGGAGACAGAATGTACGCAGGCAGATTTCGGAGAAAAAAAAGAGGAGATTGATTATGAAAAACTGTACAAACAGCGGTTTCATGTGCTGAAAAAAGCATTTGTGCGGTTTGAAAAAAGTAAAGAAAAACAGGAAAAAGATTACGAGAACTTTGTCAGGACAAATCGGGACTGGCTGGAAGACTATTGTCTCTATATGGCGATCAAAGACAGTCTGGGCGGGATCAGTTGGATCGAGTGGTCAAAAGAATTGCGGGACCGCGAAGAACAGGCATTAAAATGTGCACGGCTTGAATTAGCGGAGGAAATCCGTTTCTACCGTTTTCAACAATATGAATTTGACAAGCAGTGGAAAAAGCTGCACCGATATGCCAATGAACATGGAATCCGGATCATCGGAGATATTCCGATCTATGTTGCGTTTGACAGCGCGGATACATGGGCGAATCCGGAATTGTTCCAATTTGATGAAAATAATCTGCCGACAGGCGTGGCAGGATGCCCGCCGGATGGATTTTCCGCAACAGGGCAGTTGTGGGGAAATCCGCTTTATCGTTGGGAATACCATAAGAAAACAGGATACGACTGGTGGATGAAGCGGATCGCTTATAGTTTCCAATTATACGACGCCGTGCGTATTGACCATTTTCGGGGGTTTGACGAATATTATGCGATTCCGTATGGAGAAAAAACTGCGGTCAATGGAACGTGGATGCCGGGACCGGGAATCGAATTTTTCCGCACGGTGGAGGAAAAATTGGGGCATCTGGATATCATTGCGGAAGATTTAGGCTTTTTGACGGATACAGTGTTGAACCTGCTTTCAGACACCGGTTTTCCGGGGATGAAAGTGGTACAGTTTGCGTTTGATTCCCGGGAGGCTGCGAACTATCTGCCGCATACTTATACGCAGAACTGCGTCGTTTATACGGGAACACATGATAATACGACGACAAGAGACTGGTATCATACCGTTTCTAAGGAATGCCGTGATTTTGCAAAAGAATATCTTTGCAAGTCGGCTCTGGATGAGGATCAGCTGGCATGGGATTTCATTGCAATGGCAATGGGAAGCGTAGCGGATCTTTGCATCATTCCATTGCAGGATTATCTCTGTCTGGGAGCGGAAGCGCGGATCAACACGCCATCTACTCTTGGCGGAAATTGGGTTTGGAGGATGAAAAAAGGGCAGTTGGATGAAGCGCTGGTAAGAAAAATTCATAAAGTGACGAAGCTGTATGGACGGTTGACGGAGAAGTAAGGAAATAAAGAAAAAGTGAATAAAGGACCACAGTGTCAATGTATACTGACACTGTGAACAGAACTGTAAAGCAGGGAGAAATACCAAAAAATATAAATTGGTGTTTTTCCCTGCTTTTTGTTGTGCGAAGCGAGAGGAAAGGAGGGGAAATCCTTAAGTTTCCAACTTGAGGAATAAAAAATACAAAGGGGAATCGCAGGGTATGAAAGTTGTTATTTTAGCAGGAGGCTTCGGCACCCGAATCAGTGAAGAAAGTCATCTGAGACCAAAGCCGATGATCGAGATCGGAGATAAACCGATTCTCTGGCACATTATGAAAGAATATTCACATTATGGTTACAATGAATTTGTGATCTGTTGTGGATATAAACAGCATATGATCAAAGAGTATTTTGCAGATTATTATCTGTACAATGGTGACGTTACATTTGACTTTGGAAATGAAAATAAAATGATCGTTCACAATAATGTATCAGAGCCTTGGAAAGTGACTCTCGTGGATACAGGGCTGAATACAATGACCGGCGGACGGATCAAAAGAATCCAGAAATATATCGGAAATGAGCCGTTTTTGATGACATATGGAGATGGGGTTGCTGATATCGATATCAATGAGTTGGTAAAGTTCCATCAGGAAAAGGGGCAGTTGGCTACATTGACTGCCGTACATGTGGGACAAAGATTCGGCGTGCTCGATATTGATCGGGAAAGCAGAGACATCAGGGCTTTCCGAGAAAAATCCAGTGCGGACGGAAGCAGAATCAGCGCCGGATATATGGTATTAGAACCGGAAGTGTTCGATTATATCGAAGGAGATAAAACAGTTTTCGAGAAAGAGCCGTTAGAACAGCTTGTAAAAGAAGGTCAGCTGAATGCTTATAAACATAATGGCTATTGGCAGTGTATGGATACACAGCGTGAAAAAGAAAAATTAGAAGAACTGTGGAATTCAGGAAATGCTCCATGGAAAGTGTGGGACTGATCTATGAGAGCACTAAGTTTTTATAAAGGGAAAAAGGTATTGGTTACAGGGCATACCGGGTTTAAGGGAACATGGCTTTGTAAAATTCTTGTAAATGCAGGAGCAGATGTGACGGGGTATTCATTGGAGGCTCCGACGAATCCAAATTTATTTGAACTTTCTGGAATTGAGAATGAGATAAAATCTATTATCGGCGATATCCGTGATCTGGAACATTTGAAACAGGTATTTACAGAAGTACAGCCGGAGATCGTTCTCCATCTGGCAGCACAGCCGATCGTACGGGATTCATACAAAGATCCGGTTTACACTTATGAAACAAATGTGATGGGAACAGTAAATATTTGTGAATGTGTACGATTGAATTCCTGTGTGAAATCGTTTCTGAATGTAACGACAGATAAGGTATATCACAATAATGAATGGGAATGGGGATATCGGGAAAATGATCCGCTGGATGGTTATGACCCTTATTCCAACAGTAAATCATGTTCGGAATTAGTGACCCACAGTTATATTAATTCATTTTTTAAAGAAAACGGCATTGCGGTTTCAACAGCCAGAGCAGGAAATGTGATCGGCGGAGGAGATTTTGCAAATGACCGCATCATACCGGATTGTATCAGGGCGGCGATGAAAGGGGAAAGCATTATTGTAAGAAACCCGCATTCGACACGTCCTTATCAGCATGTATTGGAACCTTTGGTTGTATATTTACGGATTGCCAAAGAACAGTATGAAGATATTAAATACGCCGGATTTTATAATGTCGGTCCGGATGACTGCGATTGTGTGACTACCGGGGAATTAGTAGATTTGTTTTGTAATGCCTGGGGAGAAGATCAGACTTGGGAAAATCGTTTTATGGGGGGACCTCATGAAGCTAATTTCTTAAAACTGGATTGTTCCAAAATCAAGCAGGTGTTTGGCTGGAGTCCGAGATGGCATGTGGAAGAAGCCGTTCGGTATACCGTGGAGTGGGCAAAAGCCTGGGTAAACGGGACTGATGTTTCAGAAGTAATGGATCAGCAGATCCGGGAATTTATGAACAAAGGAGAATAAGAAATATGTTTGAACATAAAACAGAACAGCAGGCACGGGAAGAAATTCTGAATATTGTAAAAGAATATTGTGAGACCTACCATAATCAGAAGAAAGCATTTAAAGAGGGCGATCGGATTTCATATGCATCCCGTGTATATGACAGTGCAGAGATGGTGAATCTGGTAGACAGTTCTCTGGAATTCTGGCTGACATCAGGTCGATATACAGCGGAATTTGAAAAAAAATTGGGTGAATATCTTGGAGTGCGTTATTGTTCTCTTGTAAATTCGGGATCTTCTGCCAACTTAAATGCATTTATGGCATTGACTTCCCCGCTTCTTGGCGAACGCAGAATTAAGCGCGGAGATGAAGTGATCACAGTAGCAGCCGGATTCCCGACGACCGTAACGCCGATGATCCAGTATGGTGCGGTTCCGGTTTTTGTAGACGTGACGATTCCGCAGTATAACATTGATGTAACAATGCTGGAAGAAGCCTGGTCCGAAAAAACAAAAGCAGTTATGATCGCACATACATTGGGAAACCCATTTGATCTGAAAGCTGTTCGTGAATTTTGTGACCGTCATGATCTGTGGCTGGTTGAAGATAACTGCGATGCATTGGGATCCAGATATACGATCGATGGCGAGGTGAAATACACAGGAACGATCGGAGATATCGGAACATCCAGTTTTTATCCTCCGCATCATATGACGATGGGAGAGGGGGGAGCTGTTTATACGAATCATGCATTATTGAATAAATGTATCCGTTCTTTCCGGGACTGGGGACGTGACTGTGTTTGTGGATCCGGTCAGGATAATCTTTGCGGACATCGGTTCGATCGCCAGTACGGTGAACTTCCATTAGGATACGATCATAAATATGTATATTCACACTTCGGATACAACTTGAAAGCAACCGATATGCAGGCGGCGATCGGATGTGCGCAGTTGGAGAAGTTCCCGACTTTTGTAGAACGCAGAAAGTATAACTTTACACGTTTAAAGGCCGCTCTTGCAGGTGTTGAAGATAAATTGATTCTGCCAGAGGCATGTGAGAACTCTGATCCAAGCTGGTTTGGTTTCTTGATCACATGTAAAGAGGGAGTGGATAGAAATCAGGTTGTTCAATATGTGGAAGATCATGGCGTGCAGACAAGAATGCTTTTTGCCGGAAATCTGATCAAACACCCATGTTTTGATGAAATGCGTGCTTCAAAAGAGGGGTATCGTGTAGTTGGAGAATTGAAGAACACGGATCGTATCATGAACGATACATTCTGGGTTGGTGTATATCCAGGAATGACAGATGAGATGATCGATTATATGGCGAAAGTATTGAAAGAGGCGGTTCAGTAAAGACGGGAGGTTAGGATGAAACAGAGATTAGCTGATTATGTTGCAGATTTTCTTGTGGCAAAAGGTATCACGGATTGTTTTATGGTGACAGGCGGCGGAGCTATGCATTTAAATGATGCAATTGGTCACAAGGATGGAATCCATTGTACATACAGTCACCATGAACAGGCAAGTGCTATTGCAGCTGAAGCATATGCGCGGATTGATAATCGAATTGCTGCACTCTGTGTAACTACCGGACCGGGCGGGACGAATGCGATCACAGGTGTAGTAGGCGGATGGTTGGATTCGGTTCCGATGCTGGTGATCTCCGGGCAGGTACGCTATGATACAACAGCCCGATATATGGAACAATTCACTGACGGACTTCCGCTTCGTGCAGTAGGTGATCAGGAATTTGATATTACAAAATCAATTAGTTGTATGTGTAAATATGCAACAATGATAGAGGATCCGAATCAGATTCGATATGCCTTGGAAAAAGCATATTATCTGGCAATGACGGGGAGAAAAGGTCCCTCTTGGGTGGATATTCCGGTAAATTATCAAGGCTGTATGATAGAAACGGACGAATTGCCGGGATTTGATCCTCAGGCAGAAAATGAAGAAAAGTTAGATACAACCGCACCGAAAAAAATCGATCCGGATCTGATCAGACAGGTTCTCGAAAAAATAAAACAGGCAAAGCGTCCGGTGCTTTATGCCGGAAATGGGATTCGCTTATCAGGAGGATATGCAGAATTCCGAAAAGCAGTGGACTTTCTGGGGATTCCGGTTGTTACCTGTTGGGATTCTATTGATGCGATTGAATCAGAACATCCATTTTATGTAGGACGCGGCGGGATTATGGGAGATCGTCCGGGAAACTTTGCAGTACAGAATGCAGATTTGGTGCTAGCAGTCGGAAATCGTCTTTCCATCCGCCAGGTGGGATATAACTGGCAGACTTGGGCTCGGGAAGCTGAAGTGATCATGGTAGATATCGATCCGGCAGAATTAAAAAAGACAACGCTTCATGTGGAAGTTCCAATCTGCGGAGATGCAAAAGATTTCTTTTCTCAGATAAATGAGAGATTAGAAAAGGAAGTAGCCCCATTATTTTCCGGAGAAGAGTGGATCGAAGTATGCAGACGCTGGAAAGAAATTTATCCGGTTACACAGCCGAAACACTGGGAAGAGGATGGAAAATATGCGAATGTGTATGCATTTGTGAATTATTTAAGTAATCAGCTGAAAGAAAAGAGTCTGACAGTCGTATCAAATGGAAGTGCCTGTGTAGTTGGAAGTCATAACTATGAAATAAAAAAAGATGCAAGATTTCTGATCAACAGTGCGATTGCAAGTATGGGATACGGTCTTCCGGCAGCTATCGGTGCTTGTATTGCAGCAGATCGTAGAGAGACAATCTGTCTGGAGGGTGACGGAAGTATTATGATGAACCTGCAGGAGTTGCAGACTGTTCTTACGAATCAGCTTCCGATTAAAATATTTTTGATCAATAATCAGGGATATCATTCTATCCGTCAGACTCAGACGAATTTGTTTGGGAATCATACGAAAATAGGAATCGGACCGGAAAGTGGAGACTTGAGTTTTCCGTCTTATGAAAAACTGGCTGTTGCTTTTGGCTATCCATATTATGCGGCACACAGTAATGCAGAGATGAAAATGGCAGTGGAAAATACTTTGAAAGAAGAGGGCGCTGTTTTCTGTGAGATTTTTGTTTCACCGGAACAGTTCTTTGAACCAAAAAGCGCAACAAAAAGGTTGCCCGATGGTTCGCTATTCAGTCCACCGTTGGAAGATCTTGCGCCATTCTTGCCGGAAGAAGAGTTGCAGGGAAATATGTTTATCCCATGTATTACAAAAAAATAGAACACTGGTATGAAAAAAATGAAGAGAGTGATTATAACAGGACCGACCGGTGCGATCGGAATTGCATTGATCCAGCAGATGATCGAGGAGCAGATTGAAGTGATCGCAGTTTGCAATCCAACTTCAAACCGGAGGTCGAGGATCCCGAAAAATCCGTTGGTCCGAATTGTAAAATGTGATCTGTCAAATTTGAAGATGCTTTCAGAGATTGGTCTGCCCTCCTGTGATGTGTTTTATCATCTTGGATGGGCAGGAACGATCGGAACAGGACGGAATGATACTTCGATCCAGGAAAAAAACATCCGTTATACATTAGATGCAGTGGAGGCGGCGCATATGTTAGGCTGCAGGCGGTTTGTTGGAGCCGGATCGCAGGCAGAATATGGTCGTGTCGAGGGGATTTTGTGCCCAGATACTCCGGTTTGGCCGGAAAATGGATATGGAATGGCAAAATGGTGTGCCGGGATGATGAGTCGCTTGAGGTGTCAACAGCTTGGAATGGAACATATCTGGATTCGTGTGCTGAGTATTTATGGTCCTTGCGACGGACCAAATACAATGGTAATGTCAACGATCAACAAACTTTTAGCAGGAGAAACCGCAGAAACAACAAAAGGGGAGCAACTCTGGGATTATCTGTTTAGCAAAGATGCAGGAAAAGCTTTTTATCTGGCAGGAGAAAACGGAAAAAACGGAGCGGTGTATTGTCTTGGAAGCGGACAAAAATATCCGCTACATGAATATATAACAAAGATACGTGAAGCGACAGCCCCGGAAGCGGTTATTCATTTTGGGGCTGTTCCATATGCCGAAAATCAGGTGATGCATCTTTGTGCTGATATTACTTCATTACAAGAAGATACCGGGTTTGAGCCGGAAACGTCTTTTGAAGATGGAATACGACAGACGGTCAACTGGTATAAAAAGGAACGAGTGGGAGAGAAAGAATGAAAACAATCAGTGTGATGATTCCTTGTTATAACGAGGAAGAGAACGTTGTGCCGATCAGCGAGGCTGTTGTAGAAATGTTTCAAAAAGAGCTGCCGGAATATGATTATGAAATTTTATTTATCGACAATTGTTCGATAGATAAAACGAGAGATCTACTGAGAATGATCTGCAGTCAAAATTCAAAAATAAAAGCAATTTTAAATGTAACTAATTTTGGGCAGTTTAATTCACCTTATTATGGTATCTGTCAGACAAGTGGTGATTGTACGATTTCATTATGCTGTGATTTTCAGGATCCGGTAGAGTTGATACCTGTTTTTGTTAGGGAATGGGAAAAAGGTTATAAGATTGTGAGCGGTATTAAAACGTCCAGCAAGGAAAACAGCTTTATATACTTTTTGAGAAGTGTGTATTATAAAATGATCCGGAAAATGTCTTCGGTGGAGATGATCGAACACTTTACTGGATTTGGTCTTTATGATAAAAGTTTTGTGAAACTGCTGCGTCAATTGGATGATCCGATTCCGTTTATCCGCGGAGTGGTTGCAGAATATGGGTATAAGAGAAAAGAAATTGAATACGAACAGCCAAAGCGAAGAGCCGGAAAAACTCATAATAACTGGTATAGCTTATATGATGCGGCAATGCTTAGTATCACGTCCTATACGAAAGTGGGGCTCCGTATTGCGACATTCGGCGGAATGATCGGAGCGGCTGTGAGTTTTATCGTGGCAGTGGCGTATTTTATAATGAAATTGATCTGGTGGGATCGTTTTCCTGTTGGAATGACGCCATTGATCATAGGGGTATTCGGTCTTGGCTCCCTGCAGCTTTTGTTTATTGGATTGTTGGGAGAATATGTGATGAATATCAATACCAGAGTGATGCATAAACCGCTTGTGGTTGAAGAAGAACGAATTAATTTTTCAGAATAAAATTCAAGAAATAAAGAGAGATTATTTTATGATAAGTATTATTGTTCCTGTATATAACGCTGAAAAGACATTAGATATGTGTTTGAAAAGTTTAGTTGGTCAGACTTATACTGATTTACAGATTTTATTGATCAATGATGGATCAACAGACCGATCCTACGAAATTTGTTGTGATTGGGAAAAGAAAGATTCCAGGATTATGGTAGTGTCTAAAGAAAATGAAGGTCTGCCTTTTGCACGGAAAACTGGTTTGGAATATGTAAAAGGCGAGTGTGTAATGTTCGTAGATTCAGATGATTGGATCGAATCGGAGATGGTCGGATGTTTATATCAATTGCTGAATGAAAAAAAAGCGGATATTGCGATCTGCCGATTAGTGATGGATTATCCAAGTGGGAAAAAGAAGTATATTTCAAATGTAAAAGAAGTTCGTGTATATGATTCCGAAAAAGCAATGGAAGAAATTAATTATAACAATATAGAAGCTTCTCTATGCAATAAGATGTTTAAAACGGAATTAATGAAAGATCTGGATTTTAAAAAGGATGTCACGATCGGGGAAGATTACAGGATAACATGGCAGGCTGTGCGGAATGCAAATAGGGTAGTATGTACACCGCAGGCATTTTATCATTATATACAACAATCCGAAAGTATGGTGCACCAGGGATATCAAAATAATGGATTTGTAATTATCGACAATTATACAAGTATTAAAGATAAGATTATTCAAACGTATCCGCAGATTGGAGATTCTGCTGTCAGTTATTGGTATCTTCAGGAAATGGCCATTATTATTTCGATGATACGCGGAAAAAATTATGAAAAACGCGTGATTGATTATGTAAAAAAAGATATTCGGACCTATTTGAAATTGTATATAAAAAATAGAAGAGTGCCGATTTATTTGAAAATTTGTGCGGTTTTGTTAAGCTTGCACGAAAACTTTTTAATTGTACCGTATCGGTGCTTCTTTTTTTGGAGAGAGAAATTATAGTTTGGAGGAAATCAACATGAAAGTGATAGCATGGTATTTACCACAATTTCATGAAACACCTGAGAATAATGAATGGTGGGGGGAAGGATTTACAGAATGGACAAATGTAAAAAAAGGAGTCCAACTGTATCCGGATCAGTATCAGCCGCGAGTTCCGCTTAATAATAATTATTATAATTTATTAGATAAAAAGGTTTTAGAGTGGCAGGTAGAGTTAGCAAAAAAGCATGGCATATATGGATTTTGCATGTATCATTATTGGTTTGACGGCAAATTACTCTTGGAAAAACCAATTGAATTATATTTGGAAAATAAAGACCTCGATCTTCCTTTTTGCCTTTGTTGGACAAACGATAAATGGACAAATACATGGAAGTCAGATGATCCTAAGATCTTGATTGATCAAACTTACGGGGATAAGGAGATGTGGAAAAAGCATTTTGATTATTTTCTTCCATTTTTTAAAGACAGCAGATATATAACAAAAGATGGAAAACCGATGTTGGGAATTTATGTGCCGCAAGTTATCCCGTGTTTAAAAGAAATGATTGATTTTTGGCAGGAAGAGGCAAAAAGGCATGGATTTCCGGGTTTGTGCCTTTTTTATGAAAATTTGTTATGGAATCATACAAAAGAGGATCTTTCTCCGTTTTTTGATTATGAGGTTGCTATGGAACCGGCTGAGCAGATGGCTGTGGTCAGAAGAGAACGAAATGGAAAATTGTTTAAAATCAAGTCTTTGATCCCGGGATGGGTGTTTAAAGTTTTTGAAAAAATCATGTTTTATTTGATGGAACATGTATCCAGAAAATTGGATGAACAGGCACCGTCTTTTTCATACGAGGACATCTGGAAAAGGGTGGTTGAAAAATCACCGAAGAATGAAAAAGAGATACCGGGAGCTTTTTCTGACTGGGATAATACTGTCAGAAAAGGAAAGCGGGGAACATATCTTTCAAACCCAGATCCGGAAATTTTTAAAAAATATTTTAGAGAACTAGTGAAAAAAGCAAAAAGTGAATATAAGAAAGATATGATCTTTTTCTTCGCATGGAATGAATGGGCAGAAAGCGGATATCTGGAGCCTGATGAGCAGTTCGGATATTCTTATTTGGAAAATATTCGGGATGTGCTTGTTGAATTGGACGAATTTCCAGAATATCCGTAAAGAATTTATATGAGGATTGAAGATGATAACGGAACATAAAAACATAAAAAAATTTTCTTTATTGTTATATATTATTGGAATCGTAATCACAATAGCTGCGAGTTATTGTCTGAAAAGTGATCGCCTTTTTATCATATTATTATGTTGTATCGAAATGGGAACAACGATTTATTTTATAAAAAGGAAAGACAAAAATTATTTATTACAATGGACAAGTATTGTTGTTATTTTTACCCTTTTTTTTGATGTACTGTTGTTTACCGGGGAAAATACAGAAATTCTTATGAGAGGATTAGAATTATTTGCCTGTAATGTTTCTTTCATAATATCTTTAGTAGTTTTGTGGAAACAAAAGAATAAAAAAAGTGTGTATTTTGATCGGATATTAAGAGAAAACTGGTATTTATTAGGGATTGTTCTTTTGTTTGTAATAGGATGTATTCCTATATTAGATTCTTGGTTGGGAAGTGGTTCATATGATTATTACTCAGCTTTGCAGGAGTTAAATTCATGGAATTATGTGGACTTAAGCAGATTTAAACTGGCAGGTCACCAGAGTCAGGCGTTTGCATTTTTTCTGGCGTTAGGAGAATTTATAACTCCCGGGAATCCTGTGGGTGCCCGTATTATGCAGATCATAATGGGGATAAGCGGAATCTTATGTTTCGATCTTCTGATTGATAAATTGTTTCCCGGAATAAAGAAATCTATTACAATAATAGCATTGTTGCTATTTTCATTTTCACCCTTATTTTTTGGACTAATCGGAGAACTCAACCCTGATTTTGCGGTCCTTATCTTTTTTATGTGGTTTATTACATCTTATGCATATAAAAAGTATATATTTTTAATTTTTAGTGGTGTCTGTCTTTGCTTATCAAAAGAAACAGGAATTATTATTTATGCGGCATTTGTCATAGGGACTTTTCTTTTTAAATTTTTTACTGTGAAAAAGAAATTTTGGAATAAAATGAATGATACACTATCAAATAAATTAATGATTTCGTCATGTATTTCAGGATATATTTTTTTGTTTATTTATTTTAGAGATATGTCAATGTGGGATGGAGGAATCCCGGTAGACAATCCGACACGTCCGTATAATACATTTGGGGTGGATGCGGAATATATTATTTTTAAGTTGAAACAATTATTGACACCTAATTTTTCATGGATTTTCCTAATCTTCATAACAGGACTTTTGTTGTACCTTTTTTACAGAAAAGTGAGGAAGAGATACATAACTGAGATTTCAACGGAAATCACAGAAGTGATTACAGGTATTTATTTCAGCTTTGCGGCCTATATTGTTCTCTCTCTTTTTTATATTACATGGACAAATTATCGTTATGTGATACCTTATATTTTCTTTGTTATATTTACAATAGTATTATTGATTTATTTACTTGATATTCAAAATAAATTAATAGTAATGATACAAGTCGGAATTTTAGGAATTACATTTGCCTCCAATTTTTTTACGTTGGATACTGTATTTAAACCGAGCCAGTATAGTTATGATATGGGGGATATCGATGTACTCAATAATATGCTTTTTTATTCTACAAGAGAAGGGAATATGAAAACGGATGAAAAAGCGGAGTTGTATGGAACTACAACGTATGTATACAACAGGCAATATATCCATATGGGAGAAGCAATTGAAAATGTAGTAGATCGATTAGAACTTGATAAAAATACAGGAATTATTCTTCCGAAACGGTTAGATCATATCAATACATGTATGGCGTATTTTGCAAGAAGAAATGTAGATAACTTATATTATAATATTGATGAGAAAAAACTGACAGTCAACAGTTTGTTTAATGATTATTCTGGAGATGAGAATTACGAAAAAGTGCATTTCATTGTCTCAGATTTTACGGGAGATCAGATTGAAAGGTTTGAGGACTATTCTTCGATATATGTAATGGAATTTCCTTTTATGGAGGAATATAATCAAAAGTATCATTTCCCGAGACAGGATAAGGAAGTAATTGATCATAAAGGATATACGATCAATATGTATAAAATTAAATGAAGAGGTGCAGGAGATGAAAAAGTGTAAAAAAGTAGTTTTTTATTCATATGTAAATAGCGGAAATCGTGGATGTGAGGCTATTTTGAAATCGACATATGATATTTTAGGATTAGGAAAAGATCAGAATGAAACGCTGATTTTTACAGATGATGTAGAGGGGGATACGAAATGTGGTATTGATAAATACGGAAAACTATTTTCTATTCCATATATTTATAATCATCAATTTAAGCCATTAACATCTGTTTTTCCGAGATTTTTGAGAAAACTAAAAATTGATAAAAATGCACTATGGAAATATAAGTATAATCGTTATGCTTCTGAGTTTACATCAGATACTCTGGCGCTTTCAACAGGCGGTGATATTTATTGTTATGATGACAGTGATTGGTTAACATATTTAAATAATCTGGCTTTAAAAAAGGGGGCAAAAACTGTTTTATGGGGATGTTCCATAGAGAAAAGCAGAATCACTGATTTTGTAAAAGAAGATTTAAAAAAATATTCATTGATTACAGTCAGAGAAAGCATTACATTGAATAATTTGAAAGAAATGGGAATTACCGATAATGTGAAAATGTTTCCTGACCCGGCATTCAAATTAAAACCTGAAACAGCAGATATTTTTGAATGGGGTAAGATGGGGAAAGTACTGGGGATTAATATTAGTTCTCATATTATAAAGGACCAGAAAGTGTACAAAGAATTTATCCGGTTTGTAAATCATGTTCTGGAAACAACAGAATATTCGGTATTGTTGATCCCGCATGTTTTTTGGGAGGATGAGGATGATTTAAAAATGTTATCTGATTTTTCAAAGGAATTGACTTTGAAAGATAAAGTGTATTTAGTAGACAGGGCGTATAGTTCCCAGGAGTTAAAGTATATTATTTCCAAATGTACTATGTATATGGGAGCAAGAACACATTCGGTCATTGCAGCGTATTCCATGTTTGTTCCAACGGTGGCCTTAAGTTATTCTATTAAATCGAGAGGAATAGCGAGAGATATTTTTGGAGATGAAAAAAATTATACATTAAAAATATCAAATCAGACTACATTTGACGAACTTTGGGATAGTTTTCAGTTTTTAGAGAAGAATCAAGGACAAATTAAGCAGTATCTTGAAAATGAACTCCCTAAATACATAGAAAAGATTGATTCGGAAAAAGAAGTTATTGAAAAATTATTTGGAGGAAAATATGAAAAATAAATTTGTAGAATTTATTTGTGCAAAATTTCCATCACTTGTTATTTTTGTGAATTATTATAATGATTATAAAAAGTATGCAAAGTATAATTTTGGAAATAAAAAAGCAAAATCTTTTAATGCTATACAAGCTAAAATTCTCCGGCAGACTCATATTATCGAAAAGGGTCTTTCGTTGAGTTCACCGCGAAAAGGATTTGGAACAGAAAAGATCAATACATTATTGGCGTATTTGGATCAATATCTGGAGTTACAGTTCCCGATGGAAGATATTACATTTAAAAATGCAATTAATGTGTTGGAACGTTATACGGAATTTCAAAAAAAATTAGGATATAGTAATGATGTATTAAATGCAGAATTAGAAAAATATAGAAATGTGCTGGATCCGGCATATTCTTGTGGGATAACTGAAGTAAATAAGGAAGAGTTACTTAATAAAAATAAGGGAGATTTTAAAGAATTATTTTTAAACAGACATTCTGTACGGCAGTTTTCGGATATGCCTGTGGATTATGAAAAAGTGCGTGCAGCTGTTAAATTGGCAATGAAAGCTCCGTCAGCATGTAATAGACAAACAGCAAAGGTTTATTTTATACGTGATAAAGAAAAGAATAAAAAAATAGGTAAGATCATACCCGGAAATACGGGTTTTGAATCGGAAGTACAGAATTATCTAATTGTAACTTCAACAAGAGCCGGATATACAACAGCGGCTGAAAGAAATCAGATGTATGTGGATGGCGCTCTTTTTGCAATGAGTTTGATCTTGTCTTTGGAATATTACGGAATCGCTTCGTGTGCGCTTCAAGGGAGCGAATCAAAAAGGGTAGTGGAGCCGATAAAAAGACTTGCAGAGATATCGGATGAAGAAGTGATTGTTTTGTATATTGCGATTGGAAATTTTAAAGATAATTTTCAGGTAGCAGTTTCAAAACGAAAAGAATTAAGTGACGTATTGGCAGAAATTTAGTGATGAATAAAGAAAACAGATTAGTAAAGAATGTTATTTTGTATACAATAGGAAATCTTGGCAGTAAAGTTTTGGTAATGCTCATTGTTCCTATTTATACACATTATATGAATCCGGCGGAAATAGGATATTATGATTTGATTGTCACTTTGGCGGGACTGATCTGCCCGGTGATCATGTTATCGATCCATGAAGGGGTATACCGTTGGTTACTGGAATCTGGACAAAAGAAAGACAGAATCATCAGAAGCGGGCTGTTTATATGGGGAAGCGGTGTTTTACTGACCGCACTTGGATTTATAGTAGTTAACCATTATATAGAGATACAGTATGCTTTTTTAGTTTTTGCAATTATAGCTCTGCAGTCGTTGTATAATCTTGTTTTAGAGATAACAAGAGGACTAAAACATACAGTTTCTTATTCCGTGAGTGGAATCGTATATTCCTGCATATTTTTTATAGCAAATATTGTGCTAGTATGTGTTTTGAAAAAAGGTCTGATCGGAATATTTGTCTCTTTGATCGTTGCACTATTAGGAACGATTATATTTTTATATTCGATCCAGCGTGATTTACGTATCAATATAGAAAGACCAAATAAAAATGTGATCGACAAAAGAATGATAAAATATTCTTTACAGTTAATGCCAAATAGTATAAGCTGGTGGATCACAAGTTATGCGGATCGATTTATGATAAAAATGTTTCTGGGAATGTCAATGAATGGAATTTATGCGATTGCGGCAAAATTTCCTTCTGCATTGAGTATGATCACATCTATATTTTATAGTGCATGGCAGGAACAGGCAATCTTGACATATGATGATGAAAATCGAGACGAGTATTATTCTAAAATATTTGCTCAATATTATAAGGCACTGTTTTGTATCATATTGATGGCGATCCCATTGACGAAAGTGGTGATCAATTATACAATGACTCAGGAATTTCATAGTGCTTCTAAATACATTGGATTTTTGTATTTGGCAGGTGTTTTTCAAGCATTCTCTGCATTTTACGGAACCGGTTATTTAAGTACCAGACAAACACGGGGGGCTATGACTACAACAATTGTGGGAGCTATTATGAATGTTGTGATCAATGCGCTATTTATGCCGAAATATGGTTTGCAAATTGCCGGATTTTCAACATTCTTTTCTTATGTCACCGTATGGGGGCTGAGAATTTTTCAGACTCGGAAATATTTTCGGATTTATATCAGATGGGGAAAATTTAGTGCGATTTTTATGTTGGTCATAGCTATGATAATCGCCAGTATAAAAGGAGATGGAATACAAAATATTTTATTGCTTGTAGGAGCAGTGTTTGTATCGATCATTATAAATCAAAAAACAATAAAAGAAATGATCAGACTTATATATGCAAAGAAATCCGGAAAGAGTGAATAAGAATGGATTTACTTTTTATAAAGATTGCTGGAGATATGGGAGAAAGTTTCCCAGTATCTCCGGCAATCTTTATTTACAGAGAGGTAAGCACTAAAAATTCCAATATCAAGTGTGAGTATGCTATTATAAGTATTATGATACATTTATATCGGGGCAGAATAAAACACAAAAAACTTTTATCAAAAAAAAGGGGGGGAAACCCATTGCATCAAAACAAAAAGAAACTTCCAATTGGAATTGATAATTTTGAAAAGTTACGATTGAATGATTTTTATTATGTAGATAAAACAGGTTTAATTAAAGAATTACTGAAAAACTGGGGAGAAGTGAATTTATTTACACGTCCAAGGCGATTTGGAAAATCATTGAATATGAGTATGTTGGAAAATTTCTTTTCAATCGAAAAAAATCAGGAGATCTTTCGGGGGTTAGAGATTGTAAATGAGACAGCATTATGTGAAGAATACATGGGAAAATATCCGGTGATTTCGATCTCTTTAAAAAGTGTGAATGCAGCTTCTTTTGAGAGCGCGTTTCAATTGACTGCGCAATGATATGCCTGTGATTTTATTGATCGACGAGTATGATGTGCCATTGGCTAAAGCGTATGAAAATGGTTATTATGAGCAAATGGTCTTTTTGATTCGTAATTTATTTGATCAGGTGTTGAAAGGAAATGAAAATTTAAAGTTTGCCGTGTTGACCGGATGTATGCGTATTTCCAAAGAAAGTATCTTTACAGGATTGGACAATTTGCGGGTGCTGTCTGTTTCCGATGTTGAATTTGATGAATACTTTGGGTTTACAGATGAAGAGGTACAAGAATTTTTTTCTTATTATAGATGTACTGATAAATACCACGTAATAAAAGAATGGTATGATGGTTATAGAGTTGGAAATGTGGATGTCTATTGTCCATGGGATGTTGTTTGCTATTGTGCCAAATTGAGGGAGGATAAAAATGCACAGCCGGAAAAATACTGGATCAATACATGAAAGAAAATTTTTACCATGGTATTCTTCTTGGAATTTTGGGTGTTAAAGATCAGTGGATTGTCGAGTCGAATAAAGAGATGGGAGAGGGATACGGTGATATTGTAATTGAAACGGAAAATGGAGAGACTGGGATTATTATTGAAATAAAATATGCCCGGGATGGAAAATTGGATTTTGCATGTGAAAGAGCAATAGAACAGATTTCGGTCAAGAAGTATGATGAGAGATTTAAGGAGAACGGAATCCGGAAAATATTGAAATATGGAATTGCGTGTTATAAGAAACAATGTAAGGTTCAAGTTGAAAGGTAAAGCTTATTTTTATGAGAGAAATGCCGTTTCTGACGTCGGTGCACACTGACGCCGGGAACGGCATTTTTTTGCTTACATTATCTTTTGTAAATTTTCCCCCTCTCATTTTGGAAAATCCGGTAAAATAACAACAGTCCAGCCTCGCTGTGTATAGTGATAAAAATTATTGAAAACCATAAGGATCCTCCTGCGAAATCTTAATTATAATATATATGTATATGCGGAAAGTTTCATCTTTATCATAAAAAATCAGCCGGATCTCATTGTATATATTGGGTACAGGGATGTTATACTGGAATGCAAAAACAGGAGTGTGAAAAATGAAAAGGGAAGAGTTAAAATTTGAAGATTGGGGAGCAATCTGGCTGAATTACAAGAAAGAGTTTGTAAAGGAATCCACATATGCGAATTATCTGACGGCGATGGCGAACCACATTATTCCGGCATTTCAGGGAATGAAAATCGAAGAAATCTCAAATCGGGTCATTCAAAAAACAATACTGATGTGGTCGAAATCCGGTCGAAGAAACCAGTGCGGAGGACTGGCAGTAAAGACGATCAAGGATATGGTTGTGATTTTAAAAATGTGCCTGAAAGATTATGAAGAGTTTTACGAATTGGACAGCAAAAGCAGAACGGTGAAATATCCGGTACAAAACAGAAGTAATGAGATTGAAGTGTGGTCAAGAGAACAGCAGGATTTTGTGATGCGGCTGATCCGGGAAAATCTTGGGAATGAAACACTGGGATATGCGATTTCGTTATGTACGGGAATACGGATCGGAGAACTGTGCGCGCTTCAATGGAATGATATTGATCTGCAGAACCGGATGATTCGGATCAACAAGACGTTGCAGCGTATTTATCTGAAAACAGATGCGGGAAGAGGGATTTCCAAGGTGATCATCACGTCTCCAAAATCAGAAAAGTCAATACGGGAAGTGCCGATCTCAAATATTCTGTTTGGATTGTTTTCCGAGATCGGAGAAAAAAGAGGGGATTGTTATGTGTTGACGGGAAAAGATACCTATATCGAACCGAGGTTGTATCGAAAGCATTACCGGGATTTTATGGAACGTTATCAGGTGAAACCAATCAAATTTCATGCGCTGCGGCATACGTTTGCAACAAGGTGTATTGAGAATGGAGCAGATTATAAAATAGTGAGTGAACTTTTAGGGCATGCTTCGGTAAACCTGACGTTGAATTTATATGTACATCCAAATCTGGAAGATAAGCGGCGATGTGTTGATTTGATTTGTTGAAGCAGAAAACATTTTATGTTATGATAGATATGTTTGACAAGTAGTGTCAGTATGCAATGGATTGTTTTCCCATTTATACGCTGACGCTGCAGAAAGTGGAAAGGTAAAAGTACACGAGGAGGAACGAATGCAGAAAATGTGGGAATATAAACGAATCGGAAAAAGCATGGTATGTCTGTTGGCAGCAGGTGCGTTGACATTTTCAAATATCAATATTGTTATGGCGGCGGATCCGCAGGCTGTGGCGGAAAAGACAGAAGATGAAAAAGCGCCGAAAGGAATTTTGGGAAATGGAACAAATGGGATTTCCATTGATATTCATGGAACGGTTTATAAGAATTACGCCAAGAAGTCTTATGGAAGCTATGCGTATGGACCGGAGGGATGTGCCTGGTTTGCATCAGCACGGGCTAGTGAGCTGACGGGGAACGATACACCGATCTTTGACGGGATGAATTGGTATCATACATGGTATGACAATTATGGGTATACGCGTGGTCAGAAACCGCATGCGAAAGCATTGGCATGTTATACGGGGCATGTAGCTGTTGTGGAACAGGTCGACGGAGACGAGATCACCATAAGCGAGGGCGGATGGGGACCGGCAGGGAAAGAGCATGGATATACGATCATCCAGACAATGACACAGAAAGAATTGGAGTCGGATCGTGGAGGTACCGGAGCATTTATCGGATATGTTTATTTAGACGGAGCACAACTTGGTGGAGAGGACAATCCGTCAAATCCGGGAGACGGAAATTCCGAAAACAGTGATCAAAATAATAATCAAAATAATAATTCGGGCAATCACTCCGGAAATGAAAATGCCGGAGAAGGCGGCAATATTGCAGATGGATGGCATAACGACGGTGTGGCATGGCAATATTTTCAGAATGGACGTGCTCTGACTTCGCAGTGGGTATCAGACAGTGGAAAATGGTATTATGTGGGAGCGGATACATATATGGAGAGTCTGACTTGGCTGCAGTTGGGCGGAAAGTGGTATTATCTTACAACGGACGGAAGCATGGCGACCGGCTGGGTACAGCTTGGAAGTGAGTGGTATTATCTGAATGCGGACGGAAGTATGGCGACCGGCTGGATGCAGCTTGGAAATGACTGGTATTACCTGAATGCGAACGGTGTGATGGCAGCGGATACATGGGTGGATGGTTTTTATCTGGAAAGTGACGGAAAATGGCAGGTTCCCGGTACATGGTATCTGAATGAAAACGGCTGGTGGTATTCTTATCCTGCGGGCGGTTATCCGGCAGCATGCTGGGAAATGATCGGAAATGACTGGTATCATTTTGATGCGCAGGGATATATGGAAACCGGCTGGATCTGGGATGGTGCAGCTTGGTACTATCTGCAGGAAAATGGGGCGATGCTGAAAAATTGCTGGATCTCCAATTATTATGTCGGCGACAACGGAGCAATGTATACGGACAGATGGACTCCGGATGGATACTATGTCGGCGGAGACGGACTCTGGATTCCGGAAAAATAAAAGTATAAAAAATAAGAAACATGGAGTGCAGGAAAGAATATGAGAGGAAAAAGTTTAAAGTTTGCAGGCGGTGCGGTGATCGGTATGGCAGCAGCTTGCATGTTTTCCGGTATGGATGCAGCAGTGGCACAGGCGGCTTACGGAGTTACATATAATGAGGGCGGAAATCATCTGGAAGATCTGTGGGGAACCGGATATAATGAAGTGCTTGGATGGCTGGGACAGCATACCAATGACAATTATTATCTTGGAACGATCCACAGTGTTGCGGCACCGAACGACGGGGATAACCGAAATCCGGCAGGGGATTGTCAGGGAGCGAACGGACAGACAGATATACCGGGAAGCGCTGTGATGAACTGTACAGGATTCGTCTGGCATGTGATGTACAAAGCGAGTGGGATGGATCATGATACTGCGTATGCAACAATCCCGTCGCTTGGCGGTATGGGGGCCGGAGCATGGGGCAATTATCTTCAGAATAATCAGGTTGAATATCGGACATATTACGGAGATAACAATACGGCGGCGGAGTTCGATCAGTTTGTGATGGATATTGTAAATGACGGGTATATTGAGCCGGGTGATGTGATCTGGTTATGGGACAACAGTGCAGGTATGACCGGCACCGGAATCGCAGCGGGAAGCAGCCCGAATCATCATATCGGAATTTATATCGGCACATATTTTGACGGACAGCCGCATGCTTATCCGTGGGTGGACGAAGCGTCTCCCAACCGTTGGTGGCATTCCTTTGGATCCAATGCATATACGGGAGAATCGTGGATGTGTAATCTGACAAGTAAAGTGTCGCCGGGAGCATTTTGTGATGCGATCACAGTGATCAAGCTTGGAAAAGGTGGTCAGTGGCTCCAGGACGCTTCCGGCTGGTGGTGGATGAGAAGCGACGGCTCATATCCGGCAGGAACATGGGAGATGATCAAAGGAAAATGGTATTTATTTGATGAACGCGGTTATATGCGGACCGGATGGGTAAATCAAAATGGAACATGGTATTATCTGCAGCCAAACGGAGCGATGCAGACCGGCTGGGGATGGATCAACGGACAGTGGTACTATTTTTCGCAGAGCGGAGCGATGCAGATAGGTTGGGTTTTGGATAATCATAGTTGGTATTTTATGCAGAATGACGGATCTATGTATAAAGGCTGGCTCGATCAAGACGGAACCTGGTATTATATGAACGGCAGCGGTGTTATGCAGACCGGCTGGCTGTACCAGAATCACGCGTGGTATTATCTGCTTGGAAATGGTGCAATGTATACCGGATGGCTTTGGGATCGTGATCAATGGTATTTCATGTATTCGGACGGCTCTATGGCGACCGGAATGATCACGGTAGGCAATGCAGATTATTATCAGGCTCCGTCCGGAGAAACTTTGTACGGCTGGATTTGGAAAGGCGATGCCTGGTGTTATGCAGACGCTGACGGAGTGATCCAAAAAAATATGTGGAAATGGATCGACGGAGAATGTTATTATTTTGATTCCACAGGGAATATGGCTGTTGATACATGGATTGACGGATGTTATGTAAATTCCAGCGGTGCCTGGGTATATTAAAGATCAAAAAGGTAGGGCGGGAGTGCCTTGCCTTTTCTCTTTTCAAGAAAAGTGGGAAAAGAAACGGATACGATTTTAAAGAAAGGTGGCAGATGCGTTGGCAATAAAAAATCAAAAGAGACGGCGGAAATATAAATTTTTCCAATGGTTTTTTCTAATAGGATCATTTTGCTTTTTCGTTTGGAATAGCGCCGCACAAACGGTACAGGCGGCAGGGGGCAATGCTAAAATTCATTTTTTGACATTGCCGGAGAATACGACAGCGATACTTCTCGAATGCAACGGAAGATTTGGAATGGTGGATTCCGGCGAGGACAGTGATTATCCGGACGGAAGTGATCCAAATTATCCGCAGAACCCGGGGATTTCAATGATAGAGGGATGGGAGGACGATGTGATTTCGTATTTATACTCAGTTGGGGTAAATACAGAAAATTTTGAGTTTTATATCGGAACACATGCACACAGCGATCATATCGGGACAGCAGATGAAGTGATCCGCGAATTCCAACCGGAAAGGGTTTATCTTCAGGAATATAGCGATCAATATATTTCGAGTCCGATCCAATATATGGATAATCAATATATTTATGACAGAGCAGTGGCAGCTGCCAGGGAAGTCGGCGCGGAATTGATTCAGGATTTTTCCACAGAAGATCTTTCCGGCATTCATTCCCCTGTGTTTACACTGGGAAATGATATGACGGTGGAAATCATGAATTATGGTTTCAGTCATATGATGATCTCCAATGCGAATGATATGAGTCTGGGAGTAAAAGTCAGCGCGAATGGAAAGACGGCATTTCTTGCCGGAGATATTAACAATACACTAGGTGCTGAAAATACACTGGCAGGGCAGTTAGGTCATGTGGATTTATTGTGTATGGGGCATCATGGATATTATGGTTCCAATACACCAGGATATATGGACGCACTGAGTCCGGATCTTCTGATACTTCCCGGTAACGTTCAGGCGGTTTCTACTGTCGGGACAAGAAGTACTTATACAATTTTGAAAGAATTAAGCCAAAATGGTGTTCCGATGTATGCGACGGCACTTTATGAGCCTTATATGGATGCAATCGTCATTTCTATGGATGAAGCGCTTTCGGATAATGTTCCAGCAGAGATAAATGTTCCGGCATGGTTTCAGGAAAAGCGGGAAATTATCAATTACCGGAAAGGATTTCCGGAAAAAATGACGGGATGGTCGGAGAGGTATGATAAAAAGAAAGCCTATTTTTCCGATTCTTCCTGTGCAGTTCGATCGGAATGGATCACGGTAAATGATAAGAAATATTATGCGGATGAGAACGGTTGGATCCAAATGGAGGGATGGTTTTTACAAGACGGACATTGGTATTATGCCGACCGGAAGAGCGGAGAGATTTTAACCGGCTGGATCTATGTGGATGACAGTTGGTTTTATATGGAAAAAGACGGCGCGATGCTTCCTGGCGGATGGCATCAGATCGATGGAAACTATTATTATATGTATTTTCACGGAGCGCTTGCCACCGATACATGGATCGGAGATTTTTATGTGGATGAATCGGGCGTTTGGAGACCGGAATATGCACCGAAACATTGGGTAAATGATAACGGAAGCTGGTGGTATCGTCACGATGACGGAAGCTACCCGGTTTCGGAATGGGAGCTGATCGACGGAAGTTGGTATTATTTTGATGCGGCGGGCTGGATGCAGACCGGATGGCTGAATCAAAATAACAGTTGGTATTACTTAAGCGAAAGCGGAGCAATGCTCTCGAATGGCTGGTATTGGATCGATGGAAGCTGTTACTATATGTATGGATCCGGTCAGATGGCGGCTAATACATGGATTGAGAAATCCTATGTAAATGCATCGGGAATATGGATCCCCAATTACAGTATCGGACAGTGGATGCAGTCAGGAAGTTTATGGTGGTATCTGTACGATGCCGGTGGATTTCCAAAAGCACAGTGGGAAATTATAGGCGGAGACTGGTATTATTTTGATGAATCCGGCTGGATGCAGACCGGATGGAAATTTATCGGGGATGCATGGTACTATTTGAATGAAAGCGGAGCAATGCTTTCAAAGGGCTGGCATTGGATTGACGGAAGCTGCTATTATATGGATGCATCCGGAAAGATGATGACGGATACATGGATTGACGGAAGTTATGTGAACAGTTCAGGTGTTTGGATTCCTTAACAAAATTGTAGGAAAATTGTAATAAAATTCCGGTGAAGAATTGAATTTCAAAATTTGGTGTGATACGATAAATGTAGTATTGGAGTACAAGGAGGAGGCAGAATATGAAGAAGTTAAAAGTACTGGTGCTGCTGGGGGTCGTAGCATTGAGTCTCGCAGCATGTAAAAAAGAAGAGCCTGCAAACGAGCCGGAGACGAAGCAAGAAGCAGTGAAAGAGACGAAAGAGGAGCCGAAACAGGACGAGCCGGTTTCGGAGGAAGAGATTCCGGCGAATCAGAACCTTTTGACAGGAATCCCGGATTTGTCAGATGCGGCGATCGGAAAACGACCGGTAGCCGTTATGGTGAATAATGTAATGCCGGCAATGCCGCAGTATGGTGTGGAGGAAGCGGATCTGATCTTTGAAATCCCGGTGGAGGGAGATGTAACACGATTTATGGCGTTGTATGCCGACTATACTGCTGTACCGAAAGTGTGTGCGGTTCGGAGTTGTCGTTATTATTTCCCGGTATTTTCCGAGGGATTCGATGCATTTTATGTAAACTGGGGAATTGATGACAGTATCGGAGATTATTTGAAAACGCTGGATCTGGATCAATTCGATGGAATGTCTGACGGAAACGGAATGTTCGGAAGAGATCAGGCTCGCTTGGATGCGGGATATGACCTGGAGCATACAGCATACTTTGACGGCACGATGTTTGCAGATGTCGTACAGAAAAACGGAATCCGAACCGATCTCGAAGAAGATAAACGAGATACTGCATTCAAATTCCATGGTTTGGATGAACAGGTAAAACCGGATGGCGAAGCATGTGATCAGGTAGATATTAATTTTGGCGCACAGACCGCAACGCTTACATATGATCCGGAAAGAAATGTATATCTGAAGCAGATCAATGGAAATGCGCAGGTCGATGGCAATACACAGAATCAGCTTGCATTTACAAATGTATTTGTTTTGGAAACAGAAATTTCCGTAAGGGATGAAATCGGGCATAAAAGAATTGAAGTGATGGGCGGAAAAAATTCCACAGGTTATTATATTTCAAATGGCGCCGTACAGAAAATCAGTTGGGAAAAAGACGGAGGAAAAGAATCTTCCCGTTTGAAATTCTACGATGAGAACGGAGAGGAATTAACAATCAACTGTGGTAAAAGTTATATTGCAGTGAATTATGCGGATAAGACTACATTTCAGTAGAATGTAGTGAAAAGTTAAAAAAACAAAGAAAGCTATTTTGCAGAAGTGGGACAGAAAACAGGGCAGCAGACCGATAGTCGGTCGGCTGCCCTGTTTTTGGGTGTGGGAGGTGCTTTTAGTGGAACACTTTCTCAATATTTTCCATAATATAAGTAGTGTAAACAATACCGAAAGGAGTTTTTATCGAATGGCAAATTGTCAGAATCCTATGCGATATGGACGCCAGACTCCGATGTATACACAGAGGAGTACCTGTAATACGTGTGGTTCCGTACGTCAGAATCCGCGTCCGGTTCAGCAAGAATGCCCAAGACCGCAAGAATCTCAGGTGACACGTCCTTTCTCTGATTGCAGAGAACGTATCGATCGTGTGGAACATCTTCCCGAAAATTGTAAGGTACATGTTCATAAAGAACATCACTGCCACTGCTCCAAAGATCCATTATGGGAAATGCCTCTTGCTATGGCATATGTTCCTTGGCAGAGATGGCAGGAAATCTACGATGTATGCGACGGATTTCAACGAGGAACTATTTTCCGTGAACTGGATAAACCGTTCCATGGGAAAGGAGGATGCAATCGATGAGTGAATGCCCTTGCAGAAAAGAATTGTTAAATCAGATTAACGAAGCCAGTTTCGCCGTTGATGATGTAAAACTATATCTCAACACTCATCCCTGGGATGATGAAGCATTGGTTTATTTTCAGGAATACAGCCGTATTCGTAACGAAGCTTTAAAAGAATATGCAAAGCATTATGGACCATTGACAATCGATACCGCCTCCCTGTCCTGTGAAGAACAATGGGATTGGATTGACGCACCATGGCCGTGGCAGGAAGGAGGATGTTGATTTATGTGGAATTATGAAAAACGCTTACAGTATCCCGTTAAAATCACACAGACAAATCCAAAGATCGCGCAGATCATCATCACGCAATTCGGCGGACCTGACGGCGAACTTGCCGCCTCTATGCGTTATCTGGCTCAAAGATATACAATGCCATATAACGAAGTCACCGGAACACTTACCGATATCGGCACGGAAGAATTAGCCCACCTCGAAATGATATGTGCGATCGTTCATCAATTAACACGCAATCTGACACCGGAAGAAATCGAAAAATACGGTTTTGATAAATATTATGTTGACCATACGCTTGCCCTCTGGCCACAGGCTGCCAGCGGTGCACCTTGGACGGCAACCTATTTTCAATCCAAAGGAGATCCGATTACAGATCTTCATGAAGATATGGCTGCGGAACAAAAGGCCCGGACCACTTATGATAATATCCTGCGGCTTGTGAAAGATCCTGAAATATGTGATCCGATCCGTTTCCTTAGAAAACGTGAGATCGTGCATTATCAGCGTTTTGGTGAAAGTCTGAGAATCGTACAGGAGCATCTCGACAGCAAAAACTTCTATGCGATCAACCCGGAATTTGACATTCGCCAAACCTGTGACTGCCCGCAGCATAAATAGTAAAAAATCCGATAGAATATAGCAAAAGGCATGCCAAATTCCTATGAGGCATGCCTTTTCTTTAGGATAAAAAGATATTCTAGCGTCGGTGTACAAGGAGGCGTGTTTCCCCTTGCACATCGACGCTATCCTTAGTTTCCGAAAATCGGGGTGACAGGATTCGAACCTGCGACCTCACGGCCCCCAGCCGTGCGCTCTAACCAAACTGAGCCACACCCCGATAACGAATTCATTATAACTGACATTTCAGAAAAAGTAAAGTTCCCGATTGAAAATCACCTGTAAACCTGAATTTCGAGCAATTTCCTGATGTTCTCTTTTCTTTTTTTGTTTTATCAACTATAATAAAATAAATTATAGCGGTAGTGTACGAGAAAAAAGGAGTCGGACAAAATATGAATAAAGAAAGTAAAAAGGAAACATTTGCAGCGGATACATCGGGAAGAAGTGCGGCTGACTGGATCAGGGCGCTTCTTGCTTTGTTGTTTGGACTGGCAGTGGCGCATTTGGGAGTGACTTTATTTTTATTGTCCGATCTTGGAACCGATACATTTACCGTTTTTATACAGGGGCTTTCCAGAACGGTGCATTTAAGTGTCGGGACCGTCCATGCGATCGTTCTCTGTATTTTGATGGTAGTCATGTTGATGACGACCAAGGGATATGTAAAGCCGGGAACCGTTGTGTGTGCGTTTTTAGGCGGACCGATCATCGATCTGTTTACATGGATGCTGGGAGCGTGGATCAATGCGGATGCGGGAATGCCGATCCGGATCGGCAGTATGCTGGTCGGCTGTGTGGTTTTGGCGCTCGGGATGTCCATCGTGATCAACAGTAATGCAGGTACCGGTCCCAATGATCTGATCGCGATCATTTTATCGGATAAAATCCCGGCGGTGGAATTCCGTTGGGTGCGTGTCGGATGTGACCTGTTTTTTGTTCTTCTCGGCTGTTTCCTCGGCGGAACTGTCGGGGCTGGGACGATCGTGGCAGTATTTTTGACGGGACCTCTTGTACAGTTCTGGCTTCCGAAAACCAAACGATTCATGCCAAAATAGTCTGCAGATAAACGGACGAAATAAAACAGACGTATTTAAAATACATCGAAACCGTTGTTTTTAATCAGGAAAACAGATATAATATAGGACAGGTTTTATTTCCCGGAGAATGTTATGGGAAGAGAACCTGCCTTTTTAGTACAACAAAAGTGCTTTTCGTATCTGTGGAAATGATGGATTATTAGATACTGGGCACATGACAACGACTGATTATATGGAAAAGGAGTTTTTTATGTGTGGATTTGCAGGATTTGTCGGCGAAGTTGAAAACAGGAATCAGGTGCTGACAGATATGATGAATACGATCGTGCATCGTGGACCTGACAGTGAGGGGAGATATGTGGATGAAGATGCAGCGTTGGGATTTCGGCGTCTGAGTATTATTGATCTTTCGGAAGTCGGTGATCAGCCATTATATAATGAAGATAAAACGTTGGTTCTTGTGTTCAACGGTGAGATTTATAACTATCAGGAACTTCGGAAAGAGCTTGTGGAAGCGGGACATGTATTTGCGTCCAATACGGATTCCGAGACGCTTGTACACGGATTTGAAGAATGGGGCGAAAAACTCGTGGATCGTTTGCGTGGGATGTATGCATTTGCGATCTGGGATATAAAAAAGAAAAAATTATTTGCAGCCCGGGACATTTTCGGGATCAAACCGCTTTATTTTGCGCAGATGAACCAGACGCTTCTGTTTGGTTCAGAGATTAAATCTTTTTTGGAGCATCCGAAATTTGATAAGATTTTTAATGAGGATGCGCTGGGGAATTATCTTTCGTTTCAATTTGTGCCGTCTGATGAGACATTTTTTAAGGGAGTGTTCTGCCTGCAGCCGGGACATTATTTTACCTATGAAAACGGGGAAATGGAGATCACGCGATATTTCGAGCCTGAGTTTACCGGGGACAGTACAAAAAGTTTCGAGGAAGTTGTGGACGAGATCGAAAAGGTGATGAAAGAATCGGTTGAGATGCACAAGATCAGCGATGTGGAAGTTGCGTCTTATCTTTCAAGCGGTGTGGATTCCAGTTATCTGACATATTTAGGACAGGTCGATCATACGTTTACTGTGGGATTTGAAGAGGGAAAATATAGCGAGATACAGGATGCGAAAGAATTTGCGGAGAGTATCCGGATGCAGAATGATGCGAAAGTGATCACACCGGAAGAATATTGGGCAAGTCTGTCGGATGTACAGTATTATATGGATGAACCGGTGGCGGATCCGGCGGCGGTCGCACTTTATTTTTTGAGCAGGGAAGCGGCGAAGAAAGTAAAAGTCGTGCTGTCGGGAGAGGGTTCGGATGAATTGTTCGGCGGCTATAATATTTACTGTGAACCGCTCCAGCATACCGGATTTGATAAGATCCCGATGGGGATCCGGAGAATGCTAGGGAAGTTTGCGGAATACTGTCTGCCGAGAGGGATGAAAGGCAGAGGTTTTCTGATGCGTCACGGTAAGACATTGGAAGAACGATATTTTGCAAATGCGACGAATATTTTTACGGAACGTGAGGCAAACCGGATTCTGAAAAGAGGATGTGAGCCGGGAATCCAAAAACTGACAAAGCCGTTGTACGATCGGGTAAAAGGGAAAGATCCGGTGACAAAGATGCAGTATGTGGATATGCATCTCTGGCTGGTGCATGATATCCTGATGAAAGGCGACAAGATGGGAATGGCCAATTCGCTGGAAGTGCGCGTGCCGTTCCTGGATAAAAAAGTACTGGAACTGGCGGAAACACTGCCGCTGGACTATAAAGTACGCGCGCCGAAGACGAAGGTGGCGCTTCGGGGAGCTGCGGAGCGCGTGATCCGAAGCAAAACGGCGGAAAAGAAAAAGCTGGGATTTCCGATTCCGATCCGTGTATGGCTTCGGGAGGAAAAGTATTATCAGATCGTGAAAAAAATGTTCACATCGGAGGCGGCGAAGCAATACTTTAATACGGAGCTGCTTGTGAAAATGCTTGATGACCATAAAAACGGGAAGAATTCCAATGAGAAAACAGACAACAGCCGGAAGATCTGGGCAGTCTATATCTTCCTTGTATGGTATGACCGGTTTTTCGGGCATGGAAAGCCGGTACATCCGAATGCGGCTGTGAAGTAGGCAAACGGACAGGGGAGATTCTATGAGAAGCAGAACAGTGCAGCCGATTCAGCGGCGTGCAAATAAAAGAGACGACAGGGAGGAAAAGAAGCGGAGAAAGAAAAGATCGGGACTGGACAAAATATTTATCAGAGGAAATACACAATATTTTGATTTTGACTTGCTGCTCGTGATCATCTTTTTGATGTGTTTTGGTCTTGTCATGCTGTACAGTACAAGTGCTTACAGCGCACAGGCAGATTTTAACAATGACATGTTTTATTTTTCAAAACAGGCGTTTATCGGAGTGGTGAGTTTCGGCGTGATGCTTCTGGTGTCACGGATCGATTATCACTTTTACGGAGCATTTTCCTTTGAAATTTTTGTGTTTGCAATGATCATGATGGGATTGGTGCAGACGCCTTTGGGAGTGACGATCTATGGGGCGAGGCGGTGGATCCAGCTTCCGTTTAACATGACACTGCAGCCGTCGGAGATCACAAAGATCGCGGTGATCCTGTTTATCTCCTATGAATTATGCCGTATGGGAAATAAAGTACAGACGAAAGACGGTACGATACGTATTTTTATGTTTGGCATCATGGCGGCGCTCGGTGTTTTTGTGCTGACAGATAATTTAAGTACGGCGGTGATCGTTATGGCGATCACCTGTGTGCTGTATTTTGTTGTTCATCCGAAGCTGAAACCTTTTTTGGCGATCATTGCGGCGGGAGCGGTTTTGGTTGTGATCGGCGTACAGATTTTGGCGATGACGGCGCTCAACAGTGATGACTTCCGAATCCGACGTATCGTTACATGGCTGGATCCGGAAAATCATTCGGACACAGGTGGATTTCAGGTAATGCAGGGGCTGTATGCGATCGGATCCGGCGGTTTTTTCGGAAAGGGTCTGGGAAACAGTACCCAGAAGCTGGGTGTGATCCCCGAAGTGCAAAATGATATGATCCTCTCGATCGTCTGTGAAGAATTAGGCGTGTTCGGAGCGATCGTGATCCTTTTGCTTTTTGGTCTTTTGCTTTATCGTCTGATGTTTATTGCAAGAAATGCTCCGGATCTGTATGGATCGCTTTTGGCAACCGGAATATTTGCCCATATTGCACTTCAAGTCGTATTGAATATCTCGGTTGTGACAAACCTGATCCCAACGACGGGAGTGACACTTCCGTTTATCAGTTATGGGGGTACTTCCATTTTGTTTCTGATGTCGGAGATGGGAATTGCATTGGGTGTATCGAGGAAGATCAAACTCCAAGGCATGGAAAAAAACTCTTTTCAGAAATAAAAAAGTATGGTATATTTGTATGCGGTATTAAAAACTACATGAAATAGAAGTGTACTATATTATATATGGTTTTGGAGGTAAGGATATGGAATATAAAATCGTTTTGGACAGCTGCGGAGAATTGACACCGGAGATGAAAGCGACAGGCATATTTGAATCTGTTGCACTCAGCATGCAGGTGGGAGAGGAAACGATCGTGGATGACGCCGGATTCGATCAGGCAGATTTTTTGAAAAAAGTAGCGGCATGCAGTGAATGTCTGAAATCTTCCTGTCCGTCGCCGGAACGATATATGGAGAGTTATTCCGGAGATGCGAAGCGGGTTTACGTCGTTACACTTTCCGCGGAATTAAGCGGATCTTATAACAGTGCGGAGCTTGGGAAGAATTTGTATGCGGAAGAGTATGGAGATAAGGACATATATATCTTTAATTCCAGATCCGCATCCGTGGGGGAAACCTTGATCGCATTGAAGATCCGGGAATGTGAAGAGGCAGGAATGTCGTTTGAGAAAGTCATTGAAACCGTGGAGGAATATATCGAAACACAGAATACGTATTTTGTGTTGGAAGATCTGGATACGCTGCGGAAGAATGGAAGACTTACCGGCATCAAATCACTGGTTGCGGGGGCTCTGAACATCAAACCTGTCATGGGAGCGACTCCGGAGGGGACGATCCGGCAGATCGGACAGGCGAGAGGCATGAAGCGCGCACTGGCAAGGATGGTAGAACAGGTGGCGGCAGATGCCGAGAATACAAAGACCAAGATTCTTGCCATCGCACATTGTAACTGCAGGGAGCGGGCATTGGATATCGAGCGGCAGCTTCTTGCAAAGATGGAAGTGAAATCCAGCTTTATTGTGGATACGGCGGGAATCAGTACGATGTACGCCAATGACGGCGGCATCATCGTTGTGATCTAGGAGGAAAAGAAGATGAGTCAGGAAAAGGTAGAACGTTATAAAAAAGAAAAAGCAAATCGGAAACAGGCGATGAAAAAGCAGCGTATCATGAATGTGATGCGGAAATGTGTCCTCTCGCTTGCGGCGCTTGCGCTTGTTGGATGGCTTGGATATTCGGCGTATGATACTTATACTGCAAACCAGGAGCGGGAAGTAGTGGCTGTAAACTATGACGCGCTGAATACTTATCTGGGCGGATTGGCAGAATAGAAGATGTTAATGTCAGTGGAAAAAGGATCTGAGTGCTTTGTCCACAGAGACCATTAAAACAAATAGAAGAAATAAAAACGATACGTACCGGTGGGAAATGCTCCTGCCGGGAACGTATCGTTTTTTTGTATAGGGAAATCATTGCGTTTACAAAAGAAAGTGAATACTTTTCTGTGAAAATTCTGAAAACAGAGAAAAAGTGCTTGAAAAAGGGAAAAAGGTGGGGTACAATGGTTTCAAGTGGTAGGAAGTGGTGAATTGTGGAATAAAGTGGGGAGAAAGTGGGACCCACTTGTTACAAAGGAGTTCTGAATGTTACTAGGGGAGTTTAATCACAGCATTGATGAAAAAGGCCGTTTGATTATTCCAGCCAAGTTACGGGACGATCTGGGAGACAGTTTCGTGATCTGTAACGGACTGGAGGGCTGTTTGTTTGTGTATTCCCAGGAAGAATGGAGCAAATTTGTCGCAGAACTGGAAACCTTGCCACGCATGAATAAAGACGCCAGAATATTCAAACGTTATTTCTTTGGAAGCGCTTCAGAAGGAACATTTGATAAACAGGGGAGAGTAAATGTTCCGGCATCACTTCGGAAAGCGGCACATCTTGAAAAGGACGTTGTCCTTGTGGGAGTTCAGGATCGTGTGGAAATCTGGGATAAAGAGCTTTGGGAAGAAAAGAGCATGGTCAGCGAAGAAGATCTGGATGCAATTGCAGAACGTATGGAAGCGATCGGTATTCGCATCTGATCCGGCAGCAAAAAAGATTTCCGGAATTTTTTGCAGAACATGAACGGAGGAACATATGGCATTTCAGCACACATCAGTATTACTGGAAGAGACGATTGACGGTCTGGCAGTGAAGCCGGACGGGATTTATGTTGATGCAACACTTGGCGGAGGCGGACACGCTTTCGAAGTGTGCAGCCGTTTAAACGGCAACGGGAGATTTATAGGGATAGACCAGGATGCTGCGGCGATCGAAGCTGCGGGAGAACGGTTGAAAGACTTCGGGGAGAAAGTTACGATAATCCGGAGCAATTATCGTGAACTGAAGTCAGTACTTCGCTCCATAGGGGTTGAGAAAGTCGATGGGATCGTGCTTGATCTGGGCGTATCATCTTATCAGTTGGATACGGCAGAGCGGGGATTCTCCTATCGCGCAGATGCATCCTTGGATATGCGGATGGATCAGAGACAGCAGACAACGGCAAAAGATATTGTCAACACATACAGTGAAACAGAGCTGTACCGGGTGATCCGGGATTATGGGGAAGACAAGTTTGCGAAAAACATTGCAAAGCATATTGTGATGGAACGTGAAAAGAATCCCATTGAGACTACGGGACAGCTGAATGAAGTGATCAGGAGAGCGATTCCGATGAAGTTCCAGAAGAACGGAGGACATCCGTCGAAGAGGACGTTCCAGGCAATTCGGATTGAATTGAATCGGGAGCTGGAAGTTTTGAGGGAATCGTTGGATGAGATGATCGATATGCTGAATCCGGGAGGAAGGATCTGCATCATCACATTTCACTCTCTGGAGGACAGGATCGTGAAGAGCGCATTTCGGAAAAATGAAGATCCGTGTACCTGTCCGAGTCATTTCCCGGTCTGCGTCTGTGGAAATGTTTCAAAAGGAAAAGTAATCACAAGAAAACCAATTCTTCCAGGGGAGGAAGAACTGGAAAACAACAGCCGTTCCAAGAGCGCGAAACTTCGGATTTTCGAGCGGTGCGGGGACGGAAAAGGGAGTCAGAAATAGATCTGTCAGGAAGGGGAGAGCCTGACAGAACAGAAAGGGGCAGATGAATCATGGCAGGAAGACGCACGGCATCATATAGAACAGATCACGGAAGATATACAGGCAGAGATTCTCAGACGCGAGCCGGCAGAAATATGGCGGGCAGTTCGTTTTATGTGTATGGAAGTGCGGTTCCGAAACAGGAGGCACTGCCGGAAAGAAGAAAAGAAGAAAGACCGGTATGGAAACAGACAAGCAGTCAGGTGAAAAAGAACCGGAACCGGGCGCTTGGGATCAATATGGCTTACGCGGTGTTTCTGAGTGCAGCAGCGGTTTTAGCTGTTTTTATTTGTGTTTTTTATTTACGGCTTCAGTCGGATATCGTAAACAGTGCGGAGACAGTCACGGCACTTCAGGAAGAACTGAATGTACTAACGGAAGAGAATGATACGGCATACCAGGCGGCAGAAGATTCCGTCGATCTGGAAGAAGTACGCCGCAGAGCAGTCAATGATCTTGGCATGGTATATGCGGCACAGGGGAGCGTAGTGGAGTATGAAAGTCCGGCAGAAGACTATGTGAAGCAGTACAATGAAATACCGGAGAGCGGCATTTTGGCGAAATCCGGTGATGCAGATCAGTAAGGATTGAATCATGGCAGGCAGAAGAAAGAAAAGAAACAGATTTGATTTTTTAACGAAAAAATTTCCAAAACGAATGCAGAAAAAGCTGGTAATGCTATTTATGGCAGTTATACTGGCTTTTGTTGTTCTTATCGGAAGAATCACATATATCAACGCATCAAAAGGAAGCGGATATACAAAAATTGTTCTGGATCAACAGGCATATGACAGCCGCGTGATCCCTTATAAGCGGGGAGATATCGTGGACCGCAATGGGACAAAGATGGCGACGAGTGAACGAGTCTACAATGTGATCTTGGATGTATATGTGATGCTTTCGGATGAAAAATATGAAGATCCGACAATGGAAGTGCTGGAAGATTGTTTTGGGATTTCGGAGGAGGAAGTTGAGAAAGTTATTGAGGAACGTCCGGAAAGCAGATATGAGATCCTGAAAACAAATGTACCTTATGAAACGAAAAAGAAATTTGACGAGATCGAGCAGGACGAAAAGAACTATGCAAATGTGCAGGGAATCTGGTTGGAAGAGGACTACAAGCGAACCTATCCGTATGATTCACTGGCAAGCGATGTGATCGGATTTTCGGCAGACGGAAATGTAGGTGCGATCGGAATTGAAAGTGCCTACAATGAGATCCTGAACGGTACGGATGGGAGAGAATACGGATATTTCGCGGAAGATGCGTCTCTGGAGCGGACGGTCAAGGAGGCGAAGAACGGAAATACGGTTGTCTCGACGATTGACGTTACCTTGCAGAGCATCGTGGAGCAGTGTATTTTAGAATTTAATCAGGCTCATACCGGAGAAGTGCGGGAGGGAGAACCCGGCAGTAAAAATACGGCAGTGATCATTATGGATCCGAATAGCGGAGAAATTTTGGCGGAGGCATCCTATCCAAATTTTAACTTGAACGATCCGAGGGATTTGTCCTCGCTGTATACAGAAGAAAAATGGAAAGCGATGTCGGAAGAAGAGCAGCTGGAAGCGATGAACACGCTGTGGAGAAATTTCTGCGTGAGCGATGCCTTTGAACCGGGATCTACGGCGAAGCCTTTTACGGTGGCAGCCGGTCTGGAAACAGGAGCGCTTACGGGAAATGAAACGTATGTGTGCGGAGGATACAAACATGTAGGCGATTATGATATTTTTTGTCATCTCCGTACCGGACATGGGCAGGAGACGATCAAAGATGCAATCGCATATTCCTGCAATGTGGCTTTGATGGATATGGCGGAGACGATCGGGATCGAGAATTTTACACGTTATCAGCATATTTTCGGTTTCGGGGAATATACCGGGATCGATCTGCCGGGAGAGGCATCTACGGCTCCGCTTCTTTATACCGCGGAAACAATGCAGGAGACGGATCTTGCAACCAATTCATTCGGACAGAACTTCAATGTGACGATGACGCAGATGGTGGCGGCGTTTGCCTCTCTGATTAACGGCGGTTATTACTACGAGCCTCATGTAGTAAAACAGATCCAGGATGAGAACGGCAGTGTCATCGAGACGAAAGACCCGACGCTTCTTAGGAAGACGATCTCAGCGGAAACGTCGGCGATGGTCAAGGAATATATGCGTGCCACGATGGAATATGGTACGGGAACCCCGGCGAACATACCCGGGTATGAGATCGGAGCGAAGACAGGTACGGCGGAAAAACTTCCCCGGGGAAATGGAAATTATCTGCTATCCTATATCGGATATGCACCACAGGAAAATCCGGAGGTGATCGTCTATGTCGTAGTCGATGAGCCGAATGTTGCCGACCAGTCAACCAGCCGTTATGTGCTGGAACTGGCACAGAAGATCATGGCGCAGGCGTTCCCGTATCTGAATATCAGTACGGTGGACGGTTATGTTCCGACGGAGACAATGCCGGTTCCGGCGGATGAAGAAGCCGGGGCGGCAGCTCAGGCAGCTGGGCAGCCGGCAGAATATGTCGATTATGATGAGGCATATGAAGAAACATACGACAATCCGGATGGTGCGTACATCGATGAAACATATGCGCCGGATCTGGATGACTGGGCAACAGGAACACCGACCGAATAACGCAGTGATTGCCGATGGGGAGAACGATCGGAGAAATAGCTGGAATAACCTTACAGAAGATATAATATGTTATAAAAATATCTTCTGTAAGGTTTTTATATGAAGAATAAAACATATAATAAGAAAAAGATTCTCGTTGTTTTTTCGGCGGCGTGTATTCTGATCATGGGGCTGGCGGCGCGTCTTGTTTATCTTATGGTGTTTGACGCCGAGTATTATCAGAAAAAAGCGGAGGCGCTCCACGAAAGGGAGAGGGAGATCAAAGCGGCAAGAGGCGAGATCGTGGACAGAAATGGGACAGTCCTTGCGACAAATAAAACAGTCTGTACGATTTCTGTGATCCACAGCCAGGTAAAAGATCCGGAGAAAGTGATCGAGATACTTGCCCGGGAGTTGGAACTGGAAGAGGGCGAAGTGAGAAAACGGGTGGAAAAAGTTTCCTCGATGGAAAAAGTGAAAACAAATGTGGAAAAATCTGTCGGAGACCGGATCCGCGCCTATGATCTCGCAGGCGTTAAAGTAGATGAAGATTACAGGAGATATTATCCTTATGATGAGATCGCATCGAAAGTGCTCGGTTTTACCGGAGGGGATAATCAGGGGATCATCGGTCTCGAAGCAAAGTATGAGGATGTTTTGAAAGGGACAAACGGAACGATCCTGACGATGACGGACGCCCGGGGGATCGAACTGGAGGGGAAGGCGGAAGATCGGATCGAACCGGTGGCGGGGAACACGCTGAAGATCACGATGGATTATAGCATCCAGTCTTTTTGCGAGCAGGCGGCATGGAAAGTTATGGAAGAAAAGCAGGCGGATGCGGTTTCGGTGATGTTGATGAATCCGCAGAATGGAGAAATCTTAGCGATGGTCAATGTACCGGAGTTTCACTTAAATGATCCGTTTACCCTGCCGGAAGACGTGAATGCTGCAAATGAAGAGGAAAAGCAGGATCTTCTCAATCAAATGTGGAGAAACGGATGTATCAATGATACCTATGAGCCGGGATCGACTTTTAAGATCATCACCTCGGCAGCCTGTCTGGAAGAGGGGGTTGTCACACTGAACGATACATTTTCCTGTCCGGGATATAAAATCGTCGAGGATCGGAAAATCCGCTGTCATAAGGTGGGCGGACATGGAACGGAAACATTTGTGCAGGGAATCCAGAATTCCTGCAATCCGGTATTTATGGAGATAGGACTGAGACTTGGAGCAGATCGGTTTTACGACTATTTTTCACAATTCGGACTGCTGGGGATGACCAACGTGGATCTTCCGGGAGAAGCGGGGACCATCATGCATAAAAGGGAAGATATCGGAACCGTGGAACTGGCGACGATGACATTTGGACAATCGTTTCAGATCACGCCGATCCAGATGCTCACAACGGTCAGTTCGATGATCAACGGAGGACGCAGGGTGACGCCGCATTTCGGGATGGAAGTGCTGAATGGGGACGGCGAGGTGTTGGAGCGGCTTTCCTGGGAAGAAAAATCCGGCATCGTGTCGGAAGAGACGTCAGCAACCATGCGAGGACTTTTGGAGAGTGTTGTGGCAGAGGGATCGGGAAGCAACGCTTATATAGAGGGATACCGGATCGGCGGAAAGACGGCGACATCCCAGACGCTGCCGAGAAGTGCGAACAGATATATCGCATCGTTTATCGGATTTGCTCCGGCAGATGATCCGCAGGTGATCGGGATGGTTGTGATCCACGATCCGCAGGGAATCTATTACGGCGGGACGATCGCGGCGCCGGTTCTGCGCAGTATTTATGACAATGTGCTGCCGTATCTCGGGATCGAGCGTGAATTGGACGCGTCACAACTTGAAAAAGAGTAAGGTATGCGGTATACTGTATTGGTTGACAAAAGAAATGAAGAGGTGTAAATATGGCGAATCAAGTAGTAATTCCGGTGTTGATTTCATTTGTGCTCAGTCTGGTGCTGGGACCAGTTGTGATTCCGTTTTTGAGAAAATTGAAGATGGGACAGACGGAGCGTGTAGAGGGAGTACAGTCCCATTTGAAGAAAGCAGGCACACCGACAATGGGCGGGGTGATCATTCTGGCAAGTGTGATCATTACTTCCCTGTTTTATGTAAAAGACAATCCGAAGATCATACCGGTTCTGTTTTTGACGGTCGGATTCGGTCTGATCGGATTTTTGGATGATTATCTGAAAGTGGTGATGAAACGTTCGGACGGTCTGTATCCGAAACAGAAAATGGGGCTGCAGATCGTAGTAACCGCCATATTCGCATATTATATTGTAAAGGTTGCAAAAATCCCGCTGACACTTTTGATTCCGTTCTCGGATGGGAAATATCTGGATCTTGGGATTTTTGCGGTTCCGCTGTTGTTTGTTGCCGTGATCGGAACAGTCAACGGAACGAATTTTACCGATGGTCTGGACGGTCTTGCATCCAGCGTTACCGTGCTGGTCGCTACGTTTTTTACCGTGGTCGCAGTGGGAACAAAGAGCGGGATCGAACCGATCACCTGTGCGGTTGTCGGTGCATTGATGGGATTTCTTCTGTTTAATGTGTATCCGGCAAGTGTATTTATGGGAGATACCGGATCACTCGCACTTGGAGGATTTGTGATCGGCGCCGCATATATGATGCAGATGCCGTTGTTTGTGATCATCGTCGGGCTGATCTATGTGGTGGAAGTCCTCTCCGTTATGATTCAGGTGACTTATTTTAAAGTGACAGGTGGAAAGCGGTTCTTTAAGATGGCTCCGATCCATCATCATTTTGAACTTTGCGGCTGGTCAGAGACACGAGTTGTGGCTGTATTTTCGATCGCTACTGCGATCTTGTGTCTGATCGCACTGATGGGGGTATAAAAGATGGATATAAAAGGAAAACACGTATTGGTATTCGGTTCCGGGATCAGTGGGATCGCGGCAGCACGTCTGCTTTTGCAGGAGGGTGCCCGGGTGATCCTGTATGACGGGAACACGAAACTGGACAAAGAACAGCTCCTGCAGGATATTACGGGGGGCAGACATGCGGAAAACGTACAGGTACTTCTCGGGGAACTACCGGATGAAGTATTGGATACGCTGACTCTTGTCGTGATCAGTCCGGGAGTTCCTACGGATCTCCCGATCGTGGAAGCGATGCGGGCGAAACATCTTCCGATCTGGGGTGAGATTGAACTTGCTTATACATATGGAAAAGGGGAAGTTCTTGCGATTACCGGAACAAATGGAAAGACGACGACAACGGCGCTGCTCGGCAAGATCATCGGTGACTGGCATCCGCATACATTTGTAGTCGGAAATATCGGAAATCCATATACAAGCGTAGTGGAAGAGATGCCGGAAGATTCAGTCACAGTTGCGGAAATGAGCAGTTTTCAGCTGGAGACGATCCGTACATTTCGTCCGAAAGTAAGCGCGCTTCTCAATATTACACCGGATCATCTGAACCGGCATCATACGATGGACGCTTATATTGCGGCGAAGAAAAATATAGCGGTCAATCAGACAGAAGAAGATACCTGCGTATTGAATTATGAAGATGAAGTGACGCGTGCATTTGGAGAAGAAACGAAAGCTCAGGTTCTATTTTTCAGCAGCAAGCGTAAACTGGATAGAGGGATTTATCTGGAAGACGGAAGCATCATTTATCATGTGGGAGAGCCGGTGGAAGTCTGCAAAGTAGACGAATTGCAGATCTTGGGAACACACAATTATGAAAATGTGATGGCGGCGGTTGCGATGGCAGCAGCGTTCGGTGTTCCGATGGAGAGTATCCGCAGGAGTGTGAAAGCATTCGGCGGCGTGGAACACCGGATCGAATTTGTGGCGGAGAAACGGGGCGTCGCATATTACAACGACTCCAAAGGAACGAATCCGGACGCGGCGATCCGGGGGATTCAGGCGATGAACCGACCGACGTATCTGATCGGCGGCGGATATGATAAAGATTCCACATATGAGGAATGGATCGAGGCGTTTGACGGAAAAGTGAAGAAACTTGTTCTGATCGGAGCGACCCGGGAGAAGATCGCAGAGTGTGCGCACCGATTAGGCTTTTACGATACGGTACTCGCCGATTCTTTTGAGGAGGCGGTGCAGATCTGTGTGGAGGAAGCGGTTCCGGGAGATGCGGTACTTCTTTCTCCGGCTTGTGCGAGCTGGGGAATGTTTAAAAATTATGAAGAACGCGGAGATAAATTCAAAGAACTTGTAAACCGGTTATAAGGAGTGGATTTGAATTGAAGCGTTCCGCAAAGAAACCGCGGTATGATTACACAATGCTGACTGTTATTTTCCTTTTGGTTACGATCGGACTGATCCTTTTATACAGCACCAGTGCGTATAATGGAATGGTAAAATTTCAGGATCCCTATTATTATTTGAAAAAGCAGGGATTTGCGACGGCGCTGGGACTTGTCGGAATGTTCGTGGTAGCCAGGGTCGATTATCATACATGGGTTCCGCTTGCAAATGTCGGTTATCTGACAGCTGTGGCATTGTCGGTTGCGGTCATGCTGGTGGGAGATGAATACAACGGGTCTAAAAGATGGCTGTCTTTGGGCCCGGTTTCTTTTCAGCCGTCTGAATTTGCGAAAGTTGCGTTGATCTTATTTCTGGCATGCCTTGTGACGAAAAATGTAAAGGCAATGGGGAAAGTGTCCACGCTTGTAAAAGTGATGATCCCGGTGCTGCCGATCGTTGCGCTTGTAGGCGCAAGTAATCTGAGTACAGCGATCATCATTTTGGGGATTGCCGCAGTCCTGATCTTTGTTGCGAGTCCGAAGTATGCACAATTTATCTGGATGGGCGTGGCGGCGGTTGGATTTATGACGATTTTTTTGGCATTGGAAAGCTATCGTTTGGAGCGTCTTGCAATTTGGAGAAATCCGGAAAAATATGAAAAAGGATACCAGACACTTCAAGGTCTTTACGCGATTGGATCGGGTGGATTGTTCGGCAGAGGCTTGGGGGAAAGCGTCCAGAAGTTGGGATTTTTACCGGAAGCGCAAAATGATATGATCTTTTCTATCGTATGTGAAGAATTGGGGCTTGTCGGAGCTGGATTGATCATCCTGTTGTTTCTGATCCTGATCTGGCGCTTTTTTGTGATCGCTGTCCACGCGAAAGACCTGCTCGGCGCGTTGATCGCTTCCGGGGCGATGGCGCATATGATGATCCAGGTGATCTTAAACATTGCGGTCGTGACAAATTCGATCCCAAATACAGGAATCACTTTGCCGTTTATCAGCTACGGAGGAACATCCGTCTTGTTTTTGCTTCTGGAAATGGGACTTGTGCTCAGTGTATCAAATCTGGTAAAATGAAAGAAAGTTACGCGCGTGTTGGGCGCGTAACTTTCTGCTCCGGCTTGACCGGTTGAAGTCAAGGCGGTACCACGGACGCGCGTGTCAGGCGCGTGGTTTTTCCGGAAGAAGTGAAGAAATACGAGGAGGAACTTGAATGGCACCGAAGAAACGTTCTGCCCAAACAGGTTATCATACATATGAACGCGATCGTCAGCAAAAGCAGACGGCGCGGTCCCGGGCGGCAGCACGTTCGCGCGCAGCGGAAGCAAATGCGCGCAGCCGCCCGGATCAAGGACGGCAGCCTCAGAAAACTCCGCGTCTGGGAGAGGGCGTTTATTTGCGTCAGGTTACGCTGCCGGAACAGAGACAGACAAACGGCGTCGAGGAAAGTCGACAGCGGAACAGAAATTCCCACATGACCACTCAAAGAGAACAATCCAAAAGAGAATCGGTCAGGCGGAAAACAGGAAGACAAACAAGACCGCAGGAGACGGTAAGGCGGCAGGAATCGGTAAGACAGAGACAGGAAAATATCAAATATAAAAAGAAGCGGTCCGGACCGAAAAAGAAAAAGCGTAAGATTCCGGTAAAATGGATATTGGGAATGATCGGAGTGATCTTGGCGGCCGCTTTGCTGGGATATCTGATCCTCTTGCTGTTTGAGGTGAAGAAAATAGAAGTCAAAGGCACGGTGTATACTTCCGAGCAGGAAGTCCTGAATTGGGTGCAGGAAGACAAATATTCGTCCAATTCCCTTTATATTCTCTGGAAATATGGAAGCAAAGAAACAAAACAGCTTCCTCCGATCGAAAGGACAACTGTCAGTTTGAAATCTCCATGGGAAGTCGTTGTCACAGTGAAAGAGAAGACATTTGAGGGATGTATGGATTATGACGGCGGTTATCTGTATTTTGACGAAAGCGGAACGGCATGTCTGAAAAGTACGGAATACATCGAAGGTGTGCCATATATTGAGGGAATCGAACTTGAGAAAGAAAAAGTAAAGATCGGAAAAAGCATTCCGGTAAAAGAGAAGAAAATTTTCGAGGAAATCAGTGAGATCACGCAGGTTTTGAATGAAAAAGAACTTACGCCGGACAAGATTGCATGTGAGGAAGAGAATCTGATCCTGTATTTTGGCAATGTCCGTATACAACTGGGAAGCGGAAATTTTGCGGACAAGCTTTCACAGGTTCCGCCGATCCTTGCAAAATTACAGGAGCAGTATGCCGATCAGCCGGGAGTGCTTCATCTGGAGAATTATACGTCGTCGGATGCTTCGGTGCGGTTCGTACCCGACAGTGCGGCGCCGCCGTCGGGGACGGAAAGTGGGGATCAGACGAACCAGCCGGAGGACACCGGGACAGCAGAACAGACAGCGCTGCCTGAGGAAGCCGGGGGCGTGGAGCAGACCATACCGACAGAAGTGAGCGGAACATAAGATTCCGGCAAAATAAAGAGTGATAATGGGAACTGTAAGTGTAAAAAAACAGGAAAATATAGAAAAATCTATTGATTATTTTATTGAAAAACCTTATTATATATTCATTGGAGTGTATCATTCAATGTTAAAGGGATGTATAAAAAATTAATAGGATGACAAAGGAGGAAATACTCTTGTTAGAAATTAAAACCAACGAATCAGAAGCAGCTGCAAGGATCATAGTCATTGGAGTCGGCGGCGGCGGTAATAATGCTGTGAACCGGATGATCGACGAGCAGATTGCAGGTGTAGAATTTATTGCGATTAATACAGATAAACAAGCACTGCAGTTATGTAAGGCACCGACATTGATGCAGATCGGAGAAAAGCTGACCAAGGGACTGGGTGCGGGAGCGCAGCCTGAGGTAGGGGAGAAAGCAGCAGAAGAGAGCGCGGAGGAGATTTCCGCAGCACTGAAAGGTGCGGACATGGTATTCGTTACCTGTGGAATGGGTGGCGGTACAGGAACCGGTGCGACACCGGTCGTAGCACGGATCGCAAAGGAACAGGGCGCACTGACAGTCGGCGTTGTTACGAAGCCGTTCCGTTTTGAATCCAGAACCCGTATGGCGAACGCTCTTGCGGGAATCGACAAATTAAAAGAGAATGTGGACACATTGATCGTAATTCCGAATGATAAACTTCTGGAAGTAGTAGACAGAAGGACAACGATGCCGGAAGCTTTGAAGAAAGCTGACGAAGTGCTCCAGCAAGGTATCCAGGGTATTACAGACCTGATCAATGTACCGTCTTTGATCAACCTCGACTTTGCGGATGTACAGACTGTTATGAAAGACAAGGGTATCGCTCATATCGGTATCGGAGCCGGACGCGGAGACGACAAGGCGCTTGAGGCAGTCAAACAGGCAGTTGCCAGTCCGCTTCTGGAAACAACGATCCAGGGCGCTTCCCATGTTATCATCAATGTATCCGGAGACATCACACTTATGGATGCTTCCGATGCGGCAGAATATGTACAGGAACTTGCCGGAGAGAATGCGAATATTATTTTCGGTGCTACGTACGATGATACGAAATCAGACGAAGCTACGATCACTGTTATTGCAACCGGTCTGCATAATGTGGGCGGAAGCTCATCGAAGCTTAAAGCAAGACTGGAGGGACAGCAGAAAGTCGGATCGATTCTTCCATCCGGAGATATGACGGGAAGAACATCTATGGCTTCTGACCGTGTGGCTCCGAGAAGTACGATGACAAGAGAAGCAGGCGGCACGATTCCGTCATTGCAGCAGACTCGTACACCATCCGGCACTGTAAAAGAACAGTCCATTAAGATTCCGGATTTCTTCCGTAAATAAAAGAATGATAAGCAGAGCACCAGTCACAATATGTCGTCTGGTGCTTTTTTGTCGAAACTTATTTGTGACGTCTCGTCAACTTCTGACAAACTTTCCACAGGTTATTTTCTATAATAGATTTTGGCTGGAAAAGCCGGGTACATTTTTAGCTGCTAAAAGAGGTGAAATATGTACTACGAATTATACATAGATGTTTTTTGGATGACAAATTTTATGATGGATTCTCTGCTTTTGTTTGCAGTCAGGCAAATGCTGAAATGTCCGGTCGGAAAAGGGCGGATTTTTATGGGTGGCATCGTGGGGAGCACGATGACCTGCCTGATCGTCTTACTCCCGCTATCTGGGCTTTTACGGTTTTTTGCAGGAGGGATTTTGACAGCGCTTGTGATGATCCGTGTGGGTTTTGGAAAGCAGCCGGCCAGAATGTACAGAAAGGCATTTGTTTTCTTGTATATTTCTGCATTTCTGATGAGTGGAATCCTGCAGCTGTTCCGCCCGTATATGGATACGATGAGTCTGTTTTTTGTAATTGCGTCAGCCGCATATGCGGTGCTGAAAGGAATACAAAGCCTGTGGGAAAACATTCAGGGAGAACAGAAGCGGATCTGCGAGGTACTTCTGATACAGAATGAAAAAAAATGCAGGGTGCGGGCATTGCTGGATACGGGCAATCTGCTTACGGATCCGGTTACAAAAGAACCGGTTTGTGTGGCGGATGCACAGATGATCACAGCATTTCTCGGGGAAAATATAGACAAAGACAGTCTGAAACTGCATTATCTTCCGTTCCGGTCAGTCGGAGGAAACGGCGTGATGCCTGTGATCAGAATCCGGCAGATGCAGATCACAGAAAAGCGGACGATACAAGTGGAAAATCCACTGCTCGCGATCAGCAGAGGGAAACTTTCGGAAGAGGAGGATTATCAGATGATTTTAAATCCGGACATAGTGGGAGGAAAGAAAGATGGTTGTAAAAGTAGCAATGCCAGAACAGTTTAAATTGAAGATCGTACCGGATATTCGGAATTTTTTCTTTTCAAGTCAAAGAGAAATCCATTATATCGGCGGATCGGAAGTGCTTCCGGCTCCGTTGGAAGCAGATCAGGAAGCGGACGTGATCCGGCAGCTAGGTACAGAATATGATCAGGAAGCAAAAAAGATTTTGATCGAACATAATCTCCGGCTGGTTGTATACATAGCGAAAAAATTTGACAATACCGGCGTCGGGGTGGAAGATCTGATCTCCATCGGAACGATCGGTCTGATCAAGGCGATCAATACGTTTAATCCGACCAAAAAGATCAAACTGGCAACGTATGCGTCACGTTGTATTGAAAATGAAATTCTGATGTATCTGCGGCGGAATAATAAGACAAAATTGGAAGTGTCGATCGATGAACCGCTGAATGTGGACTGGGATGGAAATGAATTGCTGCTTTCCGATATTTTAGGAACTGAGGAAGACACCATTTATAAAGATCTGGAAAACGAAGCGGAACGCCGACTGTTGAACCGGGCGATCAATCAGCTTTCCAGCAGAGAAAAACTGATCGTGAAAATGCGGTTTGGGCTGGATCATCCGGACGGAGAAGAGAAAACGCAAAAGGAAGTCGCAGATTATCTCGGGATCTCACAGTCTTATATTTCGCGCCTTGAGAAGAAGATCATGCAGCGTCTGAAACGGGAGATGGTGCGTTATGAATAGCAAGGCGGTAAGTGGTCTGTAAGAGGAAACATTTTGCTTTACGGAAAAGTGAAGCAATGCTATAATAAAGAAGAAGGATTCTGTGTAGTGCAGAGTATGCCGAAAGGTTGGTGAAGAGTATGAAATTGACATTTGTTGGGGCTGCGCACGAAGTGACAGGAAGCTGCCATCTTCTCCAGGCTGCAGGGAAAAACATCCTGATCGATTGCGGGATGGAGCAGGGACCGGATTTGTATGAGAATTTTGGACTCCCGATCCCGGAAAATGAAGTAGATTATGTACTTTTGACACATGCACATATCGATCACTCCGGTATGCTTCCGAAGTTGGTGAAGAACGGATTTAAAGGAGAGATCGTAACCACATTTGCGACGGCGGATCTGTGTAATATCATGCTTCGCGACAGTGCGCACATTCAGGAGTTTGAGGCGGAATGGCGCAACAGGAAAGGCAGGCGTGCCGGACAGCCGGAATTTGAACCGGTGTATGTGATGCAGGACGCTCTTGATGCGATCGAATTATTTGCGCCTTGTGATTACGGGGTGAGAATTCAGCTCTGTGAGGGAATCGACATCCGTTTTACAGATATCGGTCATCTGCTTGGATCTGCCAGCATTGAAGTATGGATCACAGAAGATGGGATCAGTAAGAAGATCGTCTTTTCCGGCGATGTGGGAAATATACAGCAGCCGATCATCAAAGACCCGAAGACAACGGAGTCTGCGGATTATGTTGTGATCGAGTCTACGTACGGAAACCGTTACCATGATATGGAACAGCGACCGGATTACGTCGGCGAATTTACACGGATTCTGAGAGAGACCTTTGATAAAGGCGGAAATGTAGTGATTCCGTCATTTGCGGTGGGACGTACCCAGGAATTGTTATACTTTATCCGGGAGATCAAGGAAAAAGGACTTTTAAAAGAGTATCAGGATTTTGAAGTATATCTGGACAGCCCGCTTGCAATTGAAGCGACACGGGTCTTTACAAAAAATATGCAGGGATGCTTTGACGAGGAAGCGCTTCAGCTTGTCAATTCCGGGGTGAATCCGCTGATCTTTCCGGGATTGAAAATATCGACTACAAGCGACGACTCGAAGATGATCAATTTTATCGAGAAACCAAAAGTCATCATCTCAGCTTCCGGGATGTGTGATGCAGGACGGATCCGGCATCATTTGAAACACAATCTCTGGAGAGCGGAATGTACGGTTCTCTTTGTCGGATATCAGGCAGTGGGAACATTGGGACGGAGACTTTTGGAGGGCGAGAAGAACGTCAGACTGTTCGGTGAGCCGATCGAAGTACATGCCAGGATCGAGAGTCTTCACGGTATCAGCGGACATGCGGACAAGAACGGACTTTTAAATTGGCTGAAAGGTTTCCGGACGCCGCTCTCCCATGTGTTTGTCGTGCATGGTGAAGACACGGTGACGGAAGAATTTGCAGCATCGGTGGAAGCGGAGATCGGATGTCCGGCATTTGCACCATTCCCGGGCGGATGTGTGGATCTGGCGGCAAATGAGATCATATCCGAGGGAACGCGTATACCGATCAAGGAGAAGAAACCTGCACAGAAGAAAGCAGATGCTGCATTTGAGCGCCTGCTGGCGGCAGGAAAACGTCTGTTGGATGTTATTTACAGAAATCAGGGACTTGCGAATAAGGATAAGGCAAAATTTGAATCTCAGGTGAACAATCTTGCGGATCGATGGGATCGATTTGACGGATGACAGATCAGTTCTCATCGCCATAAGGAAAGAGGACGGGTTCAGACAGAGTGTTTTCGGCTCTGTCTGAACCCGTCTGGATTGCCGGCACTTGTAGCGGAACATCATTGGCGGACGCCTGCTGGAAAGACAAAAGAATAAGAGAAAAGTGAGGAATACGAATGGATGGAACGACATGGGGGATCTTTGCGATCATCATCATTTATCTGTTGGGGATGGTCGCAGTAGGTCTCTATTATATGAAAAAAAACAGCTCAACGGGGGATTATTATCTTGGAGGACGTAAGCTGGGACCGATCGTAACGGCGATGAGTGCGGAGGCGTCGGATATGAGCAGCTGGCTTTTGATGGGACTTCCGGGAGTTGCATATTTAACCGGAGTAGCAGACGCGGCATGGACGGCGATCGGTCTGGCGATCGGAACTTACTTAAACTGGCTGATCGTGGCAAAAAGACTGCGTCGGTATACTGTGGTAGCAGGAAATTCGATCACGATACCGGAGTTTTTTTCCAACCGTTATCGCGATAAGAGCCGGATCCTGGTTGCGGTTTCGGCGATTTTTATCGTGATCTTCTTTATCCCGTATACGGCGTCCGGATTCGCGGCCTGCGGAAAACTCTTCTCCACATTGTTTGGCGTCTCTTACGTTCCGGCGATGATCGTCAGTGCGATCGTGATCGTGGCTTATACGGCGCTGGGCGGATTTTCCGCGGCGAGCACGACAGATCTGATCCAGAGTATCGTGATGTCGTTTGCTTTGATCTGTGTGGTGCTTTTCGGTGTAAAAACGGCGGGCGGAACCGATGTGATCCTCTCTCAGGCTGGGGAACTTCCGGGGTATCTGTCGATGACGCAGACCTATATGAACGGCGAAGCGACAGAGTATGGCGCGATCAAGATTGCGTCTATGCTTGCATGGGGGCTTGGTTATTTTGGAATGCCGCATATTTTGCTTCGGTTTATGGCGATCGAAGATGAGAAGAAGATCAAGATTTCCAGACGGATCGCGACAGTATGGGTTGTGATCTCTATGAGTGTGGCGATCTTCATCGGAATTGTCGGAAATAATTTGTCTCGAAACGGTGCGCTTCAGGTATTGGAGGGATCCGATTCTGAAAAGTTGATCATTACGCTCGGAACATTGATGAGTAAAAGCGGATTCCTTGGAATTTTAGTTGCGGGACTGATCATGTCCGGAATACTGGCGTGCACGATGTCAACGGCAGATTCCCAGCTTCTGGCTGCATCCTCCAGTATTTCCGAGGATTTGCTAAAGAAAGTATTTCATTTGGAGATCAAAGAAAAGACTTCTTTGCTGGCGGCAAGAGCGACGGTGCTTGTGATTTCGATCCTCGGTGTATTTATGGCGATGGATCCGGAAAGCTCGGTGTTCGGGATCGTATCCTTTGCATGGGCAGGATTCGGCGCAGTATTCGGACCGGTTATGCTTCTGGCGCTGTTCTGGAAACGTTCCAATCGAAATGGGGCGATCGTGAGCATGATCTCCGGAGGTGTGATGATCTTTGTGTGGAAATACCTTGTACGTCCGATGGGAGGCGCCTGGGATATTTATGAACTGCTTCCAGCATTTTTAGTGGCGATCGTGCTGAATGTAGTCGTAAGTCTTTTGACGGCTCCGCCGCAGCAGGAAATTTTGGACGAGTTTGAAAAAGCTGCCCGCGGATAATGCGGACAGATAAAATCAGTGTCAAGGAGTAAAACTTTTTTTATTTTGGCACGGACAGAATAACAGAATGTGATAGTGAGAAGAATTCTACTAGATGGAAATTCATCTGGCAGGAGGATTTGAGCTATGGCATTGAACAAAGTAGAAATATGTGGGGTAAATACGGCAAAGCTTCCGCTCTTGAAAGAAGAAGAGAAGGAAGCTTTGTTTGCGCGTATCAAAGAGGGAAGCGAGGAAGCGCGGGAGGAATATATCAAAGGGAATCTGAGGCTTGTGCTAAGCGTGATCAAGCGATTTTCCGGGGGAAATGAAAATGCCGACGATCTGTTCCAGATCGGTTGTGTGGGGCTTATGAAAGCTGTGGATAATTTTGATCCGGGAAGAGAGGTAAAATTCTCCACTTATGCGGTGCCGATGATCATCGGTGAGATCCGCCGATATTTAAGGGATAATAATTCGATCCGGGTCAGCCGTTCTCTTCGGGATACCGCCTATAAAGCGATTTATGCGAAAGAGGGGTATATGAAGAAACATATGAAAGAACCTACGGTGCAGGAGATCGCGGAGGAGATCGGCATCTCGAAAGAAGATATCGTCTATGCGCTGGATGCGATCCAGGCGCCGGTCAGTCTTTATGAACCGGTGTACAGCGACGGCGGCGACACGCTGTATGTGATGGATCAGGTCAGCGATAAGAAAAGCAGGGAGGAGAACTGGATCGAAGAACTTTCTCTGGAAGCTGCAATGGAACGGCTGAATGAGCGGGAAAGGTATATTATCCGTCTTCGTTTCTTTGAGGGAAAGACACAGATGGAAGTGGCGAGGGAAATCCGGATCTCACAGGCGCAGGTCAGCAGACTGGAAAAAAATGCGCTCAAAACAATGCGCCGCTATCTGCTTGGAAAATAATAACGTTTTTATATTGAAATTTCCATAAGGTCATACTATTATAGATTACAGGCGGGGCATGGAGCGGCAGGATCGGTTTTACGACAGTATGGTTTTGGGGCTTTTTGACTCTGACATCTTTTATTTTACAGGGAGGTAAAGGGAAGCGATGTATAAAGCTTGTATATTTGATCTGGATGGGACATTGACAGATACGCTGGATTCTCTGACCTTTTCGGTAAATGAATCACTTTGTGAGATGAAGCTTCCGAAGATCACAGAAGAACAGTGCAGGATGTTTGTCGGGAACGGCGCCCGGGTGCTGATGGAAAAAGCATTGACGGCAGCGGGAGCCGATCCCAAAGAACGGATCGAAGAGGCGATGGAAGTATACGGACGTATATTTGATGCCAACTGCACATATCATGTAATACCTTACGAGGGCATCCGGGAGATGCTCGATACATTGAAAGACGCCGGGGTGGAACTGGCAGTGCTTTCCAATAAACCGCATAAGCAGGCGGTTCATGTGGTGGAGACGATTTTTGGAAGCGGATATTTTCGGCAGATCCGGGGACAGCAGGAGGGGATACCGAGAAAACCGGATCCGACGGCGGTTCTTCAGATCGCGGAAATCCTGCATGCGAAGCCGGAGGAAGTTCTGTATGTGGGAGATTCGGAAGTGGATGTCGCTACGGGCAATGCGGCAAATATGAAGACGGTCGGCGTGACCTGGGGATTTCGAAGCCGGGAAGCGCTGAGGGCTGCAGGAGCAGAACGGATTGCCGACAGACCGGAAGAGATCGCTGCAATGGCATGTGATCCGAGATGATTTTCGCATTGATGAACAAGGGACATTGTCCTTTACATTGACGCTGAAAAAAGACAAAGAATAAGGAGGTTAAGAAACATGAATGAGTACAGTGAAGAGTGTCTGTTGACTTTCTTAGAGAAACAGTCACAGTTATTTGACGAGCCGGTTGCGGAGACGCAGGAAGAGGCGGAAGCATTTTTGGAAGATTGTATGGCGGTTGTTGTCGATTCGCTTGGAGAGGTAAGAGAATATTTTGAAGAGAACGGCATCGATGTGGATTCCATGAGCGAGGAAGAACTGGAAGATGCTTCGGAAGTATTCGCGCTGCCGAACGGACAGTATCTGATCGTAGAGGGATAACGTATATCCGGCAGATAATTCCGGACAGTCATATTGCAGTACGGAAGTTCTTCGGAACGTTTCGTATCGGTGTACAAAGGGCGATTATCCCTCGTACGCGGATGTGAGAGCGAGCAATAAGAAAAGCCGCGGCCTATTGAGCTGCGGCTTTTTCTACGGCTTCGGTGATAGCGTTTAAGATCACCTGAGAAGTATAAGGTGTTTCATCCGAGAGCGCAATATGATCAAGGGACTGCGAGTCATAGATCTGATCCGCGATCTCTTCTAAAGCGGGCTGGACGAGCGGAAACATCGTCGTAACTGTTTCATCCAGATTGGAGAAGCGGATGGAATTGATGCGGGATTCGTCCACGGTGACTTCTACTTCCAGATTGGTGTTGTTGAGAGTCATTGTAGAAGTGTAGATGCCGGGTGTGTATTTTTCCCCGTCTGCGGATTTTGCATCTCCGCGCCCCGGACGGAACATAAAAAGAAGCAAAAGGATCAACAGGATGCCGAGCGCGGCGAAAATCGTAGTATATATGATTTCTTTCATGTGCAGAACGACAATTTTTGTTTTGGAACCCATAAAGAGACCTCCCGATGTGTTTTTTATCATTCTATGATGCAGAACCGGAAAATATACCGGAAGAAGATTTTCGTGACAAAACAGAGGGATTCCTGTACAATGGAAACGTATTGCTATATGAAAATGATCAGAAAAACTGTCATGAAAACGACAGATCAAATGAGGTGAAGAATTTGTTTATTATTGTTGGTTTGGGCAATCCGGGAAAGGAATATGAGGGTACACGCCATAATGTTGGATTTGAAGTGATAGACCGGATCGCAGAAAAATATAATATTGCTGTGGATGGAAAAAAACACCGCGCTCTGATCGGAAAAGGGATGATCGGCGGTCAAAAAGTGATCCTTGCAAAACCGCAGACGTACATGAATCTGAGCGGGGAGAGTGTGCGAAGCCTTTTGGATTATTATAAGGTGGACGAGACTGAGGAACTGCTTGTGATCTATGACGACATCAGTCTGGAAAACGGGCAGATCCGGATCCGCGCAAAAGGAAGCGCAGGCGGACATAACGGGATCAAAAATATCATCGCGCATCTGAACGGACAGGTTTTCCCGCGGATCAAAGTCGGTGTGGGGGAAAAGCCGCCGCGTTATGATCTGGCAGATTATGTGCTCGGACATTTTTCAAAAGCGGAGCAGGAATTGATGGAAGAGGGATATGATCATGCGCTCCACGCCGCAGAACAGATCATAGACGGTGAGATTACAGCGGCGATGAACGAATATAACCGGAAAAAGAAAGAAGTATAAAAAGAAAGAGAACAGACAAAAAGGAAGTAGGAAGATCGTGAAAGCATTGACAGTACCGCTTACCGAACTGGCGGATTATCAGGAAATGATTCGGATAAGAACAAAAGAATATGGGGTATTGCAGATCACGGGATGTGTGAATTCGCAGAAAACACATCTGATGTATGCGCTTGGTCAGGGAATCCGCTTTCGGCTGGGGATCTATTCTTCCGATGAGAAAGCAAAGCAGGCGTATGAGGAGCATCGTTTTCTGGAGGAAAACACCTATTACTATCCGGCGAAAGATCTGCTGTTTTATCACGCGGACATCAAAGGCAAATATCTGCTCAGCCAGCGGATGGAGGTTGTGCGCGCGTTGATGGAACTGGAAGAGGGTCGCGAGATCACCGTTCTGACAACTGCGGATGCACTGCTGGACGGACTTCCGCCGATGAAAAAACTGGCAAAGTACAAAGAGCAGATCGCTGTCGGCGATACACTGGATTTTACAGAGCTGCAGGAAGAGCTGGTGTCGATGGGCTATGAGCGGGAGGCGGAGATTGCAGGTCCGGGACAGTTTGCTGTGCGGGGCGGGATTCTCGATCTTTATCCGCTGACGGAGGAATTTCCGATCCGTGTGGAACTCTGGGGAGATGAGGTAGATTCGATCCGCAGTTTCGATGTGGAGAGTCAAAGGTCTATTGAGAATCTGCAGTCCGCCGTGATCTATCCGGCGGCGGAACTGGAATTGGAACAGGGAGAACATGCGTCGTTTCTCGATTATTTTCCGAAAGAAGAAACACTGATGTTTCTGGATGAGCCGATCCGGCTTTTAGAGCGGATGGATGAGGCGGAAGAAGAGTACCGGGAAAGTCTGAAGAACCGTGAAGCGATGGAGATGGAAGCGGAGACCACGGCGCTTTCGCAGGTTTTTTCCGTGGAAGAAGTGACGGCGAAGATCAACCGGAGGTACGGGATCGCATTTACCATGTTGGAATCCAAATGCGGGAACTTTCATCTGCGGAAAACGTATTCGATCCAGACGAAAAGCGTCAACCCGTATAATAACAGCTTCGAAATGCTTACGAGAGATCTGAAGCGTCTGAAACGAAGCGGCTACCGGGTCGTGCTGCTCTCCGGATCGAGGACACGCTCGAAGCGTCTTGCGGAAGATCTGCGGGACTATGATCTGAGCAGTTTTTACAGTGAAGATGCCGACCGGGAAGTTCAGGAGGGGGAAATTCTCGTCAGTTATGGGCATGTAACAGAGGGGTACGAATACCCGATGCTGAAATTCATGGTCATTTCGGAGACGGATATTTTCGGTCGGAAAAAAAGAAAGAAAAAGCGGCATAAAACATACAGCGGACAGAAAATACAGGATTTCAGCGAATTAAAAGTCGGAGATTATGTAGTCCATGAAAATCATGGTCTCGGTATTTATGAGGGTATCGAAAAGATCCAGGTCGACAAAGTGACAAAAGACTATATGAAGATCAGCTATGCCGGAGGCGGCGCGCTTTACATTCTGGCGACACAGCTGGATCTGATCCAGAAATATGCGGGAAGCGATGCGAAAAAGCCAAAACTCAACAAGCTTGGCACGAGCCAGTGGACGAAGACGAAAAGTCAGGTGAAACATGCGGTCAAGCTGGTCGCAAAAGATCTTGTGGAACTGTATGCGGCAAGGCAGGAAGCAGACGGATATATGTATGAGCCGGATACGGTATGGCAGAAAGAATTTGAGGAAATGTTTCCGTTTGAGGAGACGGAGGATCAATTACAGGCGATCGAAGATACAAAGCGTGATATGGAAAGCCATAAGATCATGGACCGGCTGGTGTGCGGAGACGTCGGATACGGAAAGACAGAGATCGCGATCCGCGCGGCGTTTAAGGCGGTGCAGGAGGGAAAACAAGTTGTCTACCTTGTACCGACGACGATTTTGGCACAGCAGCATTACAATACGTTTGTGCAGCGGATGAAAGATTTTCCGGTTCGGGTCGATCTGCTGTGCCGGTTCAAGACGTCGGCAGAGCAGAAAAAGACAGTGGAAGATCTGAAAAAGGGGCTGGTCGATGTTGTGATCGGAACCCATCGCGTGTTGTCCAAAGATGTGGAATATAAAGATCTGGGACTTCTGATCATAGATGAAGAGCAACGTTTCGGTGTCGCTCATAAAGAAAAGATCAAAAAACTCAAAGAGAATGTAGATGTGCTGACCCTTACTGCGACACCGATCCCGCGGACCCTGCATATGAGCCTGATCGGGATCCGGGATATGAGTGTATTGGAGGAAGCGCCGATCGACCGTATGCCGATCCAGACGTATGTGATGGAATACAATGAGGAAATGGTGCGTGAGGCGATCGAGCGTGAACTTTCCAGAGACGGTCAGGTGTATTATGTATACAACCGGGTCAGCGACATTGCGGATGTGGCAGGCAGGGTACAGCAGCTTGTGCCGGATGCGGTCGTCTCCTATGCGCATGGGCAGATGAACGAGCGTCAGCTGGAAAATATCATGTGCGATTTTATCAACGGAGATATCGACGTACTGGTATCGACGACGATCATAGAGACCGGGCTTGATATTTCCAATGCCAATACGATGATCATCCATGATGCGGACCGGATGGGACTTTCCCAGTTGTATCAGCTTCGCGGGCGGGTAGGGCGTTCCAATCGGATGGCGTACGCGTTTTTATTGTACCGCAAAGATAAGCTGTTAAAAGAAGTTGCGGAAAAACGGCTGGCAGCGATCCGGGAATTTACCGATCTCGGTTCCGGAATCAAGATCGCAATGCGGGATCTGGAGATACGCGGCGCGGGAAATCTGCTTGGCGCGGAACAGCACGGTCATATGGAGGCTGTCGGATATGATCTGTACTGTAAGATGCTTGGGGAAGCGGTGCGTCAGGAAAAAGGCGAACTGGATGAGGATATTTTCACGACGACAATGGATCTGAATCTGGATGCGTATATCCCGGACAGTTATATTCCAAATGAATATCAGAAACTGGATATTTACAAGCGGATCGCCGGAATTGAGAATGAAGAAGAGATGGACGATATGCTGGAAGAGCTGATCGACCGTTTCGGAGACATTCCGCGGAAAGTACAGCAGCTTTTGAATATTGCGGGATTAAAAGCGCTGGCGCATTCTGCATATGTGACGTCGGTGGAACAGAAAGAGAATACGTTCCGGATCCAGATGTATGAGAAAGCCAAGGTGAAGCCGGAGAAGATTCCGGGACTGATCGAAGCATATCGAGGTTCCCTGGTCTTTAAGATGGAAAATCCGCCATATTTCCTTTATGAGAAAAAATACCGGAATAAAAAAGAAAAGGATGAGGATATTCTGGAACTTGTGAAAAAGCTGTTAAATGATATAAAAAGCTTGTTAGAATAAGTGAAACGTCTTATAATGTTAAATTAACAAGGCGCAGATTTTTTTGATACAGCGGGAAAAGAAAGGAGAGACGAAGCGGGGGAGGAAAACGCTTCGTACAAAAGAGTTATGAAACAGTCGGTAAAACGGATGGCAGTTTTGACAGCGGCAGGAGCATTGGCGCTGACTTCGCTGACAGGCTGTACATCTTTTGATAATGATGATGCAGTTGCAACAGTCGGAAAGGAAGAGATCCCGGCAGGGGTCGCCAACTTTTATGCGAGAATGCAGCAGGCGCAGTATGAGACTTATTACGCGCCGATGATGGGCACAACGGGAGAGGCGCTCTGGCAGCAGGAGATGGAAGAGGGAAAGACGTATGAAGAAAGCACAAAGGAAACACTTCTTCTGAATCTGGAAAATCTGTATCTGATCAGACAGCATGCGGAGGAATACGAAGTTGCCTTGACGGAAGAGGATACAAAAGCGATCGAGGAAGCGGCGAAGAAATTCGACGAAGACAATGCCTTGGAAGAGAAAGAAGCCGTGTCCGGATATAAGAAATACATCGAAGAATATCTGGAACTTGTTACGATCCAGAGCCGGATGGATCCAAAGATGAAAGAGGGCGTGAACGAGGAAGTGTCGGATGAAGAAGCCGCACAGAAAAGTATGAAATATGTCTATTTCCCGTACAGCACGACAGATGCGGACGGAAATACAAAAGATCTGACAGAAGATGAGAAAAAGGAATTAAAAAAGACGGCGCAGACATTTGCGGATACATTGAAAGTAAGTGAGACGAAAGATATTGACGCGCTGGCTCAGAAGGGCGGATACGAAGTAAAGACAACGACGTTTGACAGCGAATCCACTGCTCCGAACGCAGACCTTGTCAAAGCATTGGATGCACTGACAACGGAGGGCGACGTGACCGATGTGATCGAGTCTGATTACGGAATCTATGTCGGAAAACTGACTAGTCTTCTGGATCGGGAAGCAACGGATACGGAGAAAACGAATATCGTTGCGCAGAGAAAACAGGAACAGTATGATTCGCTTCTTGCAGATTGGAGAAAAGAGACGGAGATCACGGAAAACAAGAAAGTATGGAATAAGATCGATTTTGAGAAACAGGGCGTAACGGCGAAGCAGAGTGACGATCAGTATGACGATGCCGCGGATGCAGAGTAAAAAATCAGAATAGCGTCGATGTACAAGGGGAAACACGCCTCAAACCGAATTATCTGCGGTTGAGGTCGGTGAGTCGAGAAGAGACAAATCTAAGCCTCTTTTAGGCACTTGAACGACGCGTACAGAGACGTACGCGGAGTGAAAGTAACAACAAAGAGGCTTAGATTTGCTCTTCATCGACCGTTTTGCCCCTTGTACACCGACGCTATGGATAGAACAAGTACAGAACGAGTGTTTGCAAGCTCGTTCTGTACTTTTATTTTGGGTTCTGCTATAATGGCAGAGAGAATGGCGGAGACTATATCAGAGGCTGTAACAGAGATTATGGCGGCAGAGAGAAAACGTGCAGTAGGATGTAAAAATGCGGCAGTATACAAATGTGCAGGAGGAATGAAAATGAGTTATGATTACGGAAAGATATGGGTGGCGGGAGCAAACGGCCGTGTGGGACGTATGATCCGGAATATGTTGGATATGCGGGATGTGGAACTGTTTGAGACAGATAAAGAAGATCTGGATATTACGTCGGCGGAGGAGGTGACGTTGTTCGGACTTCGTAACCGTCCGAATACGATCATCAACTGTGCCGGACTGACGGATACAGAACTCTGTGAACGGAACGTGGAAGAAGCTTATAAGGTTAATGCGCTTGGTGCAAGAAATCTGAGCGCCGTAGCGAGGAAATTGGATGCGAGGATCATCCAGTTATCGACGGATGATGTGTTCAGTTCTTCCGAAGACCGGAAATTTCATGAATTTGACACGCCAAAACCGGTGACAGTATATGGAAAGTCAAAATTAGCCGGTGAGAATTTTGTGAAAGAACTGGCGCCGAAGCATTTGATCATTCGCAGTTCATGGGTATATGGAAAAGGCGGAGCAAATTTTGTCAATATGATCATAGAGAAAGCGAAAAAAGGGGAACAGATCCAAGTGCCGGATGATGAGTTTGCGCTTCCGACAAGTGCGGCGGAACTTTCCAAAGTGATCATCCGTCTGATCCAAAAAGAGCAGGAGGGAATTTACCATGCAGTCTGCGGCGGAGTACGGTGCAGCCGCTATGAACTCGCAAAAGAGATCGTACGTTTGCTTGGAAAGGGCGAATCACTTTTGATTCCGGCGGCTTTGCGGGAACTGGATTCGAAATTACAGGGACCGGATTATACGGTTTTGGACAATATGATGCTTCGGATGTGTGAAATAGAAGAGCCGAAAGACTGGAAAGAAGCGCTTGCGGATTATATAAAAGATCAGGAACGGTAAAGAGAAAAAAGAAAGGAAATGAGATGGAGAAAAAACAGGAGAAAAAGAAACTTGGGTTGACAACGTTGATTTTTATCAGTCTTCTTCTGGGAGCCGGATTCGGAATCATTCTGCATTACTGGATACCGGAGGGATATGTGCGTGATACGGTGATCATCAACGGCGTATTTTATGTGGTAGGAAACGGATTTTTGCGTGCGATGCAGATGCTTGTCGTACCGCTTGTATTTTGTTCGATCGTCTGCGGAAGTATGTCAATCGGAGATACAAAAACACTCGGAAAAGTGGGTGTGAAAGCGATGGGATTTTATCTGGTGACGACAGCGCTTGCGATCACGCTTGCTTTAAGCGTGGCAAATCTGATCGATCCGGGTGTGGGAATGGATGTCAGCAGTTTAGAGACGGCGGAGGTAGCAGAGGCGGCGGAGAATATAAGTTTTGCGGATACATTACTGAATATTATCCCGAAAAACCCGATTCAGGGACTGGCAGAGGGAAATATGCTGCAGATCATCTTTTTCGCGATCTTCGTCGGGATATTGCTTGCAAAGCGCGGAGAGAGAAGCGCGGCGGTCGCTCAGTTTTTCTCACAGTTTAACGATCTGATGATGGATATGACGATGGCTGTGATGAAAGCGGCTCCGATCGGAGTATTCTGCCTGATCGCAAAGACATTTGCAGGGATTGGTTTCGATGCATTTCTTCCGATGCTGAAATATATGGCGGCAGTTTTCTTAGCATTGATGCTTCAGGGATTTGGAGTATACCAGATTTTACTGAAGTTGCTGACGGGACTGAATCCGATCAAGTTTATCAAGAAATTCTTCCCGGTCATGGCATTTGCATTTTCTACGGCGACCTCAAATGCGACGATCCCGTTGTCGATCGAGACGCTGGACAAAAAGATGGGAGTGTCAAAGCGGATCTCTTCCTTTACAATTCCGCTTGGTGCTACGATCAATATGGATGGAACTGCGATCATGCAGGGCGTAGCGGTTGTATTTGTATCCCAGGCATTCGGGATTCCTCTGACATTGACAGATTATCTGACCGTCATCGCAACGGCAACGATCGCTTCGATCGGAACCGCGGGCGTGCCGAGTGTCGGTCTGATCACATTGTCTATGGTATTTACTTCGGTGGGACTTCCGGTGGAGGGAATCGCGCTGATCATGGGTATCGACAGAATTTTGGATATGACGAGGACGGCGGTGAATATTACAGGCGATGCGGTATGTACGACAATTATTGCACATCAGAATAAAGAACTTCGCTGGGAAGTTTATGAGAGGATGGAGCAGAAAGGGGAGTAAAGGATGCTGCTGTTATTGAAAGATGCACCTGTATTGCAGATCCGGGATAACGGAGAATGCAGGATTTTGGATTTAGACAGGCTTCCTTTTGCGCTGCGTAGAGAAAATGTGACGTTTGTTGAGTTTATGGAATGGGCATCCAACCGTACGTTATCGATCGGGCGGAGTTATGCAAAGGAGATTTTAAACACAATGCGTCTTCCCCAGAGTAATCGTTATGCGGTCTGTAAAGCCTGTCGGGGATTGAGCTTGGAGGATGCGTATTGGATCTGTGAAGAGGGCGATGAAAAGAATTGGTCGAAGGTTAATTTGTTTCAAAATCCACTGTCATTGTTTGTGACAGAAATTTCTTTATCGGGACGGACTATTTATCACCAGAACGTAGCAAGAGAACAGGGGAATATCCATACGCCGGAGCTTACGACGCTGGGAACGAGTGCGAAAGGCTGGATCAGAAAAGAGGGGAGGATGTTTCTCCATAAAGTCGGAAAATATGAGATTCCGGCATCGGAGATCCTGACGGCGCTTCAGATCGATCATATTTCTTATGAAATATCAAGAAAGGAAGATATTTCATTGTATTTATCAAAAGAACGGAGTGAATGGATCGAAAGTGTCGGGGAGAAAATGGTCTGTTCAGAGCTTTTCACATCAGAAGAGACTTCGCTTGTTACATTCGAGGAATTTAAGATCTTTTGTGAGTTTTATGGATTGAATGCATATCAGGAAGCAAAAAAGATAGACAGGGAGTTCTATTTGAAGATGCAGATTGCAGACTATATTCTGAATAATAATGACAGGCATGAGCAGAATTGGGGATTTTTCATGGAAAATTCCAGTGGAAAGATCATAGGATATTGTCCGTTGTTCGACCATGATCATACATTTGGAGATTATCAAAATTTGATGTCCCAGACAACGGAGGACTATCTTTCTTTATATGAAGCGGCAGTTATGGCACAGAGAGAACTTCACATGGACTTGTCCGTGTTAGAGAAAATGAAGAAACCTGAATTATTGAGTGACGGACAGTGGGCGGATGTGCTGAGACGAAAAGAGCGGCTGGAGTCCAGAGGATAAGGAAATCATACAAAAAGGGGATTGCAATGATCAGCAATCCCCTTTGGCTCTTTAATAGAAATTAAAATTTAATCTTCATCATCTGTCTCGACGGTATATGTCTGGCGCTTTCTTGCCATCTCATCACTCTCGAGGTATTCGTCGTAAGTGGTGATCTTGTCGATCAGTTTGCCGCCCGGTACGATCTCCATAATACGGTTGGCAGTTGTCTGTACGATCTGGTGGTCACGGGAAGTAAACAGCAGTACGCCCGGGAATTTGATCATTCCGTTGTTCAGCGCCGTGATCGATTCCATATCCAGGTGGTTGGTCGGCTCGTCAAAGAGCAGGACATTGGCGCCGGAGATCATCATCTTGGAGAGAAGACAACGTACTTTTTCTCCACCGGAAAGTACGGTCAGACGTTTCACTCCGTCTTCGCCGCCGAAGAGCATCCGACCGAGGAAACCGCGCACATAAGTGGCGTCTTTATTTTCGGAATACTGGGTCAGCCATTCGGTGATCGTATAGTCGTTGTCAAATTCTCCGCCGAAATCTTTCGGAAAATATGCCTGAGAAGTAGTGATGCCCCATTTGTAAGTTCCCTCGTCCGGTTCCATCTCACCGATCAGGATCTTGAACAGCACAGTTTTGGCAAGTTCGTTTCCGCCGACAAAAGCAACTTTATCATCATGGTTCAATGTAAAAGTGATGTTGTCGAGGATCTTTTCGCCGTCGATCGTCTTGGAAAGCCCCTCTACGGAAAGGACTTCGTTTCCGATCTCACGGTTCGGGCGGAAATCAATATATGGGTACTTCCGGCTGGACGGTTTGATCTCATCGAGCTGGATCTTTTCCAGCGCACGTTTTCTGGAAGTCGCCTGTTTGGACTTGGAAGCATTTGCGCTGAACCGGGAAATAAATTCCTGCAGCTCTTTGATCTTTTCTTCTTTCTTTTTGTTGGCTTCTTTCATCTGACGGATCAGAAGCTGACTGGATTCGTACCAGAAGTCGTAGTTTCCGGCATAGAGCTGGATCTTGCCATAGTCGATGTCTGCGATCTGCGTGCAGACTTTGTTCAGGAAGTAACGGTCATGGGATACAACGATGACCGTATTCTCAAAGTTGATCAAGAATTCTTCCAGCCATGCGATCGCGTCCAGATCCAAATGGTTGGTAGGCTCGTCTAAAAGCAGAATATCCGGATTACCGAACAATGCCTGTGCGAGCAGGACTTTGACCTTTTCCGCACCGGTCAAATCTTTTAAGTATTTGTAATGAAGATCGGTCGCGATACCAAGACCGTTCAACAGGTTGGCGGCATCGGATTCTGCGTTCCAGCCGTCCATAGCGGCAAATTCTGCTTCCAGTTCACTGGCGCGGATCCCGTCTTCATCGGTGAAATCTTCTTTTGCGTAAATAACTTCTTTTTCTTTCATGATCTCATAGAGACGGGCATTTCCCATGATGACAGTGTCCAGAACAAGGAACTCGTCATATTTGAAATGATCCTGCTGCAGGAAAGAAAGCCGTTCGCCCGGAGTGATGACGACTTCGCCGTTGGTTGGTTCTAACTGACCGGATAAGATTTTTAAAAATGTAGATTTTCCGGCGCCGTTGGCACCGATCAGACCGTAGCAGTTTCCTTCGGTAAACTTAATATTGACATCTTCAAACAGCGCCTTTTTTCCGACGCGTAGCGTGATGTTGTTTGCACTAATCATAGTCATTCTCCTTGTATTTTGTATTCAATCAAATCCATTTTGACTCTAACGATTATCTTACCATGAGTAGAGGGAAAATAGCAAGGAGTTGTTAAGTATTCGTAAAAATCTTGTTTTGGAGGTTTATGTATTGGGAAAAACAGTATATAATAGGACGAAGAAAGGTGGGACGAATAATGCAGAACGTAACAATGATATTAGAGGGCGGGGCTACAAGAGGAGTATTTACTTCCGGTGTTCTGGACTTTCTTATGGAAAAAGAATGGTATCCATCCCATGTGATCGGTGTCTCGGCAGGATCCTGCAATGCAGTGGATTATGTGTCGAAGCAGCCGGGACGTACGAGAGACTGTATGATCCCAACGGATAAGAATGGAAAATATATATACGGATTTCGGAAATTTGTAAAAGAAAAGAGCCTGATGAACATGGATCTGATCTTTGATGAATACCCAAATCGTATTTATCCGTTTGATTTTGATACATTTTTTGAATCCGAGATTACATGTGAAATTGTAACGACGAACTGTCAGAACGGGCAGGCGGAGTATATGCAGGAGCACAGAGACAGGGAACGTTTGATGCGGCTTTGCAGAGCTTCGAGCAGTATGCCGCTGATCACACCGATCGTCAATATTGACGGAGTACCGTATCTGGACGGCGGTCTGGCGGATTCGGTTCCGATCGAACATGCTCTTGAGATCGGTAATGAGAAGATCGTTGTGATATTGACACGCAACAAAGGATACCGGAAAAAGACGATGAGCCGCGGCATGGCGGAGGTGTACAGAAAGGCATACCGATCTTATCCAAGACTGGTTCAGGCGATCCTGACGCGGAGTTTTCAGTACAACCGGACGATGAACAAGATCGAACGGATGGAAAGGGAGGGGAAGATCTTTGTACTACGTCCGAAAGTAAAACCGGTGGCAAGACTGGAGCGGGATGCGGAGACACTGCAGAGATTTTATCAGCATGGATATGACTTGATGGAGCAGGATTTTGAACGTCTGCAGGCATATCTTGAAAAGTAGAAGAGGAGATTCCGGACAGATGAAAGAGAGAGACAATATAAAAAAAGAAGCGCTTCGCTATACACAGAACAGGGAGTTATCCTGGCTTCGTTTTGATCAGAGAGTGCTGGAAGAAGCGCAGGATCAGAGTGTGCCGCTTTTGGAGCGGATGAAATTTGTATCTATTTTTACAAGCAATCTGGATGAGTTCTTTATGATCCGCGTGGGAAGTCTGTACGATATGGCTGCGGTGGACAATAAGCAGACTGACAGCCGTTCCGGGATGACGCCGCGGGAGCAGCTGGATGCGATCTATGACGCGGTGGCGCCGCTTTATAAAGAACGGGATAAGACTTATGCGGAGATCAAGAAGCATCTGGCACAGTACGGAATCTGCGGAACGAGTTTTAAAGAACTGGAGACTCAGGAGAAAAAATATGTAAAAAAATATTTCAAAGAACAGATTTTTCCGCTGCTTTCTCCGCAGATCGTCGATGCGAACCATCCGTTTCCACATCTATTGAATAAGGAAATCTATGTGATCGCCACATTGAAGCAGGAGAACAGTACGGGAACTACGATCGGAATCGTTCCGGTACCGCAGTTTATCTCTGATATCGTGTATCTTCCGGGGCAGGACGTGCGCTATATCAGGATGGAAAAAGTGATCATGGAGTTTCTGGAACTGATTTTCAGTCAATATCAGGTATCTGACAAAAATTATATCTGCGTCACAAGGAACGCAGATGTTTCGCCGGAAGATGAAGCTTACGCGGATGAAGAGGATTTTCGTTTCATTATGCGCGAGACGCTGCATAAGAGACGGCGGTTGGCAGCAGTGCGTCTGGAGGTGGCAAATCCGCTGACAAAGGAGATGGAAAAATATCTCTGTGAGAAGCTGGGCATCGGTCAGAAATGTATTTTCCGCACAAAAATGCCGATGAAGCTGGATTTTATCTTTTCAGTGATCGATAAGATCCCGGCATCGATGAAGCGTCCGCTGATGGATGAACCGTTTACCCCGCAGCCGTCAGCTTCGGTGGCGGATGGCAGTGTGATGGCACAGGTGAAAAAACGTGATATTTTACTTTCGTATCCATATGAGAGTATGGAACCGTTTTTACAGTTGATCAAAGAGGCGTCGAAAGATCCGGATGTGATGACGATCAAGATCACGATCTACCGTCTGGCAAAAAAGAGCCGTCTTGTGGAATATCTCTGTGCCGCGGCGGAGAACGGAAAAGAAGTTACGGTGCTGATCGAACTGAGAGCGCGGTTTGATGAGCAGAACAATATCGACTGGTCCGAGCGGATGGAAGAAGCGGGATGTCGGGTGATCTATGGAATCGAGGGATATAAGGTTCACTCAAAAATCTGTCTGATTACATACCGCAGCAGAAATGAGATCCGTTACATTACGCAGATCGGGACCGGAAATTACAATGAAAAGACGGCGAAGATGTACACCGATTACTCATTGATGACCGGAGATCAGGGAATCGGAGAAGATGCGGTTATATTTTTCAAAAATATGGCGATCGGCAATCTGAACGGCGTTTATCAGAATCTGATCGTGTCTCCGACCAGCCTGAAGCAGAAAGTGTTAAAGCTGATGGACGAAGAGATCCGAAAAGGCAGTGCGGGCAGGATCATTATGAAAATGAATTCCGTGACCGATATGGATTTCATCCGGAAAGCGGCGGAGGCGTCGAGAACCGGTGTGAAAGTAGACTTGATCGTCCGGGGAATCTGCTGCATCCTGCCGGGGATTCCGGGGGAGACCGAGAATCTGAAAGTTACAAGTATTGTGGGACGCTATCTGGAACATCCGCGGGTATTCGTTTTCGGAACGGGAGACGAACAGAAAGTGTATCTCGGATCTGCGGATATGATGACGAGAAATACGGAAAAACGTGTGGAAGTAGCGTGTCCGATTTATGATGCGGCGATCAAAAAACGGCTCGTCCGCTATTTGAATATCATGCTTGCAGACAATGTGAAAGCACGGAAGATGTTGCCGGACGGAACGTATCAGAAAAAGACGGGCGGGGAGCGCACGATCTGTGCCCAGGAATATTTTATGAAAGAGGCATTGGATGCAGAGCGTCCGGTGAGAACAAAGGAAAAGAAGAATCTGTTGTCCAGGGTACGGAGATGGTTCCGATAATCCAATGACAGATTAACAGCAGAGCGGACAGTTTGGGATCATGATCAGAAAACAGGAGGGAAAGACAATGAAAGCATTACAGATCCGTGACTTTGGCACGGTTAAAAACGAAGAGATGGGCAGATTGTTTATCATGGAAAATGAAGCCGGTACAACGGCAGCCGTGACGGATTTCGGAGCGGCGCTCGTGAATCTTTTGGTAAAGGATAAAGACGGAATACTGACCGACGTGGTGCTTGGCTATGATGAGGCGGCAGACTATGAAGCCGGAACACAGTCGCTTGGAGCTACAGTCGGAAGAAATGCCAACCGGATCGGAGGAGCCGCGTTTGAGATCAACGGAACCCGGTATGAGTTAGATAAAAATGATAATGAAAAGAATAACCTGCACAGCGGAATGGATTTTTACAACCACCGTATGTGGGAAGCCGAAGAACAGGAGGACGGAAAAATCACATTTCTTCTGGAAAGTCCGGATGGGGATCAGGGCTATCCGGGAAATGTGGCTGTCCGTGTGACGTATGAACTGACGGAAGACAATGAACTTCGGATCACTTATGACGGAACGCCGGATCAGGATACGATCCTGAATCTGACGAACCACAGTTATTTCAATCTCAACGGACATGACAGCGGGGATGTGCTCGGACACACGGTTGTGTTGGATGCAGATTTTTATACGCGTGCGGACGCAGAGTCGATCCCAACCGGGGAACTGGTCGATGTGACAGGTACGCCGATGGACTTCCGCGCGGAAAAAACGATCGGGGAAGAGATCGGAGGAGACTATGAAGCGCTCCGTCTTGGAAACGGGTATGATCATAACTGGGTCTTGAAAAATGACGGAAAGTTTGCTAAAGTAGCACAGGCAGCGGGGGAGAAGAGCGGGATCGTGATGGAAGTATGGACCGATCTTCCGGGAATGCAGATGTATACGGCGAATTTCCTTGATAAGGAAGCCGGAAAAGACGGCGCGGTTTACGGATGCCGTTCTGCGGTATGTTTTGAAACACAATATTTCCCGGACGCTGTACATCATGTGAATTTTGAAAGCCCGATCTGTAAAGCTGATACCTGTTACCATACAGTGACATCTTATCGCTTTCGGACGGCTTAAGTGAAAGAGAACGGATCAGAAATATTTATGGGAAAATCAGTATATATAGCAGAGAAGCCGAGCGTAGCTCAGGAATTTGCTAAGGCATTAAAATTGAAGACAAGAAGAGGAGACGGATTTCTGGAATCGGAGGAAGCGATCGTGACCTGGTGCGTCGGGCATTTGGTCACGATGAGTTATCCCGAAGAATACGATCCGGCATTGAAAAGATGGAGTCTGAATACGCTGCCTTTCATTCCTGAGGAGTTCAAATACGAGGTGATCCCGGCGGTGGCGAAACAGTTCCGGATCGTCAGCGATATTTTGAACAGGGAGGATGTGGAACGGATCTATGTGTGCACCGACTCCGGGCGGGAGGGAGAATATATTTACCGTCTCGTTGAACAGCAGGCACATGTGACCGGAAAAGAACGTCGGAGAGTGTGGATCGATTCTCAGACGGAGGAAGAGATTCTTCGGGGGATCCGCGAGGCGAAAGATCTTTCGGAGTACGACAATTTAAGCGCATCGGCTTATCTGCGTGCAAAAGAAGATTATCTGATGGGAATTAATTTTTCCCGTCTTTTAACTTTAAAATATGGAAACAGTATTTCAAATTTTTTACATACAAAATATGCCGTGATCTCGGTCGGCAGGGTGATGACCTGCGTGCTCGGCATGGTCGTGCGCCGGGAGCGGGAAATCCGGGAGTTCGTAAAGACGCCGTTTTACCGGGTGCTTGCAGGGATAGATGCAGGCGGAAAGACATTCGAGGGAGAGTGGCGGGCGGTTAAAGGCTCCAGATGGTTTGAATCTTTTGATCTTTATAAAGAAAACGGATTTAAAGAACGGAAAAAAGCTGAAGAACTGATTGCATATTTGAAAGAGGAAACACCGTTAATCTGCCAGATCACTGCGATCGAAAAAAAGAAAGAAAAGAAGAATCCTCCGCTTTTATACAATCTTGCGGAATTACAGAATGACTGTTCCAAGCGGTTTAAGATCAGTCCGGATGAGACGCTTCGGATCGTGCAGGAATTGTATGAGAAGAAACTGGTGACGTACCCGAGAACAGATGCCCGTGTTTTGTCTACGGCAGTGGCAAAGGAGATCAGCAAAAATCTGAACGGTCTGTCGAAATATCCGATGGCGGCGCCGTATCTGCAGGATATTCTGCAGTTTGGAAGCTATAAAGGGCTGGCAAAGACACGGTATGTCAATGACAAGCAGATTACCGACCATTATGCGATCATACCGACCGGGCAGGGATTACCGGCGCTGAATTCGGTTTCAGCGACGGCAAAGCATGTCTATGACTGTATCGTGCGACGATTTTTGAGTATCTTTTATCCTCCGGCAGTCTACCAGAAAGTTGCGCTGACAACACAGATCCGGGGGGAGAGCTTCTTTTCCGGTTTCAAAGTTTTGGCGGAAGAGGGATATTTGAAAGTCGTCGGGATTCCTTCAAATAAAAAAGCGACGCAGAACGCCGGAAACGGGGAGAGTACAGAGCGCGCCGATCGTTCAGGAAATGCAGACAATGCGGACAGTACAGATAATACAGAAAATGATCAGGATCTGGACACCGGATTCTTTCAGGTGATCCAAGGCTTGAAAAAGGGGATGACTCTTCCGGTCAAGACGCTGGAGATCAAAGAGGGCGAGACGTCTCCGCCAAAACGGTATAATTCGGGATCAATGATCCTGGCGATGGAAAATGCAGGACAACTGATCGAAGATGAAGAACTGCGCGCGCAGATCAAAGGAAGCGGAATCGGAACGAGTGCGACGAGAGCAGAAATTTTAAAGAAGCTGATCCATATCAAATATCTGGCGCTGAATAAAAAGACGCAGATCATTACCCCGACGTTGCAGGGGGAGATGGTATTTGACGTGGTTGAAAACTCGATCAAGTCATTGCTGAACCCGGAATTGACGGCAAGCTGGGAAAAAGGACTGACCTATGTGGCCGAGGGCGACATCACACCGGAAGAATATATGCGGAAGCTGGATCATTTTATCATCAGCCGGACGAACGGAGTCAAGGGACTGAACAATCAATACCAGCTGCGGGCATGTTATGAGCGTGCAGCCGGATTTTATAAAAACGGAACAAGCGGAGCAAAACGAGGCAAGAGCGACAAAAAGAAGTAAAAGGAGAGCTGGATCATGAAAGGACTTACAGTAAAGGAACTTTATACATTGGACGAGACGATCGCGAAAGATATTTTTGACGGAGTCACTTATCCGTGGGAAGTGTTGCCGAAGATCGGGAGCTTTATCATGGAATTGGGCAAGACGTTAAGTGAAGACGAATACGAAAAACGCGGAGAGAATATCTGGATCGCGAAGTCGGCATCTGTTGCGCCGACTGCTTACATCAACGGACCTGCGATCATCGGAAAAAATGCCGAAGTGCGTCATTGTGCATTTATCCGCGGCAATGCGATCGTCGGCGAGGGAGCGGTAGTCGGAAATTCTACGGAATTAAAGAATGTCATTTTGTTTAACAAAGTACAGGTTCCGCATTACAATTATGTGGGGGATTCTGTTCTTGGATTTAAGTCCCACATGGGAGCAGGCTCGATCACTTCCAACGTAAAATCCGATAAAAAGCTTGTCGTAGTGAAAACACCGGAGGGGATGATCGAAACTGGAATGAAGAAATTCGGAGCGATGCTTGGAGATGAAGTGGAAGTCGGATGCGGAAGCGTTCTGAATCCGGGAACCGTGGTGGGAAGCCACAGCAATATTTACCCGCTTTCTTCTGTGCGCGGTTATATTCCGGGAGGAAGCATCTATAAGAAACAAGGCGAAGTTGTGGAAAAAAGAGAAGAAACAGTATAAAGAAAAGACCGATCAAGAGTGCAAAACACCGCCGAGGGTGTAAGGCTCTTGATCGGGCTTTTTTCTTTTTGTATAGGGTGTGTCCAGCGAAGCTGGACCACACTTGCCGGTGCAAGTCCGGGCTTGCCGAAACCTTGGCGACTGCTTACAATCCCAGAATGTGCCTTTTGGCACTTCCGGTGATTAGAGGTTGGGGGGATTCAAAGGATAAAAAGGGATCGCCACTCCCGATTCCGTAATTGTTATTTCGTCTTTCAATATTTGCAGGAATTTTTCTGCAGCCTTAGAAAATACTTGATTCTTTTTCCAGACAATATCCAGATGAGATTCTAATTTTGGAGCAAGGGGTTTAAAGCATAGGGTGCTGCTTTCGGAAGTGTTTACTAATTTATCAAGACATAGTGCATATCCAAAGCCTTCGTCAACCATGAGGGAAGCATTATATACCAGATTGTAAGTAGCGACAATATTCAGTTTGTCAAAATCCAACCCACTCCAGCCAGATATTTCGTTACGGACTAATACCTGTTGAGAAGTAATAAGCGGGATAGTTTTTATATCGTTTGGAGATATTTTTTCTTTTTTTGCAAGTGGACTGTCTTTTCGCATAAGAAGTCCCCATTGGTCTGTTACAGGCAATTTGATATAATTATATTTTTCGATATTGGCAGGCTCGATCAAAATTCCGAAATCAAGCAGTCCCTTATCCAGTTTTTCAGTTACATCATAGGCATTTCCACTAAAAAGATGATAGCGGATGTTGGGATGATCGGCTTGCAGCTTTTGAGCGGTTCTTGCAATGAAACGCATCGCATCTGTTTCACCGCCGCCGATATATACATTACCGCTGATCACTTCATCATGTATTGTAAATTCTGCTTTGGTCTTATCAACTAAAGTAATGATTTCTTCTGCTCGATTGCGAAGCAATATTCCCTCATTGGTCAGAGTGATTTTGTGATTTCTCTTTCCACGGTTCAATAATTTTCTTCCCAACTGCTTTTCTAATTCCATGATCTGCCTTGAAAGTGTAGGTTGTGTGATGTGTAAATATTCAGCAGCATTAGATATACTTTCTTCTCTTGCCACAGCAAGAAAGTATCGTAAAACACGAATTTCCATAGATATGTTCCCCTTTATTATCTTTGTCAGTAAAAATAATATGCCCAAACTATATGCCTGTCAAGCATATAAATCTATTTTGTATAGGTATTTGATACTCCTATGAATAAACGATATACTGGAAATGGATCAAGAGAAGTAAGGAGAGAAGTGTAAATGGAACTAAACGATTTTTTAGCACATTTAAACAGTGGACAAGCAGTGATGGGCGGTTCGGAACTACATCAGTTCATGCACAAGGTCAGTAATGAAGCTATGAAGATAACCGCCATATTAAACGAGGGGTACCATACACCGGAAGAGATCAGAGATTTATTTTCAGAATTGATTGGAAAACCGGTTGACGATTCTTTTGGATTATTTCCGCCGTTCTACTCGGATTGTGGCAAAAACATTACGGTTGGTAAAAATGTTTTTATCAATTCCGGGTGTCACTTTCAGGATCAAGGCGGCATTACGATCGGTGATGGCGCATTGATCGGACATAATGTTGTTCTGGCTACATTGAATCATGATTTTGCACCCCAAAAGCGAAGTACATTGCATCCCGCGCCTATTGTGATCGGGGAAAAAGTCTGGATTGGAGCAAATGCCACCATTGTTCCGGGGGTAACTGTTGGGAATGGAGCGATCATTGCCGCGGGTGCGGTCGTTACAAAAGATGTGCCGGAAAATGTAATTGTAGGCGGCGTACCGGCTAAGATCATAAAAGAAATAAATGATTGAATAAAAAGGGGAGATACACAGATTGATTTTGTGTGATCTCCCTCTACCCTATTAAATATATTCAAGACGTTCAAAATACTGCATAAGGATATTTGCGCAGTTATCAACGCCCAGTTCGGAGGTGTCGAGGATCATGTGATAGTCGTTCACATCGCCCCAGGTTTTTCCGGTGTTCTCATAATAATATGCGGCACGCTCTTTGTCGGTATCTTCGACCTTTTTCTGCGCTGCCTCGCGGTCGAGTGATTCCAGTTCCATGATACGTTTGATCCGGTCTTCTTTGTCGGCACATACAAAAATATTCAGGACGTTCATGCGGTCTTTTAAAATGTCGGAAGCACACCGCCCGAGGATGATACAGGGAGATTCAGCAAGTTTGCGGATTGCTTCCGCTTCGTTTTCGTAAGCGTTTTCTCCGAGCTTCTGTTCAATATATGCTTTGTCATATACCGGAATATCCAGTCGTTTTGAAAGTTCATTTGCAATGACGCTGGCTCCGGTTCCAAAACGACGGCTCATTGTGATTACTAATTTCATCTTCAAACCCTCCTATCTTTTGTGGGACGCCGAACGGACGATCACGCTGCGGTAAAAAGCAGCCGGACCGTCCGGCTTGTGATAGCATCAAAAATTAATCGGCAAGTGTTTCTGTGATCTTAGCGCAAAGTTCGTCCAGATCCTCAAGCTGATCGTCCTGCAGCGCTGATTTGACGGCAAAGTTTTCTGTGAGAAGTGTCATGCCTTTCATCTCTGCAAGACGGGCCTCCATCAGTTTGGCGGATGTCGGAGCCCAAGTACCGTTTCCGAGAACTGCAACAGTGCGGTTCTTGATACCGAGGGCGTTCATATCTTCCAGAAGATTTGACATTGCCGGGTAGACACCGCCGTTGTAAGTCGGGGAAGCCAGTACGATATGACTGTATTTGAAGCTGTCCGCGATCAGTTCGGAAACATCGGATCTGGAAACATCGTGAACCGTCAGGTTTGTGATACCGGCATCAGCAAGCTTACAAGCGAGAACGTTGGCAAGATTCTCGGTGTTGCCGTACATGGATGCGTAGGCGATCATCACGCCTTTGACCTCCGGGCGGTAAGAACTCCAGATGTCATATTTCTCCAGCAGATAAGCAAGATTGTTTCTCCAGATCGGTCCGTGGAGCGGGCAGATAAACTGGATATCCAACGCAGAAGCTTTTTTGAGGACGTTCTGCACCTGCATGCCGTATTTGCCGACGATGTTTGTATAATAACGGCGGGCGTCATCCAGCCAGTCGCGGTCAAAATCTATTTCGTCATTGAAGATCGTGCCGTTTAAAGCTCCGAATGTTCCGAAAGCATCAGCGGAGAAGAGGACTTTGTCCGTCTCATCATAGGTCAGCATCACTTCCGGCCAGTGTACCATCGGAGCCATGAGGAACCGAAAAGTATGTGTGCCGGAAGAGAATATATCCCCCTCCTTGACTGCGATCGTCTTGCTATCCAGATCAAGGGCATAAAACTGGCGGATCATCGGAAATGTCTTGGCGTTGCCGATGATCTGCATATCGGGATAGCGGAGCATAAGGTCGGCGATCATGGAACAGTGATCCGGTTCCATATGGTTGACAACAAGGTAATCCAGTGCCCGTCCGTTTAAAAGTGCGGTAATATTGTCGAGAAACTGTCTTCCGATGGAATTGTCCACGGTATCAAACAGGACAGTTTTTTCATCCAGCAGAAGATAGGAATTATAAGAAACACCGCGCGGGATCGGGAACAGGTTCTCAAACAGTTCCAGACGGCGGTCGCTGCCTCCTACCCAGTAAAGGTCATTTGTTACTTTTCTAAAGCAATGCATCGTTGAAATCCTTCCTTTCATGATAACCGCTTTTTTTGATATTTGTGTAGAAAAACAAAAAACGGCTAGAAATTTCAAGTATGATGCTATTTTAACACAAAAGCGGTAAAGTGAAAAGCAAGTATCGATTTTTGTACAAGATTTTGTTATGATGGAAGCGCCGGGAATATTTCAGGTACTAAATAATAGAAGAAAGAATAGAAGAAAGAGAGGAATGGATCATGTTATTTGTATGTTATCCAAAATGTACGACTTGCCAGAAAGCAAAGAAATGGCTGACAGAAAAAGGAATTTTATTTGAGGAGCGTGATATCAAAACGGAAAATCCGACGAAAGAGGAGCTTGAGGCATGGTATAAAAAAAGCGGGCTGCCGCTGAAACGTTTCTTTAATACGAGCGGCATTTTATATAAAGAGATGAAATTGAAAGACCGCCTGCCTGAGATGACGGAAGACGAACAGCTTACGCTTCTTTCAACAGACGGCATGCTTGTGAAGAGACCGATTTTGATTTCAGATGAGCAGGTACTTGTCGGATTCAAAGAAAAAGAGTGGGAAACATTAAAAGACTGAACGAAAAATAGGCAAATAAGGTGTGAATGTCTGAAATTTGGGTAAACACATCGTGTTTGTCTATTTTTTTGTCTCCGGTTCACAGCTACAATGAAGACAAGCTAGCGAAAAGACTTTAAGGAGGAGAAAGATATGGAAGTAGCAGCAAGCATAAAAAAATTGGGATTGGAGAAAGCATTTCAATATTTATATAAAGATCCGGAGAAAAATCTTTTGAAGATCATGGATTGGGCGGATCGGTTTGCCGGAGATGAATTTGAATCGCAGAGAAAGCTGATCCGGGAGATCGTTACAGATTCAAAGCATCCGTACCATTCTTTTGTGGAGCGGGTGATCCATGAGGTAGATCCTCATGTCATGCAGACGACAGCCGTAAATTTCTTTCTCAATGCGGCACTTGTCGGGTGGCCGAAGCAAGAGGAATGCCGAAAGAAATATGGCTGTAATATTCCGTGGGCGATCTTACTGGATCCGACAAGCGCCTGTAATCTGCACTGTACCGGATGCTGGGCGGCGGAATACGGAAACAAGCTGAATCTTTCGTATGAGGAAATCGATGATATTATCCGTCAGGGAAAAGCACTGGGGGTTTATCTTTACGTTTATACCGGCGGAGAACCGCTTGTGCGTAAAAAAGATCTGATCCGGCTTTGTGAAGAACATTCGGATTGTGTATTTTTGTGCTTTACAAACGGAACGTTGATTGATGAAACTTTTGCAGACGATCTGCTTCGGGTTGGGAATTTTGTTCCGGCTATTTCACTGGAAGGTTTTGAGGAGGCAACAGATTTCCGACGCGGCGAAGGTGTATTTAAGAAAGCGACGGCGGCGATGGAACTATTGCGGAAGAAAAAACTTTTGTACGGAATTTCAGCATGTTATACGAGCGCAAATTTTGCATCGATCACATCGGAAGAATTTTTCGATAGTCTGATTGAAATGGGAGCGTATTTTATTTGGTATTTTCATTATATGCCGGTAGGAAATGATGCGTTGCCGGAATTGATGCCGACACCGGAGCAGCGGGTGGAGACATACCACAGAATCCGGCACTACCGGGCAGCAAAACCATTGTTTGCAATGGATTTTCAAAATGATGCGGAATATGTGGGCGGATGCATTGCCGGGGGAAGACGTTATTTCCATATTAATGCGAACGGAGATATTGATCCTTGTGTATTTATTCATTATTATGATTCGAATATTCGGGAAAAGACGATTCTGGAGGCGCTATGTTCTCCGATGATGATGGCGTATCATGATGGACAGCCGTTCAATGAAAATATGCTGCGACCATGTCCGATGTTGGAAAATCCGGAAAAATTACGAGAGATGGTAGGGAAGACACAGGCGCATTCAACCGATCTTCAGTCACCGGAAACAGTGGAACATCTCTGTGCAAAATGCGACCGTTATGCCGAAAATTGGAAACCGGCAGCAGAACAGCTTTGGAATGGAAAAGAATCATAAAAAGAAATCCTGACAGATATGACAACAAGATCTGTCAGGATATTTAGGAGAAGAGCGAGAACGGATAGAGCTTATGATTTCGATAAAGCTCGAAAATCTGATCCGCTCTTTTTAAAAGGTCATAATTCATGTCAGATTCCAGCCAGTCCAATAAGACACCGACTAAGAGGCATTTTCCAAAACGAATCAGGAGTATACACTCATCGTCGGAGAGTGGCTCGCCGATGACTGCGGTAATGGTATGAACATATTCCGAGACTGTGTGTAGTGCAACTCGTTCCAGATGAGCCAGAAAAACTTCCCGCTGGATGGAACGGTAAATATGAAAAACAGCCTGTTTATGGATCAAAAGCTGTTCCACAATCGGTTCCAGGCAATCGTTTGGAGAGCCATAAGGGGCATAAGTCCGTATGATCTGATCCGTCACGCTCTTGACGGTCTCTTCCAGCAATTCCGGGATGTCGTGGAAATGGTAATAAAAGGTATTGCGGTTTATCTGGCAGCGGTTTACAATGTCTTTTACAGTAATTTTGTTATATGCCTTTTCTTCCAGAAGCTGCCAGAAAGCCTCGATGATGGCATCTTTCGTACGATTCATGTTATCAACTCACAATTTCTAATGATTTTATAAAACAGAAAGAAATGAGGCTGCCACACAGCCGGATCTTAGCCATTAGTATATCATAGAAACTCACAGAAAGACAAGAAAGGATAGCCGCAGATATGTTCATAAAAAAAGAAAAAGAAAAACAGGAAGCGGAAGAAATGAAACGTCGAATTCCGACAACACGGTATGAACCGGATTATAAAGAGGGATTGACGAGCCGGCAGGTACAGGAACATCGGATGCATGGATGGACAAACCGGTCGGTCGACCCACCGTCTAAAACGACGAAAGAAATTATCCATGAAAATATTTTTACATATTTCAATCTGATTTTTGCAGTGCTGGCACTGGTATTATGTCTGGTTGGTGCGTTTCGGGATTTGACGTTTCTACCGGTGATTATTGCCAATACATTGATCGGGATCATTCAGGAAGTACGGGCAAAACAGATTTTGGACAAACTGACAATGCTTCATGCACCGCATGCGGCGGTGATCCGGGATGGAAAGCGGACGATGATTGACGCAGAAGAACTGGTATTGGATGACATTGCTGTGTTTCAGGCTGGAAATCAAGTCTGTGCGGATGCCATTGTCTGTGAGGGAGAGGTGCAGGTCAATGAAGCGCTTCTGACCGGAGAAGCGGATGAGATCACAAAGCGAAAAGGAGATCTTCTGATGTCCGGTAGTTTTATTGTATCCGGGCAATGTCATGCCAGACTGGATCAGGTAGGCGAGGATTCTTACATTTCAAAATTGACGATTCAGGCAAAGGAAGCCCAAGTCGGAGAGCAGTCCGAGATGATTCGATCGTTGGACAAACTGGTAAAATGGGTTGGGATTGCGATCATACCGATGGGGTTGATATTGTTTGCACAGGCATATTTTCTTCAGCACGACGGATTTCGGGAAAGTATCACATCAATGGTGGCGGCTGTGATCGGTATGATCCCGGAAGGGCTTTATCTTTTGGCAAGTGTGGCGCTTGCAGTCAGTTCGATCCGGCTGGCACAGAAAAAAGTATTGCTTCATGATATGAAATGCATTGAGACGCTGGCAAGAGTGGATGTCTTATGTGTGGATAAGACAGGAACAATCACGGAAAATGAGATGGAAGTCCAGGATGTGATCGAGACGGATGCGTATGATGCGGAAACGATGGAACCTCTTTCGGTGTTGATCGGTGATTTTGCGGCGGCAATGGATGAAGATAATATTACAATGCGGGCGGTCAAAATGCATTTTAAGACGGGATCGGGAAAGAAACCACTTTCCAAATGTGGATTTTCTTCTACGGTAAAATACAGCAGCGTCACATTTGAAGATGGGGAATATGTGCTTGGAGCGCCTGAGATGGTACTAAAAGAACGATACGAAACGTATGAAGCTCAGTTTAAGGAACTGACGGAAAACGGAGCACGGGTGCTCGCATTTGGGATTTATGACGGGGAATGCGGTGGAAAACCATTGGAACAGGGGATCGTGCCCCTCGGTTTTCTTCGTATTGTCAATCCGATCCGGGAATCGGCGAAAGAGACATTTTCTTATTTTGCCGAGCAGGGGGTGGATGTGAAAGTCATTTCGGGAGATAACCCTCTGACGGTATCGAGGGTGGCAGCACAGGCGGGAATCTGTAATGCGGATCGGTATACCGATGCGTCCACACTTCGGGATGAAGATGCTGTGAAAAAAGCGCTGCTTGAAAATACGGTATTTGGACGTGTGACGCCGGAGCAAAAACGTCAGTTCGTGCGTTTGCTGAAAGAAGCGGGGCATACCGTAGCGATGACCGGGGACGGTGTGAACGATGTACTGGCATTAAAAGATGCGGACTGCAGTATCGCAATGGCGTCGGGAAGCGATGCGGCGGCACAGGCTTCTCAACTGGTTCTTCTGGAGTCTGATTTTTCCTGTATGCCGCAGGTAGTATTGGAAGGGCGGCGCGTGGTTAACAACATCCAGCGGTCTGCCAGCTTGTTCCTTGTGAAAAATATTTTTTCATTTTTATTAAGTGTGATTTCGCTTGTATTTTTGTTTACCTATCCGTTGGAACCTTCTCAGATTTCACTAATCAGTATGTTTACGATCGGAATACCGGCTTTTTTTCTGGCGTTGGAATCAAATCGAAATATCATTCGCGGACATTTTCTGACGAACGTATTTTTGAAAGCGTTACCGGCTGCCCTGACAGATGCAGTGGCGGTAGGGGCGTTGGTGATTTTCGGACGTACTTTTGGAGTGAAAGCGACGGATATTTCTACTGCAGCAACGATGCTGCTTGCGATTGTGGGATTTATGATCCTATATACGATCAGCGCGCCGTTAAATAAGATGCGTGGCATGATTTTTGCAAGCTGTGTCGCAGGACTCTTATTCTGCGCCGTATTTTTGAACGATCTTTTTGCAATCACGGGAATGACAACCGAATGTGTGATGCTGTTTGTCGTATTTGCGATCGCAACAGAACCGGTGCTGCGCTATCTGACGGTGCTGGTGGAAAAACTCCGGTTTTATTATCTGAGACTGCGCGGCAGAGATCCGGAAAACGGATAAAAAAATAATATGGATACATGTATACAATCGGAAAACAAAAACTTGGATTCCCCATTGCAAGACGCTATGGAAAGATGTTATAATCTCTTATATCATGTCCATCATCTGTACCGGGTATTGTGCGCTGTACGAAAACGATGGATCAGACACAGGATTGATTTGGAGTAGGTGACGAAGTTGAAAAATAAGATTAAGCGTCTGTCAAAAGGAGATTTTCATATTCCACAGCCGGAGATCATATTTCCGGAGACACATATTACAATGCGCGTAGGGGAAGGCGAGAAATACGAGGGTAGCTTTTCACTGCAGAATCAGGGGGAGGGAACCATCCGTGGACTGGTGTACCCTTCTTCTTTTCGTGTGCACTGCGAGGAACAGGGATTTGACGGAAACCCTGTCAATATCTATTATACATATGACGGAACCGGATTAGTACCGGGACATGTGGAACACGGTAAATTTACGATCGTCTGCAACGGCGGAGAGTATGACATTGCATTTACCGCGATCATCGAGAAGCCATATGTGATGACACGGTACGGCAAGATCCAGAGTCTGGAAGATTTCAAAAAACTGGCGTTTCGTGATCCGGCGGAGGCGGAGAAGTTATTCCGGTCACGGGATTTTTATGAAATCCTGAAGTATGAGGACAAGCGGATCCAGGCGCTTTACGACAATATGAGAAAGTGGGAACTGGATCAGCAGGCATTGGAAGAATTTCTTGTGGGATGCAAGCAGAAAGAAAAAATCTTCCTTACACTTGAGGAGGAAAGCCGGGCGTTCACATCTCTGACGGAGCCGCGGAAAGAGATTTTTACGATTAAGAAGAATACCTGGGGATATCTTGCGATCGACGTACATACCGAGGGGGAGTTCTTAAACGTAGAGCATACGAAGATCATCACCGAAGAGTTTATCGGCAATTCCTACCGATTGGAATATTTTATCGATACGGAGAAACTGCATCGGGGAAGCAATTTCGGGCAGATCATTCTGGAAACGCCGTATGAGACGATGCGCTATGAGATCATCGTGGAGAAAGACATTTGCCGGGACGAAGACCGGAGAGCGGAGGATCTGGAATTTGCAAGCATCCTGAAAGGATATCTGCAGTATGAAGCAGGGAAAAAAGATCTTACGACCTGGACGGGCGAGGCGCTCAAACGGATCGAACATCTCCGGAAAGTTGACGAGCGCAATGAGATGTATCTGCTTGTGCATGCCCATATCTGTCTGATCGGAGGGCAGACGGATGAGGCGAAGACGCTTCTGGAGTCCTATAACTATAATCGTTTTGCAATCGGAAAAAATGTGGAACTGAGTTCTTATTATCTGTATCTGACCACGCTTTTGAGCAACGATTCGATCGGACAGCGCAGGGTGGCGGAAGAATTGTCCAAGTCTTACATGAAGCATCCGGAGAGTTGGAAGATTCTCTGCATGCTGATCAATGTGGATTCGGAATACAAGATCTTAAGCGAACGGCTCCGCGTGCTGGAGAAGCTGTTCGATGAGGAAAAAGTACACAGCCTGATCTTTTATCTGGAAGCATTTAAGTGCTACAGGGAGAAGAGCTCTTCGCTGAAAAAGCTTGGGATGTTTGAAGTGCGCGTACTTTCTTTTGCTGCGAAATATAAACTGATGACAAAAGAATTGGCGCTTTACACGGCGAACCTGGCAAGCCAGCTGAAACATTATGACCAGCATTTGTACGATACACTTGTGCTGGCATATGAAATGTATCCGGAGTCCATGATCCTGACTGCGATCTGCACGCTTCTGATCAAGGGGAATGTGATCGACAGCAGCTGCTTTGCATGGTATGAAAAGGCAGTGGAGTCGGAACTGAAGATCGCGCAGCTTTACGAATATTATATGGCGGCTCTGGATGTGACAAAATTCCACAAAGCATTGCCGCGTTCGGTGTATCTGTATTTTATGCACGGAAATAATCTGGAATATAGGAAATGTTCGTTTCTGTATTCCAACCTGATCTTGTATGTGGATGAAAGCAGCGAGATCTATGCACATTACCGGGACGAGATGGAGGCGTTTGCATGGAATCAGCTTGACCGCAGACATATCGATGAATATTTGCGTGTGATTTACAAGCGGTTTTTATCCGAAGAACAGCTGAATCCGGAACGGGTGAAAGCGTTGTATGATATTTGTCACGCGTATGACATAACGACGAAAGTTCCGGGAATGAAATATATCCATGTGATCGAAGACGACGGGACGATCTCACAGAAAGTTCCGTGTACCGATAACCGCGCACAGGTATTTTTATATTCCAAGACTGCGCGGCTTGTATGGGAGGGAAAGGATGGACGTCATTACACGGATTCCATCCCATATGAGAGCAAGCGTCTGTTTTATGAACTGCGGTATATGGATATATGCCGGAAATATCTGAACAGCCTGCGCCTGAACCGGCAGGAAGACGAGGATGTGGAACTGACGTTGGAAGTCGTGCAGGAAACCGGACTGGAAAAATATAACGAAAGCGAGATGCTGGCGCTTTGCAGCAAGACGATCCGCGAAAATAATTATGAGAACGATGATTTCCTGACGTATGTCTGCTTTGAATTGTTTAAGAAAAAACAGTACGATAAAGTGATCCTTACATATCTTGCCAAATATTACTGCGGTGCGACGACCGACATGAAACAGCTCTGGAGAGAGGCAAAAGAGTATGAGGTGCACACCCATAAATTAGGTGAGCGGATTCTGACACAGATGCTGTTTGCGGAGGAAGTGTTTGCCGAGGCGGCAATTTTTGAAGATTATTATGCGGAGGGAGCTTATTTCCGGCTGCAGCAGGCATATCTGGCATATATGTCCAGAGAGTATGTGACCGAGAACCGGAAGATCAGTAAAAGTGTGATCGACATCATCTGCAGGGAGTTTGAAAAAGGTGAGGAAGTAATCGACATCTGTAAGATCGCGGTGCTCAAATATTATTCGACGAGACCGTACAACACGACGCTTCGGAAGACTTTGAAGCAGTTTTTGCAGAATCTCTGCGGACGGCAGATCTACTTCCCGTTTTTCTTATCGTACGAGAAAGACTGGCTGATCGAACTGCAGTTGTGGGACAAGACGATCATTTCTTATAAAGGGCAGAAAGGAAGCCGTGTGATGCTCTACTATCAGCTTCAAAAAGGAAGCACCGAGAGCGTGGACTACTCAACGGAAGTGCTGACGCCGATGTATGAGAATATTTATGTGAAGAAATTTGTTTTGTTTGCGAATGAAAAACTGAAATATTACTTTAAAGAGACGATCGACGGAAACTCTTACCGGAGCGACAAGCAAAGCTGTATCAAAGAGGTACAGAAAGGCGAGGACGGACGTTACGGTCGGCTGAACGATATTTTGCTTTCTTCGGATATGGAGAAAGAGACGCGAATGAAAGCGTATGCGCAGGAAGATATGATCGCCGCGCATATGTTTGAACAGTAACAAGGAGAAAAAGGAGGCTGGCTGCGATGGGACAGGGCAATATAATAGGATATGAGATCAACGAGAAGACATGCCAGATCAGCTTTTATAATGAACAGCAGCTGGAACCGGAGACGCTGGAAGTCGATGCGGACAATTACCAGATCCCGCTGATCATCGGGAAACTCAGGGATACCTGGGCGTATGGAAAAGAAGCGAAACGTCTGGCAACGATCAAAGAGGGATTTGCCGTGACCAGACTTCTCGAGAGGAGTCTGAACGGGGAAAAGATCGAATTTGGGGAGGAGACATATGATGCAGTTTGGCTTCTTTCCAAGTTTGTGCAGATGTCGCTGCTCTCGTTTCCGCAGATCGACGGGATCGTGTTCACTGTGCCGGAGCTGACGGAAGAACTGGCACAGCTTCTGCGCGGGATCGCCGTGCGGATGAATATCGACAAACAGCATATTTTTATTCAGGATTACAAGGAAAGTTTCTGCAACTACTTGTTTTACCAGCCGAAAGAATTGTGGCAGTATGACGCGGCGTTATTTTGCTGTGACCGAAATGAGATCAAGGCGTATATGCTCCGACGGCTGAAACCGGGGCTTGGCGGCGGCAGGACGACGTTTGTGACGGTGGATGAAGTGGCGAGCGCGCATATGAAAGAACTGGCGGCGGTATATCCGGTCCTGAATGAAGACAAGGCGAAAGATGCGGACGCGCGTTTCTGTAAGTTTATCGAGGGCGTGTTCGATAAGCGGATCGTCTCTTCGGTCTTTCTGACCGGAGAGGGATTTGAGAATAACTGGTATCCGAAGTCGCTGCGCGTGCTTTGCAACGGGCGGAGAGCGTTTATCGGAAACAATCTGTACAGCAAGGGCGCATGTTATACGGCATACCGGAAGATGTTTATGCACATTGAGGATCCGGTCTATTTATCGGAAAGTAAACTGACCGATCAGATCACGGTCAATATGCGGGTCGGCGGACAGGAGATGTGGTATCCGATCGTGTCATGGGGGGCGCAGTGGTATGAGTCTAACAATCAGTGGGAAGTTCTTCTGGAGGATGTGCAGGATATCGAATTGCATGTGGAATCGTTGATCCAGGGGACACTTCGCACCGAAGTGATCTCACTGGATAAATTTCCGCGGCGCGGCGAATATTCGATGCGTCTGCAGATCGAGACATTATTCTTGGATGAGAAGACCTGTAAGATAACCGTGCGGGATGTGGGCTTCGGAGAGTTTTTCCTTGCAACGGATTTTCAGGAGGAGAAGATTATACATTTAGGAGGCAACGATGGGAAGTTTGGTTCTTTGTCATGACAAACATGCGGCGCATCCCTACGAGATCACAAGGATCCACTGCAAGATCTTTACGATAGAAGAATTATGTTATTATCTGTGCAACAATCTCTATCTGATCGATTATACGATCATGAATGAGCAGCTCTGCGCATGGCTCGATGAAGAGCTGGGGATGCACGATCTGGCGGGAATGCTCCGGGATGTGATCCGGATGCACGGAACAGTGGAGAAATTCGTTCTGACGATCTTAAAATATTCGAAGATCTATCGTGATCCGGAGATGATCCGGATCCAGAACGTATTGGAACGTCTGAAAAACCAGAAAGACATTGAGCGGCAGAAATATAAGGCGGACAATCTTCTTGAGAGCGGCGAGATCGAGGAAGCGATCCTCGTCTATCAGGCGATCTTAAATCAGGAAAAAGACGAGACGGTGGATGCAAAATTTTACGGACGGATCTATGCCGGGCTCGGCGCTGCATACGGCAAGCAGTTCTTGTATCAGGAATCGGCAAAGATGTATGACCGGGCGTATCAGATCTGCGAGGACCGCGCGCTGTTAAAGCCGTATCTCTATGCTTCCTATAAATATATGTCGTTGGAGGAATATCATATCCTGTTGACGAAACATGACGAGTATGTGGAGATCAATGCACAGATGCGTCAGGAAATGGAAGACATCAAAGAGAATCTGCAACTGGAATTGAATGATGTGATGCTGGAGAAATGGAAACGTCAGTACCGCCGAAGCCATATTTAGCAGGCGGTGGACGTTTTATCGGTGAAGAAGTGCGAGATTATTATCTGCGAGTTGACATCAGCCATAATGTGTGTTATTATATCCAAAGTAATTTAGCGTGGTAAAGTGGTCAATTAGTAAAAGAATGACGTGCCACGGCAGGGAGGAGAATGACGATGAAAAAGAAAATGGCATTGCTGCTTGCGGCGGCACTTACGATGACAACAATTTTGACCGGATGCGGCGGAGAAAACGAGGAGAACGCAGATAAGCAATCCGATGTGACTGCGGAAGATGCGAAAGAGGAAAACGCATCGGGGGATTCGGTTTCCGAGGGCGGAACCGTCTTTACCGTTGGATTTGATGCGGAATATCCGCCATACGGTTATATGGATGAAAACGGAGAATATACCGGATTTGACTTGGAGCTTGCACAGGCAGTCTGTGATCTGGAGGGCTGGGAACTGGTGAAAAAACCGATCAACTGGGATTCCAAAGACATGGAACTGAATTCCGGATCCATCGACTGTATCTGGAATGGATTTACGATGAACGGGCGCGAAGATGATTATACATTTTCCGATTCCTATGTGGATAACAGCCAGGTGATCGTCGTTGCGGAAGACTCCGGAATCGATACGCTGGATGCACTGGCAGGAAAGGTTGTCGGCGTACAGGCGGCGTCGGCGGCGCTGGAACTTTTGCAGAGTGAAGAGGAGGGCGGTCAGAAAGCGTTGGCGGATACATTCGGATCGCTGAATGAATTTGCTGATTACAATACCGCATTTACCGAGCTGCAGGCAGGAGCGCTGGATGCGCTTGCGATCGACATTGGCGTGGCAAAATACCAGATCAAATCCAGAGGAGACGGATACAAGATCGTGGATGAGACACTCAATACGGAACAATATGCAGTCGCATTTAAAAAGGGAAATCAGGAACTTTGCGATAAGATCAATGCGGATCTGCAGAAACTGACAGATGACGGTACGGTTGCCGAATTGGCAGAGAAATATGAGATTGCCGATATGGTCACACTGAAACCGGCAGAATAAACACAAGAGACAAGAACAAGTACCCCTCGGAAACAGATTTCGGGGGGCACGCTTGTGTATGGAGGGAGCAGGATAAATGAGTTTTGAAGTAATGCTGAGACAACTGACAGTCGGATTCGGACAGACTTGTCTGATTTTCTTTCTGACGTTGATTTTTTCGTTGCCTTTGGGGATGGTCGTATACTTCGGAAGGGTGTGCCGGATCAAGCCGGTCAGCTGGCTTGTGAAAATCTACATATCGATCATGCGCGGAACGCCGCTGATGCTGCAGCTCCTCGTATGGTATTTTGGTCCGTATTATTTGTGGGGGATGAATATCGGCGGATATAAACTGACTGCGATCCTCCTGGGATGTTCGTTAAACTATGCGGCATATTTTGCGGAAATCTACCGCTCCGGAATCGAATCCATTCCGAAAGGGCAGTATGAGGCGGCGGCGCTTCTGGGCTATTCAAAAGGTCAGACTTTTTTTAAGATCGTCCTGCCGCAGGTCGTGAAGATCGTGCTTCCATCCGTGACAAATGAGGTGATCACGCTCGTAAAAGATACGTCGCTTGTATATTCTCTTTCTTACATTGAAATGTTTGCGGTGGCGAAACAGATCGCGGCGTCCCAGACGACGGTCGTTCCGTTTTTCATCGCCGGCGTATTTTACTACATTTTCAATTATGCAGTGGCATGGGGAATGGAGTTGTTGGAAAAGAAACTGGATTATTATCGATAGGAGGCGGATGGGATGAGTCTGTTGGAAATGAATCATATCAGAAAATCGTTTGACGGGGTGGAAGTGATCAAAGACATTTCTCTTTCCGTGGAAAAAGGAGAGATCCTGGCGATCATCGGTCCGTCCGGTTCCGGGAAATCGACGCTGCTTCGGTGCGCGACGATGCTTGAGACGATCGGAGGAGGCGAGATCCGGTATCTCGGGAAAAGGGCGGCGTGGATGGAAGACGGGAAGCCGGTCTTTCCGAAAAAGCAGGAACTGCGGGAGATCCAGTCCTGTTTCGGGCTTGTATTCCAGAACTTCAATCTGTTTCCACATTTTTCGGTGATGAAAAATATTACGGATGCGCCGATCAAAGTGCAGAAGAGAAAGAAAGAAGAAGTGTATGCGGAGGCGAAAGTGCTGCTTGAAAAAATGGGACTTTCCGACCGTGCGGACGCTTATCCGTATCAGCTCTCCGGCGGGCAGCAGCAGAGAGTGTCGATTGCCCGTGCGCTTGCGATGAAACCGCAGATGCTCTTTTTTGACGAGCCGACGTCCGCATTGGATCCGGAACTGACCGGCGAGATTTTAAAAGTGATCAAAAATCTGGCGGCGGAGCATATGACGATGGTGATCGTGACGCATGAGATGAATTTTGCGAAAAATGTAGCGGATAAGATCATTTTCATGGATAAAGGTGTGATCGCGGAACAGGGAACGCCAAAGGAAGTGTTCTCTTCGGGAAATGCCCGGATGAAAGAGTTCCTCGGTAAGCTGGAAAATGATTAAAATAATAAATAAGTATAGAATTATAAGAGATACTAATACATATGCGTCGAAATAAATAATGAGTGACAGTGCATACAAGGCAGTTGGCAATATTGATTTTCCAACTGCCTTGTATTATAATCATCGTGCGGATATTCTTTGAACAGCGTCGGCGCACAGTGGTGTGATCGTTTCTGATGCATTGACGCGAAAAGATCCTCTTGTCCGGCAAAGGACAGAAGTAAAAAAGAAATCGGAAAAGAAAAAGAAAAGGACAGGTGTAAACGTATGAAAAAATTGGAACAGCTTTACGAAGGAAAAGCGAAAAAGGTTTTTGCAACGGAAGACCCGGATATCGTGATTGTAGATTATAAAGATGATGCGACAGCATTTAACGGAGAGAAGAAAGGAACAATCGTAGGAAAAGGTGTGATCAATAACCGCATGACTAACTATGTGTTCCAGGTATTGGAAAAAGAGGGCGTTCCGACTCATTTCGTAGAAGAACTGAGCGATCGTGAAACCGCGGTAAAGAAAGTGGAGATCGTACCGCTGGAAGTGATCGTGCGTAATGTGGCAGCAGGAAGTTTTTCTAAAAGACTCGGGATCGAAGAGGGAAGAAAGCTTCTGGCTCCGACTCTGGAATTCAGCTACAAAGACGACGATCTCGGAGACCCGATGATCAACGACTATTTTGCGATCGCGATCGGAGCGGCTACAAGAGAAGAGATCGACAAGATTACGGAATACACCTTTAAAGTAAATGATGTGTTGAAGAAATTTTTTGACGAGGCGGGAATCGACCTGATCGACTTTAAGATCGAGTTCGGACGTTACCACGGAGAAATCATTCTTGCAGATGAGATTTCACCGGATACCTGCCGCCTGTGGGATAAAGAGACACACGAGAAATTGGATAAAGACCGTTTCCGCCGGGATATGGGCAATGTGGAAGACGCTTATCAGGAAGTGTTTAAACGAATCGGGATCCGATAGGAAATCCGGAAAAAATCCAGGAAGAAAAACAGGAGAAACAATTTTATGAGTACAGACCGTTATGTAAGTCCGCTCTCAGAGCGTTATGCGAGCAAGGAAATGCAGTATATTTTCTCGCCGGATAAGAAATTTAAGACATGGAGAAAGCTGTGGATCGCGCTGGCAGAGACCGAGAAAGAGTTGGGACTCAATATTACAGACGAGCAGATTGAAGAGTTAAAGGCACATGCGGAGGATATCAACTACGATGTGGCGAAAGAACGTGAAAAAGTCGTGCGCCATGACGTTATGTCCCATGTATATGCTTATGGCGTACAGTGTCCGAAAGCAAAAGGGATCATCCATCTCGGAGCGACGTCCTGTTATGTGGGGGACAATACCGATGTGATCGTGATGGCAGAAGCATTGAAATTGGTTCGCAAGAAACTGATCAATGTGATCGCGGAACTGGCAAAATTTGCCGATACCTATAAAGAACAGCCGACATTGGCATTTACGCATTTTCAGCCGGCACAGCCGACAACTGTCGGAAAACGTGCCACACTGTGGATGCAGGAATTTGAGATGGATCTGGAAGATCTGGAATATGTGCTTGGAAGTCTGAAACTGCTTGGATCCAAAGGAACAACAGGAACACAGGCAAGTTTCCTGGAATTATTCGACGGAGATCAGGAGACGATCGATAAGATCGATCCGATGATCGCAGAAAAGATGGGATTCAAAGCATGTTATCCGGTGTCCGGACAGACGTATTCGAGAAAGGTAGATACCCGTGTGCTGAACGTACTTGCCGGGATCGCGGCGAGCGCGCATAAGTTCTCCAATGACATCCGTCTGCTGCAGCATTTAAAAGAGATCGAGGAGCCGTTTGAGAAGAGTCAGATCGGATCTTCTGCGATGGCATATAAGAGAAATCCGATGCGGAGCGAGCGGATCGCTTCCCTGTCCCGTTATGTGATGATCGATGCGCTGAATCCGGCGATCACGTCGGCAACACAGTGGTTCGAGCGTACATTGGATGATTCCGCCAACAAGCGTTTGAGCGTTCCGGAGGGATTCCTTGCGATCGACGGTATTTTAGACCTCTGTCTGAACGTAGTGGACGGTCTGGTCGTATATCCGAAAGTCATCGAAAAACGTCTGATGTCCGAACTGCCGTTTATGGCGACGGAGAATATTATGATGGATGCCGTGAAAGCCGGCGGAGACCGTCAGGAACTGCATGAGCGAATCCGGGAACTCTCTATGGAAGCAGGAAGAAATGTAAAAGAGAAAGGTCTCGACAACAATCTTCTGGAACTGATCGCGGAAGATCCGGCATTCAACCTGACTTTGGAAGATCTGAAAAAGACAATGGATCCGTCCCGCTATGTAGGGCGTGCGGCAGTGCAGGTAGACGCATATCTGAACAATGTGATCCGTCCGCTGCTTGAAAAGAATAAAGAATTACTTGGTGTGAAAGCGGAAATCAACGTCTGATCTCCATGCTTTTATCCGGGAAATGCAAAGGAATGTTGCATCTGATTGCGGCGTTCCTTTTTCTTTTGTACAATCCTAGCTGAATTATACAAAAGAGAAGACCCGGAGGATAAAGAGGGATGGAAGAATGTGTGAAACTGGAGTACGCCGAGACTGCGGTGCCGGTGAAAAGAAGAAAAATAAAAGGGATATTGCCGTTGCTGTTTGCGGGAAGTCTGGTGATCGTGGCGGCGGATCCGGGGATGAACGCTTTGAGAAAGCCTGACTTGTTTCGAAGAGAGCATACGGTAGCCGAAGAGAAAGTGAAAGCAAATAGAACGTCAAAACATCTGGTCGATATGGAAGAGCCGGTCGGGAAGTGTGTGAGTCTGTCAGAAACATCAACGGTAAAAATACCAATGGAAGTTTCGGAAGATTCCGAAGCAGCATTTTTGTTGGAGACAAGTATCGATTGGGATTCTTTCCCGACAGGAGAGACAGGCGGGATGTCCGGTCCGGACGAGACCGGAGAAGATACAAAGACAGAGGAGGTCATTGTCGTTCCGGATCCGCTGATACCGGACAAAATTCCGACGGGAACAGAGAATCTGCCGACAACGGATATTCCGTTGAACGATCATCCGACCGTGGATCCGCCGCTGACCGACAATCCGGCAGTGGACCGTCCGACGACAGATGACCCGGCAGCGGATCGCCCGACAGCGGACGAAAATGACGGTTTCATATCCGGAGACACAGAGGAAGATACGGATCTGGGAGAAGGCGGAAGTTCCGATTCCGGTGTTCAAGATGGAAATACAGCCGGAGATGCTTCGGAAACACCGGGCGACGGAACAGCGGATGGAGATACAGCAGATGGAGATACAGCGGATGGCGGTGCAGAGAATCCTGCTGTTCCCGCGTCGCCATGGGTCGTGGATGAAAGCGGTATGTTATGCAAGATCACTCCGGAATTGCTGGAAATCGACGATGGCGTTTTATATCTTCCGGAGGGGATTTTTACAGGAATACGGAAAAATGCGTTTTCCGGTCTTTCTGGAGGTGTTTACGAGATCGTGCTCCCGTCCGCATTGACCGTGATCGAGAAAGGCGCATTGGCAAAACTGACAGATCTGGAATGGATCGAGGCAGGAGGAAGTCCGGTATTTGCAAGTGAAGACGGCGTGTTGTTTGACGCGGAAATGAAAGAAATCCTTGCATTTCCAAGTGGGAAGACCGGCGCATATATTGTGCCGCCTACGGTGCAGCGCATTGCCGCAGGCGCGTTTGAGAACAGCAGATTGGAACGGCTGGATCTTTGGGAGTGCAAAATGGTGGAGATGGATTCGGGAATGTTCGGGGCAGGAGACGGAAACGGAATGACGATCGCGGTTCCGGGAGGCAGCCTGGCACATTATGAACCGATTTTTGCCGGATGCGGCGTCCAGCTGATCTAAGCCGACCGACCGGAACTGCAAAGACTGTAAAGCTGACCGGATCAAGAAGGATCGGGTCCTGGCTGTAATTGTTTGTTGAACATTTTTACGAGTTGGTCTATAATAAAAGGGCATTTGAAAGAATGAGAAGAAATAGAATTGGAGACGAATAAGATGAAAAAGATCAGAACAAGATTTGCGCCAAGTCCGACCGGACGGATGCATGTGGGAAATCTGCGGACAGCGCTTTATGCATATTTGATTGCGAAGCATGAGGGCGGAGACTTTATCCTCCGTGTAGAAGATACCGATCAGGAGCGGTTTGTAGAGGGTGCGCTGGATATCATTTACCGGACGATGGAGAAAACCGGTCTGATCCACGATGAGGGTCCGGATAAAGACAAAGGATACGGACCGTATGTACAGAGCGAGCGGAATGCGCAGGGACTGTATCTGAAGTATGCGAAGCAGCTTGTAGAGCAGGGAGATGCGTATTACTGTTTCTGTGACAAAGAGCGACTGAATTCTCTTCGGACATCCGTGTCGGAAGACGGAACCGATATTGTGGTATACGACAAGCATTGTCTGGGACTGAGCAAAGAAGAGGTGGAAGCAAACTTAGCGGCAGGCAAACCGTGGGTGATCCGCCTGAATATCCCGAGAGAGGGAACGACCACATTCCATGACGAGATTTACGGAGATATCACAGTTCCGAATAATGAGCTGGACGATATGATCCTGATCAAGTCGGATGGATTCCCGACCTATAACTTTGCCAATGTGATCGACGATCATCTGATGGAGATCACACATGTTGTGCGCGGGAATGAATACCTTGCATCCGCGCCGAAGTACAATCGTCTGTATGAGGCATTTGGCTGGGAAATCCCGGTTTATGTACATTGTCCGCTGATCACAGATGAGAATCATAAGAAATTGAGCAAGCGGTGCGGGCATGCTTCCTATGAAGATCTGATCGAGCAGGGATTTGTGTCGGAAGCGGTAGTCAACTATGTGGCGCTGCTTGGATGGTGTCCGACTGACAATCGCGAGATCTTCTCGTTGGAAGAACTGGTAGAAGCCTTTGATTATACACATATGAGCAAATCTCCGGCTGTATTTGATACAGTGAAACTGAAATGGATGAACGGGGAATACTTGAAAGCGATGGATTTTGACCGTTTTTATGAGATGGCAAGACCGTACATTGAAGAGGTTGTAACCCGTGACTGTGATACAAAGAAGATTGCAGCTCTGGTGAAGACGAGGATCGAGATCCTGCCGGATATCCGCGAGCAGATCGATTTCTTTGAGGCGGTACCGGAATATGATGTTGCGATGTATACGCACAAGAAGATGAAGACAGATCCGCAGAAAGCGCTGGAAGTGTTGAAAGAGTTGCTTCCGATTCTGGAAAATCAGGGGGATTTCAGCAACGATGCATTGTTTGAGACGCTGAAAGCATTTGCCGGAGAAAAAGGTTATAAGATCGGATATGTGATGTGGCCGATCCGTACTGCGGTTTCCGGAAAGCAGAATACACCGGGAGGAGCAACAGAGATCATGGAAGTTCTCGGAAAAGAGGAATCTTTGAAGCGGATCCGCGCCGGTGTGGAAAAGTTAAGCGAACAGGCATAAGAAAGAGGAAGGTATGGGGTTTAACCAGGCACAAAAGCGTGCTGTTTTGCACAGAGAGGGTCCGTGTCTAGTGCTGGCGGGACCTGGGTCAGGAAAGACACTGACCATTGTAAATCGAATCAGGCACCTCATCGAGGAATGTAAAGTAAGACCAGAAGAGATTCTGGTCATTACTTTTACTAAATATGCGGCGGCGGAGATGAAAGCGAGGCTGCTCAAGTTATGCGGCGGGAAAAAGCTTCCGGTGACGATGGGGACGTTTCACGGCATTTATTATGGCATCTTGAAATGGGCATATCGGTTCGGACCGGAAAATCTGCTCTCGGAAGAAGAGAAATATCGTCTGATCCGCCATATCGCGAGCCATGAGGAACTGGAGATTTTTGACGTGGAAGAATTTTTGCAGGATCTGACGGCGGAGATCGGACTGGTGAAGAATAACGGACTGGATATTCAGACGTATCAGAGTAAAAAATGCGCGCCGGATGCGTTTCGGCGGATCTACTGTGAATACGAACGGATGCGGAAGCAGGCGAGAAAGATCGACTTTGACGATATGCTCGTATTGTGCCGGGATCTGTTTTTGAAACGTCCGGATGTTTTGAAAATGTGGCAGCAGAAAATCCGATATATTTTGATCGATGAGTTTCAGGACATCAATCAGGTACAGTATGATGTGATCCGGATGCTGGCGGCTCCGGAAGACAACCTGTTTGCGGTCGGGGATGACGATCAGGCAATCTATGGATTCCGCGGAGCGGATTCTAAGTTAATGTTCCGCTTCAAGGAGGATTATCCGCAGGCAGATCAGATTCTTCTGGATGTGAATTACCGGTCTACATCCAACATCGTGAGAAATGCACTGCGTGTGATCGGTCATAATGAGATCCGTTTTGAAAAAGAGATCAAAGCCAATCGCCCGGCGGGGGCAAGTCTTCATGTACAGGAACTGAAAGATTCCCAGGAAGAGGGGCAGTATGTGGCGGATGAGATCGAAAAAAGGATCCGGGAGGGCGTAAAAGCGGAGGACATTGCCGTTTTGTATCGGATCCATACCGACGCCAGAAGTGTTGTGGAGGGATTGCTGGAGAAGAAGATCCCGTTTCAGATGCGGGAACATATGGCGAATCTCTATGATCATTTTATCGCAAAAGATTTACAGGCATATTTCCGGATGGCGGACGGCGAATTTTCAAGGAGTGATTTTCTCCAGATCATGAACCGGCCGAAACGGTATATCAGCCGAGAAAGCGTATCGGGAAGCCGGAAGATTTCGTTTGAGCAGATCCGGATTTTTTATGAAGAGAAAGAATGGATGCAGGATCGGATCGATCAGTTCGAGTGGGATATCCGTATGCTGAAAAAGATGGCGCCGTATGCGGCGATCCAGTATGTGAGAAGAAAGATCGGTTATGATGAATTTTTAAGAGAATATGCAGCCGGAAAACGGATGCCCGCAAGCGATTTGTTCGAGGCACTTTCGGAGATCGAGGAAGCCGCAAAACCATTTCAGACATTTGCGGAATGGTTTGCGCATATCGAGGAATATACGAACGCATTGAAAATGCGGCAGCAAAAACGGGAAATGGATGCTCCGGGAGTACGGCTGATGACGATGCACGCGGCAAAAGGGCTGGAATTTGATACGGTTTTTATCGTACAGGCGAACGAGGGGCGGATCCCTTACAAGAAATCATTGAAAGAAATGGGCGAAGAGGAAGAGCGCCGATTGTTTTATGTGGCGATGACCCGTGCGAAAGACGTGCTGAAGATCACATATGTAAAAATAAAAAACGGAAAGGACGCAAAGCCTTCCCGTTTTGTCGATGAATTATTCGAGGGAGTCTAATCCGAGTGCGTCAAGATCCAGCGCCTCGTATTCCTGCGCGTCGAGCCATTCATCATAGGCGTCGGCAACAATCTCGAATTCTTCGTCATCGTCGATATTTTCCAACTGAGGTTCTTCTCCCTCTGTCTCAAGATAGCGGTAGAGGAATACACGGCTTTCCTCGTCGGTGTCACCCTCATCGTCGAGAGGAAGCAGTGCGATGTAATCTTTTCCCTGAACAGGGAGGATGCACAGGATCGCGCATTCCACAGATTCATCGTTGTCAAGAAGAAGTGTTACAGTGTCCATTGCTTGTTCGTTCATGGCGTCTCCTTTCCAGAATCATAAATTCTTGTATACTAACGCTATCAAATTTAGAGAAAAAAAGCAAGTAAAAAAGGTAATGAAAAAGCGAAAAAGCAATTTAGAATGGCACTATTGACATTCTGAGACGGAAAACGATAGAATGAATGAAAAGAACAAAACAGGAGAAAGCAGAAGATGAAAAAAAGGATATTAAGTATCCTGCTTACAGCGGCATTGGCATGCATGGTGCTGGCAGGATGTAAGAAAAATGTAGGAACGCCGGAAGACAACGCGGTGGTTGAGACGGAAGAGGGCGCTGAAGAAGAGGAAGAAAGCGGATATCTGTTTGGATACAGCGGGATCGACATGGACAACCCTTATTTTGAAACACTGGAACTTTCGATCAAAACGACGTTGGAGGAAAAAGGGCATCGGATCATGACAAAGAATCCGGGGGCAGATGCAGCGCTCCAAAATGAGCAGATCCGGGAACTGATCGAAGCGGATGTGGATGCCGTATTTTTAAGTCCGGTGGATCAGGAGGAGATCACTCCAGCGCTGGAAGAACTTCAGGAGGCGGGCATCCCGGTAGTGAATGTGGATACCAGAGTGAAAGCGGTAGATCTGGTGGATGCGTTTGTGGGATCGGATAACAAAAATGCAGGATATGTGTGTGGAAAAGATTTAAAAGAGCGCTGTCCGGAGGGAGGAAAAGTTGTGATCCTTGAGAGTCCGGCGACGAATTCTGTCAATGAACGGATTACCGGGTTCGAGGAAGCGATCGCAAACAGTGGATTTGAAGTGCTGGAACGAGTGGATGTGGAGGCGGATTCGGAAAAAGCAAAAATCTCGATGCAGGCTTTTTTGCAGGAACATCCGGAAATCGATGCGGTGATGTGCGGAAATGATCCGATCGCTCTGGGTGCGCTTCAGGCGATCCGGGAGGCGGATCGGACCGATATCCTTGTTTACGGCGTGGACGGTTCGCCGGCGGCAAAAGCCGAGATAGCAAAAGCAGGAAGTCAGTTTGTCGGAACCGGAGCACAGTCTCCGATCAATATCGGAAAGACCGCTGTTAAGACTGCGATCGCGATCCTGGAAGATAAAAAATATAAAGAAGAGACTTTGGAAGAAACATTTTTGATCACAAGTGAAAATGTAGAGTTGTATGGAACTGACGGCTGGCAGTAGGAGGTTGACTGGGAGTATGAAGAAAACAAAGGGATGTCCGCAGCCGCTGGGGGCGGTGAGAATGGGAGAGCGGACGAATTTTGCGGTCGCTGTGCCGGTGGGGAAGAGTTGTGAGCTTTTGCTCTACCGGACAGGCGCGGTAAAACCGGAGGCAGTCTTCGAGATGCCGGAGGAAGAGGGACTTGGGGAAGTCCGTTTTCTGGCGGTCGAGGGGATGACTGGGGAAAACTATGAGTATAATTACCGGATCGACGGGCGGATCTGTGTGGATCCGTATGTGAAAGAATTGTCCCGTACCCGGAAGTTCGGAGAGAAACCAAAGCCGGAAAAAGACGAAGTGCGGGGGCGTTTTTCGGAGGAAGACTATGATTGGGAGGGCGATACATTTCCGAAGATCCCGTATCATGAGGTGATCGCATATAGTCTTCATGTACGCGGGTTTACAAAACATAGTTCATCCAAAGTAAAACATAAAGGCACATTTGCCGGAGTGGCTGAAAAAATCCCCTATCTTCAGGAACTTGGGATCAATCAGATCCAGTGTATGCCGGTCTATGAATTTGAGGAAAAGATCGGCGCGAAAGTAAATTATTGGGGATATGGAAAAGGATATTATTTTGCGCCGAAAGCCGCTTACAGCGTGAGTGGACACGCCCGGCGGGAATTGAAAGATATGGTGAAAGCCTGTCATAAAGCGGGGATCGAGGTCGTTCTGCGAATGCCGTTCGTGCCGGAGCTGAAACCACAGATTTCGATCGAATGTCTGCGGTATTATATGCTGGAATACCATGTGGACGGATTTATCGTAAATCCATATAACGTTCCGATGGAAATGCTGATGCAGGATCCGCTTTTGAAAGGCGTCAAGCTGATGCAGACAGACGACCGTTTTCAGAATACGATGCGCCGTTTCTTAAAGGGAGATGAGGGCATGGTGGGCGATGTGATGTGGGCGATGCAGCATCATTCCCAAGAAGACGGAAAATGCAATTATATTACGGATCATACCGGATTTACACTGAATGACCTCGTATCTTACGATGGGAAGCACAATGAAGAGAATGGGGAACAGAATCATGACGGTCCGGATTATAATTACAGCTGGAACTGCGGTGCGGAGGGGGCGACACGGAAAAAGGCGGTGCTGGAACTGCGGCGGCGTCAGATAAAAAATGCGTTCTTCCTGCTGATGTTTTCACAGGGGACTCCGTGCATTCTTGCGGGGGATGAGTTCGGCAACACACAGAATGGAAATAACAATGTGTATTGTCAGGACAATGAGACTGCATGGCTGGACTGGAATTATGGGAAAAACGGCGGCAGACTGCTTCAATTTGTACGTCAGCTGATCGCTTTTCGCAAAAAGCATCCGGCGCTTCATAAGGCGGCAGCGCTGCTGGGACAGGATAAGGCTGGGTGCGGAATGCCGGATGTATCGTTTCATGGCGAATATGCATGGCAGGCACAGGCAGAAGTATGGAGCAGACAGCTCGGTGTGCTGTACAGCGGGGCGGAAGTCGATGACGATGCCTGCTTTGTGGCATGCAATATGCACTGGCTGAAGCATGTGTATGCACTACCGACGCTTCCGAAGAACGGAATCTGGTATCTTGTGACCGATACCGGTCAGGAAGACGGATTTGCCGAGATCGAGATTGAAAACCAGAGACAGATCGAATTGGATGAGAGAAGCATCGCGTTTCTGATCGGCAGGATACCGGCGATTTTGGAAGAAAAGCAAACGGTGGAAAACGGCAGAAAGAAACAGGTTGCAAAGATATGAAAGCGATAGGACATTTTTGCACGATCACGCGGCATAAACTGCTCGTAATGAAACATTGTTTCCGCGTGGGACTTTATAGGCAAGGGCTTCTGCATGATCTTTCCAAATATAGCTGGACGGAATTCAAAGTCGGCTGTAAGTATTATCAGGGAGACCGAAGTCCGAATAATGCAGAACGTGAGATGACAGGCGTTTCCCTTGCATGGCTGCACCACAAAGGGAGAAATAAGCACCATTATGAATACTGGATCGATTATGGTCTGGATGGAACGAACCGGATGATCGGGATGAAGATGCCGGTACGGTATGTGGTGGAGATGTTCCTTGACCGGATGGCGGCAAGCAAAATATACCGGGGCAAGGCTTATACGGACAGTGATCCGCTCCAATATTTCTTAAAAGGCGGCAGGGAAAATTATGTGATGCACCCGGAGACAAAGGCGCTTTTGGAACAGCTTCTTGTGATGCTGGAGGAAGAGGGCGAAGAGAAGACATATGATTATATCCGGGCGTATGTTTTAAAGGAAAAATAAACAGCGGTCAGAATTCCGAAATACTGACGGAGGTCAGAGAAAAGGGATTCTGGCTGCTGTTTTTGTCTGTTGTTTAGTCCGGATAATAGAGCTGATGGTCCTGTGTGTCGGTGAGCACTTCTTTTATGAACTTTTTGGCGATATAGTTCGCCATCGGCAGGTTCATATCCAGATAGTTGCCGCAGTCGCGCGCGCTTGCACCGGGAATATCTCCGGTATACCCGGCGATAAATGTGAACATTTCTTTGATCAGCGGGAGGATCTCGCGGGAAGAATGATCGCCGGTCAGAAGAAGATAGAAACCGGTGCGGCATCCCATCGGTCCGAAATACAGGACATTCTGTTTGTAATCGTCATGATTTCTTAAAAAGGTAGCGCCCAAATGTTCGATGGTGTGGATCTCGGCGGTATTCATGACCGGCTCCTCATTCGGATTGGTGATACGGATGTCAAAGGTGGTGACGACGGTATCTCCGGCATTGTCTTTTCGGGAAACATAGATTCCCGGAACAAGTTTGTTGTGGTCAATGGTGAAACTTGTGATCTTTTCCATAAAAATCGTCCTTTCCTGTCGTAGAATGTCTCTTATTATAGCGGAAATCGGGTCAAATGGCAAGCGGAGAGAAAGCAAAGATCCTGGGGAGGAGAAGTGTTGACGACGACAGAGAGAATGCTTATACTGGATATACGAAAGAACGAATTTTTGTTTGGAATAGAAACGGGAGGAGAGAACAGATGAAATTATATATCGTACGGCATGGGGAGACTGACTGGAATAAATCAAGGCGGGTGCAGGGATTTTCCGATATTCCGCTGAATGACTACGGCATCTATCTGGCCGGGGAAACTGCAAAAGGGCTTCGGGACGTTGCGTTTGACCTCGCTTATACAAGTCCGTTGATCCGGGCGAAAAAGACGGCGGAAGTGATCCTGGGCAGCAGGGAAACGCCGCTTATAGAAGACGCCGCGATCAAAGAGATGGGATTTGGCGTTTATGAGGGAATGTGTATCAGTGGGGAAGCGAAAGCGCGGGAGAGCGCAGAATTTAATAAATTTTTTACCGACACTGCACATTTTATACCTGCCAGAGGCGGAGAGAGCGTGGAGGGACTTCTGGCGCGTACAGGCGCATTTTTACAGGAATTGTGCGCCTCCGAAGAGAATAAGGAGAAGACGATCCTGCTGTCCACACACGGCGCTGCGATGACGGCTCTGGTCAACCATGTCAAAGGGAATCTGGAGACGGCAGATTTCTGGAAAGAGGGCGTGCCGCCGAACTGCGCGGTGACACTGGTGGAAGTGGAGAATAAAAAGCCGGAGATCGTATTTGAGAACCGGGTGTATTATAAAGAAGCGGTCCGCGCATGGACGGTGGATTAAATAAAAGGATGGGATTGGGTTATGCTGCATATCGGAATCGTAGAAGACGAAAAAACATGTCAGGATCAGGGCGTGAAGCGGATGGATACAAGAAATATCCGGTTCCTTGAAAGTCAGGGACACAATATCATCGTACATACACCGGAGGGAGAGTACAGATTCCGGCAGACGATGAAAGAGAAAAATACGGTGAGTGTAGGGGGAGAACAGCTTCAGATCAGCAGATCAAGAAGAAAAGGTCTGATGGAAGCGCTGACGAATTATCTGGGAGGCAAATAAGATGCAGGAGATACCGAAATTATTTACCGTGGCTGCGGAGTGGAGTTCATGCGTGGTCTTCGCTGTCGTATTGAAAAACAGATTTTCTCGTGGAAAAACGGCAGGGATCCTGGCGGGTTTTTTACTCGCTTTCTGTATGCTCCAGACGGGGATCGGCATCTGGTCGGTAGAATTGTGGATTCCGGCGATGGCGCTGATGTATCTGTGTATTTTTGTCAGTTATGAGATTTGGTGAAAAGGAGAGGATGTAAGTGAGACAACAGGTGTTGAACCCATGCCTGCCGGAAAATGAATATATACCAGATGTGGAACCATATATTTTTGGAAACCGGGTATATTTGTACGGCTCTCATGACAGATTCGGCGCACCGATGTTCTGCATGAATGATTATGTCTGTTGGTCTGCGCCGCTGGATGATCTTGGAAACTGGAAATATGAAGGTGTGATATACCGGAAAAATCAGGATCCGAAAAACCGTCTGGGATTGAGATTGTTGTTTGCACCTGATGTGGTCAGAGGAACAGACGGACGTTATTATCTGTATTATGCATTTGATTTTATGGGGATCATGGGAGTGGCAGTCTGCGAAAGTCCGTGCGGTGTGTTCCGGTTTCTCGGACACATCCGCCATGCGGACGGAACCCTTTACGGGCGGAAAAAAGGAGACGGCTTCCCATTTGATCCGGCGGTTCTTGTAGACGATGACAAAAGGATCTATCTTTACTCGGGATTCGGAACTGCGGTTCCTGCGATCGTGACAGGAGGGAAAAAACTGGAGTTTCAAGGCGGATATGCTATGGAACTGGAAGAAGATATGCTCACGATAAAAGGAGAACCCAAATTGCTTTTTCCGAATCATGGGGAAGATTCTTTTCAGAAACATGAGTTTTTTGAGGCAAGTTCGATCAGAAAATACGACGGGACATATTATTTCGTTTATTCTTCCAGGCACAATCATGAATTGTGCCTGGCGGTAAGCGATCGTCCGATGGAGGGATTTCGGTTTGCGGGAACGTTGATCAGCAACGGCGATCTGTTCCTGAATGGCAATACGGATGAAGAACACGCGGCAAATTATATCGGGAACAATCATGGAGGTCTGTTGAAACTAAAAAATGAATATTATATCTTTTATCACAGACAAACCAACCGGAGTTCTTATTCCAGACAGGTTTGCGCGGAGCGTATCCCGGTTGACGAAAACGGAACGTTTCTGCAGGCGGAGATGACGAGCTGCGGATTGAACGGCGGACCGCTGGAGGGACGCGGAGTCTATGGCGCAAGGATTGCCTGCAATCTATGGTCCAGGGAGGGAACCGGTCGTTACGACTGTCAGCGGCCAAAACAACGGTATAAAAGTCACCCGTATTTTACACAGGAAGCAAAAGGGGATGGCGGAGCAAGACAGTATATTGCAAATATGCAGGACGGAAGCGTGGCAGGATTTAAGTATTTCAGAATAGACAGGGATGTGAAAATCAGTGTCAAAGTACGGGGGACTGCAAACGGGATGATGCGTGTATATCAGGATGCAGACAGGAAGCAGGCTGCCGACTGTATTCCTCTGAACTGTACTTCCGATTACCGGTGGTATTCGGGACGGAAAAACATAGAACAAGGGATACATCCGGTATATTTTGAGTATATCGGGGAGGGGGCGCTTGATTTTTTGGAATGGAAGTTTGAGGAGAGATAGAAACGGAGGATGCAGGAGATGGCAGAAAAAGGGAGAGCCGGTCATACGGTTCTGAAAGAACTCAGGGAAAAACATCCGGTTTTTATGCAGTTCCTTTTATTTTTCATTGTATGTAACGGTGTGACAGTGCTGCAGCTGATCTTGATGCCGGTACTGAAATATATATTTGGAATGACGGATCTGGATAGAATCCATTAAAAATCAGTTGACAAACAGATGCCCCTCTTATATTATTGTACTAAAAGAATGGTACAGTAATGGAGGGGCATTTATGTTAGAGATAAGAAATCTGAGAAAATCATATGGCAGGAATCTGGCAGTGGATGAAGTCAGTTTTTTTGTGCCTGACGGACAGATCGGAATCCTGTTGGGACCGAACGGAGCCGGGAAGTCGACGATCATCAAGAGTATTGCAGGACTGCTCCGTTATCAGGGGCAGATCGGGATCCAGGAGATTCCGGCAAGACAGTTGGAGGCAAAGCGGATTTTCGGATATGTGCCGGAGATTCCGGCAATGTTTGAAGCACTGACGGTGCGGGAACATATCGAGTATATCCGGAAAGCATATGCCAGTTCGATCACAGACGAGGAAGTGGAAGCGCTTCTGGAACGTTTTGAACTTAAAGACAAGCAGGACAAGCTCGGAAATGAACTTTCCAAAGGAATGATGCAGAAAGTCAGTATCTGCTGCGCGCTGGCGATCCGACCGAAAGTGATCCTGCTGGATGAACCGATGATCGGTCTGGATCCGCGTGCGATCAAGGAATTAAAAGAGACCGTGCGCGAATTGCGGGATCAGGGAGTGACTGTGCTGATCAGTACCCATATGCTGGAGATGGTGGAAGATCTGTGGGATGTGATGTTTGTGATGGAAAAGGGGAAGATCATCGGTTCCTACCGCAAATCAGAAGCAGGCGAGAAAGATCTCGATGATCTGTTCTTTGAGATGACAGGCGGTGATGAGAAATGAAAGCATTGTTGTATGTGACAAAACGAAGTCTGATGAATAACCTGAAGCGTGCGGTGAGAAAACCGGCAACATTATTTCTGATCCTGTTTTGTATCGGATATGCGATTTTTCTGATCCAGATCGGAATCACGGCGGCGAGAAAACTGCGGTTTGATTCAGCAAAAGGATTGGTTGTTCTTGTGACGATCTGGGCTCTTTATGTATTTTTTGCCGATTTTTTAAGTTATGCATCGAAAAAAGGGGTTTTGTTTAAAAAAGGACAGACACATTTTGTCTTCCCGGCTCCGATCAGTTCGAAACTGGTTCTCGTATACAGTGCCTGGATGAACTATATTTTTTCCGTTGGAGTGAACTTGCTGTTTGCGATCGCGGGCGCGACGGTATTTGGTGTGGCATGGTGGAAAATGGTACTGTTTTTCTTCCTGGGGTGCGGACTTGAGATCGTTCTGGAATGCAGTACGATGGTGATCCTTTACACAAACGAACAGATTCCGGCGAAAGTATTAAAGGGAATCTGTATAGGGATCAAAGTGTTTTTGATCGGGATCACTCTGCTGATCGTATATTATTTTTGGAAAAATGGGATCACTCTGGAGACGGTGTTTGCATTTTTTGACTGGAAGATTCTTCAGATCATTCCGGTCGTTGGATGGAATATCGCATTGTACCGACTGCTTCTTTTAGGACCGACTATGCTGAATGCGATCTGCTCCGTGCTTTATATCGGATGCGCGGTAATTTTATTCGCGGCGGCATTTCGTATGAAATGCGGCGGCGGTTATTATGAGGAAGCGGCGAAATTTGCCGATGATTATGCCGAGATGCGCAAGCGCAGCAAAAACGGCGAAATGGTCATGGGAATTGGAAAGAAAAAACGGAAATTCCGAAAAGTAGAGGGTGAATTTTCGGCTCATGGGGCAAGAGCCGTATTTTACCGCCAGCTTTTGGAATATAAAAAAGAAAAGTATTTTATTTTCTCGAAGATGACACTGACCAGTTTATTTCTGGCGGCGATCATGTCTTTTGTGATGCGGAGCGCTGCACAAAAGACCGGTCATCCGGAATTGTTTTTGCTTGGAGTACTTGCTTATGTGACGCTGTGTATGACCGGGTATCTCGGAAAATGGGAGACGGAATTGAAAAATCCATATCTTTTCCTGATCCCGGACAGCCCGTTTAAGAAAATCTGGTATGCGACGTTGATGGAACATGTGAAAGCGCTGGCGGATGGGATCCTGATCTGTGTGCCGGTGGGATTCGTGTGGGGGATCCGGCCGGTCTATGTCGTGCAGTGTATTCTGATCTATACGGTGCTTCAGGCGAACAAACTGTATCTGAAAGTGATCGCACAGTGGATGGTTGGCGAACTGCTCGGGAAAACCGGACAGGAACTGATCCGCGGTCTGATGCAGATGGTGATCCTTGGTCTGGGAGCAGGAATCGCGGTGCTTGTCGGACTTTTGATCGATCCGGATCTGGTCTTTCCGATTCTTCTTATATATAGTCTGATCGTGACAACTCTGGTCGGGCTTCTTGCGGCAATCCGATTTGACTCGATGGAACAGATGGTGTAAAATATATTTCACCAGAGACAATCCGAGGAGGTAGAAGACAATGCTGAATGAAGATTATGTAACCGTTGAAATAGGAAAAGCAAAACATATTGCACTGGTAGCACATGACGGGAAGAAAAAAGAACTGGTAGAGTGGTGTGACCGGAATAAAGAGATACTGAAAAGTCACTTCCTCTGCGGAACAGGAACGACAGCGCGGTTGATCTCAGAGAAGACCGGACTTCCGGTCAAAGGATACTGCAGCGGTCCGCTTGGCGGAGATCAGCAGATTGGTGCGAAGATCGTGGAGGGACAGATTGATTTTATGATCTTTTTGTGGGATCCGTTGGAAGCGCAGCCGCACGACCCCGATGTAAAAGCACTGCTTCGGATCGCAGTTGTTTATGACATTCCGATCGCAAATAATCTTGCAACTGCAGATTTTATGCTGAATTCAAGATTTATGTCCGAGGAATACAGCAGACGGATCCAGAATTTTAACAAGACGGTGAACGACCGTGTGGAACAGATGAAATAGCAGGCAGGGAAACAGCATCGCAGAAGATCGATCTGGAATGATTTTGATCGGTTCTGTGATGCTTTTTTCTTGCGGAGCCGGAGGAGGTTATGATATGATATACATAACCCGCAAGGATCCGGCGGGGTCGGCATGGCGGTTCCGCCAGCATAACAAGTCAAAGTTTCTTAAGATTCCTGTTTGTCCGGGTTCCGGAACATTCCAGAATGAAAGAAAATAAGGTTGACATTTGCAGTGAAGTATAATACTATTACATTCAGGAAACGAACAACTGTTCGTGTAAAAGGAGAGCAATTATGGCGAATACAAGTGAAGAAAAGAAGAAAACGCTGGGTGTAGCGAATACAAGTGAAGAGAAGAAGAAAGCGCTGGATGCAGCGATCGCAAAATTAGAGAAAGACTTCGGAAAGGGAGCCGTGATGAAGCTCGGGGAGTCGGGAGCACATGTGAATGTGGAGACTGTGCCGACCGGATGTCTGAGTCTGGATCTTGCGCTGGGACTGGGCGGTGTTCCGAAAGGACGTGTGATCGAAGTATACGGACCGGAATCCAGTGGTAAGACGACGATCGCCCTGCATATGATCGCGGAGGTACAGAAGCGCGGCGGTATTGCGGGATTTGTGGATGCAGAGCATGCGTTGGATCCTGTATATGCGAAGAATATCGGTGTGGATATCGACGAACTTTATATCTCACAGCCGGACAGTGGGGATCAGGCGCTTGAGATTGCAGAGACGATGGTGCGCTCCGGCGCGATCGATATCATCGTGATCGACTCCGTTGCAGCGCTTGTGCCAAAGCAGGAGATCGAGGGGGATATGGGAGACAGCCATGTGGGTCTGCAGGCAAGACTGATGTCGCAGGCGCTCCGTAAACTGACGCCGGTCATCAGCAAGTCTAATTGTATTGTGATCTTTATCAACCAGCTTCGGGAGAAAGTCGGCGTAATGTTCGGAAGTCCGGAGACGACGACCGGAGGACGCGCGCTGAAGTTCTACGCTTCCGTGCGTATGGATGTGCGCAGGATCGAGACATTGAAACAGAGTGGCGAGATGGTTGGAAACCGTACAAGGATCAAGATCGTAAAGAACAAGATCGCGCCGCCGTTTAAAGAGGCGGAATTTGATATCATGTTCGGAAAAGGCGTTTCAAAATCCGGAGATATCCTGGATCTTGCATCAGGGATCGATGTAGTAAAGAAGAGTGGTTCCTGGTACGCATATGAGGGAGAAAAGATCGGACAGGGACGGGAGAATGCAAAGAGCTACCTCGAATCCCATCCGGAGATGATGGATGAGATCGAGCAGAAAGTTCGCGCACATTATCATCTCGGAGAAGAGTACCGGGAAAAAGAAAGTGCAGATGATCTGAAACTGACAGCAAAAGCAGATTCGAAATCAGCCGACAAATCATCGGATAAGGCAGACGCACAGAATGGAAAAACGGCAGATAAGACGGAGCAGGCATAAGATGCTTGTGACAAAAGTGGAGCCAGTGACAAAGACAAAGTACCGCGTGGAACTGGATCAGCAGTTTGCATTCGTTCTCTATAAAGGGGAATTGGCGAAATTTAGCATTCGGGAAATGGAAGAAATACCGGAAGAACAGTACGAGAAGATCCGGACTGAAGTGATCCTGAAACGTGCCAAGCTTCGTGCAATGCACCTTTTGACTGATATGGCGCGGACAGAGCGGGGACTGCGCGAAAAGCTGAAGCAGGGGATGTATCCGGAGGATCTGATCGATGCGGCGATCGACTATGTGAAGTCCTTTGGATATCTGGATGACGACTGTTATGCGGAACAGTTTGTCGAGTCAAGAAAAGGAACCAAAAGTAAAAAAGAGATCCGTGCGCTTCTGCTTCAAAAAGGCATTTGCGCAGAGAAAATCGATCAGGCACTGGAAAAATGCTGGCAGGAAGAGGATTCGACAGAGGCGATCCGTGCACTGATCCGTAAAAAAAGAGTGGATCTTTCACAGGCGTCAGACCTGGAAATACAGCGTTTATACGGCTTTTTCGGGCGCAAAGGATTCCGTTTTGAGGACGTCCGTCAAGTAATACAAAATTATAATGAGAATGCTTGACATCGTTGTGAAAACAGTATAAAATTTAACTGTTGTATTTATGTAAGAATGTACAATGAAAATTGAATAAGGAGGTGCTCCTGTGCCGATAATGTACATCGTTATTGCTGTGGCCCTCGCGTTGATCGTTGGTGTTGTTACTCGCTTTGTTACGATTTCCAATTTGAAGAAGAATGCGGAATCAAAGATCGGGAATGCGGAAGCAAAGGCAAGAGAGATTATTGATGATGCCGTAAAGACTGCTGAGACGACGAAAAAGGAAGCTCTGCTGGAAGTGAAAGAAGAGTCGATCAAGACGAAGAATGAACTTGAGCGGGAATCCAGAGAACGTCGTTCGGAATTGCAGCGCTATGAAAAAAGAGTGCTGGCGAAAGAAGAGACTGTTGATAAACGGTCTGAGGCGATCGAGCAGCGTGAAGCTAAGTTCACAGCAAAGGAAGAGCAACTGAGACATCGCGAAGAAAAAGTGGAAGAGCTCAGTCAAAAAAGGTTACAGGAACTGGAACGAATCTCAGGTCTTACCTCCGAACAGGCAAAAGAATATCTGTTGAAAACTGTTGAAGATGATGTGAAGCATGACACAGCCAAGATGGTAAGAGAACTGGAAGCACAGGCAAAGGAAGAAGCGGACAAAAAAGCGAAAGAATACGTCGTGAACGCAATCCAGAGATGTGCTGCCGACCATGTGGCAGAGACTACGATTTCCGTAGTACAGCTTCCGAGCGACGAGATGAAAGGAAGAATCATCGGAAGAGAGGGACGGAATATCCGGACCCTGGAGACACTGACAGGTGTAGAGTTGATCATTGACGATACGCCGGAAGCAGTTGTACTTTCCGGATTTGATCCGATCCGCAGGGAAGTTGCTAGGATTGCCCTCGAGCGTCTGATCGTAGATGGAAGAATCCATCCGGCCAGAATCGAGGAGATGGTTGAGAAAGCGCAGAAAGAAGTCGAGACGATGATCCGGGAAGAGGGAGAAGCGGCAGCACTTGAAGTTGGTGTTCCGGGAATCCATCCGGAGTTGATCCGTCTGCTTGGACGTATGAAATTCAGAACAAGCTATGGGCAGAATGCATTGAAGCATTCTGTGGAAGTGGCGCAGCTTTCCGGTTTGCTTGCCGGAGAGATCGGGCTGGATGTCCGTATGGCGAAACGTGCGGGACTTCTCCATGATATTGGAAAATCCATCGATCATGATGTAGAGGGATCCCATATTCAGATCGGATCGGATCTTTGCAGAAAATACAAAGAATCCCCGATCGTGATCAATGCAGTAGAGTCGCATCACGGCGACGTGGAGCCGGAGACATTGATCGCCTGTGTTGTACAGGCAGCTGACACGATTTCGGCAGCGCGTCCGGGTGCGAGAAGAGAGACCATCGAAACATATACAAACAGATTAAAACAGTTAGAAGAGATCAGCAACCAGTTTAAGGGCGTTGATAAGTCTTTTGCTATTCAGGCAGGTAGAGAGATTCGAGTAATGGTAGTTCCGGAACAGGTATCTGATGATGATATGGTACTTATGGCGAGAAATATTGCAAAGCAGATCGAATTTGAGTTGGAATATCCAGGACAGATCAAAGTCAATGTGATTCGTGAATCACGAGTTTCAGATTATGCCAAGTAAGTAGATCAGACCGGTTTTTAAATGTATGACCCTTGTCCGTTTCGGACAAGGGTTTTTCTGTGGAAAAATGAGAAAAAGGAGAAGAGACATGAGTGAAAATATAAAGCGAATCAACCGTGAGCTGAAATTTAAAGGCTCTATTTTGGAATTTTATCAGGATACGATGGAAATCAACGGGGATCACACCGCAGTATGGGATTTTATCCATCACAAGGGGGCTGCAGCGGTAGTTCCGGTACTGGAAGACGGGCGGATCCTGATGGTGCGTCAGTACCGCAATGCACTGGAGCGCGAGACGTTAGAAATACCGGCCGGAGCGCTGGATGCGGCGGACGAGCCGGGGATTGTCTGTGCGATGCGGGAGCTGGAAGAGGAAACGGGATACCGTGACGACACATTGGAACATCTGATCACTTTGCGTACGACGGTGGCGTTCTGCGACGAGCGGATCGAAGTGTTTGTGGCGAGAAATCTGACACCGTCCAAACAGCATCTGGATGAAGATGAGTTTATTGAGCTGAAAGCATATACGATGGAGGAATTAAAACAGAAAATTTTCTCAAAGGAAATCGAGGATTCCAAGACTGTTGCGGCATTGATGGCATATGCCGTGAAATACGGCTGCTGATTCCGTATAAATGAAAATCCTAATCCCCCAGCTATGCTGGGGAGAATGGAGTAAGCAGTAGCGT